>JACXTT010014374.1_pt1 | contig 10360 bp, 6 predicted proteins | sample 9270951 | NCBI WGS metagenome assembly JACXTT01 (sample SAMN15532306, study PRJNA645909) | rock metagenome | isolation source: weathered quartz diorite | place: Puerto Rico | collected 2017-06-21
GCGATGGCGGCAGCAAGCAGTTCGCTTGCCGCCGGCGCGGTGGTTGCGATTGCAGCCTGTGCCAGACGAGTCGTCCAGCCCGCATCGGCGCTGCGATAGACCACGGCTCCGTCGCCCAGACGATTGGCGGTGATGACCACGGGGCCGGTGATCTTGAGTTTTTGTTGCAGCGGCGATGTCATGCGGCGATCTCCTTCGCGGCTCCGCTGGTCAAGCCCTGCGATTGCCATCCCTGCGATTGCCATGCCTCGACGTGTGCGACCACGTTGCCGATCACCAGCAAGGCGGGGCCTTCACCAGCCTCGCTGGCAAGTCGCTCCAAATCTTCCAGGAACCCGACGCCAAGGCTTGAATCCGGCCTGGTGCCGCGCGCGAGCACAGCCGCCGGCGTTTTCGGATCGCGTCCAGCACCGATCAGGCCGTCGCGTACCGCTGCGGCCGAGGCCAGGCCCATGTAGACGACCACGGTTGTTTGCGGATCGGCCAATCCCGACCACTCGGTTGCAGCAGCATCTTCCGCGCGATGCGCGGTGATCAGCGTCAATCGCGAAGCTTCGTTGCGCAACGTCAGCGGGAGCCCCACCTCCGCGGCGCAACCAAGCACCGCCGTCACGCCTGGAACGACGACGACGGGCACCTGGGCATGCCGCAGATGATCGAGCTCTTCGCCTCCGCGACCGAAGATGAAAGGATCGCCGCTTTTGAGCCGCACGACATTGCGGCCCTTGCGCGCAGCCTCGACCAGGCGCGCGTTGATTTCCTGCTGTGCCATGCCGGGCTGGCCGCGCCGCTTGCCGACAAAAACCCGTTCGGCATCGCGGCGTGCGCGGTCGAGAATTTCGGGCGTAACCAGTTCGTCATAGAAGACAACATCGGCGCCTTGCAGCACTTGCAGCGCCCGCAAGGTCAACAGATCGGGATCGCCCGGTCCCGCGCCCACGAGATGTACGATCCCCGAGCTTTCCTGCGGCTCGCTGCTTTTCTCGACGGCGCGAAAGAGCGCGGTTTCCGCATCGCGCAAGCGCCCCGAAAGCGCAGCCGCGCCGATGGGGCCGTCCACCACATTCTCCCAGAATCGGCGCAGCGACTGCGAGGAATGGCGCTTGCGCGCGAAGCTTTCGCGAAACCGCCCCATCAATTCGGCAAGGTCTCCGATGCGTGCCGGAACCAGCGCCTCGATGCGCTCGCGCAAGCGCCGCGCGAGCACGGGCGATGTGCCGCCTGTCCCGACGGCGACGACGACTTCGCCGCGATCGACGATGGCAGGAAAGATGAACGAAGAAAGATCCGGCCGGTCCACGACGTTGATCGGAACATTGGCCGTTCGGGCGCGCGCCGCGACCTCTTCGTCAAGCGATCCGCCGGCGGCCGCCACCACCGCGATGAATTGGGAAATGTCGGTCTGCAGCGGATCGGCGAATGAAATTTCGAGCTGGCGCGGGAGTGCGTTTGCCAGCAGCGCTTCCTCCGCCACGTCGGCGTTGTTTGAAAACCAGCGGACACTCGCGCCGGCAGACTGCAACAGGCGCAGCTTATTGAGCGCCGCCGGTCCGGTACCCACCAGGGCGACCGTGCCCGCCTTAAGATCAAGAAACACCGGCAGGAAATGCATTGGCTGAATTCTCCGACTTGCAAGAATTATCTTTTAGATAATGCACAAAAATAGCCTCTGGAGAGAAAAATATTCTACCAAATAACGACCGCGGTTGAGAAAATTGGCAGTCTCGGCGCGCAAAAAACAAAATGAATATTTTTATCGGTGATTTTTATCGCAGGCGGTCTGCCGGAGTTCACCCGCGTGGGCCGCACGCTGGCTGGCGCGTCAAGGCAGGGCGCGCGCTTCGGAAACGCCCGCTTCGACCTTGATGGATCTTCGCGAAAACATCGCGATCAGGACCGGCAAGGTGATGAGGATGACGATCGGCGCCAGCATCATGCCGCCCACCACGACGATCGCGAGCGGCTTTTGCACCTGCGAGCCGATCCCGGTGGAAAGCGCCGCCGGCAGCAATCCGACACCGGCGATGACGCAGGTCATCAACACGGGCCGCATTTGAAGTTCGCCCGTGCGCAGCACGGCACGCGTACGATCGAGGCCGGATTCAATAAGCTGATTGTACTGCGACAGAATAATGATTCCGTCCATGACCGAAATGCCGAACAGCGCGATGAATCCGATCGCCGCCGACACGCTGAACGGAACGCCGGTCACCAGCAGCGCAAAAATCCCACCGATCACCGCCATGGGAATGACGCTCATGGCGAGCAGCGTATCCGGCACCGAGCCGAAATTGATCCACAGCAGCAGCGCAATCAGCCCGAGGCTTACCGGAACGACGATCGTAAGCCGCGCGATCGCATCCTGCAGATTGCCGAACTCGCCCACCCATTCGAGCCGCGAGCCGACCGGCAGCGGCACCTGCGCAGCGATTTTCGCCTGTGCTTCCTGAATGGCGCTGCCGAGATCGCGGTCGCGCACGCTGAACTTGATCGGCAGATAACGTTCCTGCCGTTCGCGATAGATGTATGACGCGCCCGAAACCAATCGCACGGTGGCGACTTCGCTCAACGGAATCTGCGTGATCCCGTTGGGCCCGGACGCGCCGATACGCAAATTCTGAATGGCGTCGGCGCTCTGCCGGAATTGCGGCGCAAGCCGCACGACGATGGGAAAATGCCGATCACTCCCGGGCTCATAAAGATCGCCCGCCGAATCCCCGCCGATGGCCACCCGGATCGTCGCATTGATGTCGCCCGGCGTGAGTCCGTATCGCGCCGCGCGCGCGCGATCGATATCGATCTGCACCGTCGGCTGGCCGAGCGACGTGAACACCGCGAGATCGGCGATGCCGTTCACGGTCGCCAGCACGGCTCTTATTTTGTTGGCGGTGTCGAACAGCGCCTTGAGATCGTTGCCGAACAGCTTAATCGAGTTCTCGCCTTTAACGCCGGATACCGCCTCGGCGACATTGTCCTGCAAATATTGCGAGAAGTTGAATTCGACTCCGGGAAACTCGGCCTGCAGGCGTGTGAGGATCTTATTCGTAAGCTCATCCTTGCCGAGGCCCGACGGCCACTGGTCGGCGGGCTTGAGCGGCGCAAAGAATTCAGCATTGAACGCACCGGCCGCATCCGTTCCGTCATCCGGGCGGCCGTGCTGCGAGACCACGGATTCGACCTCCGGGAACTCGCGAATGGGATGGCGCATGCGGTTGACGTAGCTGCTGCCTTCTTCCAGCGAAATCGTCGAAGGCATGGTGGCGCGAATCCACAGATTGCCTTCCTCCAATTTAGGTAGAAATTCCAATCCCAACGAGCGGATCGCTACGAACGAAACCGCCAGCAATATGAGCGCACCGGAAAAAATCTGAATCTTGTTGACGATCGCGTAGCGCAGTACTGGCGTATAGATCTCGTGCAGCTTGCGCACCACCCAGGTCTCGGTTTCCTCCACGTGTTCCGGCAGCAGCACGGCGCTCAAGGCCGGAGTCACCGTAAACGTCGCAATCAAGCCGCCCGCAAGCGCATAGGCATATGTCTTGGCCATGGGGCCGAAGATGTGGCCTTCCACACCGCTGAGTGTGAACAGCGGAATAAAGCCCGCGATGATGATGCCCGCGGCAAAGAAAATTGAACGGTTCACGTCGAGTCCGGCCTGAAACACCGCGAGCAATTTGCCGCTAAATCCTTCCGGTGACGAAGCCGCCGGTCCTTGCGAGGAGGATTCTCCGAGCCGTCCGAGCCGACGGAAAATACTTTCAACCATGATCACGGTGGCATCGACGATCAAACCGAAGTCGATCGCGCCGACAGACAGCAAATTGGCCGATTCCCCGCGCAGCACCAGAATGCCGATCGCGAAAAACAACGCAAACGGGATCGTCGCGCCGACGATGATGGCGCTGCGGAGATTTCCCAGGAACACCCATTGCAGCAAAAAGATCAGCGCAATGCCGATCGCCATGTTGTGCAGCACGGTTCGCGTGGTGATGTCGATGAGGTCCTTGCGATCGTAGATGCGCTCGATCATCACGCCGGGCGGCAGGATATTGGACGCGTTGATGCGTTCGACCTCGCGCTCGACCCGCGCAATCGTGGCTGAGCTTTTCTCGCCGCGCCGCATCAGGACGATGCCCTGCACGATGTCGTCGGCGTCGTCCTTCCCGGCGATGCCAAGCCGTGGCTGGAAACCGATTGAAACGTTGGCGATGTCCTTCACCAGCACTGGGTTGCCGCCGGTCTGCGTCAGCATCGTGTTATTGAGATCGTCCATCGAGCGGATCAGACCGACGCCGCGCACCACGGCGGATTGCGGTCCGATGTTGACGGTATTGCCGCCGACATTGATGTTGCTGTTGTTGAGCGCCTGCAGGACCTGGGAGAGCGTGAGCCCATAGGCAATGAGTTTGTTGAAATCGACCTGCAGCTCGAAGGTCTTGATCTTGCCGCCCCAGCCGGTTACGTCGATCACGCCGGGCACCGCGCGGAAGCGGCGCTGCAGCACCCAGTCCTGCAGCGTTTTGAGATCGAGCACGCTGTAGCCGGGCGGGCCGACCAATTTGTATCGGTAGATTTCTCCGATCGGGCTCACCGGCGAAATTTGCGGCTGGGCATTGTTCGGGAGCGTCGGAAGCTGCGACAGCCGATTGAGCACCTGCTGCAGCGCTTCTTCATACGTAAAATCGAAACTGAACTGCAGCTTCACGTCCGAGAGGCCGTAGAGCGAGATCGTCCTGATTGAAGTCAGGTTTTTCAGCGCCGCGGTCTGCGCCTCGATCGGGATGGTGATGTAACGTTCTATTTCCTCGGCCGAGAGCCCCGGGCTCTGCGTGACCACGTCGACCATCGGCGGCGTGGGATCGGGATACGCCTCGATGTTGAGCTGGCGAAAGGCAAACAGCCCGCCCACGAACATCATGATGTAGAGGACGAGCATCAGCGCGCGATGCTTCAGGGCGAAGGCGATGAGCGCGTTCATGAAACGCTTCTTCTTGTTGTCCGGCCCGGCCTAGCTGCCAAGCGCCGCCCGGTCGATGAACAGGCTGCCCTTGGTGACGACTTCCTCCCCGGGCTTCAAGCCGTCAAGCACCTGCACCATCCCGCGGTCGCTGACGCCCGGTGTGATCCGGCGCAATGCCAGCGTGCGATCCTTGCCCACAACCCAGACACGCGCGGTGTCGCCTTCGTAAATCACCGCGTCGCGCGGCACTGCTGGAGCAAGGTCGCCTTCATCGGTGAAAATGCCCACAGTCGCGAACATTTCCGGCTTGAGCGCGCCCCGCGGATTTTGAATGGTCGCGCGCACCATCAGTCGCCGCGTGGTCGGATCCATTGTTGCAGAGATATAGGTGATATTCCCGCGGTAGATTTCATTCGGCTGCGTCAGCACAGTGAAATTGATCTGCTGATCGATATGAATCTTTGACGCTTCGGTTTCGCGCACATAGGCGACCAGCCACACGGTGGAGAGATCGCCTACGACGAACACCGGATCGCTCGCGCCGGCATTGACGTATTGCCCGGGCCCCATTTTACGCTGAACGATGGTGCCCGCGATCGGCGCAAAGATCGGTGTCTCGGCGTTGATCTTTCCCGTCTCCTCGAAGGCCATGATTTCGTCGTTGGTCTTGCCCAAAATCCGCAGCTTGTTGCGCCCCGCTTCGAGCGCAGTCTCCCCCGACCGCACGTCGTTCTGCGCGGCGTTGAGCGCGGCTTGCGCTTGTTCCAGCTCGCGCAGCGCCACCGCCTTGTCGTTGTAGAGATCGCGATGCCGCTTCTCCACGATTTCCGCCAGTTTGAGCTGTGCGCGCGCCTTGTTCATCGCGGTGAGCGCGACGATGAAATCGTTTTGCGCCAGCACCATGTCGGCGGCTTCGATAATGAACAGCGGCTGGCCGCGTTCGACCGTATCGCCCGGCTTGACCAGCAGTTTCGTCACGCGGCCGGCGTACGGCGAAAAAATCAACGTCGAGCGGTCTTCGTTCACCGCAACTTTCCCTTCCGTCACATGTTCGGATCGGAAGATGCGTTGCGTGGTTGGCACGATGGTAAATGTCGCCCACTGCGTCGGCGTGGGGGCGAACGTGCCGGCAACCGGCTTGGCGTGGTTTACGGATTCGTTGTGCCCATTTGCCGAACGCCCGACGACGGCCACGACCAGCAGCAGCACCGCCACACCCGCGCCGGCTGCGACCAAAACAGTGAGCTGCCTGCTTCTGTGCATTTGCCTCAGATGTAAAACAATGGGGGCAATTCTACGCAATTGACGGCTCGCAAGATTTCTTGCCAGCGCGCCCAACGCTCGCCGGCTTTTATTGAATTCCATCTGCAGCTCGCTCATCGCACCCTTCATCCAATAGAAACTCCACATATGGAGTGCGGAGGCCTGGAAATCGCGGACAACCGGAAATGAAACCAAGCGTATCGGCGCCAAATCGGCTTGCTTACTGCAAGAACCGCCAGCGTCGATCCTGCGGTTTCTATGCGGAGTTGCTTACAGCAGCCTTACGCCGCCGCCATTTGGGGCGCCTTCTCGCTCTCGCCGCGTCGTTGTGTCGCCTAAAAAGTGCTAATCATACAACGCGTTGACTATGGCATTCACTTTGACCGACGGGATCTAAGCGAGCATGCGGTTGCTCATCGTCGAAGACAGCGAAGAGCTGGCCCAGCTCTTGGCCAATGGACTCAAAAGCGCCGGGTACGACAACGATGTCCTGCTGACTGCGAGCGACGCGCGCGCGGCCCTGTCGACGACGCGCTATGCGGCCGTCATTCTCGATCTCGGCCTGCCCGACGGCGACGGCCTGTCGATCTTGCGCGAAATCCGCCAGCGCGAGGATCCCACGCCGGTTCTCGTGCTGACCGCGCGCGGTAGCGTGGATGACCGCGTCAGCGGGTTGCACAGCGGCGCGGACGATTATCTGGTCAAGCCATTCGCATTCGAAGAGCTGGTGGCGCGGCTTGCAGCACTCCTGCGCCGTCCCGGTCAATTGCTTGGCTCTTCTCTGCATGTCGCCAACCTCGTGTTTGATACCGAGAGCCGGCAGGCCTTTATCGACGATCAGCCGCAGGTATTCTCCGCGCGCGAGGCCGCGGTGCTCGAGCTTCTGATGCGGCGCCAGGGCCGCGTTGTTCCGAAGCGATTGGTCGAGGATCATCTTTTCGGACTTGCCGACGATGTCGCGTCAAACGCCATCGAAGTCTACATTCATCGCCTTCGTAAGCAGCTTGCCGATCGCGGCGCGAAAGTTCAAATCCACACAATGCGCGGCGTTGGCTACCTCATTGCCGAGGAAAAGTAGCGTGCTGCGTTTCAAATCGCTCATGTCGTGGATCATTTTTCTGCACGTGGTCGTGGTGGTCGCGACGGCGATCTTCATGCCGCTGGTCCTTTATTGGTTTATGAGTTCCGCGGCGAATGACCTCCACAACCAGGCCATGCGAAAGCAGGCGGACGCGATCGCGCAATATCTGGTGCCGCGCGCCGAGGGCGGATGGACATTCAATCTGCCGCTCGACCTTCACGACCTCTACTCCGAGGCCTACGGCCGCTATGCCTATGCCGTTCTTGACGATAACGGCCGTACTTTATTTTCATCCCGCGCCGATAAATTGCCGATCTTTGAGCTCGAGTCGCACGCCGCCGAGGTCGAGTACCTCAATATTCGGCGCGGCAACAAGATCATCGCCGGTGCCAGTGTGCGTAAGCGATTGGCCGCCCGGACCATCTGGGTCCAGGTCGCGGAGGATCTAGCCCATCAGGACGTGATCATCGACGACATCGTCGCGGATTTTTTTCAGCGCGTCGGCTGGGTGACGCTGCCGATACTCTTGGTTTTGCTGGCCATCGATATCTTCATTTTCCGCCGCGCCATGATGCCGCTGATCCGCGCCTCGGAAGAGGCCCAACACATCTCGCCGGCAAAGATCGATGTGCGGCTGACCGAGCAAGGAATCCCGAGCGAAATTCTGCCGCTGGTGACGGCCGTCAACGAGGCGCTCGACCGGCTCGAAAAAGGATTTCAGCGCCAGCGCGAATTCACCGCCGACGCGGCGCACGAACTGCGTACGCCGCTTACCATCTTGCGCACGCGCATCGAGACATTGCCGGACCAAAGCCATACGGAGGCGCTGCATCGCGACATCGAAGGGATGAGCCGCGTCGTCAGCCAACTGCTCGACTCGGCCGAACTGGATACATTTGTCGTCAATCCGGATGAGTCCGTCGATCTGCAGGTGGTCTGCGCCGAAGTCGCCGAATTGATTGCCCCGCTGGCGCTGGCACAAGGAAAATCCATCACCATCGGTGGCGCGCGCGATCCGATCTGGATCAGGGGCAACGCGGAGATGCTGCACCGTGCCGTCCGCAATCTGGTCGAGAACGCCATCAATCATACGCCGAAAGGCACGACGGTCGAAATCGAACTCGACGCGGATGGAACCGTCAGCGTGCTCGATCGCGGCCAGGGCATTGCAGATACCGAACGTGAAATGATTTTCCAGCGCTTCTGGCGTCGTGACCGCCGTCAGGCGGGCGGCGCCGGCCTCGGCCTTTCGATTGTAAAGCGCGTCGTCGATGCGCACGGCGGCACGATCGCGATCAAGGATCGTCCCGAAGGCGGCGCGTGGTTTTCGGTGCACTTCGCCCGGGCTTAGAGACGATCGCCGCTGCAATTGTGGCGAGCCGTAAAAACCAAAAGGTATTATGGGACCGATCGAAGCGCATCGATCGGAAAATTTTCCGCCCGCGCACATTCAGTAAACGGAATGTGTCTGCACAAATGCCCGCGTCGCGAAGTGTATCAAAATCGGACGCATCGGAATGTGTGCGCGAGATTTCTCAAATTCGATTCGAGAAAATGGAAAGCAAATCTCCAAAACGACATCGATGTGGAACGAATGTGTCAAAAACGATTTGATAAATTGCGGCGAGATTAACCTTATTTATTTTTCGTCCGTCATAAAGATTAATTAAAATTGACGTTATCTCGGATTTAACTGTTATTAACAAATCGTAAATTTTCGAGTTGGGATCGCGATGTCAGATTATGAAGTGTTGACTGCAAGCGATACGACGTCGAGGCCGGCTTCGCAGGAACGCAACAATAGCGAACCCGCTCTGCACAGTGCTCCTTTTCGACACGCTGAAAGCATGAGTGTAGCGGCGCGAAATACAAGCCGAGCTCTCGTCAACAAAAAGCCAGTGCCGAAGGTTTCGCCGGAAAATATCCTGCGCGCCTTCAACACCTGGGCTTTCAAGCGCGAGCATCCGTCTGATCCGCAATTGATTTTGCGCGTCATTGCGGAAGCCGTCGCGCACGATCAACCCGTTCCGTTCGTCGCCTATTGGGGCAAGGGCCCGCGCTGCAAAATCGATGAACACGATTTGAAGTGCCTCGATTACCTCGCGTCCTTCCTGAGCCGGATATCGGCGGTGTACCCGCCGGGCGCCTCGATGAAATTGATTTTCACCGACACGCATGCGCGGCTGAACGGATATACCGATCTCGGAATTCGCAGCTATCGCACAGCGATCGAACCCGAAGCGCATCGGCGCGGTTTTGAAACTTGCTTGCTGAGCAAGCTCATCGAGACGACGCAGGCAAAAGCCGAGGATTATCTCGACGACAATGTACCTGACGACATGCTCGCGAAACTCTGCGTGAGCGCGATGAAATGGTATCACGGCGCCGACAGTGTCGAACGCGGCGCGGTCACGTATTTTCACATGAACATGATCGAGAAGCGCGCGGTCGAGCTTTCGTTTCCGAAGGCGATCTTCGCCACCTTCAACAGCAGCAAGTTCCGCATCCTGTTTCCAAAGCGCATGCCGATTTTTTACATGTACTCGATGCAGCGCGGGATGAGCGTCAAGCCTTGGTTCCTGCCCGCCGACGCCGGCGTGTGCACCGACACAAACTGCCAATGCAAGGCTCGCAACCTGTCAGGCGCTGATCGGCCGTGATCACCCAATTGTTCGTTGGGAGAAATGCCAGTCATGCCAGAGTATAAGATCTTGCCGGCGGGGGACACGGCACTGATTGTTGAGTTCGGCGAGGGCATCGACCGGCGGCTGAGTCGCCTCGTTCTCGCGCTCGATCAGCGCCTCAGCGATGCCAGGATCCATGGCAAGATCGACGGCGTGATCGAAACGGTACCGACGTTCCGCTCGCTCATGGTCTACTACGATCCGCTGATGCTCCCGCCCGCTTCGCTCACTTCGTACATCGATGAATTGATGAAGGGTCTGCGTTTGACCGAGCAGGCGGGGCGCGTGTGGCGTCTGCCGGTTTGTTACGACAGGAGTCTAGCCCCCGATCTCGCAGAGGTCGCCACCCGCACCAATCTCTCGCCCGCACAA
>JACXTT010014375.1_pt1 | contig 10360 bp, 7 predicted proteins | sample 9270951 | NCBI WGS metagenome assembly JACXTT01 (sample SAMN15532306, study PRJNA645909) | rock metagenome | isolation source: weathered quartz diorite | place: Puerto Rico | collected 2017-06-21
GTCGTATGGCAGGCGTCGCACTCGAGGTCCGTGATGATGTGGGTGGGTCCCTTGCCCTGCGCCATCGTCCCGTTGTGGCAGCTCGAGCAGCTGCCGCGCGCCTGGGTGTGATCGAAGTTGACCGCCGGGTTCCAGGCGACCGGCGTGTGGCAGGCCCCGCATTGATCGGTCGAGAGAATGTGGTTTTTCGGCTTCGCCGTGGCGCGCACCAGGGTGCCGATGCCGTGGCAGGCGCCGCAATCGGTCGGCGTGCCCTTGAAAATGGCGTTGACGTGGCAGGACTCGCAGGGCAGGTCGCGGTGCTGGCCGATGAGCTCGAAGCCGGTGGTCAGGTGATCGAAATTGAGCCGTGACTGCACGCTGTTGAGCGCCGACTGCGCGGCTGCCGCATGCGGTAACAGGACGAGCGCGAGCAGCAGTGCCGCGAGCGCTACGGGGCCGCGGTGATGCCAGCGGTCGAAACCAAGATGATCCATGATGGCTGAGCAGAGGTGCATATCGCCTCCTAGTGCACCTTGGCGCCCTTCCACGTGATCGTGGTGTGGCAGCGGTCACACTGGCGGCCGTACTGGCCGAAGTGCACGTCATCCTTCTCATGGCAGGAAAGGCAGTCCTGCTTGAGCTTCACTTCATCGGGCGGGCGGCGGTGGCACGCCTCGCAGGCGAGCTTGCCGTGCGCGCCGCTCAAGGCGAAGCCAGTCTCCTTGCCGTGGTCGAACTCCCAAAGCCTCCATCCGTTCTCCGAGTGGCAGCGGTGGCAGTCCTTGCCGAAATTGCCCTTGTGCACGTCATCCCTCTTGTGGCAGTCGATGCAGTCGTGGCCGACCTCGCGATACTGACGGGTCAGATGACACTGCTCGCACGGCACCGTCACGTGCAGGCCGACCAGTGGGAATTTCGTCAGGTCGTGATCGAAGGTCACGCTCGAGCGCCAGCCCTGCGTCGTGTGGCACTGATCGCATTCCTTGCCGAGGCTGCCGGCATGCACGTCGTTCGGCCGGTGGCAGCTCACGCACTCGGTCGGCAGCTTCTGCGTGGTCACGTTCGCCGTGTGGCAGGTGTGGCAGGCGACCTTCTCGTGGCTGCCGGTGAGCGGCCAGGTCGTGTCGCGGTTATGGTCGAAGGTCGAAGGCTTCCATTTCTCGGCGTTGTGGCAGATCTCGCAGTCCTTGCCGAGACGGCCCGCGTGCGAGTCCTGCGCCTGGTGGCAGCCGAAGCAGTCGCGCGGCAGCTTGTCCTTGAGATTTCCGCTCCGGTGGCAGTCGTTGCAGACGATCCGATCGTGCACCCCCTCGAGCGGGAAGCCGGTCTCCTTGAGGTGGTCGAACTTCGAGGTCTTCCAGCTCTTGGTGATGTGACACTCGTTGCACTTGGTTCCGCGGTCGCCGTGGTGCACGTCGTCCGGCTCGTGGCACGACACGCATTCCTTGGGCGTATTCTTGTAGCGGTTGCCGAAGTGGCAGGCCGCGCAGGCCACCTCGGCGTGCTTGTCGCGCAGCGGAAAGGCGGTCTTGTCGTGGTCGTAGCTGATGTGGCGCCAGGCGGTCTCGTCGTGACAGGAGCCGCAGTCGCGCCCGAGCTTACCCTCGTGCGGCTCCTCTTTCTTATGGCAGGCAATGCATTCCTTTCGCGCATCGCGGAAACGCTTGCCGGCGGCGTGACAGCTCTCGCACACCACATCGACGTGCGCGCCGCGCAGGGGATAGTCGGTGTAATCGTGATTGAACTGCTCGTGGCTCAACTTCACGATGTCGGCGGTGCGACCGAGATGCTCGGAGTGACAGGCACGACACTGCGAAACGTCGATGCCCGGGAAGCGGCCGTGGAAGCCGCGATGCGCGCGCAGGTCGCCAGCGATCTCCTTGTGGCAATCGAGGCACAGCTGTGTCTGGCGACCGCGGTCGCTGCGGTCGTGGCACAGCGTGCACTGCTCCTCGTATTTCTCGTGAGCGGTGGTCACCTTGCCCGGCATGAGCAGAGTCTCCGGATTCACGGCCTCAGCACGCTTCCCTGGCAGCAGCACTGTCAGCAATCCGAGTATCAGCAACGCGTAGCATGGACCCTCCCGCATGGGTGACGGCGAGCGTCAATAAATGTGCACCGCAATCACGTGAATGATCGCCGCGATGACCATCACGAAGATCAGCGGTATGTGTAGTGAATGCCACAGCGAGAACAGCCGCTCGTAGCCCTCGAACGCGGCCACCCGGCGCGTGGCAGCCAGCCGCCGGTCCACGTAGGCACGCGCGCACTGGCGCAGGCGCTTCTCCTCCGTGCGGACCACCGCAGACTTGCGCGAGCTCGCATGCAGCGAGCGACGGATGTAGCGGTGCAGCTGCCCGCGCACTCGCAGCGTCGCCAGGCCGACCGCGAGGGGTCTCGCAAAGCCGAGCACCGACAGTTGCGGCCCGGCCTTGAGCACCCGCTGCTCGGCGCTCTCGAGGCGCGTCACGAGCTCGGGCACGAAGCTGATCCGGCCGGAGAGGCTGCGCAGGGTCTCGGCGCCTGCCCGCACCTCGCCGAGCTCGAGCTTGCGGCCATAGAGGCCGTTATGGATGTGCGAATAGATGTAGCGTCCGATGACGCCGCTCCCGGCCACGGTCAGCATCGAAAAAAGTGCCACGTTGCTGTTGGTCGCGCCGGTGCTGAAGTTCGAGTGATAGAGGATGGCCACGGGCCCGGCGATACCGAGCACCATGTGGAATTTGAACCAGCTGGGGGTTGAGCCCATGAACTCCAGCCACGCCCACCGCTTGCGCAGCGAGTACGCAAGCAACACCAGCATGAGACTCCCGCCGATGATGCCGAGCGCGTAGCCGAAGCCGCGATAGGGGTTGATGTAACGCTCGGTATGCGTGGTCCAGCCGTAGTACAGGATCGCGGTAACCAGGACGAGGGAGAGCCGGCGACTGCTAATCAGCCGCCCGCGGGTCGGCGCATCGAGCTCCGGTAAAGCGGTCGGTGAAGGTGCCGGCGTGCGAGCGGGTGAAGGTGCCGGCGTGCGAGCCGGTGAAGGTGCCAGCGCCGCTGTCGGCGAAGGTGCCGCGAGCTCGCGCGAGCGGGCCGGCGGAGTCGGCGACGGCTGCGGCGCGGAACGCGCTTGCGGCTGGGGTGCTGGATGCGCCTGCGGCTGCGGTGCCGTACGCGCCTGCGGTTGCGGCGTGGAACGGGCCTGCGGTTGCGGGGTCGGACGCGCCTGGGGTTGCGGTGTGGAACGGCCCTGCGGTTGCGGGGTCGGACGTGCTTGCGGTTGCGGCGCAGAACGCGCCTGTGGTGCCGCGCGTGCAAGCCCCTCGGGTGACGGGCGCGCTTCAACCGGCGGCGTCTCATCGAGCGCGGTAGGCGCGGCCTTCGCGCCGAGCTCGCTCAATCGTACGACGCGGACCTGCAGGTCCTGAAGCTCCTCGGGTGCTTGCTGCAGCTCCTCGGACTCCGGAACGGGTCGCAGACTCGCTGCCATGACCGAGCTCACCCGATTTCCCGGTTGATGACCAGCGCGAGCTTCTGGCCAGCCGCGGGACGGAGCACCGGGCTCGTGACGTAGAGATCGCCCGCGCTCGGCGTGGCCTGCCCGCTGCGCGAGATGCGGGCCTCGACCACAACCTTGTCGAACTGCGAGAGTCGGCGCGAGGGAATCATGGCCATCGAGTCATCGAGGCGGAAACTGACGGGCCACGCACTCGCCGTGGTGCGCAGAACCGCGAGCGGCGGGCCGGGTGAGTCCGCCGCTTTGGCGTAGATGAAGAGCGTCGCATCGCGCTGCACGCGCCCGGCAAGCCGGCTGTCGATCGAGACCGTGCCCGAGACTTCCGCCGCCGCAGCGCTCGGCGCTCCGGCAGGGCTCGCGGCGGCTGCGCCGGCCGGCAGGGGGCGGCCCGCGAGCTGGGTGTCTTCCACGATGTTGGCGTCGATGATGCGGGCGTCGGGCGAATCGGCGGGAAGTGCCGCGCGCAACTTTCTCCACCAGGCGAGCCCCTCGGTGAAGTGGCGCTGCTCGTGCGCCTGGCTCGCCTTGAGCCACAACGCCTTGAGATTCGTCGCATCCAGAGCCAGGGCGCTGTCGATCGCGCGGCCCGCATCGCCGGCGAGCGAGCCGCCAGTGAGCGAGGCGAGGACGTCGGCATAATCCGCCCAGGACTGGGCGGTCATCCCATGCAGCGCGATGACCTTCTCGAGCGCGGTGCGCGCGCTGCGGTCATCGTGTTGCGTGCGGTAGAGGTCGGCCAGCGCCAGCCAGCCCTGAGCGTCCCGCGGATTCTGTTTCACGCGGTTCTCGAGCTCGGCAAGCGAAGCCGCGGGGGCAGGCGAGAGCGTCGGCTGGGCCGTAGCGCCCGCTTGAGCGGGGGCAGACGCGCGGCTTTCGGTGGCGGTGGCCGCGGCCACCAGCGCCCCCGCGCTCATCTGGCTCACCGTTGCGCCGGCGGCCGGGTTGGCAATGTGTGCACGGGCGCGGCGCGCATCATCGGGGCGCCCGAGGAACTCGTACGCCTTGGCGAGCAGATTCCAGTCATCGGGCGTGCCGCCATCGCGCGCGAGTCGCGCTTCGAGGCTGGCGACTTCCGACTCCATCGAGTTCGCGCCCGCAGCGGATTTCGTCGAAGCGTCGACGGCGGATGCACTCGCGGCCGTACCCGCGGACGCCATAGGTGATCGGGTGGCGAGCGAGTGGCGCGAGCCGATCGCGAGATAGATGATCGCGGCGGCGGCCGCAAAGGTCGCGACGAATGCGCCCGCGAGTGCGTAGCGCATGCGTCCGCGCGGGAGAGTGAGCGCGCTCAAACTCAACGTGCCGCGCCACAGCGGAATCGCTACGAGAGTGGCCGTCGCGCCGACCAGCGCACCTGCGATGAACCAGAACAAAATGATGAGAGCCTCCCCTGTCAGCGGAAGTCATCGCGCAAGCAAGCGACGATGTGACAATACACGCGAACCCCCCGGGGGTAACGATGTCTCGGGCCGCAGACAACCTGTCTCCAAGCACCGACAAAAACGCTGGAGAAAACAGGCAATTACAAGCGCTACGCCACGCTGGTAGAGTGCCACGCGACAGTACGCAAGCAAGTAGGGGAAAGCCCCATTCCGTGAGCTTCCTCACAGAGTTAGCGTGCAGCTCGCGCGTTCAATGACGCTCACCCAATCGGTCCGGGTGAACAAGCCGCGCTCCTTTCATGGCGGCGCAGTCCATGTGGTGTTGCCTCGATGGATCTAGTGACGATCGCGTTTTATGTAACTCCCGTCGCCGTATTCGCGTGGCACCTGCGGCGCCGCCGTCGACTCGAGCGACTGAGCGTCAAGGCGCAGGAGAAAACCGGCGCGGCCGAGCCGGCATCACTCCACCCGGTCATCAGCGATCGTTGTATCGGCTGCGCCTCCTGCATCAAAGCCTGCCCGGAGCAGGCGCACCACACGGTCCTCGGGCTCCTCAAGGGGCGCGCCCATCTCGTGAGTCCCGGCGATTGCATCGGTCATGGCGCCTGCAAGACAGCCTGTCCGGTCGATGCCATCACGCTCGTGTTCGGCAGCGAGCGGCGCGGCGTCGACATTCCGCTCGTGACGCCGACCTTCGAATCGACTGTCCCCGGTATCTTCATCGCCGGCGAGCTCGGCGGTATGGGGCTCATCCGCAACGCGCTCGAGCAGGGTAAGCAGGCGATCGAGGCGATCGCCCAGAAACTCGGTTCCGGTGGCTCCCGCGGCGACCAGCTTGACGTGTTCATTGTCGGTGCCGGACCCGCGGGCTTTGCGGCCACGCTCACGGCCAAGTCAAGGAGCATGCGCTATGTGACCGTCGAGCAGGAATCGCTCGGCGGCGCCGTGTACCAGTATCCGCGCGGCAAGCTGGTGATGACCGCGCCCGCGACCGTGCCCCTTCTCGGCAAGGTCAACTTCCGTCAGACCAGCAAGGAGGCGCTGCTGGAATTTTGGACCGAGGCCGAGCGCAGGACCTCAGTCAAGATCAACTACAAGGAGCGCGTCGAGGACATCACGCGCACCGGAGACGGATTCACCGTCAAGACCAACAAAGGCACTTACCCGACGCGCAGCGTGCTGCTGGCGATCGGCCGCCGCGGCACACCGCGTAAGCTCGGTGTGCCGGGCGAAGACATGCCGAAGGTGGTCTATCGCCTGGTCGATCCCGACCAGTATGCCGGCCAGAAGGTGCTGGTGGTCGGCGGCGGCGACAGTGCCCTCGAGGCTGCCGCGAGCATCGCCGAGACCGAGGCGACCGGCGGCGTGGTGCTGTCCTACCGTGGAGCGGAATTCGATCGCGCTAAGGCGCGCAATAAGGATCGCGTTCAGGCGGCCGCAAAGAACGGCCGTCTTCAGGTTATGATGAAATCGAACGTGAAGAAGATCGAGGCGGAGAAGGTGGCCATCGAGCACGAAGGCGCGGTGGTCGAGATGGGCAACCATGCGGTCATCGTGAGCGCCGGAGGAGTGCTCCCATCGGACTTCCTCAAGCGCGTGGGAATCGCAGTTGAGACGAAACGCGGCACGGCTTAAGCGGGCGCTGCTGGCGCTCGGGCTGCTGTTTGCCGCGGGCGCGGCGCTGGCCGTCTCGCGCCCGCCGGACCCGCTCGATGGCGTCAAGACCTCGATCCGTCTCAAGAACTTCGCGGCAGCCGCGACGGAGCTGCAGAAGCTCGCCACAGCGGGCGACGCGGAAGCCCAATACCTGCTCGCGGTGTTCTATCTGAACGGAGTGAACGGCCCGCGGGATCAGGCCGCGGCGAAGACCTGGCTCGAGAAGGCCGCGAGCAAGGGCAATGCGAAGGCGGCATTCAGCCTCGCGAACCTGCTGCAGAACCTCGATCCTCCCGATCCGCAGGGTGCCGCGCGCTGGCTGGCGCGCGCGAGAGAGCTGGGCTTCTTCAGCACGCCGATGCAGAAGGGCGCGCCGGCGCAGAAGGGCGCGACTACCGCACCTCAAAGTGCGCCGTCGAACCTGCTTCCGGCCGCGCAGCTCACCGATCCGGCGGTGCGCCGTGAAGCGCTGTGGCTGGCCGCGAGCGACGCCGATCTTGCGAGCCTCGAGGTTCTCGCGGAGCCGACCGCGGTGGCGGCGCGCGATGAGTTCGGCCGTGGCGCGCTCGCGCGTGCCGCGGCGGCGGGCTCAGGCCCCGCCATCGCGCTGCTCCTCCGCCGCGGCGCGGCGGTGGAGGGCGCCGATCTGCATGGCACGACGGCGCTGATGCTCGCGGCCCGCACCGGGAAGCCAGAGGCGGTCGATGCGGTCCTCGCAGCTCACCCGAACCTCAACGCGACCGATAAGAGCGGCAACACCGCGCTGATGCACGCCGTGATGAGCGGCTCGCTCCCTGTGATCGATCGGCTGCTGGCGGCGGGCGCGAGCGTCGCGCCGCGCGACGTTCAGGACTGGTCGGCGCTGGATTTTGCCGAAGTGAACGGGGCGTCGGACATCGGCGCGAGGCTGCGCGAGAAGGGCGCGACGGCGCTCAAGCGCAACCCCGTCATGGCCTACGCTCCGCCGACCTCGGTGCAGCGGGCCCAGCGGGATCTCTACGCCGGTTGGCCGGATCTTGCCGTGGCAGTCGGGCGCGAGAACCCGGAGCTGCTGCGCACGCTCCTCTCACGCGGCGCGGATCCGAACGCGCTCACCCCGGACGGGCTGCCGATTCTGACCGTGGCGGCCCTGAGCGGCAGCCCGCATGAAGTGGAAGCGCTGCTCGCGGCGGGCGCCCAGGGCACCCGCGCTGACCGCCGCGGTAACTCGGCACTGCTCGATGCCGTGCGCATCGGCCGGCAGGACATCGTCGCATCCATGCTCTCGCACGGCGTTTCGGCCGAGGGGCGAGCGGACGATCCGGAGCCGCCGCTGGTGGCTGGCGCCAAGGCCGGACGGGCGGGCGTCGTGCGCGCGCTGCTTGCGGCGCACGCGAAACCGGATGCGCGGGACGAGCACGGCACCAGCGCGCTGATGCTGGTGGCGCAACGGGCGGAGCCGGACCTGCTGCAGCGGCTGCTCGATGCCGGCGCCGCCGTCGAAGGCGTGGACAAGGCCGGGCGCACGGCGCTCTGGTACGCGGCGCGTGCCGGCCGACTCGAGACGGCCCGCGTGCTGCTCGAGCACGGGGCCAGCGCCGACCACGCCGATGCCGCCGGCCAGAGCGCCTTCGCCGCCGCGTGCGGCGCCGGAGCCACAGCCATAGTGGATCTCATGCTCACCAAGGGCGTGAAGCTCGAGGCGCGCACCGGGCGCGGCGACACCCCGCTCCTGCTCGCGGCGAACGCCGGGGCAGAGGAGATCGTCGACAGGCTCCTCGCGCGCCGTGCCGACAAGGATGCGCAGAATGAGTTCGGCGACACCGCGCTCATCATCGCCAGCCGCAACGGTAACGCCGCGCTGGTGCGGCGCCTGCTGAGCGCAGGCGCCAGCACCCTGCTGCGCAACAAGAACCGGTCCACCGCCGCGGACGTGGCGCGGGCCCGCGCCTTCCCGGCCGTCATCGAGCTGCTGAAGAACGCCTGATGACACCAAGCGCGGTCCCGCGCGCTATTCGGCCGTGGTCGGATCGATCACGCTGGTGACGGCCGAGACACGATTGGCCGGAAAGCCGCCCTGCTGAGCGTGCTCGCGGACCGCCTTTTCGTTGGGCGCGATGTACACGCAATAGATCTTGTCGGCCGTGACGTAGCTCTGCAGCCACTGGATCTGCGGGCCCATCTTTCCGAGCACCCCGCAGGACTTCTGTGAGATCGCCTTGAGCTCGGCGGCCGAGAGCTTGCCGGCGCCCGGGATGTCTCTTTCGATGACGTACTTCGGCATGGTGACCTCCCCACCTGGCTGCGCGGTTTCCCGCGCTGGAAGAGAACTTCGTGACGCGCTGCGCCGCAGTTCGCATAGCGCGAGTTGGCCAGGATATCAGCCGCGAGCCCGCGCGAGCTCCGCCTCGAACTGAAGGGCGTGACGAGCGCGGAGCACGGTCCCTTCTGTACAATCTGCGCCGCATCCATGCCTGGGTGGCGAAATCGGTAGACGCAAGGGACTTGAGCAATTGAGCACCCGGCTCGGAAACGGCCGGTGTGAATGGGGTCAAAGTCGGTGGAACAGCAGCACGTCAGGGTGGCTGCAATACCGAGCTAAGCCCGGCCGACGGCTGGCAAAGGATGACGACCGCATGCCCGGCCAGGGAAAGTGTAGAGACTTGACGGCCCCTGCCTAATCCGGTAGCGCGGAGCGAGTGTTGACGGGAAGGCAAAGGTAAAGTCCAGACCACGAAATGCATGGCCCATGCGTGCAGCAGCGAAAGCTGCAGTGGTACGAAAATCCCTTGGGGGAGACCCCGTGCCGGTTCGACTCCGGCCCCAGGCATTTCTTCACCGGGCCTCACCGGCGCCCAGTGCGCGCGCGAGGCTTCCGGCTACGAGCCTATCCTTCGATCAAGGGGTTGCGGGTCCTTAACTCCGCAAATCGGCTGAAGTCCCGATCCGCGCTCAGCAGCTCTCGTACGCCGTGATGGATGCAGAGTGCCGCAATTCTTCCGTCGTGGACACGCGGACCGTGAATCTTCGATCGCTCGATTAGGCGCGCGAGCAGCTCCCAATAGCCCGCCGTCTCAGCAAGCAACACGAGGCTTGGGGATTCGAGCCAGGCGCTCACCTGGTGCACACCCTTCGACAGTGAAGTGGGCGGCGAGAAGATCCGTTCGTGCGTCACGATCGCCAGGAACTCATGCAGGCACGGCCAAGGCAGAGCCCATGAAGCAGCACCTTCAGCAAGTTCCCGCACACAGGCGGCCGCGGGCCCATGCCAGGGGCTGTCGCGACGATGAGCGTAGACGAGGATGTTAGTGTCGACGGCAATCAACCGCCACGGCCTTCGTAGCTGTGCGCGCGGAGCTCGTCCCACGAACGGCCGGCGGCATCGGGATGCAGGCCCTTGCCCCCTACGGACGCGTCACGGAGCTTAAAGCTGCGCTGAGTACGGCGTTCAGCCAGAACCAGATGCAGCCCGCGCTCTACGAGAGCACGCACCGTCGTGCCTTCACTGCGGGCGACAGCCTTGGCTTCCTTGAGCAGGGGGCTGGCAATGTCGAGGGTCGTCTTCATATGGGCAGCCATTGTAGTCGATATGGGTGCCCATATCAACCGCCTTGGTGCGAGCAGCAGCCTACTCGAACTGGACGGTGCGGTAACGTGGCAACCGGCGCGGGAGGTGCCGGAATGATACAGCCGCAGCGGCCGCGGCTCAGTGTCTGAACTTGCCGTCCGAGAGTCGGTGGTACGGTCCGGGCAGACTCCTTGTAATTGTTGACTGCGTCGAATCGCTGTAGACGTGGCAGGCGCCACTGCAGTTGGCAAGCTCATTGACGGTGTAGTCCTGACTCCCCTTGACGGT
>JACXTT010014376.1_pt1 | contig 10359 bp, 12 predicted proteins | sample 9270951 | NCBI WGS metagenome assembly JACXTT01 (sample SAMN15532306, study PRJNA645909) | rock metagenome | isolation source: weathered quartz diorite | place: Puerto Rico | collected 2017-06-21
CCGTATCTGGTTCCTGCGGGCAACCAGGCTGACCTGCAGTCATCGCGTTGATATCGCCTGGGCCAAGTACTCCCGGTGCTCTCTGTTACTTTCGTACCGGCGCGAGCAGCGGGGGAAAGAGGCTAAACTACGGCTGGCATCCAGTTGTTCGCACCTTGCCGGCAATGCACAGTCATACAGAGAGCGTTCTGGCGCGCGTCAGTCAGCAACTGTCCCAGCTGGAAAAGCGGGACGGAGAGCTGTGGCTGATTGTGTCCCTGGCCGGACTCCTGGTGGCCGCGGGGCTCCTCGCCATCCTGTTTCCGGCGGCGTTTCTCAAGCAGGGGAACATTCACTTTGAACTCACCGTGTCCAGACCGCTGGTGTTGGGCCTGGTGGCGCTGCTGGCACTGCTGAATACCTATCTGATCTCGCGCCGCGTGGAGCTTCGCCGGGTGCGGGAAGAATTGATCTCGCGGACCATCCAGCATGAGCTGGTACAGCAACAATCTTTCACCGACCCGTTGACCGAGATTTATAACCGGCATTCGCTGCAGGATATGGCAAACCGCTTCATGAGCCACGCACGGCGCACCAAGAAGCCGCTCAGCCTGATGCTGATCGACGTGGACCGTTTCAAGGACGTGAACACACGCTTCGGCCACCTGACCGGCGACGTGGTGCTGGCCAACACGGCAGCCCTGGTGAAGAATTGTGTGCGCGGCACCGATGCCGTGTTCCGCTACGGTGGAGATGAATTCCTGGTAATTCTGGCGGACACCTCCGCCCCCGATACGCGGCATGTGCTGGAAAGAATCCGCGCCAGCCTGGCGGAGTGGAACCGGGAGAACCATCTCGAGGGCTTCGAGCTGAGCCTCAGCATCGGCATAGCCGAGTGGACCGAGGGCAAGACCCTGGAGTTGCTGCTCGATCACGCGGACCGCGAAATGTACGCCGTGAAGGCGGAGCAGAAGGCCAATCAGGCCACAGCCGGCGCCTGATCACGCCTGAAGGCGGAACCAATCCGGCCGAGCGGTACGCCCATCTACATCAGCGATTCCGGGACCCGCTGCATCAGCGGGTGCTGCATTTCCTGCAATTCGTTCTTCACCCGGTTGAGGCCATAGACGCACTGTTCGAAGTGCTGCGAAAGACGGGCAAACAGAGGCGCCACGCGCGCGTACTCGAAGTGCTCGAACTTGGAGACGATGTAGTAGCTCTCTTTTCCCGCCTTGATCCAGTCCACGAAGCTTTCCAGGCGATGGCGGCGCAGGCGGAAGCGATTGATGCTTTCAGGAAACATCCCGGTAAAGAAAAGCGTGTAATCGCCAATATGCTTGCGCACCTGACGCTCGCGGTCGAACGAGAGAGCTGGCCCGAAGACGGGATTGGATTCCAACAGCATTTCGCCCACGTCGGTCAGCTGCCGTCCAGCGGCATCACGAAGGCGGAAGATCTGTTCTAGGTCGCAGAACTCGGCCAGAAGATGGGCGACGTAGTTCACGATCTGGGGATCGCGCAGGCCGATCTCCTCGGCATAGTGCCTCCCCACAAGTTCGACGAAGAGCTGCTGCAACGGGTGCGATTCCGGAATCATGCTTGGGGCCCCCTCCAAAAAGCACCAGCGGCGCGCAGGGCGCGCCCTTCTTCATGCTTACTTAACCCAGCTTTCCGCGACCGGCAAGTGACTTTTGTAAGTCGAACCCATCGAAATTTCCTATTTCTTTAGAACCCGGCTCACGGAGCCGGGTTTCCCGCGGTTTTTGTTGGCAGACTTCCTGGCTGGCTGCTAATTTCAAGTGCCTAGCAACCGCTAGACTAGAAAGCAGGAGGGTTGTATGGAGCGGAAGAACATCTCCAGCGGCGCACCTTGGGAACCGGTAGTAGGTTACTCGCGCGCGGTCAGGGTAGGACAGCAGGTGCATGTGGCCGGCACAACCGCCACGGGGCCGGATGGCAAGCTTGTCGGTGTGGACGATGTCTATGCCCAGACGGTGCAGACCTTGCGCAATATCGAATCGGCGTTGCACAAGGCGGGAGCGACCATGAAAGACGTGGTGCGCACGCGCATGTTTGTGACCAACATCGCCGACTGGGAAAAAATCGGCAAGGCGCACGGCGAATTCTTTCGCGACATCCGGCCCGCGACGTCCATGGTACAGGTAAGCGCGCTGATCTCGCCCGAAATGCTGGTAGAGATCGAGGCGGACGCGGTGATCGCGAGTGAATGACGCCGTCCGTTCGGGGCGAGCAGGTGACGAACCCGCCCGCCTGACAGCGCGCCCTCGGGCCGGAGCGGCGGGGGAAGCATCCATCCCATGGCGGAGTGATGTATCATGCCCGTCCTCCCCTAAAGGAGTCACGATGCGCTACTTTTTCGCCCTGATTTTGGCCACCACCCTGGCGACGTACGCTTCTGCCCAATCGCCCATGGTCCCCACGGCGCCGGCTGCCGTGACGGTGATCCGCGCAGGCATGCTCATTGACGGCAGGTCCGACCAGCCGCGCCGCGATCAGGTCATCGTGGTTCGAGGCAACCGGATTGAGAGTGTCGGCGATGCCGGCAGTGCGAAGGTGCCTGAGGGCGCGGCCGTGATCGATCTCTCGCGTTTCACGGTGCTCCCTGGCCTCATCGACTCCCATACCCACATCTTCCTGCAGGGAGAGGATCCGGCGCAGGGAGGATACGATGCCAACATCCTGAAATATCCGCAGGCCTTGCGGGCAGCCCGGGCCACAGTCGCAGCCCGGCGGGCGCTGGAGCAGGGCTTCACCACCCTGCGCGATCTGGAGACCGAAGGCGCAGGCTACGGGGATGTGGGAATCAAGATGGCCATCGAGGGCGGATACATTCCAGGGCCGCGGCTGATTGTGTCCACGCGCGCTATCTCGAGCACGGGCGGCTACAACCTGGAAGGCTACGCGCCTGAGTTGGAGATGCCCAAAGGGGCGCAGATCATCGACGGCCCGGTCGAGGCGCGCAAGGCGGCACGGGAACAGCTGGATCATGGCGCCGACTGGATCAAGGTCTATATGACGCACCGTTCGTGGGTGGGAAACAAAGGGGAATTGATCTCGCAGCCGACGCTCACGCTGGAGGAGCTGAAGGCGATCGTGGACGAGACCCACGGCTGGGGCAAGAAAGTAGCCTGCCACGCGTACAACGGGATTGGCCTGCAGCGGGCGCTGGACGGAGGTTGCGATTCGCTCGAACATGGGCTGGAAATCACCGATGCGCAAATCGCACAGATGGTGAAGCAGGGAACGTGGTACTGCCCCACGCTGGCAGCCTACTATCACGACTGGGCGCCCGCGGACACGCCTGCCGGGAAGCGCGACCGCCAGCGTGCCGCAGTGCATGGCGCCTCGCTGCAGAAGGCCGTCAAGGCCGGGGTAAAGATCGTTTTCGGCACCGATATGGGAGGCATCCCATGGACGGAGGCAATGGCGCAGGAATTTCCCCGGATGGTAGAGTTCGGCATGTCGCCCATGGATACCATCAAGAGTGCGAGCTCCCGGGGGGCCGAGATGCTGGACATGGCGGGCGCGATCGGTGAGGTGGCGCCCGGGGCCTACGCCGACATCATCGCCGTCAGCGGGGAGCCGCTCCGCGACATCAATACCCTGGGGAACGTGCGCTTTGTCATGAAGGATGGCGTCGCCTTCAAGAACGGGATTTCCGATAAGTAAGATAAAGAAGAAAAGCGCGCTTGGCCCTTGACACCGGCCGCGCGCGGTTCATAATGCCCAAAACGTAAGCGGGCGGGCCGGGTCCAGGAGGGTGTCGCGCCGGCCGGGAGTTGCATATGAGCGTGCTGGAACTGTGCGATGCGGACGTGGCGGCCATTCGAGTGGAGGCCAGCGCTGCCGATGCCATCCGCATGATGCTGGATCGTCATGTGGGCGCGGTGGGCGTGGTGGATACCGAGGGGCGGGTAGCGGGCATATTTACCGAGCGCGACGTGCTGCGCAAGCTGGCGCTGACCGGTCGCGACCCGGAGAAGGCGCCGGTCCGCGATCTCATGACCACGCCGGTTGAGCTGGCGACGCTCTCCACGCTTCCGGGCGAAGCTTTGGAGATCATGCTGGAGCGTCACTTCCGCCATCTGCCCGTGGTGGATAACGCGGGCAAGTTGCTGGGCATGCTTTCCATCCGCAACCTCCTGGAGCAGCGCATTGGCGACCTGCGTCAGGAACTGGATTCTCTGGAGCAGTACGTCACCAACGACGGCCCCGGCGGGTAGGCACGAGCGCGGCGCGCCTTTCCTGAAGGCCCGAGTGCGGTAAGATAAGCAATTCGATGCGCAATCTCTCCCGCGTTCTTCCTCACACCATCGCGCTGGCGCGCATCGGCACGTCAATATTTTTCCTCCTGTTCGGACAGTACAAGGTCTTCGGCTCCGCCTTCGCCCATGGCGGTTTCCAGCAATATCTTCAGGGCTACATCCAAAGCGGCGCGGTGGGATTTTACCGACCGGTTCTGGCCGATCTGGTGTTGCCTCATGCCGTCTTCTTCGGCTACCTGGTGGGCGTGCTGGAATTATGTGTAGGAGCGAGCCTGCTGCTGGGGTTGTGGGTGCGACCTGCCTCGGCGCTGGGCGCGCTGCATATGCTGAGCCTGACGCTCGCCACCTGGTGGGAGCCGGGACCGGGAGTTCCCGTGTGGCGCTATTTCGGAGCTGAGCTTGACCACCTGCCGCTGCTGTTTCTGTTTTTGATCTTTTTTGTCGCGGATGCCGGCCAGGTCTGGGGGTTGGATGGGCGCAGAAGGGCGTGAGACTGCGAAAGTTCCCGGTCCCGCGCAGCACTGAAGTCGCAAAGCTTTGACGTAAAACTGATTCATGCGAGGAATGGATGAAGAATAGAGTCCGACTTTTGTCCGTCGCCACCCTGGCGTGCCTGGCGCTCGCCCGGTTGGTAAGCGCGCAGGAACCGGCCAGGGCGCCCCATCGCGAGATCGTTCACGCCGGCAAACTGCTTGACGTCCGCACCGGCAGGATCCTGAGCGATCAGGCCATCGTGATCGAGGGCGGCAAGATTATCAGCGCTGGGCCGATGTCGCAGGTGAGCCACGCCGCCGGCGAGCGCGTGATTGAACTGGGCAACGCCACCGTTCTTCCGGGTTTAGCCGACGCGCACACGCATTTGACCGGCGACCCGCAGGACGTCAGCCCGCAGGCGCTCGGCATCTCGATCCCGCGCGCGACCCTCAAGGGCGCGCGCAACGCCCGGCTCACGCTTGAGGCCGGATTTACGACCGTGCGCAATGTCGGCGCCGACGGTTACAGCGATGTGGCCCTGCGCGACGCCATCAATGCAGGAGACATTCCCGGTCCGCGCATGCTGGTGAGCGGACCGGCCCTGGGCATCACCGGCGGGCACTGCGACGAAAACTTTCTGCCCTTTGAATTTCACTTCACGGCGGAAGGCGTGGCCGACGGGGTGGAAGGGGTCCAGCACAAGGTGCGGGAGGTCATCAAGTACGGCGCCGATCTGATCAAGATTTGCGCCACCGGCGGCGTCCTCTCCCACGGGGACAACCCCCAGGCGTCGCAGTACACGTTGGAGGAAATGAAGGCCATCGTCGCCGACGCCCATCGCTTGGGACGAAAGGTGGCCGCCCACGCGCACGGAGCTCAGGGCATCCTCTGGGCGTCGGAAGCAGGAGTCGATTCGATCGAGCACGGCTCCTACATCGACGACGCCGCCATCGCCGCAATGAAAAAGAATGGAACCTATCTCGTGCCGACGCTGTATCTGGCCGACTGGTTCCTGGACAACGCCGAACGGATTCACATCCCGGCGGATATGATCGCAAAGGGCAGGCTGGTGATGACGGCTGCGCGCAAGAACCTCGCCCATGCTTTTGCCGGCGGGGTCAAAGTTGCCTTCGGCACCGACGCCGCCGTCTATCCTCACGGACTCAATGCGCGCGAATTTGGCGTCATGGTCCAGCTCGGCTTGACGCCCCTGCAATCGATTCAGGCGGCCACGATCAACGCCGCCGAACTGCTGGGCTGGTCGGACCAGATCGGGACCCTGGAGGCTGACAAGTGGGCCGACATCATCGCGGTGGACGGCGATCCCCTGCGGGACGTGACTACGCTCGAGCACGTCAAGTTCGTCATGAAGGGCGGCGAGGTGGTGAAAAATGAATACGGAAAGTGAGGGAGGCAGTTATGACCGCATCCCCCCGTCCACCTCATCTCGAATGTGCCTCAGCACGCGCATGTGAATCCGGTGGATGATGGCGTCGGACCACCAGTGCCAGTATTCGGCCGGCCATAGCCCGTGGTGATACCAGGTGGTGCCTTCCAGCCGCGTACCTCCGTTGGGCAGCCGGGTAAGCAGGAATTGCCCTCCATTGGATACCAGAAATCCATGCAGATGAGGCGGCTCGATGTGACGGTACGGGGTCCATTCCTCCATGGGCGCCGGGTTCGACGTCACCGAGAACTTCAGCCTGTTGGGTGGGTCCCAGACCGCGATGGGTTCCACGAAGGCGCCGGTGGAGAAAACGCAGTGCCGTTCCGCACCCACGCCCATCCCCATGATTTCGGCGCGCATGGGATAGGCGATGCCGGCGCGAAACAGCCATTCCCTGGGCGGCGGAATCTCGGCGAACGCCACCACTTGCTTCCACACGGCTTCCGGCGGAGCCTGGATTTCGATAGCCGAACGCACCTCATATACCGGCGGAGTGGGCGCGGCGGCGTGCTCCATCCACTGCAGGCCCGGAATGAAAAACACCAGAGCGGAAAGCAACGCCGGGGCCGCGCTCTGTGACCAGCGCCGTCGTTGCACCAGGTATCCGAACGCCCCTCCAAATGCGGCCAGAGGAAGCGCTAGAGGCAGCGCCATCAAGAGACAAATGGCGCCCTCAAAGGCCAAACCCAGAAGACCCAATCCGAGAAGCGAAACCGAAAGACAAGCTACGCCCACGCAACCCGCCAGGCTGCGCGGTTGCTGAAAGCCGTAGATCAGAGCGGCCGCGAAGCCGATCGCAAACGGAAGAGCGACAAACAGCCCCCAGCCGTAGTTGGTCAGGATTTGTGCGCTCAGCACTGCTATTCCCAGCCCGGGCGGAACTGTGCACAGCAGCGCGAACGCGGCGCTGCCCAGCGCGTTGGACGGAACTATTTTCCCGAAAGGGGAAACTTTCCTTGCGCGGTATGCCCCTTGCTCTGCGGCTGAGTCCGCCCGCGCCGGGAAGAGACACAAAAACAGGAAGAACAGCAGGTTCAGGAAGGGCGCAAAGAACAGAATCAAGAGCGACGATGGCAGTCCCGCGCTGCGCAGCCGCTTCATGGTCATGGCGACGCCCAGCCAGACGAAGGGCAGCGCCAGGGCGACCATGGTTCCCAGAAAAATGGTGTCTGCCCGGCTCAGGGAGGTGATTCTCGCCACATTTCGCAGCGGAATCCAATAGTTGAACAGGTTCCAGGGACGTCGAAAGAACAGCGTGGCGACCAGACGATCGAGGTTGTGCTTCAGCGCGAATCCCAGCAGCCCCACAACTGCATAGGCTCCGCGGTCAACCGTTCCATCGCAGCTCCAGAGATCGGCGAATGTGAACTTCATAGCCATCCTCCGCAAGCCCGGTTTCTGTTGTGTCCTGTAATCTGACTTCCGGCATGGCGCGCACCCGGGCAGTTCCGGTGCCGCGCTGTCCATCGGTAACCCGCGCGCAACCAGGGCATGATTCCGGGGAGCCTGGACAGCCAAAATAAAGGCCGTGCCCACCACATCTCCCGCGCTAAGGCGAGCATGGCATCGGCGCCGGAGAATTGCGTCCCCTCTTCGATCACAAACCGGAGTGCTAAAAGCTGCTCCTCTCGCGAGAGCGCGAGCAACGCGCCGACCCGGGGATCCTGCAGCGGGGCCACGGCCAGGCCACGCCGCCGCATCGGACCCGCCAGCCACTTTGCGACGCGAGTGCAAAACCTACACTCGGCATCGAAGAAGAGCCAGCCTCGGGCATGCCGGCCCTTGCTGTCGGTCACTTCCGAAGCCAGTGAGATCATGAACGTTCCTTTCCCGGCTAAGTCTTTGCCCGTCCCAGCAGAAGCTTCAGCTTGCCGCGCAGCCGGGCCATTTTTTTGAGCGCGCCTGCGGGCAGGCGCACAACTTCCTCGAACAAGCCGCTGGCGGCAGTCAGAAACTCCAGCATTTCTTCCAACCGTTCCCGGGTATAGGCGCTGCCGGTGCTCTTTTTCAGTTCGCCGACACATTCCTGCAGCACCCGCAGCGTGGGATCGATCTCGCGCCGCTTGCGCTCTTCCGCCACCACGCGAAAAATCTCGCACACATCCTTGAGAGACTCGAAGTGGTCGCGCCGGTCGCCCAGCACGTGCGCCACGCGCACGATGCCCCAGCCCTGCAACTCGCGCAGGCTGTTGCTGACGTTGGAACGCGCCACCGCCAGGGTGGCCGCGATCTCTTCCGCGTGCAGGGGCTTGGGGGAGAGGAACAGCAGAGCGTGAACCTGGGCCACGGTGCGGTTGATGCCCCAGCGGGTCCCCATCTCGCCCCAGTGCAGGATGAATCGCTGCTCGACCGGCGTCATCGCCATGGCTATTTCCGTAGTTTCTGTCGTTACAGAAATAACAGGATTATTGAGACATGTCAAGCCCGGCTGCCCAGGCGCAGTCGCAGCCTGGATCCGCCGCTCAAATCCGTCCGCAAAGCCAAAGGCCGGCTGGGCAGCCGGCCTTCACTGCGGGCGGGAGCGCCCGCACCACAAAACCCTCAAAATCGGGATGTTACTTCTTGGGGGCGATGGCGTCCTTGGTGGCCTTGGCGACGCGGAACTTCACCACCGTCTTGGCCTTGATCTGAATGGGTTCACCGGTCTGCGGATTGCGTCCCATGCGGGCCTTGCGGTGCGCCTTCACCAGGCGGCCCAATCCCGGGATCACAAACACGCCGTTCTTCTTGGTTTCCTTCACCGCCACGTCCGCGAGCTGCTCAAGGAACGCGGCAGCGGTCTTGTTGTTGGTTTCAATCTTCTCGGCCAGATGGCGGACGAGTTGGGTCTTGGTCATGCCTGAAGCCATGCAACCTCCTCTTGGGATGGAAATAGGATTCTGCTGCGGCGGGGCTTATCTTATACCAGGATTCCTGTGGAAAAGTGGCGCCGCAGCCGCATTTTATGCGGATTTTCCTGTACAGGCCCCGCCAAACGCCGCAAAAATCGGCCCTCCCGAGCCCGTGAGTCCCAAAATGGCTCTATTGCGGCGGGTTTTGCTAGGCCCCCGGGGGTCGCAGCGACCCAGCGTAGTCCCGGCCACGGATGCCATAATGGCTTGTAGCGTCCCCGGGTCAGGAGCCCGATTCATTGAGCTGCGCCATCTGCGAGAAGCGCAAGGAGAAGCGGTTCTGCCCCGCCCTTCATGGCCGGATTTGCCCGCAATGCTGCGGCGAGCAGCGCGAGGTCACGCTGGATTGTCCCCATGACTGCGTCTATCTGCAGCAGGCGCGGGAGCACGAAAAGCCACGCGCCATGGCTGACCTGACGGCGGCTGATCTTTTCCTCCAGGTCGACGTCGACGACCAGTTTCTTTATCAGCGAGAACACCTGATCATGGGTCTGAGCTTCGCCCTGGCCAAGAGCGTGCGTGCCAACCGCAGCTTGAAGGACACCGATCTGATTGCCGCCCTGACGTCTATGGCCAAGACCAGCGAGACCCTGACCAATTCCGGCTTGCTCTATGAAGTACCCGTCGGCAACCCCGCCCAGCAGGCGGTTGCTGCCGAGGTGCAGGGCATGCTGCGGGAGTATCGCGAGGCCGAGCAAAAGCATCTCGGCTACGTCCAGCTGCGCGATTCGGACGTGCTGCGTGCGCTGGTGTTCATGGTGCGCATGGCGCATGGCCGCACCACCGGCCGGACCAAGGCTCGTGCCTTCGTGGACTTTTTGTTGGCGCAGTTTCCCGAGAAACCGCCGGGCGTGCTCACGCCGGAAGTGACCGGGAGCCGCATCGTTATACCCTGACGATCTGCCGCCGCGGACAAGTCAGCCGCCACTCATCTGGATTCCTCCGACAGATCCAGAGATCAACCCGCCGGTATTGGATCCGCGTCGGCCGGTGGAATTTGCGGTTCCGTCATCGGCAACCGTTTGACCCGTTGTCCGGGCGGCAGGGCGTCGCGCAGCTCGCGCACGGTTCGCTTGAACACGGGATGCCGCGCGTCGCCGGCGATTTCCGCCAGCGGCTCGAGCACGAAGCGACGGGTATGCATGGCGGGGTGAGGAATCGTCAGCTCCTTCGTCTCCACGATCGAATTCCCAAACAGCAGGATATCGATGTCGATGTTGCGCGGCCCTTTGGCCTGAGCCCGGCGGCGTCCCATTTCCCGTTCAATCTCAAGGATCCCGCG
>JACXTT010014377.1_pt1 | contig 10359 bp, 8 predicted proteins | sample 9270951 | NCBI WGS metagenome assembly JACXTT01 (sample SAMN15532306, study PRJNA645909) | rock metagenome | isolation source: weathered quartz diorite | place: Puerto Rico | collected 2017-06-21
CGCGAGCCCCGCGTGCCGCTGCTGGTCGCCAATCTGCTCGCGGCGGCGCACCGGCGCCTCGCCGCCCAGTACCGGCGCTTGCTGAGCGCCGACGGCTCATTGCTCCTCGGCGGCATCCTCGACGCCGAGGCCGCCGACGTCGTGACGGCGCTGGCCGATCACGAGCTCGTCCACCGCGCGTCGGTCTCGGTCGAGGGCTGGACCACGCTCGAGCTCCGTGCGCCGCTTCACGATCGCGCCTGAGCGAATCGACGGCGGTCGCGTCGTCTTCGACCGCGACGAGTCGCGCCACCTCGCGCGCGTCCTGCGGCTCCGGCCAGGCGACACGGTCCTCGCCGCCGACGGCGACGGCCACGAGTACACGGTGCGCCTCGAGACGGTCGGCGACGAAGCGACGGGCACGGTGCTCGGCGTCGGCACCGGCGAGCGCGAATCTCCGATCCGGATCACGCTCGTCCAGGCCGTCCCCAAAGGCGACAAGATGGAGGCGATCGTGCGCGCGTCCACGGAGCTCGGCGTGACCCGGGTCGTGCCGGCGCTGACGGCTCGCACCATCGTCACGCTCGACGCGAGCCGCTGGCGGGATCGGGCGCGGCGCTGGCAGCGCGTCGCGAAAGAAGCCGCCAAGCAGTGCGGCCGCGCCGTCGTTCCCGCGGTCGACGTGCCCCGCGCGCTCGCGCAGGCGCTCGAGGTGGCCGACAGTGCCGATCTCCGGCTCTGCCTCTGGGAATTTGCCGCTGTCGTCGCGGGCGGGCAGGGAGGGGGGGAGGCTCGCTTGCTCGGAACGACACTCGCCGCGAGCCTCCCCCCCTCCCTGCCAGCCGGCTCCCACATCGGTCTGCTCATAGGTCCGGAAGGAGGGCTCTCTGCGGAGGAGGTCGAGGCGGCGAGGGCTCGCGGGTGGGCGATCGTGGGGGTGGGGCAGCGGATTTTGCGCACCGAGACCGCCGGGCCGGCGATCATCGCGGTGCTCCAGGCGCGCTTCGGGGATCTCGGGGCCGCCGGTTGAGCACGGGCGATGCCGGCTGGGAGCATTTCGAGACCGAGGCAGACGTGGGCGTTCGCGCCTGGGCATCGACGCGGGCCGAGGCGTTCGCCCAGGCGGCGCTCGGGGTGTTCACCCTGATCGTCCGGCTCGACGAAGTCGACGAGCGCGAGCATCGTGAGGTCCGGGCGCAGGCGGATTCGCCTGAGCGCTTGCTGGTCGCCTGGATCAACGAGTGTCTCTACGTGCACGAGATCGAGGGCTTCGTGGTGCGCCGGGTGGAAGTCGACACGTGCACGGAGAGCGTCGTCCACGGCGTGCTTCACGGAGAGGAGGTCGACGCCGGACGCCACCGACTCGGGACCATCGTGAAGGCGGCCACCCTGCACCGGGTCTCGGTGACCGAGACGGCCGGCCGGCACGAGGTCCGAGTGATCGTCGACGTATGATGTCTCGCATCCGAGACACGGGATCGACAAAGCCGTGTCATCCACACCACCAGGCCGTAGGAGCATCTCCAAAGACCCCTTAAGAACCTGATACTTGAGTCTCCAGGGACCCGTGGCACTGCTGTTGCTAATTTCCGGCTTCGGTCTTTTATGCGCCAGCAGACCATTAGAAAGCCCGTAAGCATCGATGGGGTTGGACTGCACTCGGGGAAGGTCGCCCGGGTCACGGTCTCTCCAGCACCTCCGGACGCTGGGGTCGTGTTCAAGGTGCGCGCGACGGGCGAGCGGATCCCGGCGAGGCCCGAGAGCGTCGTCAATTCCCACTACGCGACGACGCTCGGTGTGAACGGGACTCGGATCCAGACCGTCGAGCACCTCATGGCGGCGGCGGCCGGGCTCGGCATCGACAACATCGAGATCGACGTGGACGGGCCTGAGATTCCGGCACTCGACGGCAGCGCGAAGCCCTTCGTGGCGCTGCTGGCGCTCGCCGGACGGGTGCAGCAGTCGCCCCGGCGCCGGATGCTGTCGCTCCCCTGCCCGCTTCGGGTGGGCGGCGCGGGGCGGTGGATCCACATCGTGCCGTCGGACACGTTCCGGATCAGCTACACGCTCGACAACGACCACCCGGCCATCGGCACGCAGGTCCTCACCTGGGCGCCGAGCGAACGGTCGTTCGTCGAGGAGTTCGCCCCGGCGCGAACGTACGGCTTCCTCCGCGACCTCGGGCTCATGCGGAAGAACGGCCTAGCGCGCGGCGGCTCACTCGACAACGCGATCGTCCTGGGCAATAGCGGCGCGCTCAACGGCCTGCGCTACCGGGACGAGTTCGTCCGCCACAAGATCCTCGACCTGCTGGGCGATCTCGCGCTGCTCGGCCGGCCTCTCCGCGCGCACGTCATCGCGCGCAACGGCGGCCACGCCCTCAATCTCGAGCTGGTGCTCGCGATCCAGCGCGCCGCGGGTCTCGAGCGGCGAGCCGCGGCCGCGGTCTCCGCTCCGGCGGCCGGCGAGGCGGTCCGAGAAGCCGCTCGGCGCGAAGGCTTCGTGCCGGCGCCCGGCCTCGCCGCGATCTAAGTCCGGCCCGAAAGCGGTCCGGCGTCTCGCATTTGCCACGCCTGTCTCGCATTTGCCACGCTATAATTGCCCGTCCGCCGTATGCGTGCCTCGTGGTTTCCCTCTCATCTCCTCGCAGCGGCGCTGACGCTGGCCGCGGCCGCGCCCGCGCGCGCCGAGCTGCGCATCAGCGATCTGGACGTCTTTCTCAACGACCATGAAGTGACCGTCCACGTGGTCCTGCTGGGATCCCTGCCCGAGGCCCTGAACGAAGGGATCCAGAGCGGGATCCCGGCACACGTCCGCCTCGTCGTCGAGCTCTGGCAGTATCAGCGGATGGCCCGTGACCGCATGCTGATCACGAAGACCATCGAGCGCTCGCTCTCCTACAACGTGGTCACCCGCGAGTTCAAGGTCGCCGCGATCAAGGGCGAGACCCGTCCGGTCTTCACCACCCGCGACCTGCGCGACGCCCAGCGGGTGCTTTCCGACATCCGCGGGGTGAAGATGACACCCGCGGCGGCGCTGGATCCGGCCGCGGTCATCTACGTCAGGGTCCTGGCCGAGACCGCGCTGAACGGCGAGAACACCTTCGTGGCCCGCATGAACGGTACCGCCGAGCAGACCGAGCGGCAGTCCGACTACCGCACGATCCAGCGGGTGCAATAGTGCCCCTCCTCAGCGAAGGGAACCGGCGCAAGCGGAACCTGGTCATCCTGGCCGCGTTCGTCCTGCTGGTCGGCATGGCGAACCTCCTGGACGTCGGGGTCTACGCGCCGGAGCTGCCGCTCGCCTCCAACATCGCGGTCTTCGCGCTGCTGAATCTGAACCTGATCGTGCTGCTGCTGCTCGTGCTGCTCCTGCTCCGGAACCTCGTCAAGCTCTGGTTCGAGCGGCGCGAGAAGGTGATCGGCGCCCAGTTCAAGGCCAAGCTGGTGCTGGCCTTCCTCTCGCTTTCGCTGATCCCGTCGACGTTGATCTTCCTGATCGCCTCGAACTTCATCAACAAGTCGATCGAGGGCTGGTTCAAGCCGCAGGTCGAGCGCCCGCTCGATCAGGCCCTCGCGGTCGCGCAGACCTACTACGGCAACCTCGAGCGCACGGCGCTGCGCCACGCCCAGCAGATCAGCCGCGTGGTCGATCGCGACGGGCTCCTGGCCGAGGACCGTCGCGAATCGTTGGCGGCGTACCTGGTCGAGCAGCAGGACCGTCTCGGGCTCAGCGCGATCACCGTCTTCGGCGCCCAGGGGCAGGAGCTGGTGCACGTGAAGGATCCGATCCTCGGCGACCAGGCGACCCGCGAGGTCAACGAGGGCCAGCTGCGCCAGGGCGCGGCCGGGCAGGAGCTCACCACGGTGCGCGAGCTCTCCTCCGGCGACCTCGTCGAGGCGGTGGTCCCGATCTGGGCGACGCGGGGAGGCCAGCGCACGGTCGTCGGCGTCGTGGTAGTGGGCACGCACGTCACCGAGCGGCTCGAGGCCCGGGTGCGCGCCATCTCGCAGGCGTTCCGCGAGTACAAGCAGCTCAAGCTCCTGAAGACGCCGATCAAGGGCATCTACATCCTGCTGTTCCTGCTCATGACCCTGATCGTCGTGTTCTCGTTCACGTGGTTCGCGCTCTACCTGGCGCGCGGGATCACCGGCCCCATCCAGCAGCTCGCGGAGGGCACGCGCGAGATCGCCGCCGGCAACCTCGCCTACAAGGTCGAGGTGCACGGCGACGACGAGATCGGCGTCCTGGTCAATTCGTTCAACCGCATGACGGACGATCTGGGCCGCTCCAAGCGACAGCTCGAGGAGGCCTACCTCGATCTGTCCGACAAGAACACCGAGCTCGAGGATCGGCGCGTCTACATCGAGACGGTCCTGGAAGCCATCACCACGGGCGTGGTCTCGTTCGATCCCCTGGGGCGCCTCACGACGATCAACCGCGCCGCCGCTCGGATGCTGGGCGTGACCGAGACGACCGCGACCGGCCGCCTCCTCGAGGAAGTCTTCGCCGGCCCCGCCCTCAGGCCCGTGGTCGCCCAGGTGCAGCGCACGCGGCGGCCCAACGCGGCCAGCACCGAGCTGGCCGTGCAGCTCCGGCGCGGCGGTACCGCGCTCTCGCTGGTCGCGCAGGCGACGGCGCTTCGCAGCCCCGACAACGAGTACACGGGTACCGTGGTGGTGCTCGACGACCTGACCGAGCTCTTGAAGGCGCAGCGCGTCGCGGCGTGGCGCGAGGTCGCGCAGCGGATCGCGCACGAGATCAAGAATCCGCTCACGCCGATCCAGCTCTCCGCCCAGCGGCTCCGCCGGCGACTGGCCCGCACGGCGGGCGAGGAGCAGCTCGTGTCCGAGGCGACCGAGACGATCATCCACGAGGTCGACGGGCTCAAGCGGCTGGTGGACGAGTTCTCGCGCTTCGCGCGCATGCCCGTGCTCGCCCCGCGCCCGACCGACGTGCGCCAGCTGGTCGACAGCGTCGCCAGCCTTTACCGCGAGTCGCATCCGGCGCTCTCGATCACCACACGGCATCCCGACGATCTGCCGCTGCTCGAGGTCGATCCGGACCACATCAAGCGCGCGGTGCTGAATCTGGTCGACAACGCGGTCGAGGCAGTCGGCGGCACCGGCGACGTCAGGGTCGAGACGGTCCACGTGGCCGACACTGGCCACGCGCGCATCATCGTGGCCGACAACGGACGGGGCATCAGTGCGGAGGACAAGGAGAAGCTCTTCCTCCCCTACTTCTCGACCAAGGTCGCCGGGATGGGCCTCGGCCTGCCGATCGTCCACGAGATCGTCAGCGAGCACGGCGGCACGATCTGGGTCGAGGACAACGACCCCAAGGGCACCCGCTTCATCATCGAAGTCCCCGTCTCCCGCGCCGGCGTCACGGTCGAAGCGTGACGGGTGGCGGTGAAGAGCCGAGATGAGACCCGAGACGACCCGAGAGCGCGACGCCCGCGCCGACAGATTCGCGCGCGCAAGCGCGCGTGTACCTGCGGCACCCCTCTCACGATGAGGATGTCCGGCAAGGACATACAATAAAAATGCCCGGCGAGCACATACTCATAGTCGACGACGAGCCGGCCATCCGGTCGACGCTCCGCGGCGTGCTGGAAGACGAGGGCTATCGCGTCTCGGCGGTCGGCGGCGGCGCCGACGCGCTGCGATTCTTCGCCGACGAGCTGCCCGAGCTGACCTTCCTCGACATCTGGATGGATCGGATGGACGGCCTCGAGACCCTCGCCGAGATCAAGCGGGCGCGCCCCGAGGCCGTCGTGGTCATGATCTCCGGCCACGGCACGGTCGAGACGGCCGTCAAGGCGACGCGCCTGGGCGCCTACGATTTCGTCGAGAAGCCGCTGTCGCTCGAGAAGATCCTGGTCACGGTGAGCCGGGCCCTCGAGCACGCGCGGCTCGAGCGCGAGAACGCGGCGCTCCGCGCCAGCTTCGAGCAGCGGGCCGAGATCGTCGGCGAGAGCGCGGTGATCCGGACGCTCCGCGAGCAGATCGCGACCGCGGCGCCGACTACCGGCCGCGTGCTGATCCACGGCGAGAACGGCAGCGGCAAGGAGCTGGTGGCGCGGGCGATCCACGTGCAGTCCGCGCGCCGCGAGCGCTCGTTCGTCGAGGTCAACTGCGCCGCCATCCCCGAAGAGCTGATCGAGTCCGAGCTGTTCGGCCACGAGAAGGGCGCCTTCACCGGAGCGCTCGCCCGGCGCCGCGGGAAGTTCGAGCTCGCCGACGGCGGCACGCTCTTCCTGGACGAGATCGGTGACATGAGCCTGAAAACCCAGGCCAAGGTCCTGCGCTCGCTGGAGGAGCAGGCGTTCGAGCGCGTCGGCGGCAAGGACACGCTCCGGGTCGACGTGCGCGTGATCGCCGCGTCCAACCGCGATCTGGCGGCCCTGATCCGCGACGGGCAGTTCCGCGAGGACCTCTACTACCGCCTGAACGTCATCCCGATCGAGGTCCCCAGCCTGCGCGCGCGCAAGGACGACATCCCCGCCCACGTGAGCCACTTCGTCGCGCAGTTCTGCGCCGAGAACGGCAAGCGCGCGAAGACGCTCTCCAGCGAGGCGCTCGGCTACTTCCTGGCCTACGACTGGCCCGGCAACGTGCGCGAGCTCCGGAACATGGTCGAGCGGCTCGTCATCATGGCGCCGGGCGACGTGATCACCGCCGACGACCTGCCGGCGCCGCTGCGCCCGAAGGAGGCGGGGCCGGTCGGGGGCGAGGCGCGCGACCGCTCGCTCAAGGACGCGCGCGACAATTTCGAGCGCGCGTACATCCTGGCGGAGCTGCGGGCTAACGACTGGAACGTCACGCGCACCGCCGAGCGCCTCGGCATCGAGCGCAGCCATCTCTATCGCAAGCTCAAGGCCTACAACATCAACCCGCCCAAGCGCGACGCCTGATCGACGGAGGATCGGTATGCGACGGCTCGCCGCCGCCCTGCTCAGCCTGGTAGCCCTCGGCGTCGCGCCGTCCGCGCGGGCCGCCGAGACCGTGAACGCCTACTCGATCTGGCCCGAGAACTGGGCCAAGCCGATGTTCGAGGAGTTTGAGAAGACCACCGGCATCCACGTGAACTTCGTCCGCTTCTCGTCGGGCGAGGCGCTGACGCGCGTGATCAACGAGAAAGCGAACCCGAAGGTCGACGTCCTGTTCGGCGGCCCGGTCGAGACGCACGCCGCCGGCATCAAAGAGGGGATCTTCGAGTCCTACAAGCCGCCGGCGTTCGCCGCGCTGCCCGCGCGCTTCAAGCACCCGGACGGCCAGTGGGTCGCCATCGCCGACGACCCCCTCGTCTTCATGAGCAACAACAAGTTCCTGAAGGAGAACGGGCTCAAGCCGCCCGCGTCGTGGAGCGATCTGCTCAATCCGGCCTACAAGGGCCAGCTGCAGATGGCCGACGCGCGCACCTCCGGCACGGCGGTGACGCGCATCTTCTCGATCCTGGAGGTGAACGGCCGCGACGAGGACCAGGCCTTCGCGTACATGAAGAAGCTCCGTCCCAACGTCCAGGTCTACACGAAGTCCGGCGGCGGTGGGACGATCCCGGTCGGCCTGGGCCAGGCGGGCGCCGGCATCTTCTTCATCGTCGACGCGCTCAAGACGAAGCAGGAAGGGTACGACGTGAGCGTCTCGTTCCCGAGCGAGGGGATCGGCACCGCGGCCGAGGCGATCGCGCTCCTGAAGGGCGCCAAGAATCCGGTGCTCGGCAAGCGACTGATCGACTGGGCGACCTCGCCGGCGATGCAGCTCCTGTTCGCGAAGTACAAGATCAACTTCGTCCCGGCGCACCCGGAGGTGAAGATCGACCCGGGCCTCGCCGAGGTGCTGCGCGGCGCCCGGATCTTCCCGATCGACGACGCCTTCGCCGGCGCCAACCGGCAGCGGATCGTCGAGCGCTGGGTGAAGGAGATCGCGAATCCGTAGAGACCCCGCGCTCGCGGGAACCGTCCTCGTTCTCTGGATACTCCTCGCCCTGTTCGTGCTGTTCCCGCTGGGTGCCTTGCTGGCCAAGACGTTCGGCGGCGAGTCGGGCGTCCACGGCCTCGCGCGCGTCGCGGCGCTCGTGGCCGAGCCGCACCAGCGCCTGGCGTTCTGGAACAGCCTCCTGCTGGCGAGCCTCGTCGGGCTCTGCGGCACGGCGCTCGGCTTCTTCTTCGCCTTCACCGCCGCGCGCGCCTCGCTCCCGCGCGCGTGGACCGCGTTCCTGGACGTCGCGATCATCCTGCCGCTGATCTCGCCGCCGTTCACGACGGCGATCGCGGTGATCTTCTCCTTCGGTCCGCGCGGGCTGATCACCTATCACCTGCTCGGCGTGCGGTCCGCCAGCGCCTACGGTCTGTCCACCACGCTCCTGGCCGAGACCGTCACCTACTTCCCGATCGCGTATCTCACGCTGAAGACGGTGCTGGCGGCGATCGATCCCAACGTCGAGGACATGGCGCGGAGCCTCGGAAGCTCGCGCCGGCGCGTCTTCCGCACGGTGACGCTCCCGCTGGCCGTCCCGGGGCTCGCGAACGCCTTCCTCCTCTGCTTCGCCGCCTCCCTGGCCGACTTCGCCACCCCGCTGATCCTCGCGGGCAACAGCTTCCCGGTGCTACCGACCCAGGCATATCTACAGATCACCGGCCTGTTCGACCTCAAGGGCGGCGCCGTCCTCTCGCTGGCGCTGCTCGTCCCGGCGCTGGTCGTCTACGTCCTGCAGCGCTACTGGGTGGGCCGGCGCTACTACGTGACGATCACCGGCCGGGCCGGGGCGCGGAGCCGCCTCGAGAGCCTGGCGCCGTGGGCGCGCTGGCCCATGCTCGGCGTCTGCCTGGGCATCACCGCCGTGATCCTCTATTTCTACGCGCTGCTCGGCTACGCCTCACTCGTGCGCGCGTTCGGGGCCGACGAGAGCTTCACGCTCGCCCACTACCGGACCGTGTTCACCTCGGGCTGGAAGGCGATCCACGACACGCTCGTCATCGCCGTGATCGGTACGCCGCTCGGCGGGCTCTACGGCATCCTCGTGGGCTATCTGATCTCCCGCAAGCGCTTCGTGGGGCGGCGCGCGATGGAGATCGTCTCGATGATCAACTACGCGCTGCCCGGCACCATCGTCGGCATCGCGTACCTCATCGCGTTCAACGAGCCGCCGTTCGCCCTGACCGGCACCGCGACGCTCATCATCGCGTGCTATGTCTTCCGCTACAGCCCGACCGGCATCCGCGCCACGGTGGCCCTCCTCGAGCAGATCGACCCGTCGATCGAGGAAGCCTCGCACGGGCTCGGGGCCGGCAGCTTCGAGACCTTCCGCCGCGTCACGGTCCCGCTGATCCTGCCGGCCTTCGCCGCCGGCCTGACGGTGGTCTTCATCCGCTCGATGACCGCGATCAGCGCCACGATCTTCCTCGTCTCGATCGAGTGGAGCCTGATCACGGTGCGAATCCTCGAGAACATGACCGAGCTCGCGCTCGGCGCCGCCGCCGCCTTCTCGGTCTTCGTCGTCGCCGCCGTCTTCGTCGCCATCGGGCTCATCCGCCTGGCGCTGCGGTGGCTCCGCCACGACGGCGCGGGCGACATGGCGTCGGTACTCGGCGGCTGATCGCATGGCCACCGTCGGGATCCGGCTCGAGTCGGTCGGCAAGCGGTTCCGCCACCGCACGCGCGGCGAGGTCTCCGCCGTTCGCGACGTGAGCCTCGAGGTGGCGCCGGGCGAGCTCCTCACCCTGCTCGGCCCCTCCGGCTGCGGCAAGACCACCACGCTCCGCATGGTGGCGGGCTTCGAGCAGCCGACCGAAGGTCGCATCCGCTTCGGCGACGCCGACGTGACGGACCTGCCGGCCAGCCGCCGTAACATCGGCTTCGTCTTCCAGAACTACGCGCTCTTTCCGCATCTGCCGGTCGTCGAGAACGTCGCCTACGGCCTGCGCGTGCGCCGATGGTCACACGCCGAGGTCGCCCGCGCCGTCGGCGAGGTGCTGGAGCTGGTGGGGCTCGCCGGGTACGAGCGGCGATTCCCGCACCAGCTCTCGGGCGGCGAGCAGCAGCGCGTCGCGCTCGCGCGCGCGATCGTGATCCGGCCCCAGGTGCTCCTGTTCGACGAGCCGCTCTCGAACCTCGACGCGCGCCTGCGCGTGCAGATGCGAACGGAGATCCGCCGGCTCCAGGAGCGTCTGTCGATCACGACGATCTACGTGACCCACGACCAGGAAGAGGCGATGGCGATCGCCGACCGCATCGCCGTCATGAACCGCGGCGCCATCGTGCAGGCGGGGGCCGCCGAAGATCTCTACGCGCGCCCCGCGTCGGCGTTCGTCGCCGAGTTCGTGGGGCGCATCAACCTGCTGCCGGCGCGGGTCCGCGCGGCGGCCGACGGCGC
>JACXTT010014378.1_pt1 | contig 10358 bp, 6 predicted proteins | sample 9270951 | NCBI WGS metagenome assembly JACXTT01 (sample SAMN15532306, study PRJNA645909) | rock metagenome | isolation source: weathered quartz diorite | place: Puerto Rico | collected 2017-06-21
GGGCGTGATTCAGATAAGAGACGGTGCGTCTCGCGCAATGCATGCCCCGAACGAGGAACGTATGCGCCCAGGCAATCTCAAGAGTCTTGCCGACCCCGCGAGTAGTCAAGCGACACGCGGCCGCGAGCGTCGCAGGCAGCGCGGCGAAGGGCGCGCCAAGGCCATCTTCTGGACCCTGGTCCTTCTCCTCGCTTTGTTCCTGGCGATTAAGCTAATTCCTGCCTACGTCTCGGACTACCAGTTGCACGACAAGCTGGTTACCGAAGCACGCTTCGCCACGGTCAACCGCCGCAGTGACGAGGAGCTCCGCAATATCGTTTTCCAGGAAATTCAGGATCTGGACATTCCTGCCCACCGCGAGGACATCAAGATCGAGAGCAGCCCGCGCTACGTCAGGATCTCCGTCGACTACATTGTTCCTGTGGATCTGTGGTTCTACCGCACCGAGCTTCACTTCAATCCGTCCACGGAGAACAAATCTCTCCTCTAGCGCCGTTCCAACGAAATGGGGGAACGACGGATTCAGCTCTTTTGCAGGTCGTCGAAGTCGTGCCGCGCAGCAGACTCGCGTCGCCAAGCTGGACCGGCACCGGCCGGCGGGTGCGACAGATGATGCAGAGTGGAAAATGATGCTCACACAGGGTTTGGTTTCTACGTCCGATTGAGCGAGAATAGAAGTTCCCGCCCTCGAGGAGCCTTGTTTGCAAATTCGCCTCGACAAAGGATTCTGGACGTCGCGGTTCGGACTGGCGTTTCTCGGGGCAGTGCTGGCCACGGTCCTCCTCTGCGCCGGCATTTTCACCTACTACTACGTCAAATTCGGCCACATGATCGACCAGCGCCTCTCCGGCGGGACGCTGCGCGGCACCACGCAGATCTTTAGCGCCCCTGGGCATATCGCTGTCGGTGATGCGATGAGCGCCAACGACTTGGCCTCGTATCTGCAACGCGTGGGCTACCGGCCCCGTGAAATCGAAGGCGGCCCCGGCCTTTTCACGATCGAAGGCTCCAGCGTCGAAATCCGGCCCAGCAAGTTCTCCTACTTCGGCGGATCAAACGCCTTGCGCGTCCAGTTCGGGGGCAAGAGCGTCAGCTCCATCCGCCCGCTGCCTACGGGGGCCGAACTCTCCGCCGCCGAGCTCGAACCCGATCTGCTCACGAATCTGTTCGACAGCGCGCGTGAAAAGCGCCGCCCGGTCCGCTACGAGGATCTGCCGAAACACGTGGTGAACGCGGTGCTCTCGGCGGAAGACAAGCGCTTCTTCGAGCACCCCGGCTTCGATCCGGTGCGCATCCTGGGGGCCGCCTGGGCCGATTTGCGCCACACCACCCACCTGCAGGGCGCAAGCACCATCACCATGCAGGCCGCGCGCAGCTTTTTCTTCACTACCGAGCGCACCTGGCGCCGCAAGGTCGCCGAGACGATGGTCGCTCTCGAGCTCGAGCAGCGTTTCTCGAAGAAAGAAATCTTCGAGATGTACACGAATGAGATTTATCTCGGGAATCGCGGCAGCTTTGCCATTCACGGCTTCGGCGAAGCCAGCGTCGCCTACTTCGGCAAGGACGTCCAGCAACTGACGCTGGGCGAATCCGCCTTCCTCGCCGGGATCATCCGCGCGCCGAACTACTACTCCTCGGCCGACCGCCGCCCCGAGCGCGCCGCCGAAGCACGGGACCGTGTTCTTGCCCAAATGGCCGAGAATGGCCTCGCCACGCCCGAAGAGGTTCAGGCGGCCAAGAAGGTGCCGCTGCGCATCATTCGCGGGACCGTTTCCGGCAACGAGGCGCCCTACTTTGTCGACATGGTGAAGGACCACCTGCTCGACAAGTATTCCGGAAACGAGCTTCTCTCGCAGAATTTCCGCGTGTACACGACGCTTGATCCGGCGCTGCAGCGCATCGCCACCTCGGTCGTGGAAAGCGGCATGAAGGACGTGGACAAGCTGCTGGCGCGCCGCTACGCGATTTGGCGGCGTGAACTGGCAAAGAAGGGATCGAAAGAGCCGGTCCCTGTGCCGCAGGTGGCCCTCGTCGCGCTGGATCCCAGGACCGGCGAGATCAAGGCGCTCGTCGGGGGCCGCGACTACGGCCAGACCCAGTTGAACCGCGCGCTGTCCCGCCGCCAGCCCGGCTCTTCGTTCAAGCCTTTCGTGTACGCCGCCGCTTTTGATAACGCCGTGGACGGCGTCAGCCCGGTCGTCACCACGGCGACCACGATCGTGGACGAACCCACCACGTTTGAGTTCGACGGCACGGAATACACGCCCAACAATTTCGGCGAGAATTTTATGGGCACTGTGACGGTCCGCGACGCGCTGACGCATTCGCTGAACGTCGCCACCGTCAAGGTGGCCGAGCTCATCGGCTACGGCCGCGTGGTGCAGGTAGCTCGCCAGATGGGGCTCGGGACCAACATCCAGCCTACTCCCGCGGTCGCGCTCGGCGCTTACGAAATGACTCCGATCGATGTGGCCGCCGGCTACACGATCTTCGCCAACGGCGGCACGCGCGCGGAGCCGCAGTTCATCCATAGCGTGGTCAGCGCCTCCGGAGAAACCATCGAGCACTTCTCGCCGCAGACCCGCGGCGCGCTCGACCGGCGCGTCGCGTTCCTCGTCACCAACGTCCTGAAAGACGTGCTCAATCGCGGTACCGGGGCGGTTGTGCGCGCCCGAGGGTTCACTGCGCCCGCTGCGGGGAAGACCGGGACGTCGCGCGACGGCTGGTTCGCCGGATTTACCTCGAATCTGGTCTGCGTCATTTGGATCGGATTTGACGACAATCGCGACCTGGGGCTTTCCGGCAGCCAGACTGCGGCCCCCATCTGGGCCGACTTCATGACCCGCGCCACAGCGCTCCCGGCTTACAGCAATGTGCAGGACATCGGCGCCCCGGAAGGTGTCACCGCTGTCCTGATTGATCCCGAGACGCTCCAGCTCGCCACGCCTTCTTGCCCCACAACGCGCGAAGAGGTGTACGTCGCCGGAACCGCTCCGACGCAGTATTGTGAGCGCCACGGCGGCTCCATGCTCACGCAAGTGCCCCCGGCGTCATGGCTGTCACGCATCTTCGGCGGCGGCCATTCCTCCGAGGCTCACCCGCCCGGGGATCCGAAGCAGCCCGGGCCTCCCGGCGCTCCTGTGAAAACGGACGGCCAGGCTCCCCGACCTCCCGGGGACGTCAACACGGTGTCGTCAAAGGACGGCAACGGTGCGCAGCCGGACGCCGCCGTCGAGGGAGGCGAGAAGAAAAAGAATCCCTTCCGAAAGATTTTTGGTATCTTTGGGGGCAAGAAGGACAAGGACAAAGATAAAGATAAAGACAAGGACAAAGATAAAGACAAGGACAAGGAAAAGTCCAAGCGCGACAATGGAGAATCGCCATGAAGAAATCAAGCGTGGCGACCGGGTCCCTCAGAGTCATCCTCTTCCTCATTGGGTTTCTTTCGTTCTTGACCGGGCTGCCTCGTGGTATCGCAGCCGCGCCGCAGTCTGAGAATCCTCCGCAAGCGCAGACCGGCGCGGACTCCGCGCAGTCACTCAGCGACGAAAAAGCCGCCGACCTGCACATGGCCCGCAAGGAGTACGCAGAAGCCGCGCAGATCTACACGCGCTTGCTCGAGCGCGAGCCGCGCAACGCCGTCTACTTGAACAAGCTCGGCATCGCCTATCACCAGCAGACTCAGCTCAAGCTGGCGATGCGTTACTACGAAAGGGCGGCGAAAGCCGATCCTCACTATGCCGATGCCGTCAACAACATCGGCACCGTCCACTACCAGCGCAAGAAGTACGGGAAGGCCATCAAGACATACCGCAAGGCCCTCGAAATCCACCCGGACATGGCGCCCGTCTTGAGCAATCTGGGCTACGCCTATTTCTCCGACAAACGCTACCCCGAAGCCATCGAGGCGTTCCAGAGAGCGCTGGCCGTCGATCCCACGGTTTTCGACCGGTCGTCCCGCACCGGCTCGCTTCTTCAGGATCGCTCCGTGGAGAATCGCGGCCTGTTTTTCTTCCTGATGGCGAAAACGTATGCGCAGTCCGGCAACGTCGAACGGTGTCTCTTCTATCTTCGTAAGGCGCGTGATGAGGGCTATGCTTCGCTGGCTTCGGTGAAGACCGATCCCGCGTTCGCGGCCGTAGTCAAAGACCCCGGGGTGCAGGAGTTTCTCGCTCCCCCGGCCATCGACACGACAAAACCCTGACGGAAGCCGCTTTCCCGGCGCGTTCTTCGTTGTTGTACTCGTGGACACCGACGGGATTCACGACCCGCCTCGCAGCCGTTTTGTTACAATTCCATGGAGATGCGCCGTCCCCTTGCGCTCGCAAGCCTTCCTCTTTTCGTTGCGGTCTGCTTGCTCGGTTTCCCGCAGGCCCTCGGAGCATGTCCCCGTGCCTCGGTGGCTCTCCGGCCTCAGGAACCTGCCATTTCCAGCTCGGCAGTGCTCCTCGTTTTTCCCTTTGAGAATGCCGGCCGCTCCGTCCGGTACGACTGGCTCGGCGAGGGTCTGGAAGAACTTACGATTCAGCGGCTCAGCGCTGCCGGTCTCCATGTCTTCACTCACGAAGAACGTCTCGCCGAACTCGAGCGATACGGTCTTCCCGCATCCGGCAAGTACAGTCGGGCGATGATGCTGCGCATCGCTGAAGATCTCGACGCCGACTACATCCTTTTCGGTAGCTACGATACGGACGGCAAGAATCTGGGCATCGGCGCGCAGCTCCTCCGCGTTCATCCCGCGGCGCTGCTTCCCCCGGTTCGGGAGTCCGGCTCTCTCGACGGTTTGATGGACGTTCACACCCGGGCCACCTGGCACGTTCTCGCCGCAGCCGGCCCTTCTTATCGGCTGAGCCTCGCGGAATTCACCAAGCGCCAGCGGCCTCTGCGGCTCGACGCGTTCGAGCACTACATTCGCGGTCTTCTGGCAGCAGAGGATGAGCAAAAGATCCGCAACCTGCGGGAAGCCGCGCGCCTCGAGCCCACCTGGGCCGGACCAGCTTTCGCTCTTGCCAAGGTTTACTTCGCGCGCCGGGACTGCTTGAACGCCATCGCGTGGCTCGGCCGCATACCGCCGTCTGATGAAAAGAACATCGAAGCGACGTTCCTGGTTGGCGTCTGCCGCCTGTATGGCAACGAACCGGATCTCGCCGTGACGGTTTTTCAATCTTTGTCGGAGCGCGTGCGCCGCTCCTACGGTGTCTCCTACGAGCTGCCCGAGTTGCTCAACAATCTCGCCGTGGCGCTGGCCCGCGTGGGAAAGCCTGCGGAGTCGGCGCCGGCGCTCGAACGCGCCAGCCAGCTCGATCCCGACGACGAAGACTACTCCTTTAACCTCGCGCTCCTGAAACTCCGCGCCAACAATCCCGGCGCGGCCGTGGCTCCATTGCGCGACGCCGTTTCCCGCGAGCCGGAGGATACCGAGGCGCGGTCCCTGCTGGTTGCTGCTCTCGAGCGCAGCGGGCAGAAGGAAGCGGCCGACGCCGAGCGCGTCGCCGCGGCGGGTCTCGGTGGAAAGGCTCCGCCGAGCCTGAAGCCGGACGCGCTCGCGCGCCTGGATCGCGTCAAAACTCGTCTCGACACCGGCGTTCTAAAGCTCGCCACCGAGCCCGGTCCCGATGACACCGGCTCTGCTTCGAGCGCCGCGAACGGCAATTCCCCTTTTCACTCGAAGCGCGCCCGCCAGCTTCTCTCGGCGGGCAAACTCGACGAGGCCGGCCGGGAGTATCAGGCGGCGCTCGTGCAAAACCCCAAAGACGCCGCTGCCCATCGCGGCCTTGCCGAGATCTATCGCCGCCGGGGCCGCCTCGGCGACGCTGTCGCGGAAATGCAGGCTTCGCTCAACCTGCGCGATGGCGCCGCGGCCCGCACCGAGCTCGCAAGGCTTTACCTCGAGCAGAAGAAGCCAGACCTCGCACGCACCGAACTCGAGCGCGCTCTGCGAATCGCGCCGGGATACTCCGAAGCTCGCCAGCTTCTCGCCGGGCTTGGCGGAGGTTCGAAGTCAGGAGTCCGTCCATGAGGCTGTCCCAGGCCAGTGCCCCCTGCAGAAGTTTGCGCGCAGTGGCGTTCTTCACCGCCACCGTGCTTCTCGGTTTCGCCGTTTCGCTCGCCGGACCCGGCCCGGAAAAGTCAGCGGAGAGCCCGGCCCGGCCGCTCGTCCTCGAGATGCGCATCGACGGTCTGGTGGACCCCATTCTCGCCACCTACATCGACTCCGGATTAGAAGACGCCGCCAAGCGGCAGGCATCGCTCGTCCTCATCACCATGGACACGCCCGGCGGCCTCAGCGACTCGATGCGCGACATCGTCACGCACATCCTGGAATCGCCGGTTCCCGTCGCCGTGTACATCTCGCCCGCCGGTTCGCGCGGCGCCTCCGCCGGTTTCTATATTCTCCTCGCCGCCGACATCGCCGCCATGGCTCCGGCGACGCACACCGGCGCCGCCTCACCGGTTCTTGCGATCGGCGGTTTTATTCCCGTGCAACTCGATGAGACGATGCGTCGAAAGATTATCAACGACGCCACCGCCTATCTCCGCAGCTACGCGGCGAAGCGCGGCCGAAACGCACAGCTCGCCGAAACCGCCGTCACTGACGCAAAGGCCTTCACCGAAAAAGAATCGCTTGACGGCCACCTCGTGGATCTCCTCGCCACTTCCGTCGAGGATCTCCTCGCGCAGCTCAACGGGCGCACCATAGCCCGTTTCGACGGCACGCGCGTCGAGCTTCACCTGGCGAATTCCGTCCGCGCGCCGTTTGAGCTGTCCGCCCGCCAGCGCTTCCTCACGCGCATTGTGCAGCCCGACATTTTCTTCATCCTGCTGATCCTCGGCGTTCTCGGCCTGTACACCGAATTCACTCACCCCGGCGTGATTGCTCCCGGCGTCATTGGCGGCATCTGCATGGTCCTGGCTCTCTTCGCCATGCACATCCTTCCCATCAACCTCACGGGCGTGCTTCTCATCCTCCTGGCGCTGGCGCTGTTCATCCTCGAAGCGAAATTCACGAGCCACGGAGTCCTGGCCATCGGCGGCATTGTGTCCATGTTCCTGGGCGCGATATTCCTCATCCGCTCGCCGCTCACCAACGCCGGCGTGAGCATCAGCGTCGCGCTGGCTGCGACGCTGCCCTTTGCGGGCATCACCGTGTTTCTCATGCGCCTGGTTCTGCGCTCTCGCAAGTGGAAGCCTTCAACCGGACCGGAAGAATTGGTGGGCCTCACCGGTGTCGTGACGTCCCCGCTTTCGCTTGCTTCCGGTGGCGCTGCAGTCGCCGAGGGGATGATCCGCGTCCACGGAGAGCTGTGGCGCGCGGCGTCCCGCGTCCCGGTCGCTCAAGGACAATCGGTGCGCGTCGTTCGTGTGGATGGTTTGACTTTGCAGGTAGAACCGGCAGAATCTCAGCAGCATTCCGGCTCGTAATTCCGAAATCCCGGATGTAAGGAGGGGGAGATGGAGTCGTTTGGCTTTCTGGGTCCGCTGGTGGTTTTCGTCGTCCTGCTGATTTGGTTTTGGAATTCCATCTACATCATCAAGGAGTGGGAGCGCGGCGCGGTGCTGCGCCTGGGCCGCATGATCCCCGAGGCCAAGGGCGCGGGATTACGCCTCGTCTTTTGGCCCATCGAGACACTCTATCGTATCCCCCTGCGCGTCGTCACGCTGGACGTGCCGCCGCAGGACATCATCACCCGCGACAACGTCTCGGTAAAAGTGAACGCCGTCTGCTATTTCAAGGTGGTGGACGCCAACCGCGCCCTCCGCGAAGTCGAAAACTATCTCTACGCCACCTCGCAGCTCGCCCAGACCACTCTCCGCAGCACCGTCGGTCAGTTCGAGCTCGATGAGATTCTCTCGCAGCGCGATAAGGTGAACGCGAAGCTCCAGGTCATTCTCGATGAGGACACCGAACCCTGGGGCATCAAGGTCACCAAGGTCGAAGTCAAACAGGTCGATATCCCTGAGTCCATGCAGCGCGCCATCGCCCGTCAGGCCGAGGCCGAGCGCGAACGCCGCGCAAAAGTCATCCATGCCGACGGCGAGTTTCAAGCATCGGGCAAACTCGCTGAGGCTGCCGCCGTCCTCGCAAAGCAGCCGTCCGCAATCCAGCTTCGCTACCTCCAGACGCTGACTGAGATTGGTGTCGAAAAGAACACAACGATTGTATTTCCCTTGCCGGTGGATATCATCAACCTGTGGGCTAAGTCGATCGAGGGAAACAAGTAGCGGATGGCCTGGGGGGAGAAGAGGGGTGCCGGGGACCGCGTCCTCGAAGGACGTCACGTCATCGGCTTGTTCATTCTCATGCTGCTCTTCTCGGGCGTCTTCTTCACGCTCGGTTACGTGATGGGACGCAATCAGTACGACGGTCAGGTGCGCGCGGCGCCCACCTCCCACGCGCCGGTTGATGCTTGGCATCCTTCGAAGGCCGTCGGAGTACCCAATCCCGCGAATTCTGCCGAGGCATCGAAGAACGCCGGCAACACGCCTGCGAGTCCTCCGTTCTCGGAGTGGGAGTTCTACAAGGCCGGTTCGTCCAAACCCGAAGAGCGGCTCACGAAACCCGCGGCTCCTCCGCCTGCCCCAACAAAGAAGGTCGCTGCTTCCGGCAAGAATAGCCGCTCGGCGGCAAGAGCAGCTTCGGCCGGAGGAAGGCCGGCCCTTAGCGCTCCCCTGATTCCCGGCGGCGCTTACCTGCTGCAAGTGGCTGCGCTCTCGAAGGAGTCGGACGCCCTGGCCCTCGCCGAGAGTCTTCAGAAAAAGAAATTTCCTGCATTTGTCCTCACGCCCGGTGCGGACCACTACTATCGTGTTCAGGTGGGACCTTACGCCGACGCCCAATCGGCCAACATTGCTAGGAAGGGCCTCGAACACGCCGGATTCAGGGCTATGCTGAAGAGGTAATGCCACCTGCCGAATCGCCCCGCCGCGGCTGGCCACTTTGGCCTCAACACTACTCGCAGTCTCCCACGGCCTTTCGCTTGATTGTTGCCGCGGTGTCCGGAGCCGCGCTCGGTCTGTCGTTCATCGGTTTGTATATCAGTTTGTGCTCATGGGTCAGTCTGGGCCTGCTTCTCATCGTTCTTTTCGGGACGAAGCCCCGCGTAGCCGCGCTCTGCGGCTTTCTCCACGGCGTTGCTTTCGTCTTCACCACCCTTACCTGGATCGCACAGGTCATTCAGATTCACGGCGGCGTCGGCCAGGCTGCCGCATGGGCCGTCTTCGCGCTCTTGGCCGCGGCATGGGGTGTGCTCACCGGGAGCTTTGCGTGGTGTGTAAACTACATCTCGCGGCGGAACATCGCCCGCGCGTGCCTTGCGGCGCCGTTCCTCTGGGTCACGATGGAATTCATTCGCAATCATTTGCCCGAGATCGGCTTCCCTTGGAACCTGCTGGGTTATCCCGCTGCAGCCAATCTTGCCCTCGTCCAGCTCACGACAATCACCGGCATTTATGGCCTTTCCTTTCTCGTCGCCGCGTTCAATGCGCTTCTTGCCTGGACCGGTGCGGCCTACGCGCCGACCGCGCGGAGCCGCATTCTTGCCTTGTCCGGCGTCGCTGTCGTCCTCGTCGCCATGATGTCGCTCGGTCCCGCATGGATTCCTCGAGCACAATCAAGCCACCACGCCCGCCTCGTGCAGCTCAATTTTCCTGAAGCTCCGTCCTACCCTCCCGATTGGTTCGAAACGCACAAGTCCGATCTTGAGCAGATCGAGCAGATCAGCTTGGCGGCAAAACCCGAGTCGCCCGATTTGATCGTCTGGCCCGAAGTTCCCGCGCCCTTTTCCTTCCAGGATTCCCGCTTCGCTGCGCCCGCGCAAGAGCTTGCGCGCAAGGCCGCCGCGCCGTTCCTCGCGGGTGTCGTGGAGTGGAAGCCAATCCTCGACTCTTCGGGCCGCGTCGCCCGCACCGGCCTCGTGCCTTACAACAGCGCGGTGCTCCTCGACGGGCAAGGGAGGCGCCTCTTCTCCTACGACAAGATTCACCTTGTTCCCTTCGGCGAGTACGAGCCGTTTCCTCTGATTCATCGCGTCGTGACAAGTCTTTCTGAAGATGTCGGCGGCTTCCGCCACGGCATTTCGTACTCCGTCGGCCAGTTGCCCAATGGCCACAGCTTCAGCGTCTTTATCTGCTACGAGGCCATTTTCCCGGGCGAGGTTCGCCGCTTCACTGCCAACGGCGCTGAGGTGCTCATCAACATATCGAACGACGGCTGGTTCGGGCGTTCTGCGGCCCCCGACCAGCACCTTCGCATGGCTCGCGTCCGTGCGGTCGAGAATCGCCGCTGGCTCCTGCGCGCCACCAACAATGGGTATACCGTGGCCGTCGATCCTTACGGCCGCGTCGTGCCGCGCCTTCCG
>JACXTT010014379.1_pt1 | contig 10358 bp, 10 predicted proteins | sample 9270951 | NCBI WGS metagenome assembly JACXTT01 (sample SAMN15532306, study PRJNA645909) | rock metagenome | isolation source: weathered quartz diorite | place: Puerto Rico | collected 2017-06-21
GGGAGCGGCCGGCCGGGCGGCGGCATTGGTCCAGGCGGCTCGGGGGGGGCTTGAGGACGCCCTCGCGGGCGTCGAGCGGTCATTGCGGGAGCACGAGCGCCTCGACTGGCCGTTCGGGCACGCGCGAACGCTGCTCGTGACCGGAACCATCCTGCGCCGGCTCGGCCGGCGCCGGGACGCCGCAGCCGCGCTCGACCGGTCGCGGGCGATCTTTGCGGCGCTGCGCAACCCGCTGTGGCTGGCAAAGGCCGAAGCCGAGGCTCGGCGCCTGGGTGGCCGGCGTGGTACGGGCGATGTGCTCACGCCCACCGAGGAGCGTGTCGCCACGCTGGCCGGGCAGGGGCTTCGGAACGCGGAGATCGCCGCCATGCTCTACGTGACGCCGAAGACGGTCGAGGCCACGCTCTCCCGTGTGTATCGCAAGCTGGCCGTGCGCTCGCGAACCGAGCTGGCACGACGCTTGTCTCTAGGTTTACGGAAATCCGACTGAGTCAACAAAGGAGTGGTGATCGCGTGAGCTACCGGATTGCGACCGTCGACGACATGCAGGACATCGACTACCGCGAGGACACGCACATGCGCCCCGTGCGCCACCACCTCGGGATCACCGCGTTCGGGACCAACGCCTGGACAGCCGCGAGCAAGGGCGACCGGCTCATGCCCGAGCACCAGGAGGACGAGGGAAACGAGGAGCTCTACGTCGTCTTGCGCGGCCGTGCGCGGTTCGAGATCGACGGCGAGAGCGTCGACGCGCCCGTGGGCACGCTCGTCTTCCTCTCGCCGGAGGGAAACCGGACCGCCTTCGCCGAAGAGGCAGGGACAACGGTGCTGGCGATCGGCAGCACGGCCGGGAAGCCGTACGAGGCCGGCGGGTGGGAGGTCTGGGCGGAGTTCCATCCCGCCTACGAGGCCGGTGACTACGACGCGGTGATCGACCGCGCCCGCGAGACGCTGGAGGCGAGCGGGTACGCCGTGCCGCTCTACAACCTCGCCTGTTGCGAGGCGCTGGCCGGGCGCAAGGAGGATGCGGTCGGTCACCTCAAGACCGCGGTCGAGCGGCGACCGAGCCTCCGCGACCTCGCGAAGGAGGACACCGACCTCGACCAGCTCCGGGATGAGCCGGCTTTTCTCGAGCTGGTCGACGTCGACTAAGCTTCCGGTGGCGTCGGAGGACGCCTCCGGGTCCGCGGGAAGGACTGAGTCCACCTCTGCCGTGCACGTGATCGTTTTCCGACGATCTCCTCGAGCCTGGAACGCGGACCTCGGCCGATGAAGGAGACGTCATGCCGACACTTCCGGCGCATCCCAACCTCGACCAGCTGCGTCGTCAGGCCAAGGACTTGCTGCGAGATGCAGTCACGGGCGATACCCGTGCTCTCGAGCGGATCAACATCGTTTCCGACGAGCTCACGCTGGCCGCTGCGCAGCTCGCGCTGGCGCGCGAATACGGGTTTCCGAGCTGGCCCGCACTCATGCACGATGTCGAAGCTCGCGTCCGCTCACTGAACGACACCGTCGACGCATTCCTGGAGGCGAGCGTCGGCTTCCGCATCGGCCGTGCCGTGCGGATGCTGGCAGAGACACCCGAAATCGCGGAGCACGGCATCGCCACCGCGCTCATCCTCGGCGATGAGCGCCGGGTGCGCGATGCGTTCGACCGTGACCCGAGCCTCGTCCGCAGTCGCGACCCGCGCAGCGGCTGGTCAGCACTGCACGCCGTGTGCGCCTCGCGCTGGCATGTCGACCCCGACCGTGCCGTCGGCCTGTTCGCGATCGCGAAGCTGCTGATCGAGCGCGGCGTCGACATGCACGAGCGCACGACCCAGGGAGGCTGGTGGCCGCTCCGCTGCGCCGTGATCAGCGCGGCGTCGAGCATGAACAACGAGCCGATCATGCGGCTGCTGCTCGAGCACGGCGCCACGCCCGACGACGATTGCCTCTACAACGCAGGGTTCGCCGCCGACCCGCCTCGACTGCTGCGACTCCTGATCGAGCACGGTGCCGACATTCCGGGACTGGCCGAGCAGGCACTCGCCGCCCCGATCAGTGCACACGACACGGAGGCGGTACGGGTGCTCCTGGACGCGGGGGCAGACCCGCGGCGCTACCGCGATGACGATGGCCGCGCCGCCGCGGTGGTGCTCGCGGCCGTGGTCGCGGGTTGCGACCTCGACCTTATCGAGCTGCTGCTCACACACGGTGCCGACCCGGACGCCACCGGGCCCGACGGCCGGTCGCCCGTGCGCCTGGCCACTGCCGAGGGCCGCCCGGAGCTCGTCGAGCTCCTGCGCCGGTCCGGAGCCCGCGACGATTCGAGCGATCTGGACCGGCTGCTCGACGCCTGCCGGCGACGCGACCGCGAAGGCGCCGAGCGCCTGCTGGCCGAGCGTCCCCGCCTTCTCCGGGAGCTCTCCGCCGAGGACAGCGCCGCCGCTGCCAGCGCGCTCGTCGGCACGGCCGAGGCGGGCGACGCGGAGGCCGTTCGTCTCATGCTCGATGTCGGCTTTTCCATTGAATCCCGCGGCGACGAGGGAGCGACCGCATTGCATGCCTCCGGCTATGCCGGGAGCGCCGAAACGGTGCAGGCGCTGCTCGCCCGCAACGCCGATCTCGAGGCGCGCGACACGACGTGGGACAGCCCCCCGCTCGAGTGGGCGATCGTCGGCAGTGGTGAACGGCTGAGCCGGGCGCCGGCGCCGGACTGGGTGGCCACCGTCGCTCTGCTTCTGGATGCCGGTGCGTCGACCGACTGGATCACGCTCTCGCCCGACGATCAGAAGTCGCCGAGCGAAGACGTGGCGCAGCTCCTGCGGGAGCGGGGGGTCGCCTAGTCGCCCGGTTGGACGAGCCCGGCGTCGTAGGCGGCGATCACGGCTTGTACGCGATCGCGGACCCTGAGCTTGCGCAGCACCGCGGAGACATGGCTCTTGACAGTCGTCTCGCTGACGAAGAGACGCTCGGCGATCTCGGCGTTCGAAAGACCGCTCGCGAGCAAGCGCAACGTCTCGGTCTCGCGCTCCGTCAGAGCCTCGAGTGAGCGTGGCTCCTTACCGCTTCTCGAGGCGAAGCGGTCGAGGAGACGCTGAGTCGCTGCCGGCGCGAAGAGAGAGTTTCCTGCGGCGACGACTCGGATCGCGTCGATCAGGTCGGTCGGCTGCACGTCCTTGAGGAGGAAGCCGCTTGCTCCGGCGTCGATTGCCGCGTAGACGTAGTCGTCGAGATCGAATGTCGTCAGAACAAGGATGCGCGCACGCGTACCGGCCGTTACGAGGCGGCGCGTCGCCTCGACCCCGTCGAGGTTGGGCATGCGGATGTCCATGAGGATGACGTCCGGGTCGAGCGTCGCTGCGAGCTCGAGGGCTTCGCTCCCGTCCGCCGCCTCCCCGACGAGCTCGATGTCGGGGCGCTCGTCGATGATCATCCTGAACCCACTCCTGACGAGCGGCTGGTCGTCGACGACGAGGACCCTAATCGTCACGCCTCACTCCCGAGAGGAAACGTCGCGGCGACGGCATACCCGCCGTTCTCGGCCGACCCTGCCCGCAGCGAGCCGCCGAATACGGCGACTCGCTCGCGCATGCCGATCAGCCCGTGTCCGTTGCCGCCGCCGTCGCCTGCGCCGTCGTCTCGCACCTCGAGCTCGAGCGCCGAGTCTCGATAGCGGACGGCGACGTCGGCGCGGCTCGCGTGCGCATGCTTGAGCGTGTTCGTGAGTGCCTCCTGGACGACGCGATAAGCCGAGAGATCCAGCGCTTGCGGAAGCATCGCCGGTGTCCCCTCGATCGTCAGGACGACCTCGAGCCCTGCTTCGCGTACCTCGCGGACGAGCTCGTCGAGGCGGTGAAGGCCGGGCTGCGGCGCGAAGTCGGCGCCGTTGCCCCGCACGTCGCCGAGCAGCTGGCGTAGCTCGGCGAGGGCGCTCCGCCCTGTGGCCTCGACTCGCCGGAGCGCTTCGCGTGCGCGATCGGGACGGGAGTCGAAGACGTCGTTCGCGGCCGCGGCCTGGACGACCATCACGCTGAGGTTGTGCGCGATCACGTCGTGGAGCTCGCGGGCGATCCGGGCCTGTTCCTCTGCGACCGCCCGCGCCGCCTCCGTCTCGCGCTCGCGCTCGAGCCGCGCGGCCTTGTCCTCGAGCTCGCGTACGTAGCGGCGGCGGATCCCGATGCTGTCGCCGACGAGCCACGCAATCGCGAACGGGAGCAGCCGCCCGAGCATCACGTATGGATGACTCCAGCCGGCGTCGGCCCAGAGCGCGGGCGCGAGGATGAAGAGCGTTACCGCACCGGCTATCAGCGAGCGCCGTCGATCGAGGTGGGCTGCGACGGTGAAGAGCGCGAACCCCACCGGAAATGGGTTGTAGCCGTATCGGCCAACGGCGATGGCCGTGACGATCGTCACCGCGGCGAGGACCTCGAGGGGGTACTGGCGCCGCCAGAGCAGCGGCAGCGCCAGGAGGACGGCGACGCCGGTGCGGTGGTCGTGGCCGAGCGCGCCGAACGACGACGCGAAGGCGAACAGCACAAGCGCCAGGTCGGTCAGGCGCTTGTGCCGTTCGATCCAGTTCCACGCCATGGGTCTGAAACGCTACGTCGTCAGGCGTCGCGCGTGGTGTCGCGTACTGCGCCCGCGACGAGTGCCACCACCGTCCACACCACCAGCACCGCAGCGACCGCCGCCACCGACATCCCCAGACGGGGTCCTTGCCGCGCCGCGTCGTGTAGGGCGGTGGGGATCAGATTGTCGAGAGCGACCCCGGGGATGAGCTCGCGGACGACGCCGAGCGCGCCGATCGACGCGAGCAGCGGAGTCAGCGCGAGCCGCCAGGCGAGCACGATCCCGATGGTGTACGACCGCGAACCCACCACGCAGGAGATGCCGAGGGCCAGGAGGTAGTAGAAGGTCGTTGCCAGCAGCGTCCAGAGCCCGGTGACGACGAGCAGGTAGGTGGACGGCGCCGGATGCCAGCCGGTGAAGACGACGCTTGCGCCCGCCTCGAGTGCATACGCGCACGCGACGAACGGGAGCAGGTAGGCGAGCCCGGCGGGTATCCGCGAGGCGTACAGCGAGAGGCGCGACCGACCGGTGACGGCCAGGTCGCGGTAGACGCCGGAGTCGAGATCGCCGGAGCCCGCGGTCGAGCCTACGATCGCGGCGGCCGCCGCACCGAGCGCGGTGATCGTCCAGGCGAGGTGACCGAGCATCGTCACACCACCTGCTGGTCCGTGTTTGATCGAGTCGGACAGGTGCATCAGTTCGATGACGGTGTTCGCGATCACCACAGTTCCGACGGTCATCAACCCGACTACGACCGCGAGGCCGCGGCGGCGGCCGAGCTTGAGCACGTCGGCCGAGACGAGGCGAAGGTTGGGAAGTGCGTGTGCGACGGTACTCATGCTGCGTTCTCCAGTCGTGTCGTCACTTCGAGGAAGCGCTGCTCGAGCGAGGCGTTTGCCGGTTCGAGCCGCGTGACGTTCAGATGCGCCTCGACAAGCCGCCGGTTGAGGTCGCCGATCGCCGCCGGGTCGGCGAGAACGACGCGGATGGCGGAGCCGTCGTCGACGACTCGCTCGACCGCGTTGTGTGCGCTGAGCAGCGTGCGCGCGCGGGCGGAGTCATCGACCTCGATCAGCACCGTCGGGCGTCCCCCGTCGCGGAGGGTGTCGATCGGCCCCTGCGCCACGATGCGGCCGAGGTCGACGATCGCGATGTGTGTACAGGTCTTCTCGACCTCGTCCAGGAGATGCGACGAGAGAACGATCGTGCGTCCCTCGCCGACGAAGTCGCGCACGAACGCGCGGAAGTCCTGGATCCCGGCAGGGTCGAGACCGTTCATCGGCTCGTCGAGGATGAGGAGCTCGGGATCGGCGAGCAGACAGCGAGCGATGCCGAGACGCTGGCGCATGCCGAGCGAGTAGGTCTTGACGCGATCGTCGGCACGAGCGGCGAGCCCGAGGCGGTCGAGCGCGGCGTCGATCCGACGAACCGCATCGCCGCCGCGGACGGCCGCGACGACTTTCAGGTTCTCGCGGCCCGTCAGATGTGGGTGGAAGTTGGGCTCCTCGACGATCGCGCCGACGCGCGCGAGCGCCTCGGCACGACGCGCAGGGACGGGCAGCCCGAGGAGCTTCATCGAGCCCTGCCCCGCGTGCGTCAGCCCGAGAAGCATGCGGATAAGCGTGGTCTTGCCCGCTCCGTTTGGACCGAGGTACCCGAACGCAACGCCTCGCGGCACTTCCAGGTCGACGCGATCGACGACCGTGCGCTCGCCGAATCGTTTGGTCAGATTCGCCGTCTCGACGACCGGATCGCTTGCTGATTCGTGTGAAGTGGTCATGGCCTCGACGGTACGGCGTGCGATGCCGCCGCACATCAGCGGCGCGAACGAAATCGAGGTGTCGAAAGTCGGAACCGGTCCTCCTCCAGAAGGAGGGTGGGGGAAACCGCACCATCGGCGGCGGGCATGCCGTAGCGACAACGCGCGTTGTGGGAGAGAGGCTTATCTCGTGGACGTCTCTCTCCCCGGCATCGGCGGCAAAGCTTCGGCGGCGAAATCAGCCGTCGGACGGCGCGGTGCCGTCGAGGCGCTCGCTGTTGTTGCCCTCTACCTCGTCAGCGAGCTCTCGCGGGGGCTCGCGGGCGGGGGCGAGGACGCCGCCGAGCGACATGCGGCCGATGTCGTCAGCGCCGAGCGACACCTGCACGTCTTCGTCGAGTCGACCGTCCAGTCTGCGGCGCGCCACGTTGCGGGGCTGCCGACGCTGCTCGGCTACGCCTATCTGTCGCTGCACCTCGTCGGCACCGCTGCCGTGCTCGTCTGGGTCTACCGGCGCCACCGGCCTGCGTACGCCCGCCTTCGCAACACCCTCGTGCTCGCAAACGGGCTCGCCGTGACCGGCTATGCGCTCTTCCCGACCGCGCCACCCCGGCTTGCCGGCGTGGGCATCGCCGACACCGTCAGTGGCGCCACGTCCGTCAATCTCAGCTCGCGGTTCGTCTCGAGCTTCTACAACCCGTACGCGGCGGTGCCGAGCATGCACGTCGGCTTCTCGCTGCTGGTCGGCTTCACCGTGTGGCGCCTCGCCCGACGCCCCGTCGCGCGGGCGGCGGGTCTGGCGTACCCCGCCTTCGTCCTCTTCGTCATCGTCGCGACGGGGAACCATTTCTTCCTCGATGCCGCGGCCGGTGCGGCGGTTGCGGTCGTTGCTGCTGCGGTGATCGGTGCGCCGACGGTGTGGCGGCGCCGGAGATCCGCGCCTGCGGAGGTTCGGTCACTTCCGGTTGCGGGCGGTCGCGAGCTGTCCGAGCGCCGCGCGGCCTGATCGGTTGCGCAGGCTGGCGCCGTGGGGGAGCAGGCCGCCTGTGGACAACCCGGCACGAACTCGGCACAAACCAGGGACTGTCCCCGAATGAACCAGCTTCGTACCAGAGTTTCCACAGGGGCGGGACCGGAGCTCCGGCGGGCCGGGTCTTCCGCGTTATCGTCACGTCAGTGGCAGCGCCTCTCAGCCCGACCCTGAAGGCCGTGAGCGATGCGGTGCTCGCGGTCGCGGCGGAGCAGTCGGTCGAGGATGTCCTGCAGCGCCTTGTGGACAGCGCGCGCGAGCTCGCGGGGGCTCGATACGCGGCGCTCGGGCTCTCCGACGGCGAGGGGGGTTTCCGGCGCTTCCTGACGTCCGGGATGAGCGAGGAGCTGATCACGTCGCTCGGGGAGCTGCCGCGACAGCACGGCGTCCTCGGGGCGATCCTCGAGTCGACCGACTCGTACCGCACGCACGACATGCACGACCATCCGCGCTTTCGCGGCTGGTGGCCCGACGGGCATCCCGACATGCGCACGTTCCTGGGCGTGCCGATCACGTCGCCCGCAGGCGTGATCGGCGGCTTCTATCTGACGCAGAAGATCGACGTGTCGGATTTCACCGATGAGGACGTCGCACTGATCGAGCTCCTCGCCGCACACGCCGCGATTGCGATCACGAACGCGCGGCTCTACGAGGAAAGCCGCGAGCTCTCGATCGTGGCGGAGCGAAACCGGCTGGCGCTCGACCTGCACGACTCGGTCAGCCAGAAGCTGTTCGGGCTGCTGCTCAGCGCTCAGGCGGCCGAGATGCAGCTCGCGCGCGACCCGGCTTCCGCGCGGGCGCAGGTGGCCAAGCTACCGGGGCTCGCGCGCGAGGCGCTCGACGAGCTCCGGGCGCTCATCTTCGAGCTCCGTCCGCCGGATCTCGAACGCGACGGGCTCTGTGGTGCATTGCGCAAGCACGTCGAGGTTGTGAGCCGGATCCGGCAGCAGGAGATCGAGCTCCAGATCGACGACGAGCTGCAGGCATCTCCCGGGCGAGACCGGGAGGTGCTGCGAATCGCGCAGGAGGCTCTCCAGAACGTGGTCAAGCACTCGGGTGCGGAGCACGTCCGTGTGGCGCTCCACGCCGAGAATGGCCGGCTCGTGCTCGAGGTCGAGGACGACGGCGGCGGTTTCGAGCCTGACGCGCCCGGGATCCGCTCGCGCCGCCTCGGGTTGACCTCGATGGAGGAGCGCGCCAACCGGATCGGGGGCTCGCTCGAGATCCGCTCGACGCCCGGCGGGGGCACGTGCGTGCGCCTCGAGGTCGGTGGTGGCTGAGCAGATCCGGATCCTGATCGTCGACGACCACGCCGTCGTGCGCGAAGGGCTGCGCGCATTCCTCGACCTGCAGGACGGGTTCGAGGTCGTGGGCGAGGCGGGCGACGGGGAGGAGGCGGTCGGCGCTGCGGAACGTCTCCGGCCCGATGTCGTGCTGATGGATCTCGTCATGCCCCGACGGGACGGTGTTGCTGCCATGCGCGAGTTGCGCGGCCGGGTGCCGGGCGCGCGGGTGATCGTGCTGACGAGCTTTCTCGACGAGGACAAGCTGCTGCCGGCGCTGCGTGCGGGTGCCGCGGGCTACCTGCTGAAGAACGCCGAGCCCGAGGAGCTCGAGCGCGCGGTGCGGGCCGCGCACGCCGGCGAGGCCGTGCTCGACCCCGTCGTTGCCGCCAGGCTCGTCGAGGCGCTTGCGGTGGGTGGAGACGACGAACCGATCGACCGCCTGACGCCGCCAGAGCGGGAGGTGCCCGTCCTGATCGGGCCCGGCTTTCCCAACAAGCGGATCGCGCGTGAGCTCGGGCTGGCCGAGAAGACCGTCAAGACGCACGTCGGCCACGTCTTGGCCAAGCTGAGCGTGAGCGACCGGACGCAGGCTGCTGTCGTGGCCGTTCGCGCTGGTCTCGTCGATCCCAGGCCGTAGAGGGTCTTAGGACCAATTGCCGCTGGTGGTTGGGACCGGCGCCGCCATAGCGTGCAGGCATGCCAACTGCGATCGTCACCGGAGCCTCCCGCGGTCTCGGTCTTGCCCTCACACGCGCGCTGTCGCAGCGCGGCTGGCGGGTCGTCGTCGACGCGCGGGACGGGAAGCTGCTCGAGCCGGCCGTCGGCGCGCTCGCGGGCGTGGTCGCAGTCCCGGGCGACGTCTCCGAGCCCGGGCATCGGGCCGCGCTCGTCGCCGCAGCCGGCGAGACGATCGATCTCCTCGTCAACAACGCCAGCCTGCTCGGTCCGAGTCCGCAGCCAGGGCTCGCCGATTACCGGGTCGGCGAGCTCCGGCGCGTCTACGACGTCAACGTCTTCGCGCCGCTCTGCCTCGTTCAGCTGGCGCTGTCGCGTCTTGTCGCCGGTGCTGCCGTCGTCAACATCACCTCGGACGCCTCCGTCGAGCCGTACGAGGGCTGGGGCGGGTACGGCTCCTCGAAGGCGGCGCTCGACCAGCTCACCGCGATCCTCGGCGCCGAGCATCCCGAGCTTCGTGTGTACGCCGTCGATCCCGGCGACATGCGGACGCAGATGCACCAAGAGGCGTTTCCCGGCGAGGACATCTCCGATCGGCCGCTCCCCGAGGAGAGCGTGCCCGGGCTGCTGGCGTTGATCGACGGCTCGCTGCCGAGCGGGCGCTACCGCGCGCGCGACCTGGCCGAGGTGCCGGCATGAGCGCGCTCGAGATCGCGCCGGAGCGCCTCGAGGCGCACGAGCCGCCGGAGGTGCGCGGCAGCGGTCGCGACGACGTGGCGCTGCTGGTCGCAGCGAAGCGTGACGGGTCGCTCGTCCACGCGCGCTTCGGCGACCTGGCCGAGTTCCTGCGGCCCGGCGATCTCCTTGTGGTCAACACGTCGGCGACGCTGCCGGCGGCGCTCGCTGCGCGACTCGCTGACCGGCCGGTCGAGCTCCGGCTCTCGACGCCGGTGCCTGGACTCGGGGAGTCGCACTGGGTCGTCGAGGTGCGGACGGCCGAAGGGCAGCCGTTCCGGCGGCCGCCGGTTCCGTCGCGGCTCGTCCTCGGCGG
>JACXTT010014380.1_pt1 | contig 10358 bp, 14 predicted proteins | sample 9270951 | NCBI WGS metagenome assembly JACXTT01 (sample SAMN15532306, study PRJNA645909) | rock metagenome | isolation source: weathered quartz diorite | place: Puerto Rico | collected 2017-06-21
ATTAAACTGGCGGAAATTATGCCGAACGATCCACTACCCGCACATCTGCGGCAGAAGGTGCTGAGCGCAGCGACCACGTTCATCCAGCAGCATCAGAGCGGCTCCGCCATAAGGCTGTCGCGCCCGCCATCGAAACCGCGCATCTCTTGGATCCTTTGGACAGGTTGGGCCAGCGCTGCGGTTCTACTGTTGGCGCTCGTTGTCGCCACGATACATCCGGGACGCAATCAACAAGCCACAGCTTCCGAATTGCGGCAGTCTTTGCTGTCAGAAGCTGACACCGTTCGAGTGAATTGGACGGCGACCAAAGATCCCGCCTCGTCCGGCCTCATAGGGGATGTGGTGTGGAACGAGCGCCAGCAACGGGGATACATGGTTTTTCATCACCTGGCCCGCAATGATAGAAACAGCGCTCAGTACCAACTATGGATTTTTGCAACAAACCAGGACGAACGTTTTCCTGTGGATGGAGGAGTTTTTGATTCAACCTCAGATGATGTGATTGTGCCAATCACTCCTAGAGTTTCTGTTTCCGGCGCGACGCTGTTTGTGGTTACTGTCGAACGACCGGGTGGGGTCGTAGTGTCGAAGCGCGAGCGCATAGTCTCAACCGCGAAGTCCTAAGCCGTAAACCGATCTAAGCACCTCACGATTCCTATCTACAGTTTCTCCCCTGAATCCGGAACGCGGAGTCCATCGAATTATACAAAGTGCTGCGACAGTGATGAGGTAAAGTCCGGCTCCATCCATGCACGGACGCGAGTCGCGGCCAGAAACGCCCGACCGACAATAACGAGGAGAGGAAAAATGAGGCTCGCTGCATTCGCACTGCTATTAGCTTTCGTTGCCAGTACCAGTTCCGCACAATCGAAAAACATCGTAGATACCGCGGCTTCGGCCGGTTCCTTCAAGACTCTGGTAGCGGCAATTCAAGCGGCTGATCTGACGGAAACACTCAAAGGGAAGGGTCCGTTTACGGTCTTCGCTCCGACGGATGAAGCCTTCAACAAGCTTCCTCCCGGCACTGTGGAAAACCTTCTCAAACCAGAAAACAAAGAAAAACTGCGCGCTATCCTGACTTACCACGTCGTTCCGGGCAAGGTTATGGCCAGCCAGGTTACGAAACTCTCGTCGGCCAAGACGGTGAACGGACAAGATGTGAAGATTGCCGTTCAGGCCGGTAGCGTAATGGTCGACAAAGCAAAAGTCACCAAGACAGACATTGCCGCCTCCAACGGAGTGATCCACGTCATTGATACGGTTTTGCTGCCGACCGACAACTAAGTCGAAGCAAGTGTTCCTGCGCTCGCGATTGGCGGCTTGGCGAAGGTTCGAAGGACCGACAAACCGCCAGTCCGATACGCTGAATGTTCCGTAGAGGCTTTGCAACTGCTTCCGCCTGAGGAAATCAAACAATGTTGTCTGAATCTATATTGTCTTGGTCGAGCCTTTGTACCGTCCTGTTGTTTTCTTTGTCCCCGGGCTTGCCGCTTCATGCGACGGCGGTTTTCCACGAGTCCGCTGCGATCGTGAGCGTCAAGCAACAAATCCTGAATCTCGCAAATTCTTACGTGGGTCAAGGTGACCCCGACAGGTCGAAACAGAAGTCGCTCGAACGCTTGGTGCAACAACTGCTTGAACTGTCTCCACAGCCACCAGTTAAAGATCGGCTGAGTTTGTTGCACGGAGTTTGGAAGCAAGTGTGGGGACCCTATGACTATCGCGATGACAAGCGCGGTGTGGACCCTGAACTTGGAGTCGATGAGATCTATCAAGTCGTTTTTCCTGGCGGCTACTATTACAACGTCTCTCCCGATTTCCCGGGTGGTGATCACTCAAAGGAACGGATAGGGCTGTTGCGAGGCAAATACAGCCTGGACGAGCAGAACGGGAACCTGTTGAGGGTGAAGTTCACGACGTATGGAGGAGTCAAAAAGCGTCCACCGGATACGCCGTTATGGGAGCTTCCCGCACTCGCGGAGGAGAATCACCTGAAAGACCGAACTACGATTGTGCCGACTTTAATCGTTAGAGTGTTTTTCGGTGGAGGGGCTCTCCGGGAGGTGTACACCGACAATGACCTCCGAATTTTATACGGATCGAATGGCAAGGACTTCAACAAAGAATCCATCTACATCATGACGCGGGTGAAGTAGATGTTGGCCTTCGAAAAGATCGAGCAACAGAAGGCCGACATCCTCGTGCGCGTTGAAGGCTGGCCCATCGAACTTTTGGGATTCAGGCCGTCAGAAGGTGAGTGGTCAGCGGTCGAAGTACTCGACCATTTGGTGAGAACGGAAGATGCGATTCAGGCTGCGGCTCGGATCGGCCTGTCGAAACCACATAGGATCGGCCTGCTGGACAAGCTGCGCACTCGCTCTCTCAGTGCTGTCTTCAGGTCAGATCGGAGAGTAAAAGTTCCGAGGCGAGTTACGCAGGTGCTTCCTGGTGCGGGGAACACCGTAAACTCGGTGCGAGATAGTTGGGGATTGAGTCGCGCCTCGCTCGCCCAATTCTTGGTGACGATTCCTGAGGCGCTGCTCAGCGAAGGAATTTTCAAACATCCCGTTGGCGGATGGATGAGCGTAACTGGCATCCTCGGGTTCCTTTCGGATCACATCACTCACCACGAATTTCAACTGAGCCGAATCTTGAAGGTTAAAGAGGAATCGGGTGCGCATGCGGCGCGGTGAAAAGTTTTTTCTCGCTGCCAAGACTACGCTGTAAGCAGCAAGAAGCGCGGGGCGCAGAGCAAAGTGGTGGAAATCATTCTGCCGGAGCAACAGCAAGCGGCAGCGTCGGCGGGTGTCGCTTAATGCGTATTTAATGGGTATTTTCTTGCGTATCGCGCCGATTTTGGAAGGCGACGCCAACGGCGCGCCACATCCTTAGGCGAACTCATACGCCGGAACATTTGTTGGCAAGCATGAACACCGGACGATTACGGGCGGTATCCAAATCATAAGTGGACAACGTTGCAGGAGGTATTAAAGCAGCAGGGGGCTGCTAGCTTCGATAGCGATCGCGCCACTCACAAATAGATGCGCGCAAGCCGTTCTCGCTCGTCTCGCGTCTGTGCTGTCTAGCGAATCGGTTGAATTCGCCTCGCTCCGAAGATACCCGAGAGCCGACTCGGCCGTTCCGCAAGAAAAGAGCTTCCCATCGATTAATGGCGGGAGCGACGGGACTCGAACCCGCGACCTCCTGCGTGACAGGCAGGCGTTCTAACCAACTGGACTACGTCCCCGCAACTGAGTACAACGACCCTCTACGTACTTCCATTGCCTTCCACGCCCTAAAACGTCCTTCGACGTGACAGTTAGCCTGGATACAAGTACTTTCAACGACATAGAAAAGCATGGACGGCACTGTAAGTCATTGGAAGTACACCATAAGCATCGCTAATGTGTCGTGATCGCTTCGGAGGGAAGGTCAAGATTTTGAGCGGGTGCGCTCTTGCTGCGGAAGGCGCCTTCCAACCCCCCTCCGGGTGTGAACAGAGCTTGAAGTCGAGGAGAACGAATTACAAATGCGTGCGGCTTGAATCTCGGGAGAAAGACGCATTCCCCCGCTTTCACCGTAAACGCTTTGTACATGTCCATCAAGGATCAATGCGAACGCTTTGAGTTGTGCGCTCTCCTTGATCGCAATGGGCGCCAATTTCTTTCTGTCTTCCTTGCCGGCACCGTCTACGATGATACTCGCACCTTCCATCGATCATCGAGAATGATAAGGCAAGGCCGCTGTTTTTAATCTCCGTATTTCTGCGTTGACAATCTTTGACAAAAGACCCTTTGACAAGATTCAGGCGCTCGCCTAGTATTCAACCGTGTGGTTGAACGTCCGCAATCCGGTGAATTGGACCAAATCTTTTCCGCGCTGGCAGACCCCACGCGGCGGGCAATTCTGCGGGCATTGACCCGGCATCCCGCCACCATCAATGAGATCGCTGAGCCCTTCCCCTTTTCACTGAATGCGATTTCAAAGCACGTCATGGTCTTGGAACGTGCGGGACTGGTCCGACGCCAAATCAAGGGCCGCGAGCACCACTGCTGGATCGAACCGCGGCCTTTGCGGGAGGCAGATGCGTGGTTGGAGCACTACCGAAAATTCTGGGAACAGCGCATGGACGCTTTGGAAGACTACGTGGCCCGGAAAAGGAGGGCCGGAGGTGGAAGAAACCGCTGACGGCAAGTATCGAATGCAGGTACGCCGGAGAATGCCGGCGTCGCGCGAAGTAGTTTATGAAGCGTGGACCGATCCTGAGGGCATGAGGGAATGGATGTGCCCTGGAGACGTAGTCTCTGCGGAAGCGACACTCGACGTTCGAGTTGGCGGTTCTTACCGCATCACTATGCGGAACAAGGAACGAGTTCATGAACATACCGGGACATATCTGGTCGTTGATCCGCCGGCCAAGCTCAGTTTTACCTGGTCGGGTCAGGACAATCCCCACGAGATCACGCTGGTAACAGTGGAATTCATTCCCCAAGGTGCTGAGAGCGAACTCGTCATTACGCATGAGCGTTTCACGAAAGGCGATTTAGTCAAGCGCTACGAAATGGGCTGGGGCACGATCGCAGGCAAGTTTGCTGAGTATGTGGCGAACACTGAGAAAAGATATGCGTGAAATTTTGCGTCTCCATAGGAACCCGCAGCTGTGACAGGAGCGATCAAAAAGGACAATCCAATGCAGGAATCGGATCGTAACAAGCAGGTCATCAGGGAGTTTACGCGCATTTTCAAGAACGAACATAACGTCGATGGCGTGGATCACCTCTTCGACAAGAAGAACTTCATTCATCACTTCCGGTCTCCGGTTACGGATGGCTTGGAAGGCCTGAAACAAATCGGCCGTATGATGAATGGAGCCTTTCCCGATGTAGTGGTGAACGAGGAGGACCTGATTGCGTTAGGAGACCGGGTGGTTGAGAGAAGCACGGCAACCGCGTCCCATAAAGGGTCGATAGTGGGTGAGAAGCCCACCAACAAGCGAGTTGCCTGGAGCGAGATACACATCTATCGCTTGCAAGACGGCAAGGTGAAGGAGCACTGGGCAGAGAGCAGCACGATGGAGCTTTTTCAACAGATAGGTGTTCTACCAGAGCTCGGGAAATCGAGACCCGCTGCCGACTGAAGAATTTGTAATTCCGAAAGGGGAGACGCCGAAATGCCCATTTTCCAGACTGGCGGTTATCAGGTGAAGCCGGCTGCCGTGAAGAAAGTAAAACAAGCCATCAGGGACTTCTTGGAATACGTCCGGACTAATGAGCGAGGAACGCAGATGTATCTGGCGTGGCAGCAAAAGGACGATCCAACGCGCTTTTTGCATTTGTTCATCTTCGCCGACGAAGCAGCACAAGTTCGGCATGGCCAGTCGGAGGCGGTGAAACGTTTTGAGTCGATCTATTCGCCCGAGCTGGTCGGTGGAGAAGTCATTTTCACTGACTATGAAATGATCTCGGGCAAGCCAGCAGCGGAGCAGTGGGCGCAATGGCAGACCATTTTCGAATCCTCCGCCCACGCATCAAAGAGATGAGCAAGGAGTCTGTTTTTGTGCATCGAGTTACGAGTATCACTTGGGACGAAAGGATGAGACATGGAAAATGGAGGGGAAGTGCTCAGACGGTTCTACGAGGCGGTAGTGAACAGGGATCTTACCGTAGCCCGTACCTGCCTCGCCGATGATCTGGTATTCGAAGGTCTCTTTGAGACCTACCGTGGCGCGGACCATTACATGAAGACGTTCTCAGGGTTATTGCAAATTACGACACGGCTTGAGGTGAAGAAGATTATCGCTGAGAGCAATGATGCTGCCATCTTCTTTGAGCTGGAGACCAAAGGGCCAGCCGAAGCGACGGTGCTGGTGGCGGAATGGCATCAGATCCGGAACGGCAAGATATTCCATGCTCGATCGGCTTTCGATGGTCGTCCCTATGCGGCAATGTTTTCTGGTGTCGGGAAAGACGCTGCCGATTGAAGTAACAAACGACAAACCTCCTCTGGTTAGCCTTCTTTCTTGGACGAAACCTGCTTGAAGACTCCGACGAAGAGTAGGACCACGGCAGCTTTAGCGTCATCGGCGGGGCTGGCCTGGTCTGGGTCAGTATTCGATATCCTTGCCTCGATTGGATTGTAGAGGGGCCGGGCTGGGTCGTTGGTCGGTTCGTATCGATTGACTTTCATGAAGGCGATGGCGCCCTCGGTCTGCTGCTTGCACTGTTTCTGAGCTGGCTGTGCGCAACTGTCGCCGTGTTCTGCGGCATATATTGGTTCAGCAGAGCCGTAAGTCTGGCAAACCAATACTGCGAAGAAAAACTTCCCCTCCCAGTTAATAACCAACTCTGCTCCTCCAGTCGGTTCGCGGTATGGATTCGCGCTGTGGAACACGAGAGTTTTCTGGTGCCGAGTAAACTGTTATACGCCAAGGAAAAGAGAAGAACTATGAAGTTCTTTGGTAAGCGCTCGAGACGGTCAATCGAAGACCCCGACTTTGGTCGTATCACAGAAGGAAAGGCCGAGTGTTGGGAGGGGGATGGATTCCAGCTTTGGGGAGGCACTCCACTTCAAGTGGTGATTGATGCAGGCCCGGAGGGGCCATCCGCAGAACAGCGGTCGTTCGTTCGCTCTCTTCGTGCGGATGATGGAATTCGAGTGAGAATCGAGCAGGTCGTTGCAATGTATGCCAAAGAGACCACAAGTAGAATGGGGTCTCTTCGAGTTTTCAGCATCTATCTACCTCAATCTCCGCTTCACATGACATGGAGAGTCTGGTTCGACATGGAAGGGGAGGAACATTACTGGTACGGCGCTGAGGTCGAAGGATCACAGCGCATTGTCCCTTTCGCGGAGGACTGAGTCACACTTTTTGGAAGCATTCAATAATAAAAAGAAACAGGCGATATCTCCGACTGAGTTTTTCCCGTTCGGATTCACGGCTGGGCTTACTGGGGCCAAATGCTTCCAGTTGGCCAGGCCGAACACCTGGCGGCAGGGATGGAAAGCAAACGGTAGGAGCGGTTGACGAAGTAATTTGGCATAACGAAGCAGATGGACGGTCCGCAAGATCATCAAGACAGAAAACGGGGAAGCTTTGGCCCAAAAGCCACTTGGAGCGGATGCTGAAGAATCCGATTTATTGTGGCTTGTTCGTGTGGAACGACAAGACCCATCAGGGCAAACATAAGCCATTGATTTCCGCGACGTTGTTTCGATTTTTCGTTTCGAGATTCAAAAACGCCAGAAGAAGCCGCCTCCGGCAACCACATTATGTTGCGTGGTGCGGGCGATGGGATTGTTGAAGTGCAACGTGTCGAGGGTGTAAAAATCACGAACCTCGCCACGCAGGCTGATGGGAAAGACTATCCTCAACGGTGTCCTGAAGTCAGCGCCGGCACCCCACTGTAGTGCACCGGTTCCGGAGAATCGGCTGGAGTTGGCGACCCCATTCTGTAATCGTTCGCTGCCCTCGAACAAGCCATAGCCTCCCCCGACCGAGAGCCACGGGCTCAGCCTGGCAGAGGGCCTAAGATTTAGTCGAAACGAAGGAGTTACGTAGAACGTGGCCAGGTTGACGGGGGTCGCCACGTTCGACGATGCCACGTCGTGACTCGGCGCCGCCGCTGCGGGAACTTCAAAAAAGAGGGATGTTTTTTCTCCCTTACACAGGCGATGCGCATAGTGCAGTTGATAGGCGATGCTAGAGCCTATATTGATAGGCGCCGACGGACTAGTCTCTGTGCTGGTGTCGGAAATGACCTCCCCGCCGATTGTAAAACCAAACTCGTTCTTGCGGTTGTCGTCGTTGTTCCTTTGTTCTTGCCCTGTCAAGGCGACCGCGAAGATCGTTACAAGGATCAATGCTAGTGTTAAACCTTTCCTCATCTATCCTCCGTGCGGCATGAATGGTTGAGAGTGAGATTCCCCAAAGGACAAGAAGTTTCCGCTTGTGTTATGGAGGGGCAGGTTGATGATGTCGGGCGAGTGCCTTTCCAGGCGTCGGAGCGCCCACAAGTTGGACTATTTGATGCGCAGGTTTGCGAGAGGGTTCGCTCCTCTGTTCCGACTGTGACTTTGTTGTCGGTGAAGAATCTCTTATTGAGTGGTGGTTTTAGGAGGAGTTGAGATGAGCACTAGCACAGGATTGAGCGCGTCCGCATCAGTGCGCGATCAGGCTGGGATTGGCGAATCAAAACTACAGATGGCGGGGATCCTTGTCTCGCGATACGGGCTAGCTTTGGTGCTGCTCCTTATCGGAGTGCTCAAATTCACTGGTGAAGAAGCCCAGGGTATTCAACCTTTGGTTGCGAATAGCCCTTTTGATGTCCTGGATGTACGCAGTTTTGAGCGTGCAAAGCACGTCCGCTGTGATTGGCATCTTTGAGATAGCCACCGCCATATTGATGGGTCTTCGGCCGGTGTCTGTAGAGCATCGTTCACCGGCAACTCTGATGTTTCTGATTACAGTGAGCTTCCTGTTTCCCACACCAGGCGCTGTACACCTCAGGTATGGATTCCCAGTGTTAATGGCGCCGGTCAGTTCCTGGTCAAGGATGTGGTCCTGCTCGGCGTCTCCCTATGGACAGCCTACGTCCACATAGACTCGAGGTAACGAAATCCCTCAACTTTCTTACTACTGTCTTTAAGGAGGAAATCAAACCACTTACTCCGCCAACTCTTGTCGATCCTTCTGTGGGCATTTGCTACGAACGGTTTTTTGGCCACAGAAACCCGGTCTGGCCATTGGGGCTGTGGCGCCCGCGCTTGAAGAACGCGCGCGCAAGCACTAGCCCAGCCACGCACGGCGACTGGAAGATTGGCTCGACATGACGTGTAGGAACATCACTGTAACTTTCGCGACGACCAAGGAATCACCAATTGGACGGCATGAAAATGAAACTGTTGAGTCAGTCCTGGCCAATGCTGTTGGTGCTGGTCTTCCATTTCGCATTGGCACAAAACCCAACCACCTGAATGGGCAGACGTCAGCTTACTTGCAACGGTCAGCCACCCAGCCGGTCGACTGGCGCCGTTCGGAAGGGATGCTTTTCTGGATCAGGGATAGTCTGTAGCCCGCTTACTTTGTCTTTATAAATACTTGCTCGTGCATCTCGTGCAAGGGATAAATCCTTGCGCGAGGGCTATGCTCGCTGTCATGTAGCGAATCGTCTTGCGGTTGATGATGAACGGGCTGCTAGATGAAACAGCTTGCCTCTATCCGAGACCACGCCCTGCATGGCCGGAGGAATCGGCTTCACCGCATCTTGCGAGAGTTTGGAGATTGGCTCGGGTGCTCCGCGCGAAGCCCGGGTCAACTCGATTCTCCCTACAGCCAGAACTGAAGCAGCGAAAGCAACCGTCCAGCCGAAGAAGTTGCGCCGGGTGGCGGGCATGTTGGCCTGGAGGCGGCGATGCAGTCTTTGAGAGAATCCGGATGGGGGGGCTAAAAACTTAGCTTGCTGCGTGCTGTGGAGGCATTCGGCGGAGCATGCAAAAGGAGACAATTGACGATGCGCTGTCCAGATTCGGCGGGCAGCACGAGTCACGATCAAGGTGGTGTTTAGGAACTATCCCGACAACCGCTGGGACATTGAAACATTGAAACGCCATTCGAATTCAAGCCGAATGATCCAACTCAATCGGTCTCGTGTGATTAGGGAGGTAACTGCAAGAGTCTCGTACGAACCGGAGATGACAAGCGTGATGCCAAGTGTCTCTAGACGCGTCGCAGGGGGCCAAGAGCGTGCACAGGATTGAGAATCCTCCCAAAGGCTAACTTGGCCGTGGCTATCGAGATGCGTAAAATGCTAGCTTCCATGGCACGTACGCCAAAGCTCGTTCTAACCATTCATGGCGTCACGCCGGACCGGAAGTGGCAGGCTCGCGCTGCCAAGGCCCTGGAGCCACACTTTCGCTGCCGAGCAATCACCTACCATCAGTACGGTAGTCCGCTTGGCGCGATGGCCGTCCTTTTCAATCTTTCTGTCTTTCTCGCTCTTTTTGTTGTCCTGGTCTTTGGTCACGTGTGGCGGCGTCCATTCTGGGACGCGATTCTGACGACTGTGGCGATTGTGGCCAGTATTTACATTGCGCGCTATCGGCGCTTGCGTACGGTAGATAGGGTAAAACGTCAAATATCAACGAAGGCCACTCAACGGCAGCCACATGTTATCGCTCACAGTTTTGGCAGTTATATCTGTGGTTGGGCGCTCGAAAAATTCCAGGACTTGCGCTTCGGACGAATCGTCCTTGTCGGCTGCGTATTGCCGCGAACTTTCCAATGGCAAAACATTCGCCGTCGGAGGCCTAATGCGTTCAAGGAAGTCCGCAACGATATTGGATTGAGCGATTCAGTGGTG
>JACXTT010014381.1_pt1 | contig 10357 bp, 7 predicted proteins | sample 9270951 | NCBI WGS metagenome assembly JACXTT01 (sample SAMN15532306, study PRJNA645909) | rock metagenome | isolation source: weathered quartz diorite | place: Puerto Rico | collected 2017-06-21
CAGGACAGCGAGGTGTTCACCTACGGGATCACGGACAGCCAAGGCGCTGATGGCGGCATTTCGCTGTACAAGCCCGGATCGAAGCAAGGGGTTGTGGTGACCGGCAAGCCTGGCAGCGCAGTCTTGCCGCCGCCGTTCGACCAGTTTCGCTTCGTCAGCGGCGTGGGGCACCAGGTGCACCACAAATTCGTCGTCTGCGGGTTCAACGGCCCTGCCCCGACCGTGTTCTGTGGCTCATCGAACCTCGCCGTTGGCGGTGAAAGCAATAACGGCGACAACCTGATCGAGATCCGGGATGCCGACGTGGCCACCGCCTTTGCGATCGAGGCCATCGGTCTTGTGGACCATTTCCTGTATCTGAACAAGCTGGCCGACAAGAAGCCGGGTGGAGGCCCGATTGCGCAAATGCCCTCCTCCAAGTCGGAAGCTGCCCAGCGTGCCGGCTGGTTCCTGGCCACGGACGACCTGTGGGCCCAGGCCTACTTCGATCCGAACGACCTGAAATGTGTGGAGCGTGTGCTGCTGACGGGTTGAGCCAAGGCACCGCACCCATGCCGCCCACGGCCCGCACTAGCGCACGCTGGTCAGCAAGGTTTTCACATCGGCCCATGCCGACTGCCACGACTGGTCCTTGGCATTGAATGCCGGGCGTCCGTGCGTGGTGTTGAGCCGTGCATAGCCGTCCCAGACGCGCTGGGCATACCCTGGGTGTGTTTGCGTGAAGCTGCGGTTGAAGCTCAGGAACACCGGGGCCTTGGTCAACGGCTGCGGGAACAGCTTCAATCCACTGGGGGCTTCTCCGGATGCCATGGCCTGTTCCACGGTGCTCATGGGCAGCACGGCGGCGTCCCGCCGCCCGGCGACCAGCATGTGCAGCAGCGACGTGGCGTGGACGGCTTGCGCGTCTTCGGCAACGTCCATCGCTGCCAGCTTGCTGCGTGCCAGCATTTGGGCGGGCAGCACCAGCACGGGGGAGTTCAGGCCGGTAAAGGCATGGCCATCCCAGTCCACCGGGCTTCCTGCGCGGGTGACCACGCCAATGGACAGGTCGCCGAGCCGCAGACGTTCATCCACACTGCCCCGTTTTTGCGGGAACGAGAAATCCTGCTGGTCCTGAGCCGTGGCGGCCATGGGCATGGCGGCCATATAGGCTCCGGTCTGCAGGCCCTTGCGGCAGCGCTTCCACGGGACATGGACAAACTGCGCACTGTCGCCCTGCTGCGCCACCGCCTCGCGCACCAGTGCTTGGACCTCGCCTTCGTGGTCGGTATAGACAAAGGGCGGCATGGGGTTCTCCGGTACACAAACCACCAGTACACGGGCCATGCTCGGCAAAGCCAGGGCCATCAGGCCGGCACCGGCAACGGCCCGGCGCCAGTGCCTGACGGCGTGGCGCGTCCTGGGGTGTCTGCGCGGGCTGGGGGTGCCATTCAGCGGTTCGGTAGCCATGGAAACTGCTCCTTTGCGGGTGGTGTCAAGACCTGAACTCCTGGGAGAAAGTGTGGAGCCGCATGGGCAATATTTCCAATATATTGAAATTGCATTTTCGATACTTGATAAATATGATGTTGCATGGACCTCCGCCACCTGCGCTACTTCCTCGTTGTCGCCGAAGAGTTGCACTTCACACGGGCGGCGGAAAAGCTCGGCATCCAGCAACCCCCATTGAGCCAGCAGATTCGCCAACTCGAAGATGAGTTGGGGGTCAAGCTTTTCAAGCGCCTGACCCGCGGCGTGGAAATGACGGAGCCGGGCATGTTCCTGCTGAAGGAGGCGCGTGAGGTTCTGGACCAGGTGGATCGCATGAAGGCCAGCGTCCAGAGTCTGGCGCGTGGCACCAGCGGCCATATCCGGGTGGGCTTCAGCAGTGCCAGCTACTTCAACCCTGTGGTTTCGCAGGTCATCCGTGCGTACCGAGAGGCTTACCCCGAGGTAGCGCTGGTTCCCGTGCAGAACGTGACAGCGCAACTGGTGCAGGCGCTGCGCGCCTCCACGGTGGACGTGGCATTTTTGCGGGCCCCGTTCGACGACGATGGGTTGGGCTCGGACCTGATCGTCGAAGAGCCACTGGTCGCTGTCGTTCCTGCCATGCATCCCTTGGCGCAGCAGCACGAGATCAACCTCGCATCACTGGCGAAGGAGTCGTTTCTGCTCTTCCCCCGTTCGCAAAGTCCTGGGTTTTACGATTCCATCGTCAGTGCGTGTCAGCAGGCCGGCTTCAGCCCGACGCTGGGCCAGGAGACGCCTGATATCCCGTCGACCGTGTACTTGGTCGGCGCCGGTTTCGGCGTGTCGGTGGTTCCGGTGTCGGTCTCGCAGATCCATACGGAGGGTGTGCAGTACGTCCCCCTGTCCGGCCACCGGCCCATGGCGCAGACACGGCTCGGCTACCGGAGAAATGCCACGTCCCAGTCGGTTGCCAATTTCATCGCCATCGCACGGCGCCATAGGCTTGGCCTCCCACAGGCAAATGGCCAGCTGACATCCGGCTGACGGCTGATCCCGGTGTCATGAACTTCCCCTATGATGGCGGTCAAAAAGGGAGGTCGCTTCTATGGCAATGCTTGCTCCATCGGGTCGCCACGTGCCGACTTGCACAGTCTGCGGCAATTTGCAGCCTTGGAATGGAGCCTGCCCATGAACGCGAATGCCAGGGTTCTGCTTGCCAGCGGCCACGCCAGCCGCGATAGCGCCCAGGGCCGGGCGACCGGCGCACTGGCCGACCAACTGTCTGAACAGGGCTTTGCCGTTGTCCACTCAAAGACTGCCGAGGATGCGCGTGTACTCATTGCTTCCGACCCTTCATTCCAGGTGATTCTGGTGGACTGGAGCCTGGGTGGAGCGCCCGGCGGCCAGGCATTGCGTGAGGTACTCACCGGTGCAAGGGCGCGCCATGCCAAGCGCCCCATCTTCCTGCTGCTGGAGCGGGGATCGGCGGCCTCCATCCCGGTGGAAATCATGCGGGACATCGACGAGGTGGTCTGGCTGCTGGAAGACACGCCCGCGTTCATCTCGGGCCGCATCAGCGCAGCGGCAGCGCGTTACCTCAAGGCCATCATCCCGCCCATGCTGGGGGACCTGATCCGCTTCAACAACGTGCATGAGTATTCCTGGCACACGCCGGGGCACGCCGGAGGCACCGCCTTTCTCAAGACGGCGGTCGGGCGCATCTTCTACGACTACTTTGGCGAGAACCTGTTCCGTTCGGATCTCTCGATTTCGGTGGGCGAGCTCGGCTCCCTGCTGGACCATTCGGGTTCCATTGGCACCAGCGAGCGCTATATCTCGCACATCTTCGGTTCGGACAGGAGTTACACGGTCACCAATGGTTCCTCGACCTCCAACCGCATCATCTACATGGCGAGCGTGACGGCGGGCGACATTGCGCTGTGTGACCGCAATTGCCATAAATCCGTTGAGCAGGCATTGACCATGACCGGCGCCATACCGGCCTACCTGCTGCCGACGCGCAACTACCTCGGGATCATCGGCCCCATCCCGCCGGAACGGCTGACGGCAGAGGCCATAGGCGCGTTGATCGCCGGCAATTCGTTGGTCGGCGGCAGCCCGGCCCGTGCGCGCCACGCCACGGTGACCAATTCCACGTACGACGGCATCTGCTACCAGGCGCAGCGGCTGGTGCAGCTCCTGTCACCCAGCGTAGACCGCCTGCATTTCGATGAAGCCTGGTATGGCTATGCGCGCTTCCATCCGCTGTATGCAGGGCGCTACGGCATGTATGGTGACGCTGCCGACTATCCGGCGGATGCGCCTACCGTTTTCACGACCCAGTCCACCCATAAGCTGCTGGCTGCGCTGTCGCAGGCCTCCTACATCCACGTGCGGGATGGCCGCGACGCGGTCGGGCATGCGCGCTTCAACGAGGCGTTCATGATGCATGCCTCCACCTCACCGCTCTACCCCATCATTGCATCTAATGAAGTCTCGGCGGCGATGATGGATGAGGCCGGGCCGCAACTGATGGCAGAAGCCATCGGCGAGGCGATCGATTTCCGCCAGACGGTCATGCGCTTCAAGCGCGACATGGCGCAACAAGGCAACTGGTTCTTCTCCACCTGGAACCCCGACACGGTGCTCGCCAAAGACGGCCAACGCGTGGCGTTTGAAGACGCTGATGTCGATTGGCTCGCCAATCACGCCGACTGCTGGGTGCTGCACCCGGGAGAAGCGTGGCATGGGTACGGGGCCATTGAAGACGGGTACGCATTGCTTGATCCGATCAAGGTGTCCGTTGTCAGCCCTGGTGTCAACCGGGACGGTTCCATGGCGCAGACCGGCATCCCGGCGGCAGTTTTGGTGGCCTATCTCGGTGCCAAAGGCATCGTCAATGAAAAGTCCACCGACTTCACCGTGCTGTTTTTGTTCTCTATGGGCGTCACCCGGGGCAAGTGGGGCACGCTGCTCAATGCACTGCTGGAGTTCAAGCGCGACTACGACGCCAACGCGATGTTGTCAGAGGTGCTCCCATCCATCGCTGCGCTTGACCCAGCCCGCTATGGCGAAATGGGTCTGAAGCAACTGGCAGACGCCATGTTTGCGCAGATGTGTGCGAGCGGACAGACCAGCCTGCAGTCAGCGGCCTATAGCGCCCTGCCCCATCCGGACATGCATCCCCAGCGCGCCTACCAGAAGCTCGTGCACAACCAGATCGAGCAGGTCACTGTATCGGCCATGGCTGGCCGCACGCTGGCTACGGGGCTCGTCCCCTACCCGCCCGGTATTCCATTGCTGATGCCTGGAGAAAACGCAGGCCCGGCAGATGGCTCCATCGTCGGCTACCTCCAGGCACTGGAAAGCTTTGACCGGGTGTTTCCAGGGTTCACCCATGACACACATGGCGTGGAAGTGGTTGGCGGCCAATACACAGTTTCCGTTCTGAAATAGGGAGTGTCCATGGGTGCAAGCAACAAGTCTCTGAACGTGTTTTCGCTGGCGATGATCAGCGTGGCGGCGGTACTGTCAGTCCGCAATTTTCCGTCCATGGCCGTGTACGGCTGGAGTTCGATCGGCTGGTACATGTTGGGCACATTGTTGTTCCTCTTGCCGCTCACGCTGGCGTCTGCAGAGTTGGCTACCGGCTGGAGCACCGGGGGCGGCGTGTACCGGTGGGTCAAGGAAGCCTTCGGTGAACGTGCCGGGTTTATCGCCATCTTTTGCGAGTGGTCGAACAATCTGGTGTGGTTCCCTTCGGTCCTGTCGTTCATTGCCGGCACGTTGGCCTATGCCATCAACCCGGACCTGGCGAACAATGGCATGTATATGTTTGGTGCCATGATGGTCGCGTTCTGGGGCGCCACGCTTGTCGCCTGGCTAGGCCCCCATGCCACGGCACGCTTCAACAACATCGGCGTCGTGATCGGCTCCCTGGTTCCCACGGTCTTGCTGGTCGGGTTCGCCTTGGCGTTTCTGGTGCAGGGGAATCCGCTGAAAATGGGCGCGCTTTCATGGGGCGCAGTGGTGCCCAATGTGAGTGTCGGAACCATACCTTTCGTGGCTTCCATCGTGCTGATGTTTGCAGGCATGGAAATGGCCGGCTTTCATGCCCTGGCGGTTCGGGACCCGGGACGCAGCTTTCCGCGGGCCATGGCATTGGCGGCATTCGTGATCTTCATCGTGTCGGTTCTTGGCACCTTGGCGCTCGCATTCGTGGTGCCCACCGCGCAATTGAACCTTGCATCCGGGGTCATGCAGGCCTTCAAGATCTTCCTGCAAGGGTTCGGCTATGAGTCAATGGTGCCGTTCATCGCCATCATGTTCACCTTGGGCGGCCTGGCGCTGCTGATCAGTTGGCTTGTCGGCCCGGTGATGGGGCTGGGCGTGACTTCCGCAGCAGGCGACATGCCTCCCGTCACCAGGCGCCTCAACAAGGAGGGTGTGCCTACCGGGATGCTCCTCATACAGGGTGCCATAGCCACCCTCTTTTCGCTGTGCTACGTGTATGCGCCCAGTGTCAATGCCGCATACTGGATCCTGTCTGCCATGACAGTGTTATTGCTGTGCATCACCTACATGCTGGTGTTCGCGGCGGTCATCCGGTTGCGCTACACCCAGCCGGACACCCATAGGGCCTACCGTATTCCAGGCGGTACCCCGGGCGTCTGGATTGTTGGCGGTGTGGGCTTCTTCTCCTCGGCCTTTGCATTTGTGGTCGGATGCCTGCCGACCGGCAACGCAGGCATGTCCACTCCCACGTATGTTGCCCTGATGCTGGGAGGAACGGCATTGCTGTCCATCATTCCAGTGGCAATCATTCTGCAATTGCGCAAGCCAAGCTGGGTAGCGAGCAAGGAAGAGTTGGTGGCTTTGGGCGTGCAGTGATCCCGGAACTGCCAAGCCAGGTGCCCTAGGCGCCACCATCCTGTTGGGCATGCGCGGGCACCTGCACCTCGTGGATTCGGTAGCCGTTTTTGCCGCTGCGCTTCACCTGGTACATGGCCTGGTCCGCATATTCCAGCAGTTTGGCCAGTGAGTTGCCGTGCAGGGGGTACAGGCTGACCCCCACGCTGGCCCCCAGCACATAGTCGCGCCCCTTGACGGTGATGGCACGGGTGACCTCTTGCAGGAGCTTGCCGACGATCTCGTGCACCTGGTCCGGGTGCTCCAGTTGCGTGCATATGGCGACGAACTCATCGCCACCAATGCGCGCGCAGATGTCCGCACTGCGTGTTGAATGGCGGAGCCGTTGGGCGATGATTTTCAGCACCTCGTCCCCGACGGCGTGACCAGCCTTGTCGTTGATGGGCTTGAAATTGTCGAGGTCGATGTAGATGATCGCGACAAGTTGCTGAGACCGGGTGGCCAGCGCCAGCACCTTGTCAAACAGCGTGGTCATGTAGCGCTGGTTGTTCAGGCCGGTCAAGGGGTCCTCAAAGGCCATGTCCAGCGCGCGGGACTCGGCCTCCAGCAGCCGCTTCTGAAAACTCACCAGGACGGCAGCGAGCAGTGACAGGTATTGCACCAGCACCAGCAGCGTGCCCAGCAGGAAGCCGTGTCGGAACCAATCGGAGTGGATGCTGACAATGGCAAAGCCTGTCAGCCAATGTACGGTCAAAAGCACACTGGCCGCCGACGTGATGCACATCAAGGGAGCACTCAGTGCATGGCGCTTGCGGTACGTGACCCAGGCCACGAACGTCAGGAACACCGCATTGAACAGGGCCAGGCCCATGCTGCGCGCCATGGGCGGGAACCCTCCACACCAGACGGTGCCTATCCAGACCTCGATGGCCAGTGTTGCCACCACAAACCCGCGCAGCGACACCGGCAGGCCAAGGAAACGCACCAGTCCGACGACGAGAAACAGTTTTTCGACAGCATTCAGTGCCGAATACACCGAGACGGTGAACTGCGGGTTGTCCGCAGAGGCCAGTACCAGAAAGCTCAGCCGGGCCAACAGCGCAAACAGCATCGCCAGCCCCCACCAACCGGCACCGGGATTGGTTCGCGGAACACGGCTCATCCATACGAAGAGGACGAAGACAACAAAATAGACGGTGGAGCCTATCGTGTGGACGATCTCGTATGACACCTGTGCTCCGATCTAAGGGGAGTCGCCTAACGTTTTGTCATGGGCTTGGCTTCATTCTAGGGAGCTTGCCGCCGGTATTCGCCGCTGGCGGACTGGTGTTATTACCGATTTACGACCGCGTGCTCAACGGCACACGGCGCGGGTGATATGCCCGTCCCGGACGTCTACCGTGAGCCGGTTCGGGTTGAAGTCCTGCGTCAGGATGAAAACGCTGGCGTCACGGCTGGAAAGCCGTACCGGTAACGACCTCGCCGCCGCCATGGACATGAATGCGTCCAGGTGCATCCCAATCCCTTGGCGGGCCAGTGCTTCGCATGGTTGATTCGCCGCGCTGTCATCGGGCTGCGGGGCACCGTTGGAGCAACCCGCGCTGGCCAGGACCAGGGAGATGGGAATGGCCCGCAGAAGGCGCCAGTTCAGATGCATGCCCGACCCCCTCAAAACCGTTTGCTCAACAGCATGCCCACCAGCGTCATGTCGGCGGCCGATGCGTCCCCGTTGGGCTGGGTGCGATAGCTCAGGTAGGCCTGCAAGCGTGCGTCGCGCCAGACCTTTTGTTGCATGGCCACCGTGAAGGCGGTTTCCTTGCCCGTGCCCGACAGCGGAAGTTCGTTGCTCTGGTAGCGCATGCTGCCATCCGCATTTTGGCTGGCCGTCATGACGCGCAGATTGCCCGAAACGGCGTGCAGGGGCTCTTCCAGCTTGAACGTCCACAAATCCTGGTCTGCCACCAGGCCACGTACGGACAGCGCCAAGCTCGTTGCCTGGGTATGCATGTCGGAGAAGCCCTCCACCAGCGACGTGCCCGGAGTGCTTTGCCCCGGTGTCATGCCGTCGTACATGCCCAGGGGAGGGCTGGGAAGGTCATTTAGGGGCGTACTGGCACCCGGACGCAGGTAGGCGGTGCGCGGTGCCACGCCCGTGGTGTCCAGCATGCCGGTTCCCTGCAAGCCCATCAGTGTGTTGCGTTCCTGCAGGGAGCCGGCTTCCACCAACAGGCCCAGATAGCCATTGGGCTTCCAGTGCACACGTGCAGCGCTGACACTGGAGGCATTGGTCCGCGTGTTCGACTGCGCGGCAATCAGGCCGTACTGCAAATCCTTGTTGCCCGTAGACCAGGCAAAGGCGGACGGAGCGTCCATCATCCTATACAACTTGCGGTCGGCCACGTCGGCTTGGGACTGCAGTGCCACATCGAAGCGTTCACCATTGAAAGCCTGGGCCACCTGCTGCGCTCCGGTGGCCAGATTCCACTGATGGGTGCCGCTGCTCCAGAGCATGGACAAGGAGACCTCCTTGTCGTCCGCGAAGCTGCTGAAACGGGTCTTGTCGTCGATGTCTGCGTTCAGGGACTCCGTTTCAGGAATCTCCGCGCTGGGGTTGGGCGCCTGTGCAAACGGTGTCTTGACCACATAGCCGCGGTTGAAACTGTCATTGGCGGTGGTGGTGAGCCCCGTCAGGCCGGCCAGCAGGCCAGATTTGGGCGATGCGATCAAGGCCCCGGAATAGTTCAGGGTCTGGCCCGCTGGCGTCACGTAGGTCAGGGTGCCAATGGGTTGCAGCGATGCCCCCACATCAATGAGCCCCCAGCCGTAAACTGGGTCGGCCGTGGTTCGGCTGGTGCAGCTTGAGCCGCTGGTGCCATCGCTGCACAGGTGCCTGGCGGTCTTGAAGATGATGCTGGAGATCTGGTTGGCCGAAAGAAAATTCCAGTTGGATTTGATCAGCGCAGCCTGGCCGGCGACCATGGGCGTTGCCATGCTGGTCCCGCTCTTGGTTGCATAGCTGTCGGTGGGAACAGCCGAATAGATATTGACGCCCGGTGCGTAGACGGTCCAGTTGGCCAACGTCGGGTCGTAGTTGCTGAATGACGCCCGGATGTTGGCACTGTCGACCGCACCCACGACGATGATCTGGTTGTTGGCCCAGGCCTGACCGGCATACGCGGCGGGGTAATCCACCGCATTGGTCTGTGATGCATTGCCGGCAGCAACGACCACCAGAACACCGTTGGTCACGGCGTTCTGGATGTTTGTCTGAATGGTTGGTGCGGTAGAGCCCAGGCTGAGTGAGAGGATGGGTACGTGCTGCGTGTTGACCAGCCAGTCGATACCGTTGGCAACGTCGGCAGGCGTTCCCGAGCCCGCCTGGAGGACCTTGGCCATGGCGATATTCGCACCTGGAGCCACGCCCTGGACATTGCCGCCGTTGGCCAATGTACCGGCCGCAATGGCCGACACATGCGTTCCGTGGCCATCGGTGTCCGCTGTTGTGCCGGAGCCGGTGAAGTCCTGTGCGGCGACGATCTGACCGTTCAGGCTGGCATGGTTGGCTTGAACGCCTGAGTCCGCAATGCCTATGGTCACACCCGCGCCATTGCCCGTGGACAGTTGGTTGGCATATGGCACATTCGCTTGAGACAGCCACGAGGCGTAATTGCTCCGGTTGGTGGTTTCGGCCGCCGTCGGCGCCGCACTAGCCAGGGTGGTGTTGGGGTTGATAGGCGCGGGAGTCGCCGCGGGCGAACTGCCGGAGCCACCACCGCCGCCGGCGCAGGCGCACAACAGGCATATGCTGGCGCTCAGAGCCAGAATGCTGCGGAGGGTGGGGACTTGAAACGCTTTGAAATTGTTGGATGCCTGGTAGCCGGCCTTTGGAATCAACTGCACAACGTGTTCTCCGTTTTTTCTGCAGTCACGGTCAGCTTGCTTGTATGGTTCATTTTTTTACCCTCCCCTCCCGATACCTTCAGAGTATCGGCGAATGTGTTTCAGTATCTGTGATGTTGCTTGGAATATCTTCGCATAT
>JACXTT010014382.1_pt1 | contig 10356 bp, 6 predicted proteins | sample 9270951 | NCBI WGS metagenome assembly JACXTT01 (sample SAMN15532306, study PRJNA645909) | rock metagenome | isolation source: weathered quartz diorite | place: Puerto Rico | collected 2017-06-21
CACTTCCTCGGCAGCCCCGGGGCGCTGGCTTGGTGGGCACCGAACCGCGCGTGTCTGGAGCAGCTGATCCGCACCGCCGGCTTCCGTCACGTCGAGTGGCGCTCGAGCTTCGTGCTGTCCAGCGTCGACCGCGTGTTCCAATCTCCGCACGCAGTGGTCGTCGCCCGTCCGTGAAGCTTGCGCACGGGCTCCGAGACCAACGAACGGATAAAAGCGCCCGGTCGCACCTGAGGGGGGCGGTGCAGGCTAAAAATGTTCCTGGCTCCCAATGCGCGAAGCGCGAGGGAGCCCACCACGGTTCTGGCGGGGCGGGGGCGGGCGCGTCAGCGGGGGTCAGATCGTCGCGCGCGCAGGGCAAAACGACCGCAGGCGTACTTGATGTACGCCGAGGATCGTTTTGACCGAGCACGCGGCGAGATGGCCCCCGATCACGCGCCCGCGCATGGGGCGGGGCACGTCATACGCGCCGCAACCGAAGCGGGGCGCCTCGTTCACCCCGTCAAAACGCCGGTCAGCCGCGCACCACCGCACGCCGTCTGCCACGCGTTCTCGATCTCTGCGTGGGACAAGGACGCGACGATCGACTCCGCCTCCTCCGCGGTCGGGGCGCCGTACAAGAACGCCGCGGCGTGCGCCGCGGCGCGGTCAAGCTTCGTGTCGGCGAGACGCGCATAGCGAAAGCGGAGCTTCTTGCGGGCACGCGTGATCTCGTCAGGCGTGAAGCCTTCGCGGGCGGCGCTGGTGAGCACGCCTTCGATGGCCCCGACCAGGCGGTTCTCCGCCCGGCGCTCCGCGACGGCGCCGATCGCAAGCGCTGCCCACCCTGCACCGCTCGGCAGATCCGCCCACAGATCGTACGACAGGCCGCGCTTCTCGCGTACTTCCTGGTAGAGCCGGCCGTCGGGGTCCGTGCCGAGGATCTCGAGCGCGAGGCCGAGGGCGAGCAGGCTGCGTCGCTCCGGCGGCACTTCGACGAGCGTCGTCCAGTAGAGCTGCGTGAGCCCTTCCCTTCGCAGCCGGACCTCGCCGCGGCGGACGATGCGCGCTCCGTTCGCACGACACTCGACCCCGGCGGGCAGCGCTCGGAAATTCCGGGCGACGACCCGCTTCACGCGCGCCAGCGGCACGTCTCCGACGATCGACAGCACCATGTTCGCGCCGACGAGGCGCGATCGCAGGAAGCGGCGGATGTCCGGAGCGCGGGTCGCCTTCACGCTCGCGAGCGTGCCGCTCGGCGGCAGCCGGAGCCCGCCCGCGTAGAAGCGCGCCCAGGTCTCGTCGGAGAGGTAGCCGATCGCATCTTCACGATGCCCGCGGATCTCCTGGCAGACGACCTGGCGCTCGTTCTCGAGACGATCCTCCGGGACGATCGAGCGCTGCACCTGCTCGGCCAACAGCTCGATCGCGCCTTCGAAGTCGGAGTTCAGCACCTGGAACGTGACGTTCAGGTCTTCGTAGCTCGTGCTCGCGTCGTGGTCGCCGCCGAGCTCGGCGGCACGCTGGTTGATCGCCGCGTGCCCGAGCGCTTTCGTGCCCTGGAAGAGCATGTGCTCGGCGAAATGCGCGATTCCGGGAAGTCGGCCGTCGAAGCGCGAGCCCGTCCGCGCCGACAGCACGATTCCCGTGATCGATCCCGGAGAGCGCTCGTAGACGACGCGGAGCGCGCCGATCCGGAAGATCTCTAGCGTGGAGTCCACCGAGCCCTTCTCGATGCCACGAAAGTCGACCCCTCGCAAATCGGGCCCGCGGCCTACCCGCGCAGACGATCGAGCGCCTTCAGCAAGGCCTCGACGTCGCTCGACGTATTGAAGAGGTGCACCGCGACGCGAACGCCGCCGATCCCCGAGCAGTAGCGCGCGCCGACGAAGATGTGCTCGCGCTCGAGCCGCTGCTGGAGATCCATGTCGGCCTCGGCGCCGCCTCCGAACGTGAAGCAGACGATGCCTGCGCGCGCGGATTCCTCGCGCGGAGTCCAGACGTGCGCACCGCGCGCGACGAGCGCCTCGATGAGCATGCCGCCGAGTCCGAGGACGTGCGCGTCGACCTCGCTCCTTCCCTGCGCGTTTCGGTGCGCGAGCGCGGCGGCGAGTCCCGCGGCGCCGATCCGGTTGTGCGTCCCCTGGGCTTCGAATCGCCGCACGGTCGGCGCAGGCGACATCGGCGGCAGCGGCGTCATCGCCGGCGAGCCGTAGAACGAGCCCCAACCGCCGTGCGGCTCCTCGAGGCCGAGCAGCCCGACGCGGCGGACGCGAAGCCCGCGCTCGTGCACGGCTCGCCGCGTGTAGAAGACGCCGCAACCGAACGGCGCGTTCAACCATTTGTAACCGCCGGCGGTGAGGAAATCGATCTTCAGGCGCGCACAGTCGAGGGACACGCCGCCGAGTTGCTGGACGGCGTCGACCACGAGGAAGACGTCGCGCTCGTCCGCGATCGCCGACAGCCCCGCGAGGTCCACCCGCTCCCCGGTCACCCACCCGACCGAGCTCGCCAGAATGGCGCGTGTGCGCCGGTCGATCGCGTCGCGGTACGTGTCCGCGGTGACTCGTCCGGTGCGGTTCCGCACGAAGCGCACCTCCACGCGCCGCTCGCGGCGGACGTTCTCGGCGGCGAGCGCGACCTGCGGGTATTCGAGGTCGGAGAGCACCACGTTGTCGCCGTCCGCGAACGGGATCGCGTCGATCGCCTGATGGAGGCCCGAGGTGGTGTCGCCGATCAGGCCCACCTCGTCCGGCTCCGCACCGAGGAGCCGGGCGGCCTCTTCGCGCGCGCGTGCGATCCCTGCCTCGAAGCGCTCGACGTAGCGGTTCCAGCCAAGCGTCTTGGGTCCCCCCTCGAGCAGCTCGCGCTGGCGATCGATCGCCGCCAGCGCCTGCTTCGAGACGGCTCCCATGCTCGCGGAGTTCAGGTAGACCAGGCCGCCACGGAGTGCGGGAAAATCGCGGCGCACGCGCCGCGGGTCGAATGGCTTCGCGCGGCGGGCGCTTGTCTCGGTCGTCGGGTCCACGCTAGGAGTCCGAGCGGGTGATCGTCCGGTCGAACCGGAGCGGCGCCATCCGAACGGACTCCGTGACCTTCGACCGAACATGGCGGTGATCGTCAAGACCCTGCTCTGGACCGCCGTCGTGCTGGCCGGCGCGGTGGCGGTCTCCACGATCGCGCTGACCCGCGGCGAGACCATCAACGCGATCTGGTTCGTGGTCGCCGCGGTGTCGGTCTATACGATCGGCTACCGCTTCTACTCGAGCTTCATCGCCGCCAAGGTGCTCGTGCTCGACGAGGCGCACGTCACCCCGGCGGAGAGGATCAACGACGGCCGCGACTTCGTGCCGACGAATCGCTGGGTGGTCTTCGGCCACCACTTCGCCGCGATCGCCGGCCCGGGTCCGCTGATCGGTCCGACCCTCGCCGCCCAATTCGGCTACCTGCCGGGCACGCTCTGGATCCTGGCCGGCGTCGTGCTCGGCGGCGCGGTGCAAGACTTCTGCGTGCTCTCGTGCTCGCTCCGCCGCGACGGCAAATCGCTCGGCCAGATGGCGCGCGACGAGATCGGCGTGGTCGGCGGCATCATCGCCATGATCGCCGTGCTGACGATCATGGTCATCCTGATCGCCGTGCTCGGCCTGGTCGTGACGAACGCCCTGAAGAGCAGCCCGTGGGGCACGTTCACCGTCGGGGCGACGATCCCGATCGCCATGCTGATGGGCCTGTACATGCGCGCGCGTCCCGGCGCGGTGCTCGAGGCGACCGGCCTCGGGCTCGTGCTGCTCGGGGCCGCGGTGATCGGCGGGCGTTGGGTCGACGCCCACCCGGAGCTCGCGGCCTGGTTCCGCTTCGACGCGCTGCAGATCGCGTGGATGATCATCGCCTACGGATTCCTCGCCTCGGTCGTGCCGGTCTGGCTGCTGCTCGCGCCGCGCGACTACCTCAGCACGTTCGTGAAGGTCGGGACCATCGTCGCGCTCGCGGTCGGCATCCTCGTCCTTCGCCCCGAGATCGAGCTCCCCGCGCTCACCCGCTTCGTCGACGGCACGGGCCCGATCTTCGCGGGCAAGGTGTTCCCGTTCGCCTTCATCACGATCGCCTGCGGCGCGATCTCCGGGTTCCACTCGCTGATCTCTTCCGGCACCACGCCGAAGCTGCTCACCAACGAGCGCGACGCGCAGATGATCGGCTACGGCGCGATGCTCATGGAATCGTTCGTGGCGATCATGGCGATGATCGCCGCCGCCGCGCTGCAGCCCGGCATCTACTTCGCGATCAACAGCCCGGCCGGCGTCGTCGGCGTCACGCCCGAGGCCGCGACCACGACGATCTCGAGCTGGGGGTTCACCGTCACCCCGCAAGAGATGAGCCAGCTCGCGACCGACATCGGCGAGCAGACGCTGTTCGCGCGCACCGGCGGCGCCCCGAGCCTCGCGGTCGGCATGGCGCACATCTTCGCGCACACGCTCGGCGGCCGCGACGTGCTCGGCCTCTGGTACCACTTCGCGATCATGTTCGAGGCGCTGTTCATCCTCACCACGCTCGATGCCGGTACGCGCGTGGGAAGGTTCATGCTGCAGGACTTCTTCGGCCAGATCTGGGAGCCGCTCGGCCGCACCAGCTGGTACCCGTCGGTCTTGCTGTCGAGCGCGGCGATGGTCGGGGCGTGGGGATACTTCCTCCATCAGGGCGTGGTCGATCCGCTCGGCGGCATCAACAGTCTCTGGCCGCTGTTCGGGATCGCGAACCAGCTGCTCGCGGCGATCGCGCTCTGCGTCGCGACCACCATCCTCATCCGCACCGGCAAGCTCCGTTACGCCTGGACCACGCTGCTGCCGCTCGTCTGGCTGCTCGCGATCACCATGACCGCCGGCTACCAGAAGATCTTCAGCCAGGACGTGCGCATCGGCTTCCTCGCCGAGGCCCGCTTCCGCAGTGGACAGCTGGAGGCCCCCGGCCTACCGGTGGAGGAGATCGCCCGGCTCCACCGCCTCATCTTCAACGACTACCTCGACGCCGGGATCACCGCGATGTTCATGATCCTGGTGAGCATCGTCGTGATCGATGCGCTGCGCGTCTGGATCCGTGAATCCGGTCGCCCTGCCCCGCTGCCCGAAAGCGGCCTGGCGCTCGCCGGCCGCGGCTGAGCGGCGTTTCTTTTCGGAGCACGGAACGTCCGAGGTTTCATTTCTGCAACTCGGCCGGGACGCGTTCCAATTCCGAGCCGCGGTTTGCTTCGCTTTTATCTTTCAAGGATCCGGGCACGTCGATTGCTGAGTGAGAGAGCGCACGCGAACGCAGCCAGAACCCACGAGGAGATCGAACGTGACGAAAGCACTGACCAGCCCTTGGACGATCGCAGCCACTCTCTTCGTGGTCTTCATGGTCGCCTCGCACCTGATCCACTGACCCGCTCTCTCGACGACGATGCACCCGGGCGGCGGCTGAGGGGCCGCCGCCCCCCTCTCTCTCTCGAAAACTTCACGACGGCGAGAAAAGTCGCCGTCTCGTCTTGCCGGGACGCTTTCGTTAGATTCCCGGAATGACCGAACGAAGGGCCAACCGACTCGCGCGCGAGTCGAGCCCGTACCTCCTCCAGCACGCGCACAACCCGGTCGACTGGTTTCCCTGGGGCCCCGAGGCCCTGGAGGCCGCGAAGCACGCGCGGAAGCCGATCCTGCTGTCGATCGGCTACTCCGCTTGTCACTGGTGCCACGTGATGGAGCGCGAGTCGTTCGAGGACGAGACGACCGCCGCGCTGATGAACGAGCTGTTCGTGAACATCAAGGTCGATCGCGAAGAGCGGCCCGACCTCGACGAGATCTACATGAGCGCGGTCCAGCTGCTGACCGGCCACGGCGGCTGGCCGATGACCGTGTTCCTCACGCCCGAGGGTGAGCCGTTCTACGGCGGGACTTATTTCCCGCCGACCGACCGCCAGGGGATGCCGAGCTTCCAGCGTGTTCTCCACGCGGTCGCCGAGGCCTACCGCGATCGCCCCGCCGACGTTCGCAGCACCGCCGACCGTCTGCTCGCCGAGATGAAGCGCCTCGAGCCGGCGGCGTCGGAGAAGCCGCTCGACGGCGCGCTGGTCGAGCGCGCCGCCGACGCCCTCTCCGCGGGCTACGACGAGCGGAACGGCGGCATCGGCGGCGCGCCGAAATTTCCGAACACGATGGTGTTCTCGCTCTTCCTGCGGACCTACCACGCGACCCGCCGGCGCCACTTCCCCGACATGACACTGCACAAGTCCCGGAAGATGGCGGACGGCGGGATCTACGATCACCTAGGCGGCGGATTCCACCGCTACTCCGTCGACGAGCGCTGGCTCGTGCCGCACTTCGAGAAGATGCTGTACGACAACGCCCAGCTCGTCCCGCTCTACCTCGACGCGTACCGCGCGAGCGGAGAGCAGTTCTGCCTCGACGTGGCGAAGGACATCCTACGCTACGTCACGCGCGAGATGGTGTCGCCCGAAGGCGGTTTCTACTCGACCCAAGACGCCGACAGCGAGGGAGAAGAAGGCAAGTTCTTCGTCTGGGACCGTGCCGAGGTGGTGCGCCTGCTCGGCGATGCCGAGGCCGAGATCTTCTGCCGCGTCTACGACGTGAGCGACGAGGGCAACTTCGAGCACCGGAACATCCTGCACCGCACGCTCACGGACGAGCAGGCGGCGGCGATGTTCAAGCAGCCCGCAGGCGAGATCGGCCGCCTGCTCACGGCCGGGCGCGTCCGCCTGTTCGAGGCACGCGAGCCGCGTCCGAGGCCGTTCCGCGACGAGAAGGTGATCGCCGCCTGGAACGGGCTCATGCTCTCGGCCTACGCCGACGCCTACCGGACCACGGCCGATCCCGAGCACCGTAGCGTCGCGGAAGGCGCCGCGCGATTCCTCCGCGAGTCGCTCTGGAAGAGCGACCGGCTGCTCCATTCCTGGAAGGACGGCGAGGCCAAGGTCGCCGCGTTCCTCGACGACTACGCCGCGGTCGGGCTCGCGTTCCTCGATCTCTACGAGGCGACGTTCGCCCCCGAGCACCTCGCGTTCGCGGAGCGCATCGGCCGGCGCATGCTCGCGGACTTCCACGATTCCACGAGCGGAACGTTCTTCTACACCGCCGCCGACCACGAGCGCCTGGTGACGCGCACCCGGCCGTCGTACGACGGCTCCGTACCTTCCGGGAACTCGATGGCCGCGGCGCTCTGCTTGCGGCTCTACTCCGCGACCGAGGATCCCGCGCTGCTCGCCGCGGCGGAGGGCGTGCTGCGCGGGCACCGCGAGGGGATCGAGAAGAATCCGTTCGCGCACACGAACCTGCTCGCCGTGCTCGACCTCTACGCACGCGAGCCGAAGCAGGTCGTGATCGTCGCGCCGGGGGGCCCGGCGGCGGCTACGGGGCTGATCGCAGCGCTCGGAAAGACCTTCGATCCGAACCGCACGGTCGCCTGCTACGACCCGGCGGTGCCGCCGTCGACGCTTCCCGCGTTCGCGGGCGAGAAGCCCGTCGTGCGAGGCGTGCCGACCGCGTACGTCTGCCACCGCCGCACTTGCTCCGCCCCGGTCACGGGCTGGGAAGAGCTTCGCGCGGTCCTCGAGAGCCAGGGGTGAGCGAAGATCCGCGCCCCACGCGGAAGCGCTCCGGTCGCGCGACGCGGCGGAGCACCGCGGTCGATCGCGCCGAGGAGTTCCTGCGCTCGTTGCGTCCGGACGCCCGCGAGGAGGCGCTGCCGTTCGTTTCGGAGATCGTCGGCTCGGCGATCCGGCTGCTCGACGACGGCACGCCGCTCGCCGACGTGCGGCTGTTGAACACCGCCGTCCGCGAGCTCGGCCACGCGTTTCGCACGTTCGCGCGCCATCGTCACATCCGCAAGATCACCACGTTCGGCTCGGCACGCCTCCCCGAGTCGGATCCCGCGTGTCAGCAGGCGGAGGCATTCTCGCGGCGGATCGCCGACGAGGGCTTCATGGTCGTGACCGGCGGAGGAGGCGGCGTCATGCGCGCCTGCCAGAAGGGCGCGGGCCGGGAACGGAGCTTCGGCCTGAACATCCGCCTGCCGTTCGAGCAGCGGCCGAACGAGTTCATCGCCGAGGACGCGAAGCTCGTCACGTTCAAGTACTTCTTCACGCGAAAGCTGCTGTTCGTGAAGGAGGCCGCGGCGGTCGTGCTGTTCCCGGGCGGCTTCGGAACGCTGGACGAGGGCTTCGAGGTGTTGACCCTCGTCCAGACGGGAAAGACCACGCCGATCCCGATCGTCTTCCTCGACGCCCCCGGTGGGTCCTACTGGAGCGTGTGGCGCGAGCAAGCCCAGCGCCTCGTGGACATCGGGCTGGTCTCGCCGGAAGACCTCTCGCTGTTCCTCGTCACCGACGACATCGACCGCGCGGTCGCCGAGATCCGCACGTTCTACCGGGTCTTCCACTCGTCGCGTTACGTCGGCGATCGCCTGGTCGTCCGCCTCCAGCACGCGATCTCCGACGCGACGCTGGCGCGTCTGCACGACGAGTTCGGCGATCTGCTCGCCAGCGGCGGATTCCAGGTCGGCGCGGCGCTCCCGGAGGAGCACGTCGACGAGACCGCCTCGTTGCCGAGACTCGTCCTCCACTTCAATCGCGCGAACTTCGGGCGTCTTCGGCAGATGATCGACGTGCTGAACGCGGAGAGTCTGTGAATCAATCCCCGGACCGAGCGGGCGAGTCGAGCGCCAAGCATCGGGTCCGCAAAATTCCGACGAATGGCGGATCCCATTCCGAGGAATTTTGCGGGCGCGAGGCGCCGGCGATCGGCTCGCCCGCGACGGGAGGGGATTGATTCACGGACTCCGATGGCGCGTGACCCGCGCTCCGCGAGGCTTCGCCTCGACAACGCTTCGAGAGGCACGGTATTCGACGGCCGGTCGAGAGCGTCTCCGCGGATGAGCTTCGAATCGCTCGAGGAATTCCAGCGCCTACACGGCGAGACGCTGCCGCCGCTCGTCGCACGCGCCGCGCCCGAGCGCTGGGAGCTCTCGCTCGACGATTTCCTGCGTGCCTTGTTGCGTGCAGCCAACGCCCGCATCGCCAGCGGCGAGCTCGATCGCGAGCGGCTCGAGCCCTTCTTCGCCAGCTTGCACGTCGAGGACCTCGCGATCGCGGCCGCCTGCGAGCGAGGGATCCAAGCCGGCTGGATCGAATTCCTCTACCGATTCCGCCCGATCATTCTCGCCGCGGCCCGCACGTTGACGCGTGACGACGCGAAGGCCGAGCAAGTCGCCGACGAGCTGTACGCGGAGCTCTACGGGCTCGAAGAGCGAGATGGCAGCCGGCGATCGCTGTTCCGCTACTTCCACGGCCGGAGCTCGCTCGCGACCTGGCTCCGCTCGGTGGTGTCGCGGACCTGGATCGACGAGCATCGCCGCACCCGGCGGACCGAGAGCCTGCAAGGGCGCCTCGCGGACGAGCTCCGCGTGCAGGGTGCTTCATCGGCGCCGCCGCCCGAGGTCGCGGACGCGCCCGGGCTCGAGCATTTCCGCGCGGCGCTCGGCGCCGCGCTCGCCGCGCTCGCCCCCCGCGATCGCCTCCGGCTGTCGTACTATCACGTGCAGGAGCTCACTCTGGCCGCGACCGGGCGTGTGCTCGGAGAGCACGAATCCACCGTCTCACGGCGCCTCGAGCAGACTCGCTCCGCGCTCCGCCAGAGCGTCGAGGACACCCTCCGGCACGAGCACGGCTTCAGCGAGGACCAGATCGAAGCGTGCTGCGAAGCCGCCATCGACGCGGCATCGTTCGACTTCGTGAAGGCGCTCGCATGACGGATCGCCGCGACTGCAAGATCTCGCGAGCCCCGCGTTCCAAGGGATGGGGAATTCGGTGAGCGACCCTCGCGACAGGAACGAGCTCTTCGGCCGCGCCCTGGCGAGCGGTTTGGCGCACGCTCTCGCGCCGGGCGGATCGGCTTGCCCGGATTCCGCCGAGATCGCCGCATACGTCGCGGGCGGGCTCGGCGAAAGCGAAGCCGAGCGGATGATCGAGCACCTCGCCGACTGCGCGGATTGCCAGGCGCAGGTCGCTGTGATCGTCCGGCTCGAGGAGGAAGGCCCCCCGGCCCCGGTGAGCACGAGCGCCGTTCGGGGAGAAACAATCGAGCCCCCCGCGGCCGCGCCCGTCCCGGAGCTCGAGATCGCGCCTCCGCTTCCGTCTCCACCCGATGAAGCTCCGCCCGAGGCCACGACGGCCGCCGCGGCCATTCCGCTCGTCGAGGAAGTCGAGGAGGCTCCCGACCGGGAACCGGATCCGCCCGAGCGCCCTCCTCCCGTCGCCGAGAGCTTCATCGCCGTGCGCGTGCCGCGAGGACGCTACCGCTGGATCGCCGCGCCGCTCGCGCTCGCCGCGACCGCGGTTCT
>JACXTT010014383.1_pt1 | contig 10355 bp, 12 predicted proteins | sample 9270951 | NCBI WGS metagenome assembly JACXTT01 (sample SAMN15532306, study PRJNA645909) | rock metagenome | isolation source: weathered quartz diorite | place: Puerto Rico | collected 2017-06-21
TGGATAACCCGCGAAGGCGTAATCATCGTGGAGATTCCACAAGCAGTCTATTCGAAACTCGCGGCACTCATGCAAAAGTACCGGAACCTAGACTGCGATCTAGCCGACGTGGCGCTCCTATGGCTGGCAGCCGAGACTCGACAACGGAGGATCCTGACGGTCGACGAGCGGGACTTCTCGACCTATCGATTGCCTGACCGCAGGCGGCTGCAGCTGGTTGACTGGATGAGTAAGTGACGCCAAAGCAAATCAAGTGCACTGATCCGCTAAGCCAGGTCTCGCCGCTGGGGTGAACCGCGTCCGGGATCGACTCCTGACGAGCTTTGTGCGCAATAGCCCTGCCCTCTGGAGGAGGCAACCCTCGAGTGATGTCACGACTGTGAGACGAGGCGATGTGGTGGTGCAGCCCGAAGATACGGCCAGTCAATATTCCATGCACCGGCTGGGTGCGTCACCGGTCCCAGTACGGGGGATTGCCAATCGTTCGGCGCAACCACTCAGTCAGTGCCTCGATCTTCGGGGATCCCCGCAAATCCTCGGGGTAGGCTACGTAAATGACAGCCCCTTCGGCTTCGGCGCCGACGTCCACCGCTCTCAAAGATCGGCTCTTGAGTGCGGACTGCAGAAAAAAGGTCGGCAACAACGCCATAGCCAGGCCCGCCACAGCGGCATCCCGCATCAGCAGTCCATTATTGACCCGCAGCGCCGTTTCGGGAGTAACGGTGATCCAGCGCCGAGCGACTCGGAACCGCCAATCGCCAGCGCCCCGATTGCTGTAGATAACGCCGCGGTGAGCTTTGAGTTCCGCAACCGAGGTTGGAGTGCCAAAGCGCTTCAAGTAGTCCGGCGACGCCACTAGCAAGCGACGGCTTCTGACCAGGCGTTTTACGATCAAGCGCTTGTCCTCCACTGGACCGTGCCGGATCACCGCGTCGTACCCCTCGGCGACTACATCGACGAATCGATCGTCCACTTCGAGTGTCAGCTCGAGACCTGGATTCTCAGCGATGAAGTTGAAGAGCGCCGGTCCAAGATGCAAGTTTCCAAAGCCCACTGGCGCCGAAATCCTCAATGATCCGGTAAGTGTGCGCTGGCGCGCAGCAACTTCGGCCGCGGCCCCCTCGACATCGCGCAGGATCTGTTTCGCCCGGCGATAGAAAGAATTACCTTCCTGGGTCAGGGTCAGCGCGCGGGTTGTACGCCGCATCAGCCTTGCTCCCAGAGCGCGCTCCAACTCCGACAGGCGCGCGCTGACGACGGACTTAGAGACTCCGCTGCGCCGCGCCGCGGCCGCCAGGGACCCTGCATCGGCGATCGAGACGAAAGAGGCAACGGCGTCGAGGTTCAACATTGTTCGGGATTACCGGAATCAGAACCGGCAAATTATCGCTGCCGATGCCCCGGCAAGGAAGCTTAGACTAGCGATGCGCCTCAAGGGCCGCGGCAAAACGAGCTCCGACAATCGAGGGAGTGGGCATGCATCGATATCTATTGGCGGCAGTTCCGGCGGCGCTGCTCGCAACGGTACTCGCCGCGCGTGTGCAGCCATATCCTGATGGCTTTCAGACCCGGATGGTTAACACCAACGGGACCAGTTTGTTCGTGCGAGTCGGCGGCAAGGGACCGGCCGTCGTCTTGCTGCACGGCTTCGGGGACACCGGCGACATGTGGGCGCCGCTGGCTGAAGACCTGGCCAGGGATCATACCGTCGTCGTTCCGGACCTGCGCGGTATGGGCCTGTCGGAACACCCCGAGTCCGGCTACACCAAGAAGAACCAGGCGGTCGATATCGCCGGGGTAATGGACGCCCTCAAATTGGATTCGGCGGCGCTGGTCACGCACGACATTGGAAACATGGTGGGTTATGCGCTCGCCGCACAGTACCCGCGCCGCATCGGCCGCTGGGTCGTGATCGATGCGCCGCTGCCGGGGATTGGTAACTGGGACACGATCGTGCGCAGTCCCCTCCTGTGGCACTTCAACTTCCGTGGCCCCGATGTCGAGCGTCTGGTGCGGGGCCGCGAACGGATCTACCTGGACCGGTTCTGGAACGAACTCTCTGCGGATCCCAAGAGAATCGACGAGCACACACGCGAGCACTACGCCGCGCTTTACGCACGAGCGCATGCCATGCACGACGCATTCGAGCAGTTTGGCGCGTTTGGCCAAGACGCAGCCGACAACAAGGCCCTGCTGGCGCAATCCGGCAGGCTCAAGATGCCGATACTGGCAGTGGGCGCGGAGAAGTCCTTCGGCGACGGAATGGCAACGGAACTTCGATTCGTCGGCGACGATGTCCGAGGCGCAATAGTTCCGGATTGCGGGCACTGGATCATGGAGGAGAACCCGCGGGCGACGGTCACGCTCGTCAGCGATTTCTTGCGCAAATGAGCCGCCGCAGCGACGCACTCGCCCTGTTGCTGGGTATCACGGCTGTGCACGCAGCTGCCGTGTCATCGCCCGAAATTCGCCTGACACCCGCTGACGCAGACGCGCTGCCGTTCCACGAAGCCGGTGCAGGCACTTCGGGCGTCCAGGGCATCCGAACGACGGTGGTCGCCGGCGATCCGTCCGCCTTGGGCCCGTACACGATTCGCCTCGTTGTTCCACCTCACACGCACATCCAGGCACACACGCACCGCGATAACCGTTACGCCGTTGTCGTCTCGGGCATTTGGTACTTCGGCTACGGCTCCAGAGGGGATGCAAACCTGGAGAAATCCCTCCCAGCCGGAGGCTTCTACACCGAACCGGCCGGGGTTGCTCATTTCGCCGAGACGCGCGACGAAGCGGTGACCGTGTACATCACCGGTTACGGACCCACCGACACTCAATATCTCACCGCGGCCGCGGCGCCAAAGCAATAGCGTTCGCGCTTTGGTTTGGCACTTATTCCCTCATGCTTGTGGCGAGCGAAGTCGAGACCACCTGCAGAACTTTCCTCCGAGACTTTGAGGTCGTCCATCGCACGCGCGATTGCGAGGGCGCCGACCATGCCTGCCGTTAGGCGCGTCAGGAAGTCGAGGACCAATCCAAGGCACTCGGTTACCACATCGCGTACGGGAGCGGCCTGCCTTGAGACCTCCGGGCCGAGTGCGCACATCAAGCATCCGGTCCCGGCGCGATCCCAGTGCCAGGTCGAAAGATACGCATCGGCGAGCGTGGGGAGTGGGTGGGCAAGGATTTTCTGTACCTATTTTCGCTCCCTCCCCGAGCAGCCAAGCGGCCGGGAGGGCCTTCTGGAAGGGACGTCATCTTCGCCGGGACGACGTCGACCCACCGAGCTCCCTGCAGACGATGGCGGCCCGGATCGCTGCGGCTACCGAGTGGCTTCGGGCCCGAGGCGAGCGGTTTTCCGAGCTCAGAGCGATTAGCCAGCCGACACTAATCGTGAACGGCAGCCGCGACATCATGATTCCGACGATCAACTCGTACACGCTCTCGCATCACATCCCCCATGCGCAGCTCGGGGCACGCATCGCAGTTCCAGTATCCTGAGCTGTTCCTATCCCATGCCCGTAGCTCGCTTGATCGGTGATTGAGGCGCACAGGCACCACCTGAGGAGACCATCGTGGCACAAGAGACTCGCTACCACTCCAGCGAAGGGCGCTTCAAAGGAAGCGGCGGCCCCAATATCTTCTACCGTTCGTGGCATCCAGCCGGTAAAGCGCGCGGCGTTGTCGTAATTGTTCCGGGCTTTAATGCTCACAGCGGCTATTACCAATGGACAGCGGCTCAACTGATCTCCGACGGCCTTGCCGTCTACGCCGTTGATCTACGCGGCCGCGGAAAGTCCGATGGTGAACGATTCTACGTTGAGAAGTTCGCGGACTATGTCAGTGACGTGGCCAATCTCGTGGCGCTCGCAAAGTCACCCGAGCCTGGGTTGCCCGTCTTCCTGCTCGGTCATTCCGCCGGCGGCGTGGTGTCCTGCCTGTACGCGCTCGACCGTCAAGCGGAGCTTGCAGGGCTCATCTGCGAGAGCTTCGCGCACGAACTACCGGCGCCCGACTTTGCGCTTGCGGTATTCAGGGGCCTGAGCCACGTCGCGCCGCACGCTCACATCCTCCATCTCAAGAACGAGATCTTCTCTCGCGACCCCAAGAGTGTTCAGGCAATGAACGACGACCCACTCATCGCCCACGAGACTCAACCGACGCAGACGATGGCCGAGATGGTTCGCGCCGATGAGCGACTGAAGAGGGAGTTTCCGCTGATCACCCTGCCAGTTCTCATACTTCATGGCACTGCGGACAAGGCGACCAAGCCGAGCGGGAGTAAGCGGTTCTACGAGATGGCAGGCTCAACGGATAAGACACTGAAGCTCTACGAGGGCCACTTTCACGATCTTCTGAACGATCTCGACAGGGAACGCGTCATCGCAGACATCAAGGACTGGATCGCTACGCGTTTAGCGCGCGCTAGATGAGGCAGAGTTCGCCTAAGTCACGGGTGCCTCAGCGACGATGATGCATGCCCTCCGGATCGGGATCGTCGGCGAGGAAGATGGTTCGCATGTAGGACTCTAAGCAGACTGCCCCCAGCTCCTTCTTCGACATGGCATCAGGCAATCCTGCCCACGCGCGGAAGCAAAGGCGCTCAGCTTGCCAAGCCAGCGCCTCAGCAATTCGCCGGGCTTTGTAGCCCGGAGGCGCCACCCCTACGTCACGCTCCCGCAGGATCGCCTTCTCGTGCCGCATGGTCGCCACTTCGATTACGTGGAGCCACGCGTTCCGCACCTCGGGCACCGCCGTCCACAGGTCACAGGCCTCCCGCAGTACGAAGCGATGCGGCCAGGCAACGTCAATGGCCATCTCGATCGTCTTGCGAACCGCGTCGCGCGGACGAACCCCCGGCGACCGCGCGACGAACCAGCTGCTCGGATGGTCATACGCTGCGCCGCGGACGGCGATCATGCGTCGCAGCAACGCGGCCAAGGCGTCGTTCTTGGACTTGTAGTACGCGTAAAATCGTGTACGTGTAATACCCGCCTCGGCAGCGATCGGTTCCACATCCAATTGGCTCATCGGGGCTTTGGCTAGTAGACGCTCGAGCGCGTCGAGAATGATCTCGTTTCGTCGCTGCCTGGGTACCTTGACACGTCGCACAGAACTTACCTATCGATCCCTCTTCCAGATAGTTTCACGAACCCACAACGCCTCGAGCGGTCACCTTGACTGTCTCATCGGGCAAGGGGCTCTTGACTAAACAAGACGTCGTGTATAGTTTACTGACGAGGACCACAACTGTCCTCCGCGGTTGATGCTGGAACCGCGACAAGGAGGCAGTTATGCCTGCCCATCGTTCATTGGTGCTCAAGCCTCTCCCTGGCCTCCTGCTCCTCCTTCTCACTGCAATAGCCTCCTCAGCCGTGCTAGCGGATGACGCCACCGCTGCAACGAACACCAAGGTCGCGGACGGGTTGGCGGCGTGGAAGACGGTCTACTCGGTGCTGACTTATCCGCGCTGCATCAACTGTCACACCGGCGGATCCTATCCTCAGGTAGGTGATGATCGCCATCGGCATTTCTTTGTCGTGCGGGGGCCAGAAGGGAAAGGCGTGCCGGGTTTGAGTTGCTCCGGTTGCCATCAGCAGGCGAACGCGGACAGCACCGGGGTTCCCGGCGCGCACGACTGGCACTTGGCGCCGTTGTCGATGCAGTGGCAAGACTTGGCCGATCGTCCATGGTCAAGCGCCGCGGTATGCCGTGCCCTCATTGATCGATCGAAGAACCACGGTCTGGATGGTCCTGGCTTATTGAAGCACCACGAAGGAGAGCAGCTGGTCCTTTGGGCCTGGAATCCGGGGAGACGACCTGACGGCTCGATGCGAACGTCGCCGTCAGTGACTCATGCTGAGTTCGTTGAGGCCACCCGCCGCTGGGTGAACGCTGGCACACCGTGCCCGAAGTAGAGGGGGGATCTTCAGTGGCAGATTACAGACTGACTGTGAACGGCAGTGATCGACGGGTAAGCGCCGATCCATCAACGCCTCTTCTGTGGGTTTTGCGGGAGGACCTTAAGTTGACGGGCACAAAGTATGGCTGCGGGATTGGTGCCTGCGGCGCATGCACCGTGCACGTTGGCCGCATCGCCACACGCTCATGCCTCGTGCCCATTTCGCTCGTTGGCGACCGTCCGATCGTCACCATCGAAGGCATCGGAGGAGATCGCGTCGGGCGCGTCGTCCAGGAAGCCTGGATCGACAAAGATGTCGTTCAGTGCGGTTACTGCCAGAGCGGACAGATCATGAGTGCGGTCGCGCTTCTGAAGTCGGAGCCGAAACCGACCGACACGAATATCGAACAGGCATTGGCCGGAAATCTCTGTCGGTGCGGCACGTATATGCGCATTCGTGAGGCGATCAAGGGCGCAGCGGAGAAGCTCTCATGAATCGGCGAATGTTTCTGCAGGCCTCCGCGGCTGCCGCCGGCGGGCTTTTGGTATCGGTCTATCTAGATCCTCCCGCGCTCGGACAGGAAGGACGGCTACCGCCACCAAAAATCTATCCGCCGGATGCCTTTGTTCATATCAGGCCCGATGGCCGTACCGTGATCACCGTCAATCGCGTTGAGCTGGGTCAAGGTGTCCACACCGCGCTCTCGATGATCCTCGCCGATGAGATGGACGCCGACTGGTCGCGCGTGACGGCGGAACTTGCCCCGGCTGCGGATGTTTATCGAGACCCGGTTTTCGGACTGCAGATGACCGGGGGATCGTTGGCGATTGCGAATTCCTTCCAGCAATACCGCGAGGTCGGCGCTCGAACCCGGGCGGTGCTCATTGCGACCGCAGCCGATCGGTGGCGGATTAGCCCCGGGCAATGCCGCGCCGAGAACAGTGTCGTCTACGGCCCAGGCAATCAATCGGCCTCTTACGGAGAGCTCGCCGATGATGCAGCGCGCATGCCAGTCCCGGAGACCGTGACTCTCAAGGATCCCACGCAGTTTCGCCTGATCGGCAAGCCGGTGCGGCGGCTCGACAGCAGAGCAAAGTGCGACGGCTCCCAGAAATTCGGCCTCGACCTCGATCTTGCCGGAATGAAGACTGCGCTCCTGGCGCGTCCGCCAATCTTCGGGGGCCGCGTGCGGAGCGTTGACGACAAGGAAGCTCGCCGCATCTCAGGCGTTCGTGAAGTCTTCGAAATTCCGCTTGTGAAGGGGAGCGCAGTCGCGGTTGTCGCTGATCGCTTCTGGGCGGCCAAGCAGGCCCGAGATATCCTGAAAATCGATTGGGATGTTTCTGGGCTTGAGCGCGCGGACAGCGTGCAACTGGTCAAGACGTACGAGGAACTGGCGCAAACCGCGGGGACTGTCGCTGCTAACCGAGGCGACATCCAGGAACTCGATCGGATCGACCTGAGGAACCGGATCGTTGCTGAATACGAGTTCCCGTACCTAGCTCACGCGCCCATCGAGCCATCCAATACGACGATTCGCTTTGACGGCGATCGCGCCGAGGCGTGGTTCGCCTCCATGTTGCCCACGCAGCAACAAGCGGCCATCGCAGAAGTGCTGGGACTGAAGCCACCGCAGGTCACGGTTCACGTCGAATTCGCCGGCGGCGGATTTGGCAGGCATACACCGCCCGATTGTCACGTGCAGCGCGAGGCAGCAGCGATCGCGAAACGTATTCCCGGTACGCCGGTCAAGCTCGTCTGGACGCGGGAAGACGACATTCGCGGCGGCTACTATCGGCCGGTGTACGTGCATCGGGTCGAGGTCGGTATAGGGTCCGATGGGATGCCGATCGCGTGGCGCCAGGTTGTCGTAGGACAATCTATAGCGGCCGGCACATCCTTTGAGGCGATTCTGATCAAGGATGGCGTTGATTCGTTGATGGTTGAAGGTACAGTCGACTCTCCGTACCAAATTCCCAACTATCACGTGTCTGCGCACCGAACCACGGTGAACGTGCCGATCGCGTCGTGGCGCTCCGTCGGCTACACGCACAATGCTTTTGTCCGGGAGACGATCATCGATGAATTGGCCGCGCGCGCCAGGGTCGACCCGATCGCGTACAGACTCAAGCTGCTCACACCGGAGGATCGGAAGTTTCGCCGCCCCCTGACCCTGTTGCAGGAGAAGATTAGAGGCTGGCGCGACAATTTGCCGCAGGGTCACTCAGTCGGCATCGCCTGCAACGAATATCACGGCACTGGTGTCGCCTGCGCTGTCGAGGTCTCAATTCAAGACAAGCGACCAAAGATTCATCGGGCAACGGTGGCGGTGGATTGTGGCCTCGCGGTCAACCCTCTATCGGTCGAGGCACAGTGTCAGGGCGGAATTGGCTTCGGTCTGACGCAACTGATGCCCAAAGGCGCCATCACGCTGAAAGATGGTGGTATCCAGCAGCGAAATTTTGACGGTTTCACGCCACCGTACATCGGTGATGTACCGCAAGCGATTGATGTCCACATGGTGCCCAGCGCCGAGCATCCGACCGCGGGCGGTGAATGTCCCGTACCAGTGATCTCGCCTGCCGTGGTCAACGCGCTGTATCGGCTCACCGGAAAGCGATATCGCGCGCTGCCGCTCGTGACTCTCTAAAATGCCGCGGGCAGATTAGCGAACCCAAGGCGAGCGCAGTTGCGAGTTCAGACCGCAACTGACGCCGAAAGGTTGGCGCATTTTGCAAGTTAAGTGGTCAACCGCGGACTCAAGCTCCCGGCCGTACTAAATCGGGGAGCACCTCACACCTGCTTAAAACACTCTCCGGCCGCGAGCGTAGCGGGTAACTGCAACACCAGCGCAAGCTGGCTGCCGCTGCTTGAGCGCACGAACGGCCGTTCCTGTCTATTGCTTGTCGAAAACCGTGAGTGCCGCGGTTTGAATGCCATTCGCGTTCGTCATCACGAAATTTATTGTAAGTGTGTGGCCGTCTTTGGAGACCGTGCGGCGGATCTTGCCAACCGGTTTGCCAGCCCTTTTTAACGTGAACTCGACAGTGTTGGTATCGATCTGCATCCCCGAGAGGCTGTCGAAGTCAGGGTTGCCCATCGACGGATAGTCCTTGCCGTTCAATTGGTACGTTGTTTGCGTCGTGGTTTCCTTGCCTTCAGCGCTAACGGTCGTCATCTTCAAAGTTAAGTCTCGAGCAGACCGCGAGTAGATGCGAATTTGGCTCTTGTATGCCGGAACACCAGCGAACGTCGATTTTGCGAGATTCAACTTCCAGGTGCCAACCACAGGATCAGCGTCGGAACCCGCCGCCATGATAGCGCTGCCGCTCGTGATAAGTGCGGCGAGAAATACGCTCGAAAGAACCTTTTTCACGAATGTCCTCCTGCGGCTGGTGAGCCGACCGCTGTGAATAACGGCTTGAGATTGTCCATCGGCGCTCCTCCTTTGATCAAATGATGCTGCGCCCGCTTCCAATCTGCCAGCGATCGAGAGCCGACTGAAGGCTCGCCATTCATCCATCAACATTGAGCTCAATTCCCGTGATGTAGGAGGCGTCGTCAGAGGCGAGGAACGCCACCGCGCCCGCGATCTCCTCCGGGCGTCCGATCCGCCCCAGCGGAACGCGAGAGGATATGCGCGCCTTAAAGCCCTCGATCTGCTCTTCGGTTAAACCGATGCGCCCGAAAATCGGCGTGGCAATCGGTCCCGGAGCCACGGCGTTGACCCGAATGTTCCGATCTCGAAGTTCGGCTGCTGCCGTACGGGCGAAGGATCGCACGGCGGCCCTGGTGGCCGCATAGATCCCCATGTTCTCGGTGCCTTTGCTGCCGGCGACGCTGGTATTTGAGGATCACGGAGGCCCCATCGTTGAGAGATGAGGAATCGCCTTCTGAAGGAGCTTGAGTCCGCGGTTGCACTGAGATTGGTCCCAATTTGGCAGCCGCCGGAATCGAACCTGAGCTCGAATTACCCACCACCACCTCTCCCCGGATTGCTACCTCACATCAAATGCAAGTCAACATCTGAAGGCGCGATCTGTCGTTCGGCTCAAGCACCTAACGTGCATCGTTGGTCGCGAGGACGGATTTGGGTCCGTGCTAGGCTGATTCCAGGAACCGAACCTTCAGGAACCGAACTTTTTGTTACCCCCCATTTTTACCCGCTACGGTGTGCTTGCTAGGCTCCCTCGGGAGCGCTGGTTGCCAGGACCCCGATCGCGATCGCCTCTCTGCGAACGTCCTGCGAAGACGTAGAAGAATCATCTATGATGCGGGGCAAAGTTCGAGTCCGATCTCGGACTCGGAAGCAATTGAAAAATATGAAAAAAATCAACCTGGTGCCCGGGAGAGGACTCGAACCTCCACGGAGTTACCCGCTAGTACCTGAAACTAGTGCGTCTACCAATTCCGCCACCCGGGCGGGCGAGGAAGGCCGCGAAATGTACGCACTGG
>JACXTT010014384.1_pt1 | contig 10354 bp, 6 predicted proteins | sample 9270951 | NCBI WGS metagenome assembly JACXTT01 (sample SAMN15532306, study PRJNA645909) | rock metagenome | isolation source: weathered quartz diorite | place: Puerto Rico | collected 2017-06-21
TACAGGTTTAACGAGTGGTGTTTATAATATTGAGCAAGCGCTGCAACCACCTATAGGCCTTGATGATGTACAAGTTGGAGACCTGGTCACATTCAGATCTACAGGAACAAAGAAAAATGGTGACGATGTGTGGCCTTATCACATTGGTATGGTAAGCTTTATAGAGCGTGATGCCAATGGAAACCCTACAATTATTCATTACACTGATTCGGCAGGTGGAAATGGCCCCGAGTTCAATAGTTTTTCGGTTAGCAAAGGCGGCCCATACACAAATACCCAGGTAAATGGCTATTACAGGTGGACGCACTAAATAATATCATTTAAAGTAACAACGATTGCTTAATGCCTATGGTTATTATTTAGTTGAATAAACAACCATAGGCATTTATTTTTAAATAAGCTATTATTCTAAAACGCGTCATGCCACTATATATTTATAATTAGCCCATCATAAGTTCAAAGTAACATTGCTATCGAAATTTGCGGCAAAACTATGCATTATACATATCGTGATACATATGCTTTATTGATAAATGTAGTTACCTAATGGTTGGCATAATGTAAAACAATGAACAAACCTAATAAGCAAATCTGTAAGATATGAACGGGCATATTAGGCACACACGAACCATCTAAATACGATAGTTTACAAAAGGATAGTTACTGGTGTAGTGTGGTATAATATTACAGCTATAGGTCAGATAGGAACTATTTTAATAATAGTAATGGTGATTGTTAAATATCTTACATACAATTACTTTTTCTGATTTTACCGGGGTTTTAACCTCTACTAATTCGCTTTATCCTACAGCGCTACCCCTGTAATGCTTAATAATTTTGCTGAACAATATTTCGGGCACAAAAGGTTTGGTCAGGTAATCTTCCATGCCGTATTTAAGCGCCTTCATTTGCGTTTCGGGCATAGCATCGGCGCTTAGGGCAATAATAGGTACTTCGGGTTGGGTTTGTTTAATAATGCTGGCAGCTTCAAAGCCGTCCATCACGGGCATCTGCAAATCCATGATGATCACATCGTAATTGGTGGCCATGGCCATCTCTACAGCTATTTTACCGTTGGATGCGTGTTGTACATTCGCTTGCCAGTTTTTGAGGAACTTGGTGGCTATTAACAGGTTCATTTTATTATCATCAACCAGCAGCACACGCATACCACGCAGGTTATCTTCCTGCCCTTTGTCAACGGGTTTGGTATCGGTTTCGGCAGACTCTTCGATATGCGCCTTTTCAAACTCAATGGTAAAGCTAAACTCAGTGCCTTCGCCGGGTATACTTACTACGTTTATGCTGCTGTGGTGCAATTCAACAAGGCGGCGGGTAATGGCTAAGCCTAAGCCTGTGCCACCGTAGTCGCTTTGTGTGCTTTGGAACTCTTGTGTAAAGGGATCGAATATCTTTTCAAGATTTTCGGGTGCAATACCAATACCTGTATCGGCAATGGTAAACTTAACCGAAACCTTATCAAACTTCATCTGCTGCGATTCGAGTTTTAGATAAACCGTGCCGTTTTTTGTGAATTTAACCGCGTTACTTAACAAGTTATTCAATACCTGCCCTAAACGTAGTTGGTCGCCAATCAGGTTGAAAGGAATGTTCTTATCGAACACCATTTCCAGGTTAGTGCCGTTCTCTTCGGCTTTTGTGGTGAAGGAGTTGAGTATGTTACTGCTCAGCTTACTGATATTGCACGGCAGTTTATACAATTACAGTTTACCGGCCTCAATCTTATTATAATCTAAAATGTCGTTTATCAGCTCCAGTAAGGTATTGCTCGAAAACTGTAGTGTATGCAGGTATTCTAACTGGCTCGGCGCAGGGTTTTCCTGTAGTAACAGGTTAGTGGTGCCTATCACCGCGTTCATCGGCGTACGTATCTCGTGGCTCATTATCGACAGGAACTCCGATTTAAACCTCGACGATTTTTCAGCATTTTCTTTAGCAATGATCAACGCTTCGCGTGCTTTTTTAATCTCGGTGATATCCTCGCCAATGCTGGTGGTTTCTACAATGGTGCCAAATTCATCGTGTGTAACTGTATTTTTCCAGTTAATAACACGTTGTTTACCATTGCGGCAAACAACCGGGCTGGTGTGTTGCGCGTAAAAATTATCTGTCTCCAGCCAGCCACGGAATTGAGCCCGCAAAATTTCGGGAACAAAGTTGCTAACCCAGTTCATACCCTGCAGTTCTGTTCGCTCATAGCCAACAATATCGGCCAGGTGCTTGTTGCAAAAAACAATATCACCGTTCTTGTTAAGCGTTACCGCTGCCAGGTTAATGGTTTCTAATACGTTTTTGTACTTGTTTTCGGCGTTTTCAAAATCTATTTCTATCTTCTTACGCTCGGTCATATCCTGCAGCGTGCCTATGATCTTTTTTATAACGCCGTCTTTTTTAAGCGTTTTACCTATAATAAGGGTAATGTATTTAATCTTGCCGCTTTTGGTAAGTATGCGGTACTCAACCACCGAACGGCTAAGTTTAAGCGGGTTTTTAAATGATGAGGCAAGCATTGCCTTATCCGAAGGGTGGACCTGCGACAGCAATAACTTAAAATGATCCTGGTGTATTACTTCATCCTTATCAAGCTCGTAAATGTTGTATATCTCATCGCTCCACTCAATACCGTTAACGGTAACATCCCATTTCCAGCCGCCAATTTTAGCAATAGCCTGCACTTCCATCAGTTCGGCCTGGCTTTGGCGTATCATTTTACCTGCAGTTTTACTTTCGGTAATATCCTGTACAATGCCCGCTATTTTTACAATTTTACCTTTATCATCTTTTACAGGATAACCGCTAACAACCTTGAAATATTTGAGGTTACCTTTTGGTGTAATACAGCGGTGTTCAAACTCGTTCAGCGGGTTATTGGCCAGTGTATTGAAATAGTTCTGGGCGTTCTCACGGTCATCAGGATGTATCAGGCTGATGTAGTAGTTCATTTTCGAACGCTCTGCGGGTATGTCGGTCACCTCTAAAATAGAGAACAGGTTGTTCGACCAATGCACATCGCGGCCGTTAACATCTGTCCACCAGCTCCCCATTTTGGCAACCACCTGCTCGTTATAAAGCACCAGTTCGTTCTCTTTAACCTTTGCGGCACTAACTTTTATATCAGTAACATCAACCAAGGTAATGGTAAGACGGCCGTTATGTTTATTATCTGCACCTAAAACGGGATTTATCACCACATTATACCAACGCCCGTTATTAAAAAACGAATTGAACTCGAATGATACCGGCCTTAATGTTTTTGCTGCTGTTTTAAAATAACTGGCTACCTGGGGTATGCTCAGGCTATCAATGCTTGTACCAATAAGTCCTACAAGTTCTTTTTCAAGCACCTCGTTATTAGGGTACCAAACGTCCTTACATATTGTATCCTCATCGTAAGCTAATATGATACTCGAGTTGGCAGTAACCAGGCTTTGCAGGTTATCAATTTTACCATGAAGGTTTCGTGCCTGCTGCTCAAGCTCATCTTTTTGAGTTTTTACGTCATTTAACAATAATTTGCCACGAACAATGTACGATCGCCTGTAAAAGAACAGTATATAACTAAGCGCCAGGAAAATAATTATAGGCGGTACAAGTATGGGTACTTCTACACGTACTACTGTAAATGCAAAGCCAACGGCAAATGCCACTATAATGAGCGAACAAAATGCTATGAACTCATAAGTTCGTCTGCAAAAAAAGCTTACCAATAATACAGATACTAACGAGCCGATATAATACTCGCCAACATAATTGTTAAGGCCAAGTAAATAGCAATTGTTAGTGATAACAAATACTGTTATGGCAAAATATGAACTAACAAGATAAGCCAGTTTATTTGGTAAGAACGAAAGGCAGATAGCCGCAACACACAAAAAGCTGCTAAAGGTACGAAGCCATACAAGGTCGATAGATTGAGGCGCGTAGCTAAGGAAAAGATAATGGAATGCAAAGTTTACAAAGCACAGGATGATGAAAAACAATCGGTAAAAGTCCTTGTCATCAGGAGCTTTTGAAAGTTTATCGGTATCTAAAAACATGCTTTAGTCAGTATAGTTTTTTAAAAAAAGGGTGTAAACTTTAGGTATACAAAAAAACAACTAAAATTTTACAAATCCAACGGTGTTAAACTTTAAAAATACACAGATTTATTTACATTTGCGAACACAAACCACTTCTATGTCTGAAACCGTTAAATTAATTATTGAGGATAAAACTTATGAGTTGCCTGTGATAAAAGGCACCGAAGATGAAATGGCAATTGACATTTCGAAACTGCGCGACCTTACAGGTTATGTAACTTTAGATATTGGCTATAAAAATACGGGTGCTACCAAAAGTGCCATCACGTTTTTGGATGGCGAAGTGGGCATATTAAAATACCGCGGTTACCCTATTGAACAATTGGCCGGAAAGTCGACATTTTTAGAAGTAGCTTACCTGTTGATATATGGCGAATTGCCTACCAAACAGCAGATCACCGATTTTCAGAGCAAAATAAACCATCATACCCTTATTCATGAGGATATGAAGAAGTTTTTTGATGGCTTCCCGTCAAAATCACACCCAATGGGGCAGTTAACAGCTTTAATAAGCTCGCTGTCGGCTTTTTACCCCGAATCGTTAAAGCCAAACCAAACTAAAGAAGATGTAGATCTTACGATAATAAAGTTGCTGGCTAAAATGACCACCATCGTATCGTGGATATACAAAAAATCACTGGGACACCCGGTTATTTATCCTCAAAATAAATTTGATTACGTAACCAACTACCTGTACATGACCTTTGGCCAGCGTACCGAGGAGGTAGTGATAGATCCGGTTGTTGTTGATGCGATGAACGTATTGCTGATACTTCATGCCGACCACGAACAAAACTGCTCAACATCTACAGTGCGTATTGTTGGTTCGTCGGAAGCTAATTTATATTCATCAGTTTCTGCCGGTATATCTGCACTTTGGGGCCCGTTGCATGGTGGAGCCAACCAGGCGGTTATCGAGATGCTGGAAAAAATTAAAGCGGATGGCGGCGATACTGATAAATGGATAGCGAAAGCGAAAGATAAGAACGATCCGTTCCGCCTGATGGGCTTTGGCCACCGTGTGTATAAAAACTTCGATCCACGTGCCAAGATCATCAAAAAAGCATGTGATGATATTTTAGAAAAGTTGGGTATTGACGATGAGGTACTGGAAATAGCGAAACGTTTAGAAGAAGTAGCCTTGAAAGACCCTTATTTCATCGAGCGTAAGCTTTACCCGAATGTGGATTTTTACTCGGGTATCATTTACCGCGCCTTAGGCTTCCCGACTGAAATGTTTACCGTGCTCTTCGCCTTAGGCCGTTTACCGGGATGGATAGCGCAGTGGAAAGAAATGAAAGAGAACAAAGAGCCTATTGGCCGCCCGCGCCAAATTTATACCGGCGCTGTTAACAGGGACTATGTTGATATTAGTAAAAGATAATCCAATCAATCAGGTACTTGAATGCCTCCGAACTATCGGGGGCATTTTTTGTTTATAAGTATTGCTAACTTTAATCTATGAAACGCACCGTCTTCCTGTTTTTATTGATAAGCAACCTGGCCGCGGCACAGGTGAAAGTGAAATTTGTGATTACGACTTTACCCGGTAAGGCTATGAATACAGACAAGATATTTATAGCAGGGAACTTTAACAACTGGTCGGCAGGTAGCAACGACGGATTATTTACAGCAAACGCCAATGGTGCTATTGAGTTAATAAAAAACATGGCTCCCGGCAATTACGAATACAAAATAACACGCGGCAGTTGGGAGAAGGTGGAATGCACAGCATCAGGCGCATCGATTGCTAACCGAGAATTGCATGTTGCACACGATACTACCGTAAACCTGCAAATAGCCGATTGGCAGGATAAACACACAGTTGCGAATCAGCCAACTGCTGCGCGGAAGCATACAGCAAGCGCACAAGTGCATATCATCAACGAAAAATTTGATATACCTCAGCTTGGTCGCCAGCGCCGCGTTTGGATATACCTGCCCAAAAGTTACGAAACATCCAAAAAGAAATACCCTGTAATTTATATGCACGACGGTCAGAACCTGTTCGACGAATATACCACAGGCTACGGGCAGGAGTGGGGCGTTGATGAATTTTTGGACTCTCTTAAAAAAGGGCAACAGCAGGTAATTATAGTGGGAGTCGATCATGGCGGTGATCAGCGTATATCTGAATATAGCCCCTTCGACTCCAAATATGGCAAAGGCCGCGGCGATGATTACGTAAAATTTTTGGTGGAGACGTTGAAACCGTATATCGATAGCCACTATCAAACATTATCTGACGTAAAGCATACCACGGTTGCGGGTAGCTCGATGGGAGGTATCATCAGTTTGTACGCGGCTGTAAAATATCCAAAAGTATTCGGTAGTGCAGGCGTGTTTTCGCCTGCATTCTGGATAAACCCGCAATTACTGGATTACGCTAAAGAGCATGCGGATAGATCAACCCGTTTTTACTTTGTTTGTGGCGATGCTGAAAGCGATACCATGGTAAGCGATATGCACAAAATGGTGAGTATGTTGAAAGCAAAAGGCCTTCCTGAGAAGAATATTCCTGAATTAGTTATAAAGGGTGCCAAACATAACGAGCAACAATGGCGAAGCGAATTGCCTGCGTTTTATGATTGGTTGATGATGAAAAAATAGGCGCGCCGCTTGTATATTTGAACAAGCCGCTCATGCAAACCGAACAACAAACCACCATCCGTAAGATCATCCACATTGACATGGATGCCTTTTATGCTTCGGTAGAGCAACGCGATAATCCTGATTATCGCGGCAAGCCTATTGTTGTGGGTGGTTCTTATGAAGGCCGTGGCGGCGTAGTGGCAACAGCCAGTTACGAGGCCCGTAAATTTGGTATCCGTTCGGCCATGTCGTCAAAAAAAGCGTACCAGCTTTGTCCGCATGCCATATTTGTGTATCCGAGGTTTGCAGCATATAAAGAAGTTTCAACCCATATTCGCGAAATATTCCGTCGCTATACCGATCTGATTGAACCGCTTTCGCTGGATGAGGCATATTTAGATGTTACCCATGATAAACAGGGCATAGGCTCAGCTATTGATATTGCTAAAGAAATTAAGCAAGCCATAAAAGATGAGTTGGACCTGACTGCCTCTGCAGGAGTATCGGTCAATAAGTTTGTTGCTAAGATAGCTTCAGATATGAACAAGCCCGATGGGTTGAAGTTTATAGGCCCATCGGCAATCGAAGCCTTTATGGAAAGCCTGCCCGTTGAGAAATTTTACGGTGTAGGCAAAGTAACTGCCGAAAAGATGCGTAATATGGGCCTTCATACCGGCCTTGATCTGAAACAGTTGAGCGAAGAAGAATTGGTAAAGCGTTTTGGAAAACCGGGCAGATTTTATTACAAAATTGTGCGTGGTATTGACGACCGTGCCGTTGAACCCGACCAGGAAACAAAATCGGTAGGCGCAGAAGATACCTTTGCCTACGACCTGACGACATTGGAAGAGATGAACGACGAACTGGATAAAATCTCACTCATTGTATTCAATCGCATTACTAAAAACCAACTAAAGTCCCGTACCATAACGCTCAAAGTAAAGTATCACGATTTTAAACAGATCACCCGTAGTCAGTCATTCCCTGTACCCTTTGCCGATCTTGAAACCATATCGGCTACAGCCAAAAAGTTAATGGAAGCATCATATGAAGAAGGGCAAAAGGTGCGGTTGTTGGGTGTTTCAACTTCTAATTTTGGTGATATAGCGCCAAAGCAAAAGCCCGAAAAATTTGACGGGCAGTTGGAGTTGTTTTGAATAAAATAAATCGGTATTATGTAATACATACTACCGATTTATTTATATCTTTGCCACATGCTCACCCGTGTTGCCACTTTAATGTTAGCCTGCCTGTTTTTAGCAGGGGGTACGTTGTTGCCTTTAGGCGATTTTTCGCTGGTGGCTGATTTGCCGGGTATGTATCAAACCTATACCAAAGTGGTAAAGGAAGAACCCGATGTTATCGATTTTGTAGGCGACTACTTGCTGCATGGTAAAGAACTTTTTGGTCACAACAAGCACGATGCTTCGCCGCGCGATGAGTCGGGTTTGCAGTTTCAGCACCAGGCAAATTCGTTAACGGTGGTAGTTTTCCAATCAGGGTTCGAGCTACATCATTTACCCGCCATATTAGAAAGTTATCCGCTGCAGCGCGATCATATCCATACTTCCGATTATCAAAACGAATTATTCAGACCGCCGCTCGCCTGAGTGTAGATTTTACTGTCTGATATAATTAACACAATTCGTTTCACGATCCATCATTACAATAATGAAAAAAACACTGTTGATGTTTACGGCAATGCTATATATTGTTGTAGCCTACAGCCAAAATACCTTTCGCGCTATTATTCGCGATGATAAAACCAAACAACCGCTCATTGGCGTAACAGCGTATGTCGCCGCGCTTAAGCTGGGCGCTACAACCGATACCACAGGCCTGGTAACATTAAAAGTTCCTAACGGCGAATACGAGATCGTGTTCTCGTACGTGGGGTATGGAAAAACGGATAAAGAGATCAAATTTCCAATGAAAGATCCTGGCCAGCCTATGGAAATATATCTTGAACCGCAAGGTGCCGCACTCGCCGAGGTAACCATACAAACCACACGTACCAACCAAAACCTGAGCGATATTGCCACCCGTATTGAGGCTCTGCCCGCCGAAGAGTTGGACGAAAAGGGCACCATGCGCCCGGGCGATATTAAAATGCTGTTGCAGGAGAGCACCGGTATTAACGTACAGCAAACTTCGGCAGTTAGCGGTTCTGCTAATGTGCGCATACAGGGTTTGGATAGCCGCTATACCCAATTGCTCAAAGATGGTATGCCTATGTACACGGGTTTTTCGGGCGGTTTGAGTTTGATGCAGATCAGTCCGCTTGATCTGAAGCAGGCCGAGTATATCAAAGGTTCGGCATCAACGCTGTATGGCGGTGGCGCTATAGCGGGTTTGGTTAACCTCATCAGCAAAACGCCGGAAGATAAACCCGAACTCACCTTTTTACTGAATGGCACAAGCGCCAATGGTGCCGATGCCAGCGGCTTTTATTCGCAAAAATGGCAACACGTAGGCACAACCGTATTCGGTTCGTACAATTATAACGGCGCTTATGATCCATCATCAACGGGGCTTAGCGCCATTCCACAAACCAATCGCGTTAGCCTTGCTCCGAAGATATTTTTATATGCGGATAAGAACAACACGGGCTGGTTTGGGCTTAATACTACTTATGAAAACCGCTTTGGCGGCGATATGCAGGTGGTAGCAGGCAATGCCGACAATATACACCAGTACTTTGAGCGTAACGAAACCTGCCGCACAAGCACTCAACTATCATTTAAACACAAGATAGACAAGGAAAGCAGCATCAACTTTAAAAATACCATCGGCTACTTTAACCGCGATCTGTCTGAACCGGGTTTCAGGTTTTCGGGTAGCCAATGGTCGTCTTTCAGTGAGCTGAATTATGTAGAAAACGAAGAACGTACCAATTGGGTGGTTGGCGTAAACTTACTTACTGATAATTTTACCGCGCCCTCGCCGCAAAATAACTTGAATTATAATCTTACCACGGTAGGTGCTTTCGCGCAGAATGCTTATAAGGTCAGCAAAATATTTTCGATAGAGAGCGGTTTACGTGTTGACTATAATACACCCGCAGCCAGCAATACCAACGGCCTTTTTGTATTGCCTCGCTTAAACGGCCTGTTCAGGTTTGATGAGAACTTCAGCAGCCGCATAGGCGGCGGGATGGGCTATAAAATGCCTTCGTTGTTTAACGATGTGAGCGAGGAGGACGGCTATCAAAACATCCAGCCTATATCGTTCGTTCAAACCAAGGCCGAGCGCTCATATGGCGGTAATGCCGATGTAACTTACCGCGGTACGCTGGGCGATTGCCGTGTAGATATTAACCAGCTGTTTTTCTACACCTATGTTGATCAGCCCATCATCCTGCAAAACAACACTTTTGTGAACGCGCCGGGAAATATCGATACCCGCGGTGGCGAAACCAATATCAAACTTACCGCCGATGAGTTGGGCGTTTACCTGGGTTATACTTACACCGATACCCGTTTGCATTACAACGGCGTTACTTCAACCCAGCCACTAACGCCCAAAAACCGGGTAAGCTTTGATGTAACTTACGAGATTGAGGGCAGCTTTAGGGCAGGTGCCGAAGCTTTTTATACCGGGCAGCAAACACTGAGCGATGGTTCGATAGGTAAAGATTATCTCACCTTTGGGCTTTTGGTGCA
>JACXTT010014385.1_pt1 | contig 10354 bp, 7 predicted proteins | sample 9270951 | NCBI WGS metagenome assembly JACXTT01 (sample SAMN15532306, study PRJNA645909) | rock metagenome | isolation source: weathered quartz diorite | place: Puerto Rico | collected 2017-06-21
CGAGCGCCAAACTACATGTGCTAACAAGAACGTCCACCAGGACCTCTTTGGACCTGTAACCTGGCCGGTTAACGGCGCTAATACCCGCTCGCAAAATGGCAATCCCGGAGAACATTACTGGCAAAACCGTGCCGACTATTTAATCAAAGCTACACTTAACGAAGGTCAGCAGGACACTACTATTAATGGTGAAGTAACCATCAGCTATACCAATAACAGCCCTGATCAATTGGATCATTTATGGCTGCAACTGGACCAGAACTTATTTAAACCAGGTTCACGCGGTGCGGATGTGACCCCATATACCGGCGACCGTTTTGATGTAAAGGGTTTCAGCCGCGGCGGTTACCATATCGAAACTGTATCTGTGACTTATAAGAATCAGACTTACAATATTGAACCGGTTATTACCGATGCCCGCATGCAGGTCCGTTTACATGCGCCACTTGGCGCCAAAGGTGATAAGATCCAGGTGAAAGTAAAGTATAATTTCTCGATACCATTCTATGGAGCTGACCGCATGGGCCGCAAGAAATTTAAAGACGGCTATGTATATGAAATTGCCCAATGGTACCCGCGTATGTGCGTTTATGACGATGTAGAAGGCTGGAACACTTTGCCATATATGGGCTTAGGCGAGTTTTACTGCGAGTATGGCGATTTTGATTACTATGTTACTACTCCGGCTAATATGACCGTTGTAGGCTCAGGTGATCTGCAAAATGGCGCACAGGTACTTTCTGCCAGGCAGCAATCACGCTTGTCTGAAGCCCGCAATAGCGATAAAACAGTGATGATCATTAAACCGGAAGAAGTTGGCCAGAATGCCAATGCAACCGGTACCAAAACCTGGCATTTTAAAATGGAGAACAGCCGCGATGTATCGTGGGCAGCATCAAAAGCATTTATCTGGGATGCGGCACGTGTAAATTTCCCTTCGGGCAGAAAAGGTATCGCGATGTCGACCTACCCGGTTGAAAGCTCAGGCAACGACTCCTGGGGCCGCTCCACCGAATACCTGAAAAACAGTATGGAGATCTACTCTAAAAAATATTTTGAATATCCATGGAACTCAGCTGTAAGTGTATCAGGCGTGGCTTTGGGCATGGAATATCCGGGTATCATCTTCTGCTTGAGCAATTTGAAAAACGGACAGCTTTGGGGCGACGTCACTCACGAGATCGGCCACAATTGGTTCCCGATGATCGTTGGCTCAAACGAGCGTAAATACATGTGGCAGGACGAAGGCTTCAACACCTTTATTAACGAGTATGCTACACAGCAATTTAATCATGGCGAGTACAATGACACCGCAAAACGCGCTCAAGCCATTTTACGCATATTCAAAAACAGCAAAGATCCGCTGATGACCGCTCCTGAAGCCATCGGCCTGAACGATTACGGTCAGTATTACTTTAAAACTGCTTTAGGATTGGATATGCTGCGCAACGTGGTGTTGGGCCCTGATCGCTTTGATTATGCATTTAACGAATACATCAAACACTGGGCGTTAAAACACCCGCTGCCTTACGATTTCTTCCGCGCGATGAACGATGCCTCAGGTGAAGACCTGAACTGGTTCTGGAAAGGCTGGTTCTTCACTACCTGGAAGATCGACCAGGCTGTACAATCAGTAAGTTATGTACAAAACAGCCCTGCACAAGGCGCATTGATTACCATTGTAAATAAAGAGAAATTGGCTATGCCTGTTGATCTGCTGATCACACAGGAAAACGGTATCACTGAAACTTTGCATCTGCCAGTAAACGTTTGGCAACGCGGCGGTGTATGGAAATTCAAATATCCATCTACATCAGCCATCAAAAGCATTGTTCTCGATCCAGGTCACGAGTTACCGGATATCGATTTGAAGAATAATGTTTGGAAAGCGCCGGCGAAGTGAGGTGAAAGCTGAAAGGTTAAAGGCGAAAGCTAAATAGTTTTAAAGACCGGGTTGAGAAGCCTGGTCTTTTTTGTTGTATTAGAAAACCTTTTACCTTTATCCTTTCACCTTTCAACCTTAAAAATGTCAAAACTCCGATGGGTTAAACTGATTATGCTGCTGGCTGCTGGTTACAATGCGGTTTGGGGAGTGGTTATTTCTATTTATCCGCAGGTTATTCTATTCGATTATCCATCGACAAACTTTACATTGATTCTATTGCGGTGTATCGGCATGCTGGTTGGCACTTATGGACTGGCTTATTACTTCGCATCTAAAAATCCAGTAAGGTACTGGCCGCTGATATTTGTTGGTTTTGTTGGGAAGATACTAGGGCCGATGGGCTCGGTATATTATATTATTAAGGGTGAGTTGACCATAAGATTTTTATATGTCAATCTTCTGAATGACTTTATCTGGCTTATTCCTTTTGGATGGATATTATATATGGTGTGGACTAAACGCCTTCATGTTTAAAAATAAATCCGAAATCGAATATCCGAAATCCTTCTTCCCCCTTTCGCCCCAAAATCATAACTTCGCCAATTCAGAAAAGAGGATAAAATTTTGGATTATTTAAAGGGATTAAACCCGGCCCAGCGCGACGCCGTATTGCAGATGAATGGACCGGTAATGATCATTGCGGGTGCAGGTTCGGGCAAAACAAGAGTGATCACCATGCGTGTGGCGCACCTGGTTGCCAGCGGGGTTGATGCTTTTAATATACTGGTGCTTACGTTCACCAACAAAGCTGCTCGCGAAATGCGCGAGCGTATTATGCACGTGGTGGGCGAAGAAGCCAAAAACATCTGGATGGGCACCTTCCACTCAGTTTTTGCCAAAATTTTGCGTGTTGAGGCCGATAAGATCGGCTACCCAAACAACTTTACCATTTACGATACCGACGACAGCAAAAGCGTGATCCGGGCTATCCTGAAAGAGATGAACCTGGATGACAAGCTGTACAACGCCAACTTTGTTTATAACCGTATTTCGGGTGCAAAAAACAACTTGATCTCCTGGCAGGAATACCAGCAGAACGACCAGATACAGGCTGATGATTTTTCAACCGGCCGCGGGCAGTTGGGTAAGATATACGAAACCTACTCGAACCGTTGTTTCCGCGCCGGCGCGATGGATTTTGACGACTTGCTGTTCAAAACCAATGAACTGCTAAAGCGCTACCCCGAGGTACTGAACAAATACCAGCATAAGTTTAAATACCTGATGGTTGACGAGTATCAGGATACCAACTTTTCGCAGTACCTGATCGTAAAGAAACTGGCGGCAGTGAATGAAAACATCTGCGTAGTGGGTGATGACGCGCAAAGTATCTACGCGTTCCGCGGGGCCAACATTCAAAACATCCTGAACTTTGAGAAGGATTATCCTGATCTAAAAGTGTTCAAGCTGGAGCAGAATTACCGCTCTACCCAAAATATTGTAAACGTTGCCAACAGCATTATTGCGAACAATAAGGAGCAGCTTAAAAAGAACGTTTTCTCTGAAAAAGAAGAAGGCGACAAAATAAAGGTAATGCGCGCCTTTAGCGATAATGAGGAAGGTAAGATAGTGGCGGAAGCCATTATGCAGGATCGGGCAACCAAAGGCATGAAATGGCATGATTTTGCCATTTTATACCGCACCAATGCTCAGTCCCGTTCTATGGAGGAGGCATTACGCAAACTGAACATACCTTATAAGATTTATGGAGGTCAGTCCTTTTATCAACGCAAGGAAATAAAGGACCTGATCGCTTATTTCAGGCTGACCATTAACCCTGCCGATGAGGAAGCGCTGAAACGTGTGATCAATTATCCGCGTCGCGGGATCGGCGATACCACGGTCGACCGAATCATTCTGGCTGCCGGCCAAAGTATGGCGACGGTTTGGGAAGTAGTGATCAACCCTTCAAAATACCTTGATGGGCGCAGTTCGGCAGCCGTCGGTACGTTTGCTACGATGATCCAGAGCTTCCAGGTGATCACTAAAACGCAATCGGCTTATGATGCTGCTTTGCATATTGCACAGCATTCAGGCATATTAAAAGACCTGTACGAGGATAAATCGGTGGAGGGCCTGAATCGCTACGAGAACATCCAGGAGTTGCTGAACGGTATAAAGGAGTTCTCTGAGCGTGAGGATATCGAAGAAAAAGGCCTGGAGGTATTTATGCAGGACGTGGCCCTGCTGACCAGCGACGATAAAAATGACGATAAAGATGCTGACACGGTTTCTTTGATGACCATACACTCAGCCAAAGGCCTTGAATTCCCGCAGGTATTTGTGGTAGGGTTGGAAGAGAACCTTTTCCCATCCCAAATGTCGCTTAATTCGCGGAGTGATTTGGAGGAAGAGCGGCGTTTGTTTTATGTGGCCGTTACCCGGGCTGAACGCAAGCTTATTATTAGTTACGCTACGTCCCGCTTTAAGTTTGGCACGTTGATCAGCTGCGAACCAAGCCGTTTTTTGGATGAGATCGACGCCCGTTTCCTTGAGCTTGACTTCACTGCGAAACCTGCCCCATCAGCCAATAATCCATTTTTTGATGATGAACGTAACTCGTGGAATAAGCGCAGCGGTGATGTATTTTCGAAGCCCAAACCTGCAGCCGCGCCGGTTAAAACTACGTCTATCCTGGCTAAGGCTCACGTACCGACGCCAGGCTTTGCGCCATCAGATACAAGCAACCTGCAGGTAGGTATGGAAGTGGAGCATGAACGTTTTGGTTTTGGAAAAGTAATCAACCTGGAAGGCAATAAGCCAGATGTTAAAGCCACTATTTTCTTTAAAGAAATCGGGCAAAAACAACTCTTGCTTAAATTCGCAAAACTTCGTATATTATAAATTATTAACTAATTGTTTATTGTCTTTTCTAATAACTAATCTATCCCGTTTAGTATTTCCAAATACATTAAATCATTGAGAATTGGTTAAAATTCCATGACAAATATTTCCAATTTGTAGAATTATTTCCCCAATACTACCCGAAACAAAATTACTTATAATGTAACAGGGCTCAATTCAGGGCAAATTAGCTTGTGGCACACAGTTTGGGTTGTCTTTAGAACCTTAAACAATTTAACATATTGAATTATGAGCGATCCAAACAAAAGAACCGCAAACAAGTCAATCGGGAAAAGCATCAGAATTTTGCGCCACCAACACGGCTGGAGCCAGGAAGATATAGCTAATCGTTTAGGTATTTCAATTCCGGCTTTTTCAAAAATTGAAACTGGTGTAACCGACGTTAACTTATCACGCCTTGAACAAATCGCCAACATCTATGAAGTTAGCGTAGTTCAGTTATTGACTGTAGACAATGAACAAGCCGAGGTAGCCCCTTCACACTTAAACCTTATCCAAAAGAAATTAAGTGATCGCGAAAACGAAATTGCTTCGCTGCAACGCAAAGTAATCGAGTTATATGAAGAGCTTCGCAACAAAGGTTCAATGGCCAGTTAATCAAATTGTGTGCTAAATACTACATTTTAGGCTCATTTTATCAATTATTGTACAATAATTGATTGGGGCTTATTTGCATTTATTAAACACAGAGAAATAATATTACTTATAAAAAATATAGATTTCTCATAAGTAAATTAGGGCCATTTATATCGGATAAACCGCATTATTCGTATTTTTTGGAGTAACAATTGTGGCGCCAACAGATATTAAATCGAATTTGTGATGTTCAATTATCTGATTTCAATTCCGAAAAATGGCGCCTCAAAAAAAGAAACCATCCACGATCCTGAAACCAAATTAAAGATCAAGGTATTCGATCTTTTAAAGTCAAAATTTAGTCCCAAGCGGGGCGAAGTCAGGTACTTTGTCACGGCTGGGGATGAAACGCTCGCTTTCGAAACCGAGGGTTATAACAACAAGCACCGTAACCTGCTTATTCTTCAAATGATATCCTGGTATTGCGTATACCTTGGATTATTGGAAGCGCAGATACATCCTAACTGGCCGTGATTTGAAGTACTAAGTCTTAAGTCTTTATTTAACTTTTGACTTGCGACTTTCGACTTAAAAACTGGTTCTTTTGGGATCATGCAGAATATCAGTCATATCGATGATCTTTTCATCAATATCCGATACACATTTATTCATCATATTGATACATTCCTCCTGATCAACAAGGCCCTCTTTTTCCAGGTTCATCAAACCTTTAAGGGTAGCAATAGGTCCACGTATCTGGTGGGATAAATAGGAGGAATATTCTGAAAGCTTTTTATTTTTGATCTGCAGGTCGCGTGTACGTTCATCAATTATTTCTTCCAGGTGATGATTGATGCGGTCGAGATTGTCTTTTTGTCTTGAAACTTCACTATTCAGTTCAGTAAGCCTTGCATTGGTCTTTGTTTTGCGTTTCACATTCCCTACCAGGAGTGCAACCACGATCAGCAATAAACCTGATGCCGAGACCGCCCACCAGAATTTTACCCGGTCATTTTTTTGCCGCTCAATAATCAATTCACTCTCCCTTTGCTTTTCTTGCTGGTCGTGCTGTTTTTTCATTAAGCTTAAATCCGACGCTAGCATATTTGCCTGCAGTGTGCTATCTCTTAAATATATGGTATGCAGATATGATAATGCCTGCTGATAATTTTTTTTGCGATACGCCAATTGGTAGGAATTGTAAATAAATTGCGCCTCCCGGTCCGCATCTTTGGTCTGTTGTGCATAACCAATACCCTCATCAGTAAATTTTTGAGCCGCATCATACATTCCTTTTTCGGTGTAAAGTGATGAAAGTGTAAGATCAGTATTCGCAATAACCGTGTTCAAATCCTTACCCTTTGCCTCTTTATTGGCCTGAAGAAGTAGCTGCTCAGCCTTGTCATACTGTTTCAAGGTGTAGTAGATAACCCCAATATTTTGCAATATAATAATAGGATATGCCGGGTCATTAATTTTCACAAACAGATCGCGGCTCTTTTTGTAGTAATCAAGTGACGTATTAAAATTCTTTTTCCGCTGATATACGTTTCCAATATTCAGGTAGGCGGAAGCAATTAACTTATCATTGCCTAACTGCTTCGCCATTGCAAGACCCTTTTGCAGGTAAACCAACGATTCATCATAGTCTAACTCCAAATACAGATTCCCTATATTATTATAGACTTTTGCCTGACCAAGTAGATTACTTGCGCGTTTAAAATACAAAAGTGCATTTAAATAGTCTGCTATTGCCATTTGGCTATTGCGGGAATAAGCCTCGCCAATTCCTAACATCCTGTAAGACTCCGCTATGCCATTTGTATAATTTAGTTTTTGTGCAAGCTCAAGCGCCTGCTGAGCCTTTGTGAGGGTTTGTTGATGATCAGTATAATGAATTGTATATGCTTGCCTGTTAAGCAGATTTACCTCAGCTGTATCCTGCGCGCCCTCCATGGATACACCTGCATATACCCCGACGCAAGGAATAAACAAAAGAAATATAAGTAATAAGTAAGCTTTTTTCATTAATGCTGAACAGGCCTAGAAGCTGTGCTAAGACCCTATTACGATAAAAGATTAAAAAAGATGCGATAAATATTTTTTTACTAAAATTTTTAATTCTGAAAAACATCTTTATATTTGTAAAGCAACTTTAGTTAACAACTGTAAATAGCTAATAATTAGCTTTTTATAACTTGATTTTTTATACAATTTTTGGCTTATTTTTTTAAGAATTTTACCAATTTTTCATAAAAAAGCCAGAAAAAATATAAAAAATGCAAAAAAGGGATAAAAAACAGGCTTTTAGTTACTTGCAGAGGTTATATAATTAAAAAAACAGAAATGCTTTTTTAAGTTATCCTAAAGGAGTACATACCTAGATGAAAGACGCCTTACTCTTCCGAAATAGTCGGAGAATAAGGCTTTTTGCATCTAAGAGAAAATTTAAAAATGCTTTTTATTAACCACCAAATTCTATAACCATTATTAATTCACATTCACATGAAAAAAGTAATCTTAGGTGCTCTTCTTGTCGCGAGTGTCGCTACATTATCTTCGTTCACAACGAAATCAGATACTGTAAAAAGCGGTGCCGTTGCTGACAGAACTGCGTTAAGTACTGCTGATGACAGAACTGCATTAAGTACTGCTGATGACAGAACTGCATTAAGTACTGCTGATGACAGAACTGCATTAAGTACTGCCGACGCAAGGAAATTGAAGCAGCACGTTGCTGACAGAACTGCATTAGGTACTGCTGACTAATTAGATTGGTCAGGCATTGCGATTGGTGAAAACCGATCGTGGGATAGTATAAAGCGCTAAGTATCGGTGCTTATACACCATTTCACCCGATTAAAGATAATGCCGGCTTAAGACCCTCATTTAAGGGTCTTAAAGCCTTTACATTAATCATTTTCTTTACCGGACGGGTATTATTTTGTTTATTTAATAAACAATAATATCTCTTACCATCACGAAAAACAGCCTTTTTTTCATACCCTCTCACCCAACTGTTTTTGGGCCAACAAGGAATCTTTGTGTAATTTGTGGCTTAACTAACTCCCATAATAGCATAAAAACTATATTTGCTCCAAATTCATCGCTATGCAAAATATTAAGCAATACGTGGAGCAGAATAAGCAGCGTTTTTTAGACGAGCTGTTTGATCTATTGCGCTTTCCATCGGTTAGTGCCGACCCTAAATACAAACCCGAAGTATTGAAAACAGCAGATCATGTCGCGCAAAAATTACGCGACGCGGGTGCTGATAATGTTGAAGTATGCCAAACGGCTGGATACCCTATTGTATTCGGTGAAAAGATCGTTGATCCATCAAAGCCGACAGTATTGGTTTATGGGCACTACGATGTTCAGCCGGCCGATCCGCTGGAGCTTTGGAAGACCCCTCCTTTTGAACCCACCGTTCGTGATGGCAAAATATATGCGCGCGGTGCCTGTGATGACAAGGGCCAGTTTTATATGCATGTAAAAGCTTTTGAACTGATGATGCAAAATGGCGGTCTGCCCTGCAATATCAAATTTATGATAGAGGGCGAGGAAGAAGTAGGCTCATCAAACCTGGGCATATTTGTTAAAGCCAATAAAGAGAGGCTCAAGGCTGATGTTGTGCTCATATCCGATACTTCGATGATCAGCATGGAACACCCGTCATTGGAGACTGGTTTAAGAGGCCTATCCTACCTGGAAGTTGAAGTTACGGGCCCAAACCGCGACCTGCACTCAGGCGTATATGGCGGCGCTGTGGCCAATCCTGCCACCATCCTGTCGAAAATGATCGCTTCATTGCATGACGAAAATAATCATATTACCATTCCCGGCTTTTACGATGATGTGATCGAACTCACATTAGAAGAGCGTAAGGCATTAAACTCCGCGCCTTATGATGAAGAAGAATACAAAAAAGATTTGGGCGTAGATGAATTATGGGGCGAGAACGGCTATTCTACCTTTGAACGTACCGGAACCCGTCCTACCCTTGAGGTTAACGGCATCTGGGGCGGCTATATCGGCGAAGGAGCAAAAACAGTATTACCCTCAAAGGCAAGTGCTAAAATATCAATGCGATTGGTTCCGAATCAAACCTCGGATAAAATCACACAATTATTTACTGAGCACTTCCTAAAAATGGCACCGCCTTATGTGAAAGTCAAAGTGACGCCTCATCACGGCGGTGAGCCGGTGGTAACTCCTACTGATAGTGTTGCTTATAAAGCCGCTCAGAAGGCGATAACCGAATCATTCGGAAAAGAGCCGATTCCAACCCGAGGTGGAGGCAGTATTCCCATCGTTGCATTGTTTGAGGCCGAATTAGGCATCAAGACTGTTTTGATGGGCTTTGGTCTTGATAGCGACGCATTGCATTCGCCAAACGAGAAATATGATATTTTTAACTATTACAAAGGGATTGAAACCATTCCGCTGTTTCATAAGCACTTTGCGGAATTGAGCGGTAAATAGAGATTAGTTAATCAGTTGACCAGTTAATCAGTGATCAGGATGATTTTACTAACCAACTGATTAACTGGTCAACTGATTAACTAATAACTAAACGGTAAAATGTTCGCAGGATGATAGAAAAGATTCATCCGCATCAGCACCGATACCAGGCGCATCATCAATATTTAGAAAATAGCCGTCATACTTTACGCCACCAATGCATGGATCGATCAGGTGCCCTAGCATGCAAGTATCCATATCGTAAAACTTTATATTCGGACTTGCATATACAAAATGCAATTTGGCACTTAGGGCGATACGGCTCTCCAGCATTCCCCCCATCATACATGGAATGCCTTTTTCGGCAGCAAGGTCATGTATCTTTTTCGCTTCATTAATTCCTCCCGATTTAGAGAATTTAATATTGATATAATCGCATGAATAACTTTCGATCTGCTTGCGTGCATCATGATGATTGAAAACGCTTTCGTCGGCCATTATCTT
>JACXTT010014386.1_pt1 | contig 10354 bp, 9 predicted proteins | sample 9270951 | NCBI WGS metagenome assembly JACXTT01 (sample SAMN15532306, study PRJNA645909) | rock metagenome | isolation source: weathered quartz diorite | place: Puerto Rico | collected 2017-06-21
AAGTCGGCGCCGCCCTCGCGCAGCGCCCGCGCGACGCGGGCATAGGGCGCGACCGTGCCGGCCCTGTTCGAGGCCCGCGGCGTCACGAAGAGATTCGGCGGGCTCACGGCGCTCCACGGTGTGGACTTCGCCGTCGACCGGGGCATCGCGTCGATCATCGGGCCGAACGGCGCCGGCAAGACGACGCTGTTCAACATCTTCACCGGCCTCTACGCCGCCGACGAGGGCAGCGTGACCTTCCGCGACCGGTCGCTGCTCGGCCTGCGCCCCGATCAGATCACGGCGCTCGGCATCTGCCGCACGTTCCAGAACATCCGGCTCTTCGCCAACATGACCGCGATCGAAAACGTGCTGGTCGGGATGAACTCGCGCATCGCGCTACACCTGTGGGACGTGCTGGCGCGCAGCCCCGGCTTCCGCCGGACCGAAGCCGAGCTGGCCTCGCGCGCGGTCGGCCTGCTCGACCGCGTCGGGCTCCAGGCCACCGCGAATGTCGTCGCGCGCAACCTGCCGTACGGCGACCGGCGAAGGCTCGAGCTCGCCCGGGCCCTCGCGTCCGAGCCGGCGCTCCTGCTCCTCGACGAGCCGACCGCCGGGATGACCCAGGGCGAAGCGTCCGCGCTGATGCACCTCTTGCGGAACCTCGTCGCCGACCTGGGGCTCGCCATCATCCTGATCGAGCACAACATGCGTGTGGTCATGGAGGTCTCCGACCGGGTGACCGTCCTGGATCACGGCGAGAAGATCGCCGAGGGGCCGCCGCGCGAGGTCCAGAGCGACGCGCGCGTGATCGAGGCCTACCTCGGCAAGCGCGGGGCGGCGCCGCGGACGAGACCGCGTGCTTGAGGTCACGCCGCTCGACCTCGCGTACGGCGAGATGTGAGCGCCTCGGTATGGCTGACCCTGCTCTGCCTGCTCGGCGCGGCCCGCGTCTGGCTGTTCGCCGCGGCGCTGCCGCCCTTTCACCCCGTGGACGAAGCCTTCCACTACGACCTCGTCGTCAAGTACGCGCGCGGCCACGTCCCCCGTCGGATTACCGACGAGCCGCTGGATCGGCAGACCCGCGAGGCGATCGTGCTGTGGGGCACCGGCATCACGAGCCCGCGAGCCGACTCGATCCTGCTGCACCGCAGTCCCGAATACCTGAGCCCGCGTTCACCCGACGGAGTCCCGCCGCCGGTGTGGACGGCGCCGGCCGCCGTGCGCGAGGCCGCCGTCCCGTGGGGCGCGCGAGACTGGGATCGTCTCAACTACGAAGCCGTCGAGCCGCCGCTCTACTACGTCGTCGCCGGCGCCTGGCATCGCCTGGGCGCCGCCCTCGGGCTGGCGGGGGGCCGGCTTTTCTACTGGACTCGATTCCTCAACGCGCTCCTGGAGGCAGCCCTCGTGGCGCTGGCCGCCGCGACGGCACGCCTCGCCGCGCCCGGGGCGCCGGCGCTCGCCTTCGGCGTCGCGCTCTTCTCCGCCCTCGTGCCGCGAGGGACCTTCTACGGCGTGAGCGATGACGCCCTGACGCCGCTGGCGAGCGGTCTCGCGTTCTACGCGCTGCTGCGCCTCGCGCGCGCGCCGGGGCCCTCGGTGCCGCTCGCGCTCGGAGCCGGTCTCCTGGTGGCCGCGGCGCTGCTCACGAAGGCGACGGCCGTGGCCATGCTGGCCGTCCTCGCGATGGCGCTGATCGCCCGCCGTCCGTGGGCGAGCCGGGCCGAAGCGGTCGGGGCTCTCGCGGCCCTCGCGGGCGCGGCGATCCCGGTCCTGGCGTGGCAGGCCCTCTACTGGATCGCCGGCGCGCCGTCGGCGTCGACGCAGAAGGCCATGGCCTTGGGGTGGACTCCGAAGGCTCTGACCGAGCTCTGGCCCCACCCGATCTTCGGGCCCGCCTTCGTCACGGCGTTCCTCCGCGAGACCCTCGCGACCTTCTGGCGGGGCGAGCTCGTCTGGCATCAGGCCCAGATCGGCTGGCCCAGCCTCGACCTCGTGTACGTCGGGTCCACCCTCGTCTGCGTGGCGGCCGCGATCGCCACGCGCCCGCGATGGGCACACGTCGGCGTCTGGGGTGCGGCCGCCGCGGTCGTTTGCACCATCGCGCTCCTGGCGCTCCTGTCCGTCCGGTTCGATTTCGGCGCCCGCACGCAATACCCCTCGCCCAGCTCACCGTACTTCACGGCGGGCCGGCTTCTCTTCGGCGTGCTCGTGCCCATCGCGGTCCTCTACGTCGCCGGCCTCGCCCGGATTCTGCGAACCGAGCGCCGCGCCGTCGCGGCGCTGGCGGTCTTGCTGCTCGTGCTCGCGGGCGCGGAAGTGGCGACGACCCGCGAGATCTTCGGCAGTGCCTACAACTGGTTTCATCTACCCTAGGTCGAGGGGAGGTCGGGTGCTCAGGGTCGAGTCGCTCGACGTCGCATACGGCGAGATTCGGGCGCTCAAGGGCGTCGCGCTCGAGGTGGGCCCGGGCGAGATCGTCACCATTCTCGGCAACAACGGCGCCGGGAAGACGACGACCTTGAAGACGATCTCGGGCCTCCTCCGCCCGACCCGCGGCACGATCACGCTCGAGAACGAGTCGCTCGTCGCGGTGCCGCCACACGCGATCGTCTCGCGGGGCGTGGCGCACGTGCCCGAGGGTCGGCGGATCTTCAACCGCCTGACGGTCCGCGAGAACCTCATGATGGGCGCCTACCTGCGGGGCGATTCGGGCATCGGCGGCGATCTCGAGCGCGTCTTCAGCCTCTTCCCGCGGCTCTCCGAGCGGCTGACCCAGGTGGCCGGTACCCTCTCGGGCGGCGAGCAGCAGATGCTCGCGATCGCCCGCGCGCTCATGGCCCGCCCGCGCCTGCTGCTCCTCGACGAGCCGAGCATGGGGCTGGCGCCGGTCCTCGTCGAGCAGATCTTCGATACGATCGGCGATATCAATCGACAGGGCATGACGATCCTGCTCGTCGAGCAGAACGCCGCGATGGCGCTCTCGATCGCGCACCGCGGGTACGTGCTGGAGACCGGCTCGATCGCGCTCGCCGGAACCGCCGCCGAGCTGTCGGACAACGCCGATGTCCGCCGGGCGTACCTGGGGGAATAGCGCGGGCGCGAGCGCGTCGGTGAGATCTCGCGCGTGGGCCTGGCTCGCGGTCTCAGTCGTCATCGCGGCCGCCGCCGCGATCCGGCTTCGGCTCCTCGACGTCCCGCTCGATCGCGACGAAGGCGAATACGCCTATTTCGGCCAGCTCCTGCTCGGCGGCGTGCCGCCGTACGCCATGGCCTACAACCTCAAGCTGCCGGGAATCTACGGCGTCTACGCCCTCGTCCTGGCCGCGTTCGGTCAGACACCGGCCGGGATCCGGATCGGTCTGATCGTCGTCACGTCGGCGACCACGGCCCTCACGTATCTCCTCGGCACGAGCCTCGCCGGGCCGGCGGTGGGCGTCGCCGCCGCAGCGATCTTCGCCGCGCTGTCGCTGAGCCCAACGGTCCTCGGTCTCGCCGCGTACGCCGAGCATTTCGCGCTGCTGCCGGTCGTCGCGGGAGCCCTCCTGCTCTGGCGGGTCGCCCGCCTTCGGCACCCCGTGCTCGTGCTGACCTGCGGGGTCCTGTTCGGCCTGGGTCTGCTCGTGCGTCAAAGCGCGGCCCTCTTCGTCGCGGGAGGCGTCGTCTACCTGCTCCTCGCGGACCCGGAGACCCCGGAGCGGCCGCGCGGGGGGCGCGGTCAGGCCGTCGCCGCCTTCGTCGCCGGCGCGGTGCTCCCGCTGGCGCTCACGTGCGTCGGGCTCCTCGCGGCCGGGACGTTCAGAACCTTCTGGTTCTGGGTCGTCTCCTACGCGCCCCACTACCAGGCGGATCTGTCGACGGGCTGGCGCAATCTCGTGCGGACCCTGGGCGCCGCGGCGCCGTCCGCGTCGGTGGCGCTCGCCCTCGCGGCGGTCGGTGTCGCCGCGATCCTGCGTGATCGGCGCGGCGACCGGAGGGCCTTCGTGCTGGCCCTGACGGCCTCGGCCCTCGTGGGAACAATGACGGGCCTCCAGTTCAGGCCGCACTACTTCCTGATCGCGCTGCCGGCGCTGGCGCTGCTCGCCGGCCTTGGGCTGGCGGCGCTGGCGGAGCTTCCGGCGCTCGGGCGGTCCGGCCGCCTCGGCTGGGCGCTGCCCGGAGCGCTCCTCGCGGTGGCGCTCGGCCAGCCTCTGTACGCCTCGCGCGCCGTGCTCTTCGAGCTCACGCCGGATCAAGTGTCCCGCGCCGTCTACGGGCGCAACCCGTTTCCGGAGTCGGTGGAGATCGCGCGCTACATCCGAGAGCACAGCGAGGCCGCCGACCGGATCGCCGTCGTCGGGTCGGAGCCGCAGATCTATTTCTACTCGTCCCGCCGCTCGGCGACCGGATACATTTACACGTATCCGCTGATGGAGCTCCAGCCCTACGCCTCGGCGATGCAACGTCAGATGATCGGTGAGATCGAAGCCGCCGCGCCGCGCTTCCTGGTCTTCGTCAGCGCCACTCGATCGTGGGTCGTGAGGCCCGGCTCCGATCAGACCATCTTCGGCTGGTTCGAGGCCTATCAGCGCGGCTTCACGCGTGTGGGCGTGGCGGACATCGTCTCCCCGCACGAGACCGTGTACCGCTGGGGCGAGGCCGCGAGCGGCTACACCCCGCATTCCGACGTATGGCTGATGGTCTTCGAGCGGCGTCGGCCGCGTTGAGCGGGTCAGCGGCCGTCCAGGCGCCCGCCGTGTCGACGGCCCCGGAATCCGGGCGCACCCCGCTCTGGGCCTTGATCGCGGTGGCGCTGATCCTGGTCGGCGTGGCGCTGGTCCGCGTACGGCTGCTCGACCTGCCGCTCGATCGCGACGAGGGCGAGTACGCCTATTTCGGCCAGCTCCTGCTGCGAGGGATCCCGCCCTACGCGGCGGCGTACAACTTCAAGATGCCCGGCATCTACGCCGTCTACGCCGCCATCCTCGCGGCGCTCGGGCAGACGCCGACCGCGGTCCACGTCGGCCTCTTGCTCGCCAACGCGATCGCGATCGCGCTGATGCTGGCGATCGGGCGCCGCTTGATCGGGACGCTCGGCGGCGTGGTCGCCGCGGCGGCCTACGCGGCCTTCACGCTCAGCCCCCGGCTACTCTCGTCGGCGGCGTACGCGGAGCACTTCGTGGTGGTGCCGGCACTCCTGGGCGTGCTCGCGCTCGCGAGGGCGGACGGGCGCCCGCGGCCGGCCGCGCTGCTCGGCGCCGGGGTGCTGTTCGGCGTGGCGTTTCTCGTCAAGCAGAGCGGCGGCGCCTTCGCGCTGTTCGGTCTCGCGTACGCCCTGACCGTGGCCCCGGGCGGCACGCGGCGGAGGCTGGCGTCCGGCGCGACGCTGGTGGCCGGCGCCGCGGCGCCGTACGCCGCGCTCTGCCTTCTGTTGCTCCTCGCCGGCACCTTTGGCTCGTTCTGGTTCTGGACCTTCACGTACGCGTACCACTACGGAACCGGCGAGTCGCTGCGGCAGGGCGCCACGAACCTCTGGACCGCGCTGGGCCTCATCCTGCCGACCTGCTACCTCGCCGTCGCACTCTCGGGGCTCGGCCTCTCGGCGGTCGTCTGGGACCCTGTCACACGCTCGCGATTCAAGCCCATCGGCCTCCTCCTGCTGTGCGGCATCGTCGCGACGTCGGCCGGCTTGTACTTCCGCCACCAGTACTTCATCCTCCTGCTGCCCGCGGTCGCGCTCCTCGCGGGTCTCGCCGTCGACGCCGTCACCCGCCGCCCGGCGTTGCGGGCCGCGCCGGCCGTGCGAGCGGCCGTGGCGATCGGGCTCGCGGCGGTTCCCCTCCTGCACCTCGTGTACCTGGAGCGCGGGATCCTCTTCGTGGGGACGACGCGCCAGGTGGGGCGCGCCCTCTACGGCATGAATCCCTTCCCCGAAGCCGTCGAGATCGGGAACTACCTCAAGGAGCGGACCGCCCCCGACGATCGCATCGCGGTGGTCGGCTCCGAGCCCGAGATCTATTTCTACGCGCAGCGGCGGGGCGCGACGGGATACGTCTACACCTATCCGCTGATGGATCCCCAGCCGTACGCGGCGTCGATGCAGCACGAGATGATCCGCGAGATCGAGGCGGGCGAGCCGCGTTTCGTGATATTCGTGCGCTTCTGGTATTCGTGGCTCCCGCGTCCGGAGTCGGATCAGACGATCTTCCGCTGGTTCGAGGACTACAAGCAGCGATTCGACCGGGTCGGCGTCGTCGACATCCTCTCGCCCGGGCAGACGCGCTATCTTTGGGGCGAGGCGGCGGCCGCCTACACGCCGGTCACGGACCGCTGGATCGCCGTCTACGAGCGCCGCGGAGCGCGCGCCGCCCACGAAAGGACCCGGCCATGAGACACCACGGTTTGACCTTCGAGCAGCACGAAGTCGGCGCCACCTTCACGACGCTCAGCCGGACCGTGTCCGAGACCGACATCGTCACCTTCGTGAACCTGTGCGGCTTCACCGAGCCGCTCTTCATGGACATGGAGTACGTCGCGCGCGAATCGGTGTTCAAGCGGCGCGCCGCACCCGGGGCGCTGACGTTCGCACTCTCCGAGGGACTGATCATGCAGACCGGGCTCATCCACGGCACCGGGATGGCCTACCTCGGCGGCGAGATGCGCCTGACGGCGCCGGTGCTCGAGGGCGACACGTTGACGGTGGTGATCGAGGTCGCCGACAAGCGAGAGACCAAGAAGCCCGACCGCGGGATCGTCACCTACCTGCACCGCGTGCTCAACCAGCGCGACGAGCCGGTGCTCGAAGCCCGCGTGCAGCGGATGATCCGCCGCGACGGCCGCTGAGTGGACCCCTCGCGTACAATCGTCGGGTAGCCAATCCTCGGCGCGGAGGCTCGGAGTGAACGGCCGAATCGTCCAGATCAGCTTGTCGCACGGTGGAGTGCCCAAGACAGCCGTCCCGTCGGCCCGGGTAACGGCCGACGGGCTCGAGGGCGATGCGCAGCGTGACCGCGAGCACCACGGGGGGCCGGAGCGAGCGGTGTGTCTCTACTCGCTCGAAGCGATCCAGCGCCTGCAAGGCGAAGGGCATTCGATCGTGCCCGGGAGTATCGGCGAGAACGTGACGGTGGCCGAGCTCGATTGGTCCGCCGTCGAGCCCGGCGACCACCTGCTGCTCGGGGACACCGTGCTCCTGCAGGTGACGCGCTACACGAGCCCGTGCTTGAACATCAGGGGCTCCTTCAAGCAAGGCGAATTCGCCCGCGTCTCCCAGAAGCTGCACCCCGGCTGGAGTCGCGTCTACGCTCGCGTGCTCGTCGAGGGCACGATCCGACGCGACGACCCGGTGCGGCTGCTCGACGAGAGTCGAGCCGCCGAGCTCACGGCCGCCGCCGGCCGGTGAGCCGCCAGCCCTCCGTCGTCATCATCGGCGGCGGCGTCACCGGCGCCTCGATCGCCTTTCACCTCACGGTCGTGGGTGTTCGCGACGTCCTCGTGCTGGAGCGAAGGAGCCTGGCGTCCGGCGGCACTGGCCGATCCGTCGGGATCGTCCGCCAGCTCTACCCCACGACCGAGACCAGCCAGATGGTCGTGCGGTCGCTCGGCGTCTTCCAGCGATTCGCCGACGCCGTCGGAGGCGATGCGGGCTACGTCTCGTGCGGCGCGCTCATCGGCGTCTCGGCGGCGATGCGAGCGAAGCTCGAGGCGACGGTCAAGCTCCAGCGGATGGTCGGCGTTCGCGCCGAGGTGCTCGAGCCGCGCGATCTCGCGCGCGTCGAGCCGCAGATCGATCCCGAGAGCCTCGGCGCCGTCCTCTACGAGCCCGATTCGGGCTACGGCGATCCCACCGCGGTGACGAACGGCTATGCCGACGCGGCACGACGCAACGGCGCGCGGATCGAGCAGGGCGTGGAGGTCGTGGCCGTCCGCCGCGCGGCCGGCCGTGTCACCGGCGTCGAGACCGCGGCCGGCGAGCGCATCGACGCGCCGGTCGTCGTGAATGCGGCCGGCCTCTGGTCGCCGGGCGTCGCGCGACTGGCCGGCATCGAGCTGCCGATCGTGGTCGGCCGCCACCCCGTGTTCGTGGTCGAGCGCGACGCGTCGTTCGGGCGTCCGCACCTCGTCTATCTCGATCTGGCCGGCGGCAGCTACGCCCGGCCGGAGACCGGCGGGCTCACCCTGACCGGCTCGCTCACCGACGACGAGACCCAGCACCCGATGGCGCCCGAGCTGCTCGGGGCCGATGTCGGTCTCGACGAAGCGGCCGAAGTGCTCGAGCGCACCGGCCGCGCGATCCCGCGCCTGGCCGAGGCGCGCTACCGCCGCGGCTGGGCGGGGGCCTTCGACATCACGCCGGACTGGATGCCGATCCTCGACGAGTCGCCGCTGCGCGGGTTCTGGATCGCGGCCGGGATGAGCGGGCACGGCTTCAAGCTGTCGCCCGCCGTCGGCGAGATGATGGCGGCCCTGATCACCGGAGCCGCGCCGCCGGTCGCTCCAACGCCGTTCGCCTTCGGGCGGTTCGGCGCGAAAGGAGCCGGCGGGACCTTCGTCGCGTCCTACCTGAGCTGACGCGGCCGGCGCGTCAGGCGCGCGCGACGGGCAGCTCGACGGTGAACGTCGTGCCCGTGCCTTCCACGCTCTCGACGCGGATCCGGCCGCCCGCAGATTCGACGATGGTCTTCGTGATCGCCAGACCGAGGCCCGTCCCGGCGATCTCACGGGTGGCCTGGCTCTTGACCCGGTAGAACTTGTCGAACACGTGCGGCAGGTCGCGTGCCGGAATCCCCAAGCCCGTGTCCGACACGCGGAGCGTCACCGTCTCGGTGCCGTCGCCGCCGGCGGAAAACGCGGCGGAGACCGTGACCCGCCCACCCGACGGCGTGTACTTGATCCCGTTGTCGATCAGGTTGACCAGTACCTGTCGGATTCGGATCGGCGCCGCCATGACGATCGCCTCGGCGGGCAGATCGGTCCGGAGCTCGATCGCCTTGCGCTCGGCGTTGGGTGCGACGATCCGCAGCGCCTCCCGGGCGACGGGCACCAGGTCCATCGGCTCGCGGGCGGCGTCGAGCCCGGCTTCGATCTTGCCGATGTCGAGCAGGTCGGTGACGAGATCGGCCATGTGCTGGGCCGTGTCGCGGATGTCCTGGCAGTGCTTCTCGTATCCGGCGTGCGACGGTCCGGCCATCCGCATCAGGTCCGCGATTCCCGCGATGACGGTGATCGGGCTCTTGAGGTCGTGCGAGACGGTGTTGACGAAGTCGTTCTTCATGTTCTCGAGATTCTTCAAGAGCGTGATGTCGCGCAGGACCACCGCCAGCCCGACCGGCTCGCCGAAGGGCGTGACGACCTGAACCATGCTCGCCTGCGCGGTGCGGCCGTCGGGCAGGGGAAGCTCGGAGATGCCGGGCCGACCCTTCACGAACAACTCGCGCAGCGGCCCGTAGTCGACGACCTCGAGCAGTGGCCGACCTTCGACCGCGTCCGGTGCCAGGCCGAGCAGCTGCCGCACGGCGCCGTTGGCCAGCAGCACGAGGCCGCCCTGATTCATCGCGATCACCGCGTCGGCGGTGCTGCCGAGCACGCCGAGCATCGTCATGCGCTCATCGGCGAGCGTCTGGTAGGCCTGCGCGGTCTCGAGCGCAGCCGACAGCCCCGCCGCCAGGAGCGCGGCCAGGTGGACGTCGGCGGCGCCATACGCGATCGGCGGACGCGCCGCGAAGAGCATCGCGCCGAGCGTGTCCGGCCCACGACGGATCGGCACGGCCACGGCGGCCCGCATCCCCGCCCCGACCAGCACCCCCTCGAGATCGTGCACGCCGTCGCGGACGAGGCTCAGGTCCTCGACCCGCTGCGGCTGGCCCGTCGTGATCGCCCGGCCCGGCACGCCTTCGTAGAGCGAGAATCCCCTGGGGCTCACGGCGTCGGCGTCGAGGCCGGCGAGCGTGTGCACGAGGTAGCTGCCCTTCTCGGGATCCGAGAGGCACACGGCGAGATAGTCGTGCTGCAGCACGCTGCCCGCGTGATCGCCGAGTGTCTGGAAGAAATGCGTGGGGATCGGCGAGCGGAACAGCTCGATGAGGAGCTCGCTGAGCCGCGTCAGGCGCTCGGCCTGGCTCATGCCGGGACCAGCGCCGCGACACAGCGGACGCGCGCGAGCTCCGCGAGCTCGGCGCCGCTGGGAACCGGGTCGATCGGGCCCACCATCGTGACGTGTCGGATCATGCCCTGCTTGTCGACCAGGAACATGCCCTGCTCGTGCGCGGTCATCGCGTGGTGGTGCAGGCGCCGCACGAAGTTCCGGTTCATGACGTCGAAGAACGCCCCGCGGGTCTGGTTGACGCTGTCGCCGTGCGTGAACGCGTGGGCGAAGCTCACCACGGCCGTGCGGGTC
>JACXTT010014387.1_pt1 | contig 10354 bp, 16 predicted proteins | sample 9270951 | NCBI WGS metagenome assembly JACXTT01 (sample SAMN15532306, study PRJNA645909) | rock metagenome | isolation source: weathered quartz diorite | place: Puerto Rico | collected 2017-06-21
TCATGCACGACCAGAACACAGCAGATGTTTCTATCACCGCCTCACGCTTTCCGCAGGAGAGAGCGGACGAGCTTGCCTGGCAGTTGCTTGGCGTCACTGTCAGTGAAAGCGACGACGGGCTTGAGGTCAAGAAAATACGCCCAGGCAGTCCTGCCGAACGCATTGGCGTTGAACGAGGAGACACCCTTATGGGACTCTCCGGTGCGCCGACCAAGACGTTGGCGGAATTCCGTCGCAAGCTCATCGAGGTGCGGCTGAGTCAAAGCATTCTGCTTTCCATCGCACGCGGACAACAGCTTTACCACGTCACCATTCCTTTGGATCAAGGATAACTTGGCTTAGTCTTTTGTTCCGATGAAGATGAGTGATGTCATTTTGAGTCTTTCATAGCACGGCGCGCTAAGCCCGTGGGCAGAAACAAAAGGTGCCTCACTGTCCGTCATTCCCGCGCAGGCGGGAGTACAATTTTCTAGATCGCAGAAAGAGTTCCCTCGTTAGAGAAATAGCCCAGGACCGTGCAAGATATAGTGCGATCTGGTATAGGGATATACGGTGAAAAGCGAGGTTTTTAATGACTCTCAAAGAAGCATACCTCATTATCCAAAATCATGAAAAGGATTTGTTCTTACAGGCCGATCACATCTGCATTATGCAAGAGCACCACACCATCGATACCTGCCCCTTGGTCTCCTGGGAAAAAATAGGGAACGAGCAGATAGCCAATCCCTCAGCCGTGTATACAGAATTCGACGCCAAGAGGGATAAACCCGAGCAGCTTAAGCAGCGATGTGCAGGCAGCGGTTCGCTCAAGCCGCCGCCCAAGGCCTAGTCTACAACGGACCTTGGATAGACAACCTGCGACTTTACAATATATGTTGCAAACTAACGTAATCACAAAAACAAAGGAGAGAGCACACAGGATGCGTTGTGTTCACTGCCTTCGTACTGTATCCGAAGACAATCTTACGGAAGATCATTGGTTGCCTGTAGCATGGTATCCAAGCACCACACCGCGCAACCTCGAAAAGTTATCGTTTCCTGCTTGTCGATGTTGCAATAACCGCTATGGCAAGATTGAGGATCAGTTGCGGTCACGATTGGCACTTGCTCTCGACCCAACAGAACCGGCGGCGCAAGGCATCGTACAATCAGTTCACCGTGCAATCGATCCTAAGAAGGGAAGAGACGGTAGAGACAGTAGGATGAGGGCGGCCCGCAAAAAGGCGCTATGGAAAGACCTTTTTCCTGCTCGTTTGGCACCGAGTTACGCGACGATTCCAGGATTGGGGCCGTATTCTAATATTCCACTCGATGACCAGATTGCTTTCGGAGTCGAGGCTGAAAGCCTCGAAGCTTTTGTCCAAAAGCTCGTTCGAGGTCTCGCATACATTCAGCTCGAGCGCTACGTTGAATCTACGTATGAGATCGAGATGCACCTGCTTCAAAACGAAGACGCGCATGTCTTTACCGACCTGCTCGATGGGTTCGGAATAACATTAGATCGAAGTCCAGCCATCCGTGCCCGCATTGCTCGTAATCCCGCCGACCCAATTTCTGCGCTTCATGAGTTCATTATCTGGGAACGCTTTACAATTTACGCACTTTCAAGCCCTCGACTAAATGTCTAGGATTCCTGTCTTTGCTTTTTCTGTCGGGGAGTAGTCCGGCTTTTCCTAAAACTCTGAACATGCTTCAAGGCACATAAAAACGAATTGTTGCTGCTAGCGCTACTGCCCTTTCTTGCGCTGTTGCTTTTGTGTACATAGTCACTCTATTGACGGGTATATTGTCCTGGCTATGCAGAGGAGGAGAAAACCATACGCGCCTTTCTTTCTCTTATCGCTCGGTTAATTGGCTACGACACCGAGCAGAACGTACCGCAAAATGAGGCCGAAGCGACCACGTGGTATCGCAAAGCTTCCCAAGGGGATGCTGAGGCGCAATACACGCTTGGCAACTTGTATTACAACGGCGCGGGCATCTTGCGCGACGATGCCGAAGCGGCCGTGTGGTACCGGAAAGCAGCTGACCAAGAGCACGCTCAAGCGCAGTTCCAGCTTGGTTTCATGTGTTACGTGGGGCGGGGCGTCCCGCAAAATTATGCGGAAGCGGCCACATGGTACCGGAAAGCAGCTGACCAAGAGCACGCTCAAGCGCAGTTCCAGCTTGGTTTCATGTATTACGCGGGGTGGGGCGTCCCGCAAGATTATGCAGAAGCGGCCACATGGTACCGGAAAGCAGCTGCCCAAGGGGACGCTGAGGCGCAATACAGGCTTGGCGGCATGTATGACTCAAGACGGTACGACTACGTGCAAGGCGTACCGCAGGATGATGCGGAAGCGGTGACGTGGTATTGCAAAGCTGCCGAACAAGGACATGCTCAAGCGCAGATCAGCCTCGGGTTCATGTACGAAATGGGGCGAGGCGTATTTCAAAACTACGCCGAAGCGGTCACGTGGTACCGTAAAGCTGCCGAACAAGGGAAGACTGAGGCGCAGTACTACCTCGGGGTCGCATACGACAAGGGACGAGGCGTGTTTCAAAACTACGCCGAAGCAGTCACGTGGTACCATAAAGCAGCTGACCAAGGGGATGCTCAAGCACAGTACAGCCTCGGAGTTATATACGACACGGGGCGGGGCGTCCCGCGAGACTACGTACAAGCCCACATGTGGCACAACCTTGCGGCCTCTCGTCTCCCTGCTGGCCCTGAGCAGGAGGAAGCGGCAAAAACACGCAATGCAGTTGCGGCCAAGATGACCCTCGCGCAGATCGCGGAAGCGCAACGACTAGCCCGCGAATGGAAACCGACAGCTCCGCCGCAAACGCCGCGTTAAGTGGCATAAGAAATGAAAATGACAAAGATGCGCGCGTCAAAGTCGGGCTGTGTAAGACTGAGGGAACGTTGCAGGGAAATTCGGGTTATAATGAGCATGGCGCTATGCTGCGCACTATTACAGGCGCGCTCTCGTGGCGCCGCGCCAACGGCCCGAATATCAAAATTCTTTCGGTAAGCCTGCCTGTTTAAGAATTCCATTTGCCGTGTGGCGGGAGAGAATTTTGTTGTCAACTGGGAAATAGCGGTTGGTGAGGGGACTGAACCACATCTCGTGATCGCCTTTGCCCTGGCGGTGGAAATAGCACCCTCGCGCCCGGAGAATACGTTTCACGTCGGGCGCGTAGTCTGCCATTTTGCTAGTGACGGAGCGAGATAAGCTGTTCGCGATGCGCAATCAGGTTGACAGGCACGTCGCCGATCGTGACGCCTACCAAAGCATCATTCGCTTCCAGCAGTTCGGGGATCATAACGGTAAGTTTGTCTGCCAAAGCTTCCACAGTGTCAGCTTCCGTGATAAGCCCAGGGACATCGTCGCTGGTTGCAACCCAAACACCGGCTTCGGCGTCCCATTCAGCGTGTACCGTGATCTGCTTTGGTAGCATTTAAGAAAAGTTCTAGGCGGATGACCACACCTTGTCAATCGCACAAGTTAGCACCGGCTAGGCACACGCTCTTCGCCATGAGCGCGGATTCTTGCAAGACTGACCCTTTCCCTTTGAATTTCTCTTGGGTGAGCCCTAGTCCCCGTCCAGGTCCGCAACTGTTCTTCACTCTTCCTGAGTTCTTCATCCCACTTATCGACAAGCGGGGGAACATCAAGGTCTGCAATGAGGAAGCGGATCACGTGCTCTATCGTCACCCCACCCGTGGGAATATGCAACGTGTTCGGCGAGAAACCATCTCGAACGCCTTGGAACTCACGGTGACACTGGACATGATGACGGCTGTAGGGAAAGTCAGGATCAATAGGCCGTGAGTGCCCGTCAAAGAATGCCAACGTTGTTTTCTCTTGCTTAACGCTCCGAATGAAGAAGCGGAGGCGAGAGCGAGTGAGCACCTTATTCAAGGTTCGATTCAGATGATCCTGGAAGGTCTGGAAAGCTTCGCGCGGAGTCCTGGCTGGAAGAGGCACGAGGTGAGCCTACCCTGTTCAGTGATCCAGGAGCGCAGCAAGCATGGATAGATGGGCAAGGTAGCCGTTTGATCCTGTTCGGGGAATTGTCTTTTCCCGGAGTCCTTGCAGATACTCCTCTCCACTTATCCCAAGCCCTTCACGTGCATCTCTGTTGATGAGAGCAAGGAGTTCCTCATCTGAGAGTTCAATAAAACCATCCTCTACCGGTTCCGGGGTTTCCGTTAGTTCTTTAGCTACAGCTTGGGCCTTCACAAGAAAGTCTCCTTGTAACAACAAAAATCTCCAAAGCACTTAAAATATGTTGTTACATTCACATGTATAGCACGCCAAGGGAACTCGTGACAAGAAGAAAAGGAACTTGAGTAGATAGGTAGAAATTCTCAAGAAATAAGAAGTCAAGTCTTGCATCAACACATTGGCAGAGTAAAGCAAACAATGAAGGAAAAAATGCGGATTGCAAGATCTGACCCCTTTCCTTTGTCAAAAAAATTGACCCAAGAGAAAGCGGACGAGCTTGCCTGGCAGTTGCTTGGCGTCACTGTCAGTGAAAGCAACGACGGGCTTGAGGTCAAGAAAATACGCCCTGGAAGTCCCGCTGGACGCATTGGCGTTGAACGAGGAGACACCCTTGTGGGACTCTCTGGGACGCCGACCAAGACCTTGGCGGAATTTCGTCGCAAGCTCATTGAGGTGCGGCTGAGTCAAAGCATTCTGCTCTCCATCGCGCGCGGACAACAGCTTTACCACGTCACGATTCCTCTGGACCAAGGCTGAGCTGCTGAGGAGCCTAAATCATGTGGCGATGGTTAGCCCATCTCCCATCTCCCGGCTATGCGACCTTCAATTTAGTCTCGACGTGCACTTCTAACCCGGCTCGGGCCAACAGATTAATGAGCTTGTCAATACTAAACCGACTGATCTCACCCTTGAGGAGGTTGCTGATGCGGGGTTGGGTTTCCCCAAAGAACGTCGCTGCTTCCGCCTGTGTCCAGCCTCGCTCCTGAATGTACTTCCGTAAATCCAGCATCAAATCGGCTCGCATCTTCAGATTGGCCGCTTCCTCAGCCGCAAAGCCGAGATCCTCGAACACATTCTCACTGCCGCGTATGACTTGGAGCCTTTGCCTTCGCTTGATGGAACCGGTGCGCGCGTTGTGCTTCTTCGTGGCGTTGCTGACCAAGGGCAATGTCTCGCTTGCTGGTCTTTCGGGTTTTCTTCTGGAAGGCATGGAGCACATAGACGGCCTCCTGAAACTTGGCAATATAAAACACTCGGTACGCATTGTCGGTCTGGAGGCGTAGCTCATAGGTCCCAGGCCCAATGATGGGCATCGGTTTGAAATCGCTTGGTTCGTCCTCGCGTTGGACGGCCCGTAATTCAAAGCCTGCTCTGCGTCGGGCTTCGGCGGGAAACTGGCGCAGGTCCTCACGCGACGATCCAACCCAGGTCAGCGGCTTCTCCCTCATCCCGACCATGCCAGATCAGGTATACTGCGATGTTCAGGAGTCGTCAAGTTGCACGGTTGTTCGGGTTCGGATCGTTCAGATTCCTGATCGCCAGGGATCGGATCTCTGGGTATCCGAGCGCTCGCTCCAGAATCTGCCGTGAGATCGCCCAGAATACGGCGACTTCGCCCGCGTGGGGCAATTGAAAGTGAGACACGGCCCCGTTCTGAATGAGCACGCGACGACGGACCTTCTCTGTTAGGTGCTCCACACGAAGCGAATCCGGGACCGACCGGGTCAGCTGATACAGGTCCATGCCGAATTCCTCGAACTGCGGAAGCTCTGACAGAAAGGTGTCTCGGTCCATCTCGAGGTCGTACGATAGATTCCGAACCCGCAGGAGCCGAGCTGCGTCAGTCGTTGTCAGCGGGACCGGCGCCTGCCACCACTGGATCGTGCGGTGGGGCCAATGATTCACCAGCCAGATGATCCGTGCGCTCGGATCGAGAAGGTAGGCGAGCACGCGAGAGGTACAGGGCGCGAGCGCCAGACAAAATGAGCCGTCGTCTTGCTCGTTGATGAAGGAATCTGTCTGCTCGCTGTTCATAGTCTCCAGATTCAAGCCTAACTATTGATTAACTTGTCATTTCGCCCTGATAATGAGATATTGGGCTAGTTTTCGGGCAAAAATACAAAAACCGATTATCAACACTTTCAAGGCAACACAACGAGATCTGATATGCCTGCTGCCACGAGAAGTCAACACCAAGACCCCCCAGCAATCAGCTTCGTGCCCCGTTTTATCCCTCCTCCCTTCACCCCAAATACTCCTCTGCAGACTATCTCATCTACTTTGTCTAGTTTTGAGAAATAAGGGCTCAAATGTGGTGTTGATCAAAGAAGGTAAGGAATAAGCGCGGCGACGCGGCGACGATAATCCGCATAAGCATCACCAAACTCTTGACTGAGCCATCTTTCTTCAATGCTCAGTTTACGCCAGAGCGCCCCTAATGCGATCGCCACCGCCAGAACACCTCTCCACTCGTCACGAGCAATTGCGGAGCCTACGAAGCCAAGAAGAATTCCCGTATAGATCGGATGCCGAACGTATGAGTATGGGCCAGAGGCAATCAGTTCGTGATCCTGCTTGATCGTCACAGCGCTACTCCAGTTGGCGCCAATATGCAGACGCGCCCAAACACTAAACAGCAATCCGCTCGCAGTGATTGCCGCACCGATCCAGAAGGCGCTGACGGCATCAGAAAAAAGGCGGACTGCCAAGATCGCGAGTGGCGCAGAGGGCAACCCCAACAGGAGCGCGGCAAAGATCAGCGGCCCGACATGTGAAAGGTGAGACCCGAAGGACTCGCGCCGGATGGATTGCTTTGAACCCAAGGATGCGACCCACCAGTAGATTGCCCATAGCATCCACATAGCTGGAACAAGATAACGATAGATAGGGTTCACAGCAGAAACCTTTGGAGACTCACGGTCCGCCTCAGCCGTCACAGCCCAATTGTCTCGTTTCGCATTCGCTCAGAACTGCTCGCGGATCACGGTCAGACTGGAGGCGGGGGTTAGGCGCTTTCAGATATTTTCCCAGGAATCCAAGCACCCGCTGCCCATAGGCCTCGGGGACGAACTTGTACAGATCCTCATGCGCCGCACCTTCGACAGCCCAGAACTCTTTGGGCTCATTAGCCGCTTCGAAGAGCCGGCGCGCCTCTTCAAGACGCGTGTGTTGATCTTCCGTACCAGACAGCACCAACAGTGGCTGACGGAAACTGGCAATGTGGTCGATGGGTCGCAGAACCTGCACATCGATGCCAAGCCGGGGCTTGAGCTGCATGGTGAGCAGAGGCCCTAGCATGACAGCGGCCCTCCCGAGCTGCAGCCGAAGACGGTCAGCTACCGCTTCCTCAAAGGTAGGATAGACCGATTCAAGCACAAGGGCATCAACTTGAAGCGGCCCCTCGCCCAGGAGTGCAGCCACTCCCCCTAACGATTGGCCAATAGCTGCGATCTTTGGACATTGGAAGGTTGTGTGAAGCAGCGCGACCGCTGCTCGCGCATTGGCAGATTCGAGGTAACCGAAGGTGATGTATTGCCCAGGACTCTCTCCGTGGGCCTGAAAGTCAAACAAGAGCGAGGAGTACCCAGCCTGCCGCAACAGGCGGGCGCGCTCGATCATGCTCCGACGGTCAGCGCGGATCCCGTGCATGAGCAGGATACACGGTGCACCTGCTTTGGCGCGCACGAACCAGCCGCTGAGGCCGCTGAACTCAACAGCGACCGCATTGAGGTCGGACGGAGGCGGTCCAACAAGATGAAGCCTCGGTGCGGATAGCGCAGAACCGACAGCATAGCAGGCAACGGCTGCTACAAAAACTGCTGCAAGCAAGGCTCCTAATAGAACCCCTCGCCGCCTCTTTTTCCTCTTATGCCTAACCATCGATTCACTTGCTATTTTGCCTTACGAAGGCATGCGAAAGACGGGCAATTGCCAGCCCCACCAAATAGCAAGCAACCGGAGCGCAGCAACCAGAACCACTCCGGCCCCGAACGCCCACGAACGCTTCATCCCAGCCGCCTGTAGGAGCAGATAGAGAGCAATGCCCCCTATAGCGGCAGTTGCGTAAATGTCTCGCCGCAGGAGAAGGGGAATCTGCGCCGTGATGACATCCCGCAAGACGCCTCCGGCAACGCCAGTCATCGTGCCCAGCAGCACCACGATGAGCGGCGGGCGCTGCAAAGCTTCCGCCACCTGAGCGCCAGACATCGCAAACAGCGCCAACCCAAGCGCGTCGGCCACGAGGAGTGCATTGCCAGGCAGCGGCAATACCCGCACATAACCAACGGTAAACAAAGCAGACACAATAATGACAGTCAGATACGTTGCATCAGTGATCCAGAAGATCGGATGTCGATTCAAGAGGAGATCACGGATGGTGCCGCCTCCAACGGCCGTAAGAGCTGCAAGCACGATGACCCCAAAGAGATCCAGCCCCGTCCGACCCGCCGCGAGTGCGCCGCTCACGGCAAAGACGGCGACGCCCACAAGGTCGAGGATATAGAAGATCATACATGTCCCACACTGCCGAACACGCGCGGTGAGCCGCGCCGAGGACAACCCGACCTTTCGGTATCAACAGGGCCGTGCACTCCCCAGCGTCAGCTTCAGTGGCTCAGTTAGATTTCACTCATAGTGCGTCCACATGCGGATGACCTTCACGACCTTCTCAGCTTCCAACACCTCATAAACGAGGCGATGCTGAATGTTAATCCGCCGCGAGTAGGCTCCCTCAAGGTCGCCCACTAGTTTCTCGTATACTGGCGGCGTCTGAAACGGATCGCTTTCCAGGATCTCCAACAAAGCCTTAGCTTTGGCTTTTAGCCCGCTCGCGGCAAGTTTTTTTGCATCCTTACGGGCTTGCCTGGTATACACGAGCTGCCAGCTCACCAATCCAGGTCCTTCGCACACTCCTCAATCGGAGTCGCTAGTCCTTTCTTGATCGATTCCCGCATGCCCGGAATGGACAGTAAATAGAGTGTTTCCTGGATTGCGGCCCAGTCTTCTTCCGAGAGGAGCACGGCATTATGCCGTTTTCCCGTGATTCGGATTGGCCGGTGTGAAGAGGCCGCTTCGTCTATCAAGCGATAGAGGTTTGCTCGGGCTTCGCTCGCAGTGAAAGTAGACATAGACGAAGCGTACGAAATGACGTACGAACTGTCAAGTGAAATATAACGTCGCTATATAGACGCCCCGACGTGGGGCCTTCCAGACTCATTCGCGAACCGCAAGAGATTCGGGAGCGTCTCTTCCATTCTCCTCTACTCCAAACCCCCACCTGCACTACAATGAGTCCGCGAACCCCTTGATATCGCGGATCGTGGCCGCGTACACGTCCGGCAGTGCCTGACGGAAGATAACGTCGCCAGCGTGGCAGGTGCCGTTGACGGTCCGGCTGTACCCGTGCACCCCGGCCGCCCGGAGCATCTGGTGATATCGTAAGCCCTCGTCCCGCAGAGGATCTAACTCATTGACAGAGATGACATGTGGAGGCAGACCTTGCAGATCCGCACGCGTCGCCCAGTAGGGCCAGCACAGCGGATTGGTGTCGTTTTTGTGTTCAGGGTCGTAAACCGTAGCCATCATGCCCATCTGGTCGCAGGAGGCCAGATAGCCATCGTTTTCGTACAGGGACGGCAGCTCTTTGCTTTTCTGCGCCCAGGCGCCATAAATGTACGGACACAAGGCGTAGACACCATCAATCTGTGCAAGCCTACCGTCCTTCTTGACCTTTAAACATACGGCCAGAGAGAGATTGCCCCCGCCGGACTCGCCTGACACAATAATCTTCGAGATTCCCAAGGCGACCTTGTGGTCAAACGTCCACTGTAAGCCGCTCATGCAGTCATTAAGGCCGGCCGGGAACGGGTGATTGCCCAGCTTACCCGCACCATTACGGAACTCGACGCCTACAACCACCAGGCCCAGGGCCGCAAGTTCGTCCCGCCAGCGGGTGTAGGTTGCGCCGGTGGCCGTCAGCACGACCATGCCGCCGCCGTGAATATGATACACACAAGGGAGTGGACCAGAAGGGTTCTGTGGCCTGTGGATATACAGGCGAATGTCGTTGCCATCCACACCTTTGATGATCTCGGTGCGACGCTCCACATTTTGCATCGGCGGCAGATCAGCGAACAACGCCGCAAATACGGCCTCCATGCCCGCCTCGCTCGCCGCAACATAGTCAAGCTTTTCCTGCAAGGGCGAGTCCGCGCGCACCGGTGCGGGTGGAGGAGCACTGTCTAAGGCAAAGGGGGCGCAGGCGGCGATCAACCGCGGATCGGCGCGTGGATCAGTCTTCAAAACCCTGTCGGGGTCGCCGAGACGGCCGGGCAAAAAGGGCTGCTCGTTGATGTTGTGTGTAG
>JACXTT010014388.1_pt1 | contig 10354 bp, 9 predicted proteins | sample 9270951 | NCBI WGS metagenome assembly JACXTT01 (sample SAMN15532306, study PRJNA645909) | rock metagenome | isolation source: weathered quartz diorite | place: Puerto Rico | collected 2017-06-21
GGGTGGCGATCGCCCGCGCCCTGGCCTACAACCCCTCCGTGCTGCTCATGGACGAGCCGTTCGCGGCGCTGGACGCGATGACTCGGGAAGAGATGCAGCGGCTGCTGGTCGAGGTGTGGCAGGAGACGCGGAAGACCGTGGTCTACGTCACACACAACGTGGCGGAGGCGGTCTACCTGGCCGACCGGGTCGTGGTCCTGACCCCGCACCCCGGGACGGTGAGGGCGGACCTGAAGGTCCTGCTGCCCCGGCCGCGGGATCCCCTACGGGTGGAGTTCCTCGAGCACCAGCGCCAGGTGATCGCGCAGCTGACCGTCGCGCCCTGACGCCCGAGCGGGGCGCGCCGGGTGGGCGGCGCGCCCCGCAGGCCAGGGCAGGGTGTCGGAGGGAGCCCGGCACCTTGCCCCGAGCGTGCACTGCATCGATCAGAGCGACCGCAGGAAGTTCAGCACGTCCTGCTTCTGCCCCTCCGGGAGGAGGTTGAACAGGGCGATCACCCCGTTGGCCTCCGACGCCTGGTATCGCAAGGTGGGGGGGCTCCGGTGAGCCTGGATGGCGGCCAGCAGGTCGGTCGTCCGGCCGTCATGCAGGAAGAAGATCCGCTGGCCGAGGCCCCACAGCGGCGCGGTCCGGAACTCGTCGGGGCCGGCTTCGCCCTGAAGCACGTCGTCGGCGAGGTTCACGCCCATGTTGTGGAGTAGCACGTCGGAGAAAAGGTGCACGTTCTGGTAGCGCAGCGCCGCGACCGGCGAGTTACCGGTCTGCAGCGTGGGCGTGTGGCAGTGCGCGCAGCCGATCGCGCCGAACAGGAACCGGCCGCGGCCGATGGAGGCGGCGCCGCCGGGCGTGTCGGGGGAGGGCGTCGGTGGAGCCAGAAAGCGCATGAAGAACGCGAACTTCTCGATGGAACTGATGCCGGCCGGTGTCGTGAGGACCTCGGTGTCCGTCACGGAGTTCGGTACGGGCGCGAACTGACAGTTCGGCGTCTCGTCGCGCTCCGACTGGAATCCCTCGTTGGTGATCCCCATCTCGACATTGTAGGCCTCAGCCGAGAAGATGAGCAGGGACTTGTTCTGCGCCTTCCAGCCGAAACGAGTGATCGTGCCGTCGTTGCCGTTGGTGTTGGGGTCGCCGCTGATGCGGTTGGGACGCCCGAAGATCCCGAGCGCGGACTTCGCGCTGGCATTGGCGGCTCGGTTGGCGAGGATTACGCTGTCCGGGATCGCCTCGATCAGGCCGGCGCCGAACGTCGGCGTCGGGATCCGGAAGATGACGTTGTTGGCGGCGAGCTGTGCTTCGATGCTGTCCTGGAGGATGGTGCAGCCGGTGGCGTCACCGCCGGGTGTCCCATCGTTGCGGCCGCTGATCACGAACAGGGCGTGGACGCCGCCGTCGCGAGTGCCGTCGGCCTTGTACTTGAACCGTGCCTCGCGCACCGGGCCATTGAGCCGTATGAACGACGGTACGAAGTTGCTGGCGCCGTGCGCCTTGGCGATCGCGACCTGGGGATTCACCGCTGGGCTGGTACCGCCGGTCGCCGGCTGCGAATGGCAACCCTCGCCACTGTCCAGGTTGAACCGCGGGCCCAGGCCGTCGGCGATGCCCTCCACCTCCTCGAAGTCGACCCTCCCCGCGTCGAAGAATTCCTGCTCGCGGGCGCTCAAGCCCGATAGCGCCCCTCCGGCGCCGGCCGCGCCGCCCCGGACACCCGGATCGTGGGCTCGGAACAGCTGAGCCGGCAGCAGCTGGACCATTCCGAGGACCATGAGCGCGGCGATCGTCCCGATCAGTGCCTTGGCTCTCACTTGGGCATCCTCCCTTAGGCAAGTCCCCGGGCGGGGTGAACCCCGGCCTCGGCGGTCAGGGGACATGAGCAAGATCAATGCCACGCCCGGCCGGTCGGGATGGGCCGGAAATCCGCGACGTTGCCGCGCGGGCCCATCTGGGAGTTCTCAGTGCTCGGAAATCGCGGGCGGACCGTTCTCACGACTGAGAAGCGGACTCCGCACTTTCGGCCTTGTCCGGGAGCGGGGAGGCGCGTTACGCTCTGCGGGCACGGCGGTCGGGACCTGATGAAGAGCCCAATGGATCGACCCGAGCACGCCCTCGGACACCCGCCGAGAGATGCGGCCGGTAGGCCGCCACCTCGACCGACTCTTCACGATCACCGGTTACGGGCCGAGTCCGACGACGTCGGTGGAACGATGACGGCGACGGCCGGAGCGCAACGGGGAGGCCCCGCTCGGCCTTCGAGGCCGCTGGTGCGGATCGAGCGGGCGCCTCCCGGTCAGGGAGGCCAGCGAATGACTCCGTCCGTTCTCGTCGTCGACGACGAGCCCACGATGCAGCTGTTGCTGGAAGGGTTTCTCGAAGACGAGGGGTACCACGTCGCCACGGTCGGGAGCGGCCTGGAGGCGCTGGCCCAGATCGACGCGCGGGAGTTCGACGTCGTCGTCGCCGACATCCGTCTGCCCGACGTGAGCGGGCTGGCGGTGTTGGAGCGATCGCGGTCGCGCAACCCAGCGACCTCCGTCATCCTGATGACCGGCTACGCCACGCTCGACACGGCGGTGGAGGCGCTGCGGAAGGGCGCCCGGGACTTCCTCCAGAAGCCGTTTCGCCTGGAAGACCTGGCGCGGTGTCTGAGACGGCTGCGCGGTCGCGAAACGTGGCGGGAGCCGGAGCAGACCGACCTGTCGCGGTGCGGCGCCGAACAGACACTGGTGGGAGAGAGCGAGGCCATGCGCGCGGTGCGGGAGCAGATCGCTCGCTACGCGCCGATCCCCAGCAACGTGCTGATCACGGGAGACAGCGGGACCGGGAAGGAGCTGGTCGCGTGCGCCATCCATGCTGCGAGCCCACGCCGCCACGGGCCCTTCGTGCCGGTGAACTGCGGCGCGATCCCCGAAGCCTTGCTGGAGAGCCAGCTCTTCGGGCACGTCAGGGGCGCCTTCACCAGCGCCGTGCAGGCCAACCCCGGTCTGTTCATCGCCGCCCGCGGAGGCACCCTCTTCCTCGACGAGATCGCCGAGCTGCCCTTCCCGCTGCAGGTGAAGTTGCTGCGCGTCCTGGAGGAGCGGCAGGTGTGGGCGGTCGGAGCCAGCAAGCCGTTGTCCGTCGACGTCCGCGTCATCGCCAGCACCAACCGCGACCTCTCGCGCGAGATCGAGGCCGGCCGGTTCCGGGCCGACCTCTTTTACCGGCTGGACGTCCTGCAATTGCGACTGCCGGCGCTGCGCGAGCGGCGCAGCGACATCCCGCTGCTGGTGGACCACTTCATCAGGCGGCTGAACGTCAAGCTGAACCGCCGGGTCCACGGCATCGAGCCGGAAGCCCTCCACGTTCTCGTGAACCATGGCTGGAAGGGTAACGTGCGCGAGCTGGAGAACCTCCTCGAGCGCGCCGCGATCCTGGGCGACGGCGATGCCATCCGGCTTGCCCATCTCTTCCCGCACGCCGAGGCCGAGACGCCGGCGTCGCGCCCGGCAGACCTCCGGGACGCGGTGCGGCGGTTCGAGCGCGAGCACATCGAGGGCGTCCTCGCCAGGACCCGGTTCGACAAGCGCCGCGCCGCCCGCCTCCTCGGCATCAGCCTGGCGTCGCTCTACCGGAAGCTCACCGGCGGCCCGTTGTCGGAATCCGGGCAACCGCGCTAAGCTGGGGCGCGGGCGCGAGATCCGACCGAGGAGGCGAGCCATGGCGGCCGAGACGTTCGACCGGACGACCCAGGACGTGGGCAACATCGTGGCGCTGGAGCACGTCAACGTGCGGGTTCCCGACCAGCAGGTCGCCACGCTGTTCTACGCCGTGGGCCTGGGGCTGACTCGCGATCCGTACCTGATGCCCGGGCTCGACAACATGTGGATGAACATCGGGCAGCAGCAGTTCCACCTGCCCACCGGCGCGCCCCAGGTGCTGCGGGGCCGCGTGGGGCTCGTCATCCCCGACTTCGACGAGCTGCCCGACCGGCTGGCCGCGATCAAGACCCGGCTGGCGGGAACCCGCTTCGACTACGCGGTGGAGGACAAGCACGTCCGCGTGGTGTCGCCGTGGGGCAACGCCATCCGCTGCCATCCGCCGGGACCGGGCTTCGGCGACATGACCCTCGGGATGCCCTACGTGGAATTCACGGTGGAGCGGGGAACCGCGGACGGGATTGCGGCGTTCTACCGGACCGCGTTCGGGGCGCCGGCGGCGGTGGTCCGGAACGGCGGCGCGGCGGCGGCGCGGGTGACGGTGGGACCCCAGCAGGAGCTGGTCTTCCGGGAGACCGCGGAGGCGATTCCGCCCTACGACGGCCATCATCTCCAGATCTACATCGCCAACTTCTCGGGTCCTCACCGGTGGCTCGCGGAGCGCGGGCTCGTCAGCGAGGAGAGCAACTGGTACCAGTACCGGTTCCAGGACATCGTCGATCCCGACGCCGGGCGCGTGCTGTTCACGATCGAGCACGAGGTCCGGAGCCTGCGGAGTCCGCTCTACCTCCGTCCCCTGGTGAACCGCAACGCGGCCCAGCGGCAGCCCACCTACCAGCGCGGGCGCGACGCCTTCGTGCCGGGCATGGGTTAGGGCCGGCCCGCCGGACACGGGAGGACCACGTGCCCGGACGGCTGCTCGCCCTCCGGTCGGCGCTCGCGCTCGTCGCCTTCGTGGCCGGCCCCGTTCACGCCCAGCCCTTCTACGAGGGCAAGACCCTGCGCATCGTCGTGGGGTTCGCCGCCGGCGGCGGCTTCGACACGTATGCCCGGGCGATCGGGCGGCACCTCGGCAAGCACGTCCCCGGGAATCCCGCCGTCATCGTCGAGAACATGCCCGGGGCCGGCAGCCTCATCCTGGCCAACCAGCTCTACCGGGTGGTGAAGCCGGACGGTCTCACGGTCGGGCATCTCAACGGCACGCTCTTCCTGGGCCAGGTGCTGGGGCAGCGGGGGATCGAGTTCGATGCCCGGAAGTTCGAGCTGATCGGGGCGGCCGTCAAGGAAGACGCAGTCTGCGCGGTGACCAGGGCGAGTGGCATCACGTCCGTCGGGAAGTGGCAGGCCGCGAAGACGCCGGTGAAGCTGGGTGGCACCGGCCCGTTGGCCTCACCCGACAACATCGCCCGGGTCTTGAAGGTGGCGCTCGGCTTGCCGATCCAGCTGGTGACGGGCTACAAGGGGACTGCCGAGATCCGTCTGGCCGCCGACAGTGGCGAGCTGGCGGGTGGCTGCTGGGCGTGGGACTCGGTGAAGGTGACGTGGCGCAAGGCCATCGAGGACGGCGACGTCGTCGTGGTCCTGCAGGGGGTCGCCAGGCCATTCCCGGATTTGCCCACCGTCCCGCTGGCGATCGACCTCGCCAGGACCGACGACGCCCGCCGTCTGGTCCAGCTCGTCGTCCATCACGGCGGCGCCTTCGCCCGCCCCTTTGCGCTCCCTCCCGGCACGCCCCCCGAGCGTGTCCAGCTCCTGCGCCGGGCGTTTCAGGAGACGTTGAAGGACAGCGCCTTCCTTGCGGAAGCGGAGCGGGCCCGGCTCGGCCTGGATCCGGTGACGGGCGAGGAGCTGGAGAAGATGGTCGCCGACCTCTTCGCACTCGACCCGGCTCTGGTGGCCCGGCTGAAGGAGATCCTCCTCAACTGAACGGCTGGTAGGGATCGAGGAGGAGCGGGATTTTGCGAGGACGACGGGACGCAGCAGGCTGCTGTTGGGGGGTTGGGAGGGAGAGCGCCAGAAGGGAGCGACGGCCCGAAGGCCGCAGGCCGGAGGCGTCGCGACCAGATGGTCAAAGGCGCTCCCGCCCCACGGTGGACCGGGGCCAGCCGATCGAGCTCAGGCGGGCTTGATCGGCGCGTGCTCCGCGAAGTGCTGGGCGATCTGGCCGGTCGTCGCGAGCCAGACGCGGTCGCGGTGGCGGCCGACGTGCTCGAGGGCCCGCCGGAGGTGGCGCAGCCGGAAGGGTTGCCCCACCAGGAAGGCGTGAAGGGCGATCCCGTAGACGAGCGGCTGCTCGGCGGACTGCGCCAGCATCTCGTCGAAGGTGTCGATGATCGTGTCGGCGAACGCCGGCGCGGTGCCGTGGTGCAGGGCGATCATGGGAATGTCGTTCACTTCCTGGGGGTAGGGGACGCTCAGGATGTGTCCCTTGCGCGTCCTGAGCCAGACCGGCTGGTCGTCCATCGGCCCCCAGTCCAGGACGTAGGTGTAGCCGGCCTCCTGGAGCAGGTCCGGCGTCACCGCGCTCGGATTCACCCCGGGGCTGAGCCACCCCCGCGGCGGCTTGCCCTCGTGCCGGGCGATCGTGTCCCGCACCTCCCGGATGAGCTTCGCCTCCCCCGCCTCGTCGAAGTCGTTCTGGTGCTCGGAGTTCGTGCGGCCGTGGCCGACCACCTCGTCGCCCCGCCGGCGGAAAGCCGCGACGGCCTCCGGGCAGTGGTCGTAGACTTCCGAGTTCAGCAGGAGCGAGATCGGGAGACGGAGCCGGTCGAAGAGCTGGAGCAGGCGCCACACGCCGACGCGGTTCCCGTACTCCCGCCACGCCCAGTTGTAGGTGTTCGGATGCGGGATGCCGGGCGAGTAGGAGAGGCCGAGCCCCTCGCCGTAGGCGAAGTGCTCGAAGTTCAGCGACACGTGGACTGCCAGCCGCTTGCCCTCGGGCCAGGAGAAGTCGGGCCGGCCCACGATGGCGGAGTACTCGAACCGTCCATGGTCGCGGAGCATGCGCGCCCTCCCTCGCGGTCCTAGCTGCGGCGCTCGGGGATGTGAGCCACCGCCTCCACCTCGAGCAGCGAGTCCTCCGTCGGTAACAGCTCGACCACGCGGACGACGGTGCTGGCCGGGGGGTTGCGGAAGAACGTGGCGCGGATCCGGTTGTAGATCGGGAAGTCCCGCAGGTCGCGGAAGTACTGGGTGAGCTTCACCACGTCGTCCAGGCTGCCGCCCGCCGCCTCGACCGTCTTGCGCAGACGGGTCAGCACGAACCACGACTGGGCGGCGATGGGGCCGTCCTTGGCGTCGCTGGACATCTCCCCGGTCTCGCCGGCCTCCCGGCGCGCCTGCTCGGGCAGATCCGCGTAGCCCCTGACGATCCGACCGGTCCCCGGGTCGGCGGCCACGATCCCGGAAAAGTACACGATGTCGCCGGCACGCCGGTACGGCGCATAGCGGGACAGCGGCCGGGCGATGTCCTCTTCGACGTTCATTCGTGACCTCCCACCACCCCCGTCCCCTCCCCCCCCTTCAACGGCCTTCGGCCTTTGGCCGGGGGAGGGGAGACTCGCACCCCATTTGCCGGGACCGCCCGGCGTTCTTTCCGTGCGGTCTAACTCGACCGGAAGTGCTTCGGTCCGTGCATGAACCTGCCGATCCACCAGGTGAAGAACACGTGGCGCAGCACCTCGCCGTCGGTCTCCCCGAAGCGCCCGGTGGCGGACAGGCGCCGGAGCATCTCGCGCTCTTCGGCGTCGAGGCGCACCTCGACGTCGGACACGCCGAGCGGGACGTTCACGAACTGCGGCGTGTAGTGAGGATCGCGCCGCAGCTCGCGGTCGGCCTTGATCTCCTTGACCTTGAAGCTGGCCGGCGTGCGCTGGTTGCGGTAGCGGGGCATCGCGGGGATCCCGGACCAGTCCTCTCCCGAGGCCTCGGACACCACCAGCCTGAGCGGCTTCAGCTCGAAGTTGCTGGTCGCCATCACGTCGGCGCCGCACACGTTGGGGACCGCGAGGACGTCGATGAGGGCGAGCAGCTCGACGTAGTCGCCCTTCCGCGCCCGGTTCTCGGCGATGAAGGGGCGGCCGCTCGGATCGACCCCCGTGTGCATGAAGAAGTTGAGGGAATCGTGCACGTCGTCCGGCGTGAGTCCGAACTCGCGCTGGGCCTCGGCCTGGATGTCGTGGCAATTCGTGTGGACGGCCAGGCCGTAATGGTACTCGAAGAGGAACGCGCTGCAGCGCGGATACAGCGCGTCGTTCGTGCCGCAGGTGTCCTCGAGGATCGCCATCATCGGCCGCTCCCGGGGCGGCGCCGACCAGAGGAAATCGCCCCTGGTCGGGTGGAGGCCGTGCATGTGCCGGGTGCGCCCGGTGTGCATGTACTCCTTGTAGTCGTGGAGGTTGAAGCAGTTGAAGTCCGCGCACTGGCGCCCGGACACCTGCTCGATGCGCAGCACCTGCCCCCGGGCGAGCGGCAGCCCCTTGCCCGTTCCCGGCTCGATCACCAGCTCCTCGATGACCGTGTGCCGCCCGCTCACCGGCCCTTCTCTCCGCTCTGTGCCTCCCAGTATTCCCGGAGCGCCCGCCGGAACAGGGCTTGCCGGTCGGGTGCCTCCCCCCGGTCGACCGTGCGATCGACCAACTCCAGCTGCTGCTGGTTGAGCCGGACCTTCACCGCCTCCTCGCTCATGATGGCCTAGGGGGTCCAGCCCCTGGGAGCTTGCATCGTGCTCTTGTTGACCGAATTCAGATTGGCCGGCGTGACGGGAATGAGCGGCACCTCGACGAGCTTCTTCTCGAGCGGCTTCTTCTGGATCAGGTTGTCGGCCATGCGTACCGCCGTGCGCCCGATCAGCACCGGCTGCTGGGCGACGACGTAGTCCGCGCACTTGGCCCGCATCATCTCCTCGGCCGTCTCGCCCAGCACCGCGAACAGGATCTTCACCTTGCCGCACTTCCCGGCGCCCTGCGCCGCGCGCCCCGCGGCCACGCCGTAGGTGTCGTCGGCGCCGTACAGGAGATCGAGGTCGGGGAAGCGCTGGAGGAAGTCGTTGGCGAGCGAGAGCGCCACCGCGGCGTCCTGCTCGCTCGTCTGCTCGGCGACGATCTTGATGGCGGTCGTCTTGATGTCATCCTTGAAGCAACGAAGCCGGTCCGAGGCCCAGAAGGCGCCGGGCGGCCCGGCCAGCACGGCGATCTTGCCGCCCTTGGGCAAGAGCTTGTTCGCCCCCTTGGCCAGCTCGTGACCGATGCTGCAGTGACTGGAGGATGAGGCGGCGTCGGCCTCGACGTCCGACGCGACGATCGGGCTGCCGGCGCCGACCACCGGGATGCCGGCGGCCTTGGCCTGGCGCACCACGCCGTTGAACGAGGCCGGGTTCGCCGGGTCCTGGAGGATGGCGTTGACCTTCTTGACGATCAGGTTCTCCATCTGGGTGACCTGCTTGTCGACGTTCCCGTAGCCTCCGGCGTCCTGGATGACGACCTCGTAGCCGAGCTTCTTGGCCTCGTCCGTGATCCCGTACAGGATCGGCGTGAACCACGGCCCCTTGATGTTGGGCATGGACACCCCGAGCGTGCCCTTTCCGGCCGCCCCCGCCGATCCGCCGGCGAAGAGCGCGACGGCGCACGCGAGGGCGAGTCCACCGAACTTCCCCGCTCTGCTCATGGCCTTCCTCCCCTGAGGGTTCGGACCGTTCACATCTTGCTCGGGAGGGTCCCGGACGACCCCCCCGATGCCCCCTAACCCTGTCCCCGGCGGGCCAGGGCCTGATCGAGCGCGACCGCCAGGATGAGGGCCGCGCCGATCACCATCATCTGCGTGTACGAGGAGACGTTCAACAGGTTGAGCCCGTTCGACAGCACGCTGACGAAGGCGACCCCGAAGGCGACGCCCACCGCGGACCCGCGCCCGCCGAAGAGCGAGACCCCACCCAGGACCACCGCCGCTACCGACTCCAGCGGCAGGTTCACGCCGAGCGTGGGCTGGCCGGACGCGACGCGGGCGGTCAGGATGAGCGAGCCGACCCCGGCGCTGAGGCCGCAGTACATGTAGGCGAGGAGCTTCACGCGATCGACCTCGATGCCCGAGAGCCGCGCCGCCTCCTCGTTGCCGCCGACCGCGTAGAGGTGCCGGCCCCGGCGCGTGTAGCGGAGAATGACCTCCGACACGATCAGCATGGCGAACGCGATGGCGACCGGGACCGGGATCCCGAGGAGGCGGCGGTACGCCAGGTCGCCGAACGCCGTCGGCAGCCCGGTCACGGGCACGCCGGCGGCGAGGTCGAGCGCGAGGCCGGCGGCGATCGACAGCATCGCCAGCGTTGCGATGAACGGCACCACCCGGAGCCGGGTGATCACGAGGCCGTTGACCAGGCCGACGCCGGCGCCGGTGAGGAGACCGGCGACGATCCCGGCGCCGATGCCGTAGCTCCGCATGGCGAAGCCGCCGATCACGCTGACCAGCCCCACCGTCGAGCCGACGGACAGGTCGAGTCCGGCGGTCAGGATCACGAAGGTCTGCCCGAAGGACACCGCGGCCAGCGCGGCGGCCGCCAGGCCGATGTTCCGGAAGTTCTGGACGTTGAGGAACACGTCGGAGGTGAACCCGAAGAAGACGACGAGGACCAGGCATCCGAGCGGCAGACCGACCTGGCGGCCGTG
>JACXTT010014389.1_pt1 | contig 10353 bp, 10 predicted proteins | sample 9270951 | NCBI WGS metagenome assembly JACXTT01 (sample SAMN15532306, study PRJNA645909) | rock metagenome | isolation source: weathered quartz diorite | place: Puerto Rico | collected 2017-06-21
TTTTGAGCTAAAAGACCGAAGTCTTTCGCATCCGTCATCAAGCGCCCACACTTATCGGTTGTTTGATTGTTAAAGAACTTCGCAATCGGCTTTGCCGTTTTGCGTCGCTGCATTTGCGTCAGCAGCGAAGAACGAGACTTTAAAGAACTTTCATCGATTATGCAAGCATTTTCTCGAGAAAATCTTCAGACTGTCTTCAGACCGGAAAGCACACGCTTTTGCGTTTCCGCCAGCCAGTCTTCCCCGCAGTGCGGTGCGTTGCAAGCGGGGAGCGAATACTAATGCCGGAATGGCCAACTTGCAAGTCTTTCGAAAAAAAAGCTTGAAGCGCCTTTATTGCCACTTTCAAGAGCCCATCCGTGCCTGATCAGGCACGCAGGCAACCTTCGCATGCAGTACGAAGCCCCTAGCGGATCTTGCCGAACCCATCACTTGCCCAGCGGGCGGCGCGGTCGCGTGTCAGGCGAAAGTCAGGCGGCACCCTGACGGTGGCAACCACATCCCCGAAGGAATCCACGGCCGTGAGCGTGCCGAAGGGCTCGAATTCATCTGGGGTGACCACAAGCTTGACGGTCAGCGCTCCCGATTCGGTCTCGATATTGCACTGTTTGTTGAGCTGCGCGTGCAATTGCTGCTCATGCCGCCGGATGACTTCCGATGCAGTCTTCACCAGCGTCTGGTGGGCGGTGGCATCAAGCGGCTTTGGATCGACCTTGTTGCGCCCCATGGTCCAGGGACCGACCAGGGCGGGTTCGGCGCTGCCGTCGCGGATCATTTCTACCGCCCAGCCATCGCCATCCTCGTTCTTGATCACCCGAGCGGTCCAGCCCTTGTCTTGCCAGAGTCGGGGCTCGTGGATGGCAAGGGATTCCTGCCCCGAAAGAGCGTCGTCAGTATCGTCCATCAATCTCGTCGTACTGGGATGCCAGCACGGAATAACTTGAGCCAGATGGTTCGACGCACGGTTGCTGCGGCACAGGGATCTGGACGCAAGCCGTGCGCCCATCTGGCATGAATCGACCGGTTGGCGAAGCGCGATACCGGCCGAGGCAAGGATCAGGCCGAAGCCTTGGGCGTCTCGACGGTTCCCTTGGGAGCCGCCTTCTTTGCCGGAGCCCGCTTCTTCGCAACGGATTGTTCTGCGGCCTTCTTCGGCGCGGGCTTCACGGCCGCCTTGGCGGGCGCGGCTTTCTTCGGGGCCGCTTTCGTGGCGGCGGCGGTCTTGCCCGTTGCCTTCCTGGTGCCTGCAGCCTTTGCCTTCTTCGCGGCGAGCTTGTCCTTGGCGGCCTGCTTCTCAAAACGCACTGCGGATTTCGCGGCTTCCACAGCCTGGGCGATCTCGCGCTTTGCCGCTTCGATGGCCTTCTTCGTGTCGGCGCGCAGTTTCAGCAGGCGCTTCTTGGCCGCCTGTGCTTCACGTGCGAGCACGCTGGCCTTTTTCGTCGGCACTGTCACCTTCTTTGCGGCAGGCTTGCTCTTGGCGACTGCGCTTTTCCGAGTGGTTTCCTTGATTGCTTTGGTTGCTACGACCATGATGAATACCCGTTTGTTGTCGAGCGCGGAGTATAACCGTTGGGCGATCCATCCAATACCGGCTTTTACTGATGGCTGAGCGGCAAGTCGTGACCGTTGTTCGCTGTACACGTCATTCCATTGCCGCCAACCCTCTTACGTCTGCGCTGCAAGTCCCTCCGACACCAAGCCGGCAAATTCATCCGCCATGCCTGAATTCGCGAGGTGGCTGGCGCGCGCCATGCGCACCTCCACCAGGCATGCCGGCACCAGCGGCACGACGCGCAAGGCGTGGGCAAAGACGCGCGCCGCGAAAGGATTGACGATGCCAATGCCGGCCCCCTCGGCGGCCAGGCTGCAGATCGTCCCCGAGTAGGTCGTCTGCAGCGTCGCCGCAGGCTCGACACCGGCATCGCGCAATACCTGTCCAAGCGCGATCGAGAGTTCGTCATCCGTATTGAGCGTCAGCAGGCGCTCTCCGGCCAACTGCGACGCATGGAGGCGCTGCCGGGACGCCAGCGGATGCCGGGGGTGCATCACGCAGACGGCGCGCGCCCGATGCATGACCCGGATATCGAACTGCGGATGATCGAGACGCCCGGTAGCCAGCACCAGGTCGAATCGTCCATGCAGCAGCCCTTCGCCGAGCTGGTAACTGCCCACGGTCTGCAGGTCGACGTGCACCTCGGGATGCAGGCCGATAAATCGCGCCACCACACCCGGCATCAGCCCGAGCCCCAGCGCGGGCGTACAGCCAAGCCGCAACAGGCCCGTACCGGAACGCCGCAACAGGTCCACCTCCTGTCCGATGCGCGCGAGCCCCTGGAAATGGCTTTGTACCGTTTCGAACAACCGCTGCGCCTCGGGCGTCGGCCGCAGCCGGCCCTTGTCCATATCGAACAGCTTCAGGTCGACGCCGGACTGCATTTGCGCCAGCAACCGGCTGACCGAGGGCTGGGTGGTGTGAAGCATGGCGGCGGCGGCCGTCGTCGTGCCGGTCAGCATGACGGCACGAAACGCCTCGATCTCGCGGAAGGTTGGGGTACGCGGCATAGGTCCTGCGTCTGGTGATGCGCACCGAGTGTATATCAACGATGCATAGCCACCACGCAAAATTGCATTTTTCAGCATGACATGTCAGCCCTACACTGGCACCCATCAAAACGGCGATAGTGCCTGATTCCTTCGGAGACCTTCCATGCCACGCAAGCCCAGCCATTCGCGCTGCCTGCCCCTGGTGACTGCCCTGCTTGCCGGCGCCGCATCCGTGGCCGCCCCCGGCGCCCATGCGGCCTACCCGGATCACGCCATCCGCCTGATCGTGCCATTCAGCGCGGGCGGCAGCTCGGACCTGCAGGCGCGCATGCTGGCCGACCGGCTGGGCAAGCTGTACGGCCAGCCCGTGGTGGTGGAGAATCGCCCGGGTGCCGGCGGGCATATCGGCGGCAAGGCCGTTGTCGATGCCCCAGCCGATGGCTATACGCTGCTGCTCGGCTCGATTGGCCTGCACGCAACCTACGGCACCTATCCGAAGCTGAACTACAACCCCGCGACGGACCTGAAGGTGGTGACGGTGCTGGCGGAGATGCCGCATGTCGTCGTGGTCAATCCGCGCATCCAGGTGACGAGCCTCAAGCAACTCGCCGAGGCCGCCGCCAAACGTCCCCAAGGCATGACGTTCGGTTCGGCCGGCGTGGGTTCGTCGGTGCACATGATCGGTGAGTTGTACCGCGTCACCACTGGCGCGCCGCTGACGCATGTGCCCTACAAAGGCAGCTCCGCGGCCATGGCGGACCTGCTGGGCGGTCAGATCGACATGATGTTCGAGAATCCGCCGACCACGCTCGGCTACATCCGCTCGGGCAAGCTGCGGGCCGTGGCCGTTACCGGCAAGACGCGGTTGCCAGCCTTGCCGCAGGTACCCACGGCAGTGGAATCCGGCGTGCCCGGCTTTGTGGCGACGTCGTGGACGACCGTCGCCGTGGGTGCCAAGGTGCCCGATGCCATCGCGGACAAGCTCAATGCCGACATCCGCGCGATCGCCGCCACGCAGGATTTCCGCAACGGGCTGGCAGAGCAAGGCATGACGCCGGTAGCCAATACCCGCGACGCCGCCGCGAAGTTCATTGGCGCCGAGAAGGCACGCTGGGACGAGGTCATCAAGAAGGCAAAGCTGAGCGCCGAATAGACCGGCCGCATTCGCTGTTCCACGCATCTCCAACCTTGCGCATGACCATGCTCCATTCCGCTATCAAACGCCTGCCCCTTCCCTGCCGACGCCTCGGCGACGGCAAGCTTCATCACTTCTTCGGCTACTACAACAAGAGCACCTGGGACCGCAGCGACCGCTACGTGCTGGCGCAGCGGGTTCCCGTGGCCGATGCCGACCTGACTCCGGAACTGGTAGCCGAAATCGGCTACTTCGATACCCATGACGGCGACCGCTTCCAGAAGATCGGCGAGACCACGGCATGGAACTGGCAAATGGGTGCGCAACTGCAATGGCTGGACGGCGGGCGGGGCCAGCAACTGATCTACAACTGCCGCAGCGACGACGACTCGGCCTTCTATCCGTGCCTCGGCTCGGTCATCCACGATGTGGCGACTGGCGCCACGCGCCACCTGCCGATGCCGGTCTACGTCGTCGCGCCCGACAGCCGCTATGCGCTGTGCGTGGATTATCGCAGGCTCTACGTGACGCACCAGACCATCGGCTATAGCGATGAAAGCTCGCTGCAAGCACGCCCGTCGCCGGACCTCGCACCAGCGCACGATGGCATCCATGCGATGGAGCTCGAGAGCGGACAGGCGCGCCTGATTGTCAGCTACCAGGACCTGCGCAACTTCCATCCCGTACCTTCGATGGACAAGGCGATCCACTGGGTCAGCCACATCGAGATCAACCCGTCGTCATCGCGCGTGCTCTTCCTGCACCGGTGGACGGAACGCGTGGAGGATGAAACCTGCTTCCTTCATCGCCTGATCACTGTCAATCCAGATGGCACGGACATGCGGTTGCTGGAGTGTTCCGACCATGCCTTGCCGCAACTGGCCGCGCACTTCGATCCGAATGCCGTGGGCACGTTCGACTACGAGAAGTCGGAGTACCAGATCTCGCATCCCCTGTGGAAGGACGATACGCACATCATCGTCTGGGGGCCGCACGACGGCAGCATTCACTATCATCTGTATGAAGATCGGGCCGGCGGCGAAGTCGCGGTGATCGGTGCCGGACTGCTGACGGAGAACGGCCACATGACGTTCTCGCGCACCCATCCCGAGTGGCTGCTCAGCGATACCTATCCCGACGCGCAGACCAATGAGCGGATCCTGTTTCTCTATCACGTCGAAAGCGGAGAGCGCTACGACATCGGCACGTTCTACACCAGCCCTGACCTGAAGAAGGAAAACCGGTGCGACCTGCACCCCCGCTGGAGCCGGGATGGCAGGCAGGTCTGCATCGATTCGATCCACCACGGGGATCGGCAGATGTATGTGCTGGATGTGGGTTCGCTGGTGGGGCATTCCTGACGAGGAAGAACCTGCATAGCCTCGCCGGGCAGCGCAATCGGGGTCATGGCGGTCCGGGTCATTGCGTTCCTGCAGCGACGCGGGGGCAGCCGCCCCATCGATACACACTGCTGAAATGCGCAGCACCGATCCGGCTCAGGCTGCAGGAGTCGCCCAGATATTCTTGCGGTTCAGCAGCAGCGGAATGATGCCAATGGCTATGCCTCCCATACCGACGACATTGGTGACCCAGTCGAAGGTCGGGATGCTGTAGAGCGCGATGAAGAAAAGGAAAAGCCCGCTTGCCGCCGGCCAGATCACGTGGCTCACGGCGAGCCACAGTCCACGCGCCAGCATCTTGCGGTAGTACCAGCCGCAGGCGAGCCCGGTCAGCCCAAGATAGAAGCAGATCTGGAAGCCGATGGCAGTAATCGAATCCTGCAGGATGACGTTGATGGTTGGAAGATAAGACGACACCAGCAGCAGCGCCAGTCCAATGATCCAGATGAAGAAGATGGCAATGTGTGGCGTCCGCCAACGCGGATGCAGACGCGCATAGCGAGGATGGAGCGCGCCGTCGCGGCTCTTGGCAAAGAGTGTGCGCGTGAACTGCAGCATCTGCGTCTCGACGGTTCCAACCGTGCTCAGCAATACAGCAATGATCGAGACGTAGCCCCAGGTCGGCCCGAATAGCTTCTCCGCGATGGCGAAGATGATGTTCGTGTTGTAGTGCTGGATCTCGGCATCCGAAAGGCCGAGCAGCGTGATGACGATGAAGACGAGGAAGAACGCCATCAGGAACACCATCGACCAGAACGCGGCACGACCCGGGATGCGGTTCGAATCTCGCGTCTCCTCACTGAGGTTCATGGTCACGTCCCAGCCGTAGAAGAAAAAGATCGCCACCAATGCCCCGTTGGCGAACAGCGCGGGCGAGAACGCAAAGGGCCAGAACCAAACCAGGGAGAACGGGTGCTGTGGCGCACGCGGGAACACGAAGCAGCTCGCGACGATGATCGCGAGCAGGATGATTCCCTCGATGATCGTCATCAGCACCTGCACGTAGCTGGTGAGCTTGATGCCCTTGACGACCACCGCGCTGATAAACGTGAGCCACACGGCCGCGACCAGCGTCACGTAGTGCACGTTATTCATCATTGACCGATCAAAGATCAGCAGCGTGGCATTTGCCGCCGGAATCATCGCGGAGACCATGAACACGCAGCACAGCACCAGAAGCGCCCAGCCGGCAAAGAAGCCGAGCGCACGCCCGAATACCATGCCCACCCACGAATAGGAGGTTCCGGCACTCGCCAGGGCACGGTTCATGTTGATGAATGCGTAAGCGATGCCAAACATGATGAGCCCGCACACCAGGATGCTCGCCGGTGAAAGCGTGCCGGCCGTCCCGATGATGGTGGAAGTCGTGATCTCGATGCTGTAGGCGGGCGCCGTGCCGGCGATGCCCATGATCACGGATTCGACGATGCCCAGCGAATCGGCGTTGAGCTTGGCGGGCTGGTCCATGGACTTGCGACTCCCGGTCGGCATTGATGGACCGACTTTTACTCCGTGCGGGATGTGCTGGCAAGTGTCGTGGTACCAGACCGGATGCAGTCGCCGATCGGCCTGGAAGGGCCGCCTGACGCGGGCCTCGGCACTGAGCCTCTGAACACTTGCGGCCTGGAAGCGGTGATCATCCCGATGCCTGGCTGGAGTGCCGGATGACGCATATGCGCCGACCGTTGCGTCAAGACCGAGGCCGGTAGTCAGGTCGTCACGACCGCATCTGCTTCAGTTCGTCAATGCGAAGGCGATAGCTTCGTAGCAGACAAGCCTTATCGCCGCACAGGTTGCGCGAGTTACGAAGCCATGCCCGTTGATCCGCACGTAGCCGCGCCCTGTTGGCTGATGCTTTCAGCTTCTGCTCATAAACGCCTGCCAGTACTTTATCGGCGCGGGCCAATTCCGCATCCCCGCAAATTAGCTGGGCCTGAACAGAAATGAGTCGGCTGCAATCAAAACTGCGCATCAAGACAGTCTTTGTCTCGCTTTGAGATTCCAGCAGCCCCGCCTTACACAGCCCTTGCAGAGATTTGCAGGCGACATTGCGTCCGACCCACGCCATGTCTTGCGCACCATATTGCTTGACGAATCGATTGATGCCGGCGTGGCTCACCCCCCTTTGCATCGCGTTTGCCGCGATGATTTCGTTGCAGAACGAGTCTTCCGTATGGGTCCTCCCATCACGCCGGTAGCAACTGTGAAAGCCAAGCAGGCCCGTACCCACGACGCTGCGGCGCTCGCCGGATGCAAACAGGATTGAAGCGCAAGCGGACGCACACCTGGCGTTATCCGGAACCGTTGTATAGACGCGGACCTTGTCCATTGCATCGACGATCCGGAATGCGGCTTCAACGTTGCCGCCTGGACTATTCAAGACGAGCGACACGAGTCCCTGGCGATCACGGCCAGCCATTCTGGCGACCGCGAGAAACCTCTCTGCGTCGCCGTCCTCGATCCTCCCCTCGCCGATGATCATTTTCAGATCAAGTTGGGGTTGATAGTAGATCTTGAATTCCATGGCCGGCACTGAACACGGAGATATCAGCACAGCGAGACAAAGCCCGCGAAGACACAGCCGGATCACGCTGCGCGCCCCCGCGCCTCTCACTGCCGAGTGCCCAGTGCTGCGCATCGACCTCTCCTCCGATTGCAAAGCTGGATTTGCCACCGGCGGCTCCGCTTTGTGCCTTCACGCATACGGCCAGGATGGCGCTCATCCGCGTCCAGCGCCCGCCTTCGCGAGGAAAGTGTAGTGCGAATGACTGAAGCTGCTGCACGCCAGGCCTCTACGGATCCCGACGCAGCGGCGCACCAGGCACCTGGTTGATCAATCTTCCGATCTTAAGGGTTATCCCTAGTCCATCATTCCCAGTTTCCGGGACTCGTGGTTTTGATTTTTGGGAATGAGGTCCTATTCTTGGTGCCTATGTTGAATGCTGTCGACAACCCTGGCGCCATGAAGCCCGTGGCCTCCACGCCCGCCGAACCCGGCCAGCCCGCGGGCGGAGCCGATCGCGTGCTGTTCGTCCTGGCGGCGCTGGCGCAACACGGCGCGCCGATCACCGTGCGTGAGCTCGTTGCCAAGACCGGACTGCCCAAGAGCACGCTCTACCGGCAATTGATGATGCTTAAGCGCTGGGGCTTTGTGCTGGAGTCCGACGGCGAATACGCTCCGGGGCCGATCAGCCTGCAACTGGCGCTCGGTTTTGACATGGCCTCCCACCTGGCCCGCGAAGCCTTGCCCGACATGCGGCTATTGGCGCAGCAGTCCGATGAAAGCGTGGGCCTGGTCGTTGCGGTCAAGGATCACGCCGTATGCCTGGAGATGGTGGAGAGCCGCCAGTCGCTGCGCTGCTCGTTCGAGAAGGGCCGCGGCGTGCCGCTGCGCGCCGGTGCGTCGGCCAAGTCGCTGCTGGCGTTCATGCGCGACGAAGCGCGCGAGCGCCTGGTCCGTGCCCAGTGCGAGCCAGACGAAGCCGAACGGCTGCTGGCCGAACTCGCCGCCATTCGCGAGACCGGCTACGCCGTCAGCGAGGGCGCGGTGGATCCGGGCGTGTGGGGCGTGAGCGCGCCGCTGTTCTCGCGGCGCAGCAAGGCCGATGCGCTGGGCTCCATCACGCTGATGGTGCCGGCCACACGACGGCAAGGGCGCGAGACCGCACTGATCGACATGACCGTGGCCGCGGCGATGCGGATTTCCGCCCGGCTGCAGTCTTACTGAGTACAAAGCCCATCATTACCACCGCCGTCGGCAAACCCATGCGACGGCAGATCCCTCGTTCCCGAGAAAAGGAGACCTCCATGAACCTTCGTCGCAAATGCCTGATGGTCGGCGTGGCCGGCCTGACGACCCTGATCGGCCTGACTTTCGGCGCCGCCGCCCAGGCGCAGGACAATGCCGTGCTGCGTGTGGCCACCGACGCCACCTTCCCGCCGATGGAATTCACCGAGAACGGCAAGCGCACCGGCTTTGACGTGGAACTCGTGGAGGCCATGGCCAAGACGATGGGCAAGCGGGTGGAATGGACCGACATCGACTTCAAGGGCCTGATCCCCGGGCTGGTCTCGCGCCGCTTCGACATGGCCGTGTCCGGCATCTACATCACCCCTGAACGCCGCAAGGTGGTGGACTTCACCGAACCGTACTACACCGGCGGCCTGGTGGCGCTGGTCAAGAGCGGCAACACCACCATCCACGCCCCGGCCGACCTGAACGGCAAAAAGGTCAGCGTGCAGGTGGGCACCAAATCAGTCAGCTTCCTGCGCGACACGTACCCGCAGGTGCAGCGCGTGGAAGTGGAGAAGAACCAGGAAATGTTCAACCTGGTCGAGATCGGCCGCGCCGATGCCGCCGTAACCGGCAAGCCGGCCGCGATGCAGTACGTCAAGACCCGCGGCGGCCTGCGCATGGTGGAGCAGCCGCTGACCACCGAGGAATACGGCATGGCGGTGCGCAAGGACACGCCCGAGCTGACCCGCGCCCTCAATGCCGCGCTCGCCAAGATGAAGGCCGATGGCACCTACGCCAGGCTGACCCAGAAATGGTTCGGCACGGCCGCCAAGTAAGCCGCGCGGACCGACATCATGGATCTGGATTTTTCTCCTGTCTTCGCCGGCTGGCCTGACATCCTCCACGGCGCCATCGTCACCGTGGAGGTGACAGCTTGCGCGCTGGTACTAGGCTGCGTCATGGGCCTGCTGGTCGGCATTGGCCGGCTGGAGCCGAAGCGTCGTGTCATCTACGGCATCTGTACTGCCTACGTGACGTTCATCCGCGGCACGCCGCTGCTGGTACAGCTGTTCCTGCTGTTCTTCGGGCTGCCGCAATTCAACATCATGCTGCCGGCCTTTGTCTGCGGCGTGATCGGGCTGGGCGTCTATTCCGGCGCGTATGTGTCGGAAATCGTGCGCGGCGCCATCCAGTCCGTGGACAAGGGCCAGATGGAAGCGGCCCGCTCGATCGGCATGTCGTCCGGCCAGGCCATGCGCGCGGTGATCCTGCCGCAGGCCATCGTGCGAATGATTCCGCCGCTGGGCAATGAGTTCATCGCCCTCATCAAGAACTCGGCGCTGGTGTCGCTGCTGACTATTGCCGACCTGATGCACGAGGGCCAGAAGATCATCAGCGTGTCGTACCGTTCGCTGGAAGTCTATCTGGCGATCGCGCTGGTTTATCTGATCCTGACGAGCGCGGCCGGGCTGATCCTGCGGCGCGCCGAACAACGGCTGCGCATGGGAGGCATGGTGCAATGAGCGATTCCGCAA
>JACXTT010014390.1_pt1 | contig 10353 bp, 9 predicted proteins | sample 9270951 | NCBI WGS metagenome assembly JACXTT01 (sample SAMN15532306, study PRJNA645909) | rock metagenome | isolation source: weathered quartz diorite | place: Puerto Rico | collected 2017-06-21
TGACCTGCGCCTGACGCTGGAATACCTGGAGACGCACGGCGTGCCCGTGGTGGGCTACCAGACCCCGTGGCTGCCGGCCTTTTTCACACGCGACAGCGCGTTCAAGGTCGACTACCAGCTCGACACACCGGCAGAGATTGCACAAGCCATGCACGCGAAATGGGCCATGGGCCTGCGTGGCGGCATGGTCGTGGCCAACCCGATTCCGCAAGAATTTGCCATGCCGCGCGCCGCCATCGACGCGGCGGTGGAGCAAGCGCTGCAAGAGGCCCAGGCGCAGCACATTGGCGGCAAGGAATCCACGCCCTTTCTGCTCGCACGGGTCTGCGAGTTGACCGGTGGCGATAGTCTGGCGTCCAACATCCAGCTGGTGTTCAACAACGCCCGGCTGGCGTGCGCCGTGGCGGCTGCGTACGGGGCCTTGGGCTGACACCCACTCTACGAGAGGGGGCAGCTCCAGCAAGCAATGCGCAGCCATCGGGAAAGTTACGCGAGCAGTGGACAGACTATGATGTAGAACCGTTGGGTCGCAGCTCTGCAAAGGGGGTCTATGCTAATCAATGCCATTCGCGTGCAGCAGGCAACGGCCGTGCTGGTGGCTGGTCTTGCAGCCTTGGTCATGGTGGGCTGGGCACTGCAGAGCGATTCCATGGTGCGTCTGTGGTCCGATTCGGTCAGCATGGCGCCGGTGACGTCACTTTTGTTCATGGCTGGCGCTGCTTGCCTGTGGCCGGGTCTGGGCGCAGCCGCAGGCACCGAACCCGGCAGAGCCTGGCACGTGTGTCGCACCGCCTGTGCATGGCTGATGCTGGTGTTGCCGTGCGCTATGCTGCTGGAGCAGGTCTTTGGGGTCACGCTGGGCATGGCCTGGGCGGCTCGGTACTGGCCCATGCAAGCCAACAGCCCTTCCCCAGGTCTCTCGGCGCCCAACACCTGTGCGGGCTTCATGCTGGCGGGTCTAGCCTGCCTGGTGATCACGCGCAACGCAGCCACGATGGCGAGCAGGCGTGCGGCAGAATTCTTGGTGTTTGCCGTACTGTTAATAGGCCTGACGGCCTTTCTGGGTTTTGTGCTCAACCTGGAAGCGCTGTACCGAGTTGCCGCCTACAACCGTATGGCGGCGTCAACCGCCCTGGGGCTCACCGTATTGGGCCTGGGTCTGTGGGTCAAGCTGCAAGTTCAGGCGCGCGCGGCCGACCCGCAGGAGCGCCCGGACCGGCGCATCGTACGCACCGCAGTCGTGGTGTTGAGCCTGGTCGTGGTGTGTGCAGGTTTGGGTGGTTTCACGGTCCTCAAACAGGGGTTTGAGGAATCGATGTCGGCGTCCCTGCTGCGCACGACCCTCAATAGCGCGACGGCATTCCAGTCCATCATAGAACAGCGCTTGGGCTTGGGTCGTACGATTGCCCAGCGCCCCGGCTTGCAAAAGCACCTTGCCCGTTTGAGCAGCAACCCGCGCGACGAAGAGGCCAGAGATCTGGCGCGCGAGGTTGCCGAAAGTTTTCTATCTTCGGGCGTATCGGGCATGCGCCTGTTCAACGCACAGGGGGAGCCCGTGGTCACCGTGGGCAACATGGTGGAAGGGCTGACACAAATGTCCGTGCCCCTGCATGACCCGGAGCAAGAAGCTGCCATGCTGTGGCAGGACGGTTTTGTGCTGCAAACGGCCAACGCCATGGTGCGCGATGGCAAACTGGTCGGCCGCGTGGTGGCCGAACAGCGGCTGAGCACGATGACCCATATGTTGCGCAGTGCCGATGGCGAAAGCCAGTCCACTGACATCCTGGTATGCGGCCGTGTGCAAGATGACGCCGTGTGTTTTCCCAGCCGCTTTTACAAGGTCAATCTGCACATTCCCATTTTCAAGGATGGCAAGCCCTACCTCGCCATCTCGCGTGCGCTGCTGGGCCAAAAAGGGGTTCTCTCCGTCAAGGACCTGCGCGGCCTGGCCGTGTTTGCCGGCTATGCGCCGCTGGGCGACACGGGCTTGGCCATGGTGTTCAAGACGGATGCCATTGACCTGTTCTCACCCATACGCCAGCGCCTCAATGGCTTCGTCGTGCTGCTAGTGCTACTAATCGGTGTGGGCACCTGGCTGCTGCGGGCCCAAGTGCAGCCTCTGGCCCAGCACCTTGTCAGCGAGCGCCAGCGCACCGCGGCCATTCTTGAGAGCTCGCACGAAGCCTTTATTGAGATGGACCCGCAAGGCATGGTCCGCGACTGGAACCGCGAGGCCGAGCAGACGTTTGGCTGGAGCCGCGCAGAAGCGCTGGGCCGCGAACTGGCCGACCTCATCATTCCCGAAGACATGCGCCAGCAGCACCGCGATGGCATGGCCCGTTTTGTGCAGACTGGCACGGGCAGGGCGCTGGGCCGGCGCATGGAACTTGCAGCCCTGCACCGTGATGGCAGGACATTCATTGTAGAAATCACCATCAGTGCTTTGCAGGAGAACGATACATACCGCTTCACCGCCTTTCTGCACGGGATCACTGAGCGCAAGCAGGCCGAGGCCGACTTGCTGGCGGCCAAGCAGCAGGCTGAAAGCGCCAGCCGTGCCAAGTCGGACTTTTTGGCCAATATGAGCCACGAAATCCGCACGCCGATGAATGCGATCCTGGGCATGTTGCAGTTGGTGCACCAGACCCAGCTGGACCAGCGCCAGCTCGACTACATCGACAAGACCGAAGCGGCAGCCAAGACACTGCTGGGCATTCTCAACGATATTCTGGACTTCTCCAAGGTCGAGGCCGGCAAGATGACGCTGGACCCACACCCCTTCGAAGTCGACAAACTGCTGCGCAACATCGGCGTGATTCTATCGGCCAGCGTCGGCCAGAAAGATGTAGAGGTCTTGTTTGACATCGACCCTGCACTCAGCGGCTGGCTGGTGGGCGACGCGTTGCGTTTGCAGCAGGTCTTGATCAACCTGGCCGGCAATGCGCTCAAGTTCACCGCCCATGGCGAGGTGGTACTGTCGGTCCACATGTTATCGCCGCAAAGCGCGGGTGGGCCGCAGCATGTGCGCTTTGCCGTGCGCGACAGCGGCATCGGCATTGCGCCCGAGCAGTTGGGGCATATTTTTGAAGGCTTCTCGCAGGCCGAGACATCCACCACCCGGCGGTTTGGCGGCACTGGTCTGGGCTTGGCCATCAGCCAACGCCTGGTGCGGCTGATGGGAGGGGAGTTGGTGGTGGACAGCACTCTAGGTGTGGGCAGCACCTTCCACTTCACGGTTCCGTTTGAGCCGTGCAAGGAGGCTGCGGTCAAGACACCGAGCGACGCTGCGCATCTGCGTGGCCTGCGTGTGCTGGCCGTTGACGACAACGCCAGTGCGCGCGAAGTGATGCAGGGCCTGCTGACCAGTTTTGGTTGGCAGGTCGAGCTGGCCGCCAGCGGTGCAGAAGCCCTGGCGGCGCTGGAAGGCCACCGCCTGTCAGGCCGGCGGGTGGATGTGGTGCTGATCGATTGGCGCATGCCGGAGCTGGATGGCTGGGATACCAGCCTGCGCGTACGTGCGCTGTATCCCCCGGGGCAAATGCCCTTGATCGTCATGGTGACTGCCTACGGCCGAGAGTTGCTGGCCCAGCGGCAGAATGAGTTCCCTTCCGTGCTGGACGGTTTTCTGGTCAAACCGGTGACGGCATCCGCGCTCTACGACACGGTGGCCGATGCGCGCGCCGGGCGCGCGGCCGGGTCCTCGACGCCCACGCCACTGCAGGCGCGGCAGGACAGCCCACGCCGGCTGGACGGCATACGGGTGCTGGTCGCCGAAGACAACATCATCAACCAACAGGTGGCACGCGAGTTGTTGCACAATGAGGGTGCCAGCGTCACTCTGGCGGGCAACGGCCTGGAAGCCATTGCGGCCATCATGGTGACCCAGCCCATGCCCTTTGATGTGGTGCTGATGGATATCCAAATGCCCGAAATGGATGGCTATACCGCCGCGCGCGAAATCCGTGGCCGTCTGGGCCTGCGGGATCTGCCCATCATTGCCATGACAGCCAACGCTATGCACTCGGATCGTACTGCGGCGTTGGACGCCGGCATGAATGAGCATGTGGCCAAGCCCTTCGACCTGACCCATCTGGTGAGCGTGATACTGCAAAGTCTGGGGCGCACCATCGTGGCCCCAGGTGACAAGGGCTTCGCAGCCCATGGCCCCGCCTCCACCGCGCCAAGCACACCACCCCAACCTGCTGTGCTGGAAGCGGCAGCCGCATTGAGCCGACTGGGCGGCAGCAGCGAAATCTATGCAAGCGCGTTGCGCAGCTTTACGGACCAGGCCAGCAGCATGGCCGGGCGCATCAACGCGGCTCTGGGCGCACCGGGTTGCGGCCAGGGCGATAGCGGTGAGTTACGCCACGCTGCATTTCACGAAATGAAAGGCGTGGCGGCCACGGTGGGGGCGCAGGCCTTGGCCGACCTGCTGGCGCTGGCGGAGCGGGCCGACGCGTCCAAATGGTCTGACCCCCAGTGCGTTAGCGATTGGCTGGCGGCCCTTGATGCCGCTGTCACTGCGGCGGTGGCGGCTGCCCATGCCTATGTTTCCCCTGCTCCCTGAAAGAGGTCACCCCGTTTGACCGCCGGTTTCGGCCGGACGTACTGTCGGGCTTATTTCTGGATGACAGCATCGGCCTTGCGCAACCAGGCGTCATGGATGACGCTCCACGTGCTGCCACCATCCACGGACGACACCCATAGCTGGTGCACGCCGCCTTCAGACGTTGGCGTCCAGGTCGTGCGGTGCAGTTCGCGCTCGCCCTGTTCGTTGACGTAGTAGCCGGTCATGACCATGCTGTCGCCGACCATGCCACCGTCTATCGGTGCCAGGTTGCCGCGCGCGCTGGCCCAGGTGTGGTGCCACAGTTTGCGTTTGCGGTCATACAGGCTCAGGCTGGTGCCGGCACCGTTCTCATCGCCCTCGCCGCGCCACCATTCTTGCAACACGCAGCCCTGCTCGATCTTTTCGACCAGGGCATGGCCCAGCAGGTTCTTTGCGCTGTCATAGGCAGCCCAGTTGCCGACGAAGAAATCAAATTGGTGGTATTCGGGCGCAGCGCAGAAGGATGTGCTGGCCGCCGCTTGCGCGTGGCTGCTGCATGTTGCCATTAGCAAGGCTGCGCTGAGGAGGGTGCTGAAATGAATGTGTTTGAGGAATGACATGGGGTGGTGGAGATTTGTTGCCAAAGGCCCCAGGCTTGGAGAGTTTTTGCACGGGACATGGATTCAGTGTATGTGGGTGGCGGGCTTGGCGTTCATCCAATTTTGCAAAGCTATATGTCAAAATTGAACAATAACATCTCGCCGACACAGCATGAGCAAGCAAACCGAATCGATTGACTGGGACGACCTGCGTTTCTTCCTGCACGTGGCGCGTGGCGGCTCGCTGACAGCGGCCGCGCAAACCATGGCGGTCAGCCACGCAACGGCCTTTCGGCGCTTGCAGCGCTTGGAGGCCGATATGGGTGTGCAGCTGTTTGAGCGCACGCGCGCCGGCTATGCAACGACGGCTGCGGGGGACGACCTGCAGCAGGTGGCCACCGCCATGGAGCTGCAGGTGCAGACCGCGGCGCGGCGCCTGGGCAGCCGCGATGCCTGGCCAGGCGGCATCGTGCGCGTCACCACCACCGACACCCTGATGCACCGGGTGCTGCCACCCCTGCTGGCGGCCTTCCAGCGCGAGGCTGGCGTGCAACTGCAACTGAATTCGTCCAACACCCTGCAAGACATTGCCAAAGGCCAGGCTGACGTAGCCATACGCGCCGGTGGCCGACCGCCGGACCCGCTGGTCGGGCGGCGCCTGTGCCGGGTGGAGGCTACGGTCTACCGTGCACGCACGCTGCGCGGCGTCACCGCGCAGAACATGGGGACCTGCCCTTGGGTGGGGGTGGATGACAACTTATCGCACCTGGCATCGGCCAAGTGGTTGCATCAGCAGGGACTGGACCAGCAGGTGGTGGTTCGCACCAACAGCCTGGTCAATGTGCTGCAATTCGTTCAATGTGGCGCGGGCCTGGCGGTGCTGCCCTGCTACCTGGGCGACGCGGACGGCCGCCTGCAGCGCGTGCTGGAACCACCGGCTGCCTTTCGCAGCGACCTGTGGCTGCTGACCCGCAGCGACTTGCGGCATGTGCCACGCATCAAAAGGCTGTTCGATGCGGTCTTTGAGGGCACCCGTGCGCTGCTGCCGCTGTTTGAAGGCCATGCGCCCGGCAGTTGAAAAGGCCGCCCGTAGATTATTTTTTGATTTGGCGCCCGTTGGGGATTGAACCATGGCGGCACACACTGCGACCAAGCGGGGTCCACCTATCCAATATCCCAACTGAAATGGAAAACGCTATGTGTGCCTTCCACCTGTCCCGCGCCGTCGCAGCTGCCGCTGCAGGGCTTACGCTTTTCTCTGGCGCGATGGCCGCCAACGTCCCGACCGCGCCGCCGCAGGTGGTACCCAATGCGGTTCGCCTGATAACACCCAGCAAGGTGTTGAATTCCGATGTCGCGATGAACCTGGCCCACCCCAGCGCGGACCTGAAAGCCAGCCTGTCTTTTGGCAACAACACACCCCTGGCCGGTAGGCTCATCAACTTCAAGGTCGATGGCAAGTTGGTTGGCTCCGCGCCCACCGGCGCCGATGGGCGGGCGACGTTCAATTATGCGCCGGCCACAGCCCCATCTTCGGGCTCGCATATGTGGACCGCAACGTTTGACGGTGACGGCCAGTACACCGGTTCCAGCGCCAACGCCACGCTGATCGTCAACAAGGAAGCCGCGCAAATTGTTATCGATGCAGCGACTGTTTCGTGGGACCAAGCGGATTACGCGCACCACGTGCATTTTTCAGGAAGCCTGAGCGGCTATGCCGACCACAGCCCCATCAAGGCCGATGGCTTGGCGGTTTCGGTGGATGGCAACCTGGTGGAACACGTGAACAGCGATGCCCAAGGTAAATTTGCCGGCACCATCAAAATTCCGTCGGGCAACCGGGTATTGCAAATCGAATTCCAGGACAACGCCAAATACGGGCATACACAGGAAGGCAAGACGCTGTCGGTTCCACCCGAGAAGCTGTATTTCTGGTTCCCCGATGGCGCCGGCTGGGTGCATGACACCAGCCCCTATGGTTTTGGCGACCTGAAGCAGCCGGCCCAGTTTGCCTGGTACGACTGCGACTACAACAAATTGGGGGCTGCCGGTACCTATATGCTGGACTTTGCCACCAGCGCCACGGTCCATGTGACCAAAGACAATTCGCCGTCCGGCAAACCTGCTGTGGGCGTGAAGCTCGATCTGCTGGTTGAAGGGTCCAGCAATTCGCCCACCACCACCAATTCCAACGGTGACGCAGTGCTGCACTACACACCCGCAGGTGCCTCCATCCAGTTGAAGGCAGAGCCTAGCGATACGACGATGTACTCCGGCTCCGGCAATACGCAAAAATTCCCGGTCATTCCGCAACCCGCGGTGACACCGTGCAAGGGCGGTTCGTCGGTTCGGCAATTCATGTTGCCCATACATTGAACAGCGGTTGCCTGCCAGGCAACTGGCAGCGCCAACCGCCGCTATTTTTGACACGCAATTTCACCAGGTGGCAAGCGTAAAAAATACTTCACTGCGCCCTGATGAACGGGTTAGCATTCTGGGCTCTGCGGACCGATTCAATAGTAGTTTTTTACGCGCACTGGAGAAACACCGTGAAGAAGAAGCTTCAAAACATGGAACGACTTTGGCAAAAAATGCAGGCCAAATTCGGTGATGAAGACACCCTGGTCATGGAGTTCAAGCAGGAACTCAGCGTGCTGCAGGAAAACGGGCGCAAGAACCAGCTTGCCAAGAATTTCGGCCGCCGCAAGGATGACGCGGCCGATTCCGCCAAAGCCATGCATTGAGTGGGTTGCTGCTCCATCCGTTACTGTCACAATTCTCATGTCCAATAGGGGTCGCTTGGACCCCCATAGACTTTGAAGACGATGTACAGCAGCAGTGAGCGACTGATTATTCTCGACGCAGATGGCACGACCATTGACGCGTTCAACGCCATCGAGCAGACGTTTGCCGCGCACGGCATGGCGCTGGGCGATCTGGAGCGCTTTCAAAAGCGCCACAAGATCTTCAAATACCTGGGCGGGCTCAAGGAGTTTCCGTTCAATGTGCAAAAGCAGATCGGCAAGCAAAGCCGCAAGAAGATTCTGGCGACTTTGACCGACGTGTACCGCACACAAGCCAAGCTGTACCCCGGCGTAGCGGCGCTGATGCAGTTGCTGCTGGCACAACCCGGCATACGGGTGGGCATTGTCACGCGCAATGTGACGAACGACCCTGAATTGACCATCCGCACCCTGCTGGCGCGCCACGAAGTGGATTGCAGCGCACTGGACTTCATCACCCATGTTCCCCTGGGGCATGACAAGACGACAGCATTTAGAAATGCCCGGCAGCGCTTTGATATCAATCCAGCGCGTTGCTTTGTCTGTGGCGACGAACACGCGGACTTTGCCGCGGCCGTTGCCGCCGGCATGCACCCCTTCATTGTGTCCTACGGCTTTGAGGACTTTGTGCGTTTGACCAAGAAGTTTGAAGTCCCGCCGGACGTCATTTCACGTACGCCAGAAGATCTGTGCGCGCGGGTGCTGCATGCGCTGGATCTGCAGCCCGCTGTGCAAGCCTGAAGTTTTCACGGCGTGCCGTCATAGACAATGGAAACCCCGGGGTCCGTGGGGTCGAAGTACTGCGCGTCCGCCGTCACGAACACCAGCTTGTTGGCGCGTGCCGTCGCCCAGGTCAATGCCGTGTTCAGCGGTAGTGGCGTCTGCGTTTGTGCTATCAGGCGACAGGCTTCGCTGGCGCTGCTCTCACTGATGGACAGTTGCTCAAAGGTGCGCAAAAAGCCGCGCGTCTCGTCCACCGCGTGCGGGGGGCAGGCCGACATGATTTCCAACCAGGTGATTACGCTGATGGACCGGTGGTAGTGGCCCTCCATGATCCGCCGCGCGCGCGGGTCTCCGGCCAGGTAGTCCATCAGCACACCGGTGTCCACCAGTACGCCGGCCGCCGATGGGTCAATGCGCGCCATGTTTGCGCACCAGGCTGGTGTGGTCTGCGGCATCGGGTTTGCACCACAGGCCGAATCCGTCGGGGTTGACCTTGTGGTTGCTGCGAATAAATTCCTTGAGAGCGCGGCGCACGCCCTCTGCCCTGGAAATACCCAGCAGTTTGACCAGTGCATCCATCTCGGCCAACTGCTCGTCTGGAACGTCAATAATGGTTCTTGCCATGGCTTGCCTCACAGTGGTTAACGCACCAGAAAGTCTGGTTGCTGGAATTTGGTTTCCAGAAATCGGCCATTGGCCAACAAGGCCTGCGCATCGGCGCCGGCCACATTGACCACGATCTCCCGCATCTTGCTGTCCAGTACGCTCAGTTGTTCGGCCAGCAACTGGCGCGCCGTCTTGCCCTCTGCCAAGGGGTGGGTGGTGCGAAACACCGGTGGCAGCGACACATAGTTGGCCAGCGTCTCGGGCAGGTAGCGCAGTACGGTCTCGCGCACGGTGAACAGGTCGGTGTCATGGTTGCGGGCCTGCACCAGGCGCGGCAAAACCTCTTGCACCGAGGTCTTCACGCTGGCCAGGTGTGCATTCATGTCGGGCGTCAAATGCGCCTTGACCTGCGCCGCCAACGCATCCAGCCGCTGCAGGGTCTCTTCTATGGTCAATGCATCTTCGATGTGGCGCTCAACATCGGGGGCCGTGCCCACGCTGTGCGCCGCCAGCCAGCCAAAGCCGTACAGGCCGGCGGTGATCAGCAGCCAGCCGGGGCCAATGGCGCCGGCAAACAGCAGCAGCGGCCCGAGCAGGGCGGCCGTGCAACCATAGATGTTGGGGTTGCCATACAGAAACAGCACCAGCCGCAGCTTGGCCGATCGCTGCCTGGCGCTCAGCGGGTTCACTGGTAGCCCCTGATTTCCTTGAACACGCCGGCCAGGCGGGCGGTGCGTCCGTCAAAATCCCGCCCACCGGTGAACCGCGCCAGTGCCGAGATGTCGGCCGGCTTGGCCTCGCCAAACAGAATGGGGAACACGCGCACGGGTGGTCCTTGCGTGGTCTGGGCCAAGGCGTCTTTGAAGTGTTCAAAGTCGGGGTACACGTTGTTCTCGCCATCGGTCAACAGCACAATGCTGACGGCACGGCCCGGGTCTGCAACCATTTTGACCCGTGCCATCTGCTGCGCCTTGAGTATGGCCCCGTAGATGGCGGTGCCGCCGTTGGCCCGCAGGCTGTCGGCATAGTCCGCTACATGTTTGCGCGCCTGCTCCAGCGGCAGCGCCGCAAAGTCAACCGTCACCGGTTCGTT
>JACXTT010014391.1_pt1 | contig 10352 bp, 7 predicted proteins | sample 9270951 | NCBI WGS metagenome assembly JACXTT01 (sample SAMN15532306, study PRJNA645909) | rock metagenome | isolation source: weathered quartz diorite | place: Puerto Rico | collected 2017-06-21
CATCCTCACGGCGCAGCCCCGGAGATCCCCCAGCCGCTTCCCGGCATCCAGAACGTCATCACTGTGGGCTCGGGCAAGGGCGGAGTAGGGAAGACCACGCTTGCGGTCAACCTCGCTGTCGCACTCGCGCGCTTGGATCGCCGCGTAGGACTGCTTGACGGCGACGTCTACGGCCCCAACGTCCCGCTCATGCTGGGGGTGAACGAAAAGCCGCAGCCTACGCCCGAGGGACTGATCGCACCGCTCGAACAGTTTGGTCTGAAGACCATCTCCGTCGGCTACCTCAATCCGGGCGACAAGCCGCTCATCTGGCGCGGCCCGATGCTGCACCAGATCATCCGTCAGTTCCTGCAGCAGGTGCAGTGGGGCCAGCTGGACGACCTGGTCATTGATCTGCCGCCGGGAACGGGCGACGTGGCCATCTCGCTCATCCAGACCGTGCCCGTCACCGGCGCCATCGTGGTCTGCACGCCCTCAGACGTCGCCCTGCAGGATGCGCGCAAGGCCATCGAGATGTTCCGCATGCTCAAGGTGGATATCCTCGGCCTGGTGGAGAACATGAGCGCCTTCCACTGCCCCCACTGCAAACAGGAGATTGACATCTTCTCCAAGGGCGGAGGCGAGCGCACCGCCGCGCAGTTCGGCATCAACTTCCTGGGACAGGTGGAGCTTGATCCGGCGATCCGCCGAGCCGGCGACACCGGCAAGCCCGTCGCCCTGGAAGGCGAGAACTCACCTCACGCCGCCACCTTTTACCAGCTCGCCCGCAAGCTGGTGGCGCAGCTCGATGAGGTCTCGAAGTCGCGAGAGAACGTCATCCACATTCAGTAGCTGCCTCCCGGTGTTTTTTCCCGGCCTCACGAACCATCCGTTCAAAGGAGTATAGCCATCACTTCGAGAGCACCAAGTACCACCCAACATATCGCCCTCCGATGGTCCCCGGCGAGCCAATATCCGGTAGCCGCGCTGAGACAAAGAGCGGCGCTCGTCCATCCGCTTGCCCACGCCGCCGGCTTGCTTACCACTCTCAGTAGCCTTTCGAAGTCCATCTCTATCCTCCTGGCGCAATGATAAACACAGTTGCGGTGCGTAAGCGCTTCCGGCGTCTTGCCTCGTGCTAACATGAATAGACGCAGAGATTTGCAGGAAATCGCAAGCGCCTGCATCGAAGCGACTTACAGACATCATGCCGAATCCGGCACAGATCGGTGGACGCGAGCGGGAGATCCTCACCGCCATCGTCGAGACCTATATCGCCACCGGCGAGCCCGTGGGATCGCGAGTGCTCTCGCGCGAGAACCGCGAAGGGCTGAGCGCCGCCACCATCCGCAACGTCATGGCAGACCTCTCCGACGCCGGCTTCCTGGAGCAGCCGCACACCTCTGCGGGCCGAGTACCGACGCCCGCGGCGTATCGCTATTACGTGGAGCAGCTCACCGGCAAGGCCAAGCTCTCCACCGCCGACGTGGGAATGATCCAGGACTCCTTCCACGGCGTCAGCGACGTGCAGGAGTTCCTCGAGCGCACCTCGCACGTGCTCTCGCTCATCTCCAGCAACGTGGGCGTGGCCATGGTGGCCTCGGGAACGAGCAACGCTCTTGACCACGTCTACTTTTCACGCCTCGGCGACAAGAAAGTTCTGGCCGTTGTGGTCACACGCTCCGGCGTGGTGCGCGACCGCCTGCTGCGTCTTGATCGCGACATGAGCGCGCGGGAACTTGACCTTGCCGCCAACTACATCAACGAGAATTTCCGCGGCTGGACGCTGGCCCGCATGCGGGCCGAGATCGAGCGCCGCATCGAGGAGGAGCGGGGCGAGTACCAGCGCCTGCTGCAATCGGTTGCTTTGCTCGCGCGCCAGGGAGCCCTCTCGGCCGCCGAGAGTGCGCCTGCCGTGTACGTGGAGGGCGCCGCCAATCTGGTCGCCAACGAACAGGACAGCGCTCGCCTGCGTCAATTGCTGCACGCACTCGAAGAGAAGCAGCGGCTCGCCGAACTGCTGGCGGCCTACGTGGGCGCCAAACAGGAGGCCGTCCGCGTGGTCATCGGGCTCGACGACGCTCCGCCCGAGCTGCGCAACTTCGTGCTCATCGGCGCGCCCGCGCGCGTCAACGGCGAGGTCATGGGCTCGCTGGCGGTGCTCGGCCCCACGCGCATGGACTACGAGCATTCCATCACCGCCGTGTCCTACATCGCGCGCCTGTTCGACCGCATCCTGAACGAGCCGGAAGAATCTAAGTAGTTCCAGGACCAACGACATTATGGGTAAAGGAAACGGAAAGCCCCTGGACGTGGAACACGAGCTGCCGCCCGCCGAGGACCCCTCGGAAGAGGCCGCAGCGACTCCCGCCGAGCAGGCCCAGGCCGACGAGATGCAGCGCCTCGCCGTCGAGCGCGCAGCGCTCTATGAGCGCCTGGCGCGGCAGCAGGCCGAGTTCGAGAACCTGCGCAAACGCATGGGCCGCGAGCAGCAGGAGTTCAGGGACTACGCCGCCGCAGACTCAGTCCGCCAGATGCTGCCCATCCTCGACAGTCTGGAGCGCGCCCTCGCGCACGCCAAAAAAGAAGAGAGCGAGCTGGCGGCCGGTGTAGACCTCATCCGCCGCCAGATGCTGGAAACCTTGCGCAAGCTCGGCGTCGAGGAGATCGCAGCCGCCGGTGAGCACTTCGACCCGCAGTGGCACCAGGCGGTCGAGGTGGTGGAGTCGGACGAAGTGGAGGACAACCACGTTCTCGAGGTCCTGCAACGCGGCTTCCGGCTCAAGGACCGCCTGCTGCGCCCCGCCATGGTGCGCGTGGCACGCCGCTCCCAATAGGACTCTGTTGGCGACCCAGGCAAAACGCGATTACTACGAGGTGCTGGGCGTCGCCCGCACCGCCAGCGAGCAGGAGATCAAGAGTGCCTACCGCAAGCTCGCCCTGCAGTACCACCCCGACCGCAACCCCGGCAATGCCTCCGCGGAGGAGAAGTTCAAGGAGGCCAGCGAAGCCTACAGCGTGCTGTGCGACGGCGAAAAGCGCGCCCGCTACAACCGCTTCGGCCACGCCGGCCTGGATGGCGCCGCCGCTGGCTTCGACCCCGTCATCTTCCAGGATTTCAGCGATATCTTCGGCGACCTCTTCGGGCTGAGCGACCTGTTCGGCACCGGCGCCGGTCGGCGGACTCGTGCGCAGCGCGGCGCAGACGTTAGCGAGGAGGTGGAGCTCGAATTCGAGCAGGCCGTCTTCGGCCACAAGACCGAGGTCCGCGTGCGGCTGCAGGACGCCTGCGACGCCTGCCGAGGCTCCGGGGTCGAGCCCGGACACTCGCCCACGACCTGCGAAGGCTGCGGCGGCCGCGGGCAGATCCGCTACCAGCAGGGCTTCTTCAGCGTGGCGCGCACCTGCTCGGAGTGCGGCGGCTCCGGACAGGTCATTAACCATCCTTGCCGCTCCTGCAACGGACAGGGGCGCGTGCTGCGGGAAAAGACCTTGCCTGTGGATGTCCCCGCCGGCGTCGAAGACGGCACCCGCATCCGCTTCACCGGACACGGCGAGGCCGGACGCAACGGCGGCCCACCCGGCGACCTCTACGTCATCCTTCAGGTCAAAGAGCACGCCTTCTTCGAGCGCCAGGGCAGGGACCTGTTCTGCGCAATGCCCATCTCGTTCCCCCAAGCCGCGCTGGGCTCGGAGATCCTTGTGCCAACACTGTACGGTGAGCAGAAACTCAAGGTGCCCGAAGGCACGCAATCCGGCGCTACCTTCCGCATGAAGGGCAAGGGTGTTCCGGCGCTGCGCGGCCACGGCAAGGGCGACCTCTTTGTCGAAGTCCGCGTGCAGACGCCCTCACGCCTCACGAAGCGCCAGCGCGAGCTGCTGCAGGAGATGACTGAATCGTTGCAGGTGGAGAACAAGCCGCACAACAAGACGCTTCTCAACAAGGTAAAGGAAATCTTCGGCTAGACCCCTGACAGCCTCATGACGCGCCGCCGCTGGATCGCCGATGAATACGACCAGCGGCGCTCTCGCGCTGCGCTGCTGGGCGCCAACGCCGCCCACCTGGCGCGCGTACTGCGTGCCGAAGTCGGCCAGGAGTTCGACATCGTGCTGGAAGACTCCGCGGTGCGCAGCGGACGCATCGTCTCGGTCTCTTCGGAGCGCGTGGAGTTTGCCCTGGGCGAGGGGCTGCAAGCGGCGACCGCCGCCGTCGAAGTCACTCTGCTCCTGGCCAGCTTCAAGTTCGACCGCATGGAATGGGCCATCGAAAAGGCCACCGAGCTGGGTGTGGCCGCGATCGTACCCGTCATCGCCGAGCGGAGCGGCGTTCACCTCGCACGGGCCGCCGTGAAACGCGCGGAGCGCTGGCGCCGCATCGCGCACGAAGCCGCGCAGCAGGCGCGTCGCGGGTCGGTGCCGGGGGTCCAGTCGCCTGCGAAGCTGAAGGATGCGGTCGCAGGTTTCCAGCAAGCGAGGTTCGTCCTCGACGAAGGCCCAGGCGCTGCCTTCCTCGGTTTGCTTCTCGCTTCCCATCCACCGAGAGTCGCGCTCGCCGTCGGTCCCGAGGGCGGCTGGACACCCAAGGAGCGCAAGCTGTTCCTCGACTCCGGATGGCAGCCCGCGTCGCTCGGCGGCAACATCCTGCGCGCAGAGACCGCCGCCATCGCGGCGCTGGCCGTCACGCTCGCGCCCCGCTCCTGACCACCTGGTTGCTGCCGCTTGACGCCTACCGCATAATGACGGAAGCGATGTCCGCATCATGAAGTCCTCTCTCCTCCCCGAAATCCAGCTCGATCGCGAGCAGCAGCAGGCCGTGGAGCACGTCCATGGGCCGATGCTGGTGCTGGCCGGTGCGGGCACCGGCAAGACCAGCGTCCTGGTGGAGCGCATCGCGCGTCTCATCGAAGGCGGCAACGCGCGGGCCGGCGAGGTCCTTGCTGTGGCTTACAACATCGAGGCTGCCAAGGAGATCGCCGAACGCGTCAAAGCCCGCATCGGCCCCCAGGCCGAAGGACTTGAGCCGCTCACCTATCATGCCTGCGGCTACCAGCTCCTCAGCCGCCACGGCCGGGGCTTCACCACCCTCATCGAGCAGGACCTGTGGATCTACCTGCGCCAGAACATCCATCAGTTGCCGCTCAAGCACTTCATCCGCGCCGCCGATGTCGGGAAATTTCTGACCGAGTTGATCGATTTCTTCTCGCGCTGCCACGACGAGCTCACCACGCCCGCCGACTACGACCGTTATCTCGATGAGGTCCGCGCCGGCCGCTTGCCTCTGCCGCGGGTCGCCAAAGCATCCGAGGCCGGCTCGATGGGCCGCGAGGAGGTGCTGGAGCGCTGCAGGGAGATCTCACAGGTCTTCCACGCCAGCGAGCGCATGTTGCGGGAGCACGGACTGGGAACGTTCAGCCATCAGATCGCGCGCGCCGTCGAATTGCTGCGCTCCGATGCGAAGGTCCTCGAAATCGAGCGGCGGCGCGCCCGCTTCGTCCTGCTCGACGAGTTCCAGGATTCCAACCTGGCGCAGATCGAACTGGCGCGGCTGCTGGCCGGCGACGCGCGCAACGTCTTCGCCGTGGGCGATCCCGACCAGGCCATCTACCGCTTCCGCGGCGCCTCCAGCGCCGTCATCGAGGAGTTCTTGCAACATTTTCCCGGCACGCGCGTGCTGCGGCTGGGCCGCAACCATCGCTCCACGCCCTCCATCCTCGGAGCCGCGTATGCCGTCATCCGTAAGAATCCTGAAGTCAGCGGCGACGGCGCGCCGCCGCGTGCGGTCCTTGTTTCCGCGCGAGACGAGCACGCCCGCGAGACGGGAAGCGCGCTGCCGTCACCTCCGGTCGGGGTGGTCAGCGCACCCTCCAAAGACGACGAAGCCTTCGAAGTCGCGGCGGTCATCGCCGAGCTGCAGGCGCAAGGTGCCGGCTTGTCGGACATCGCGGTCCTCTACCGGATCCACGAGCACCACGCCGGGATCGCGCAGGAGCTGGCGCGGCGCGGCATCGCTTTTGCCGTCGTGGGTCTGGATATCCTGCACACGCCCGAGGCCCGCGACCTCATCGCCGGCCTGTGCGCTCTGCTCGATCCGGCTGAAGGCGTGAGCCTGCTGCGCGTAGCTGCTCTGCCGCGCTTCGGCGTCGAGCCGGAGGCCCTGCGACGGGCCCTGGTCGCGGCGGGCAAGGCGGGAATGCCCCAGGCGCTCGGCAAGGTGGCGGGCGGGAAGAAGGTGTTGCGGGCGCTCGCCGACGCCCGTACGGAAGCCGAAAAGCATGGCATGGACGCCCTCGCCTGCTTCGACCTCGTGGTCCGCGACTTCGGCTTCCCGCCCATGGAAAACGTGACCGGCAAAGTGCGGGACTTCATCGTCGAGTGGCAGAAAAAGCCTGAGGCGGTGCGCAGCGGCGCGCAGCTCTCCGAGTTCCTCGCCTACCTCGAATACTTTCCTCAGGCCCGCGGCAAGGTCTCCATCACGACCGGAGGGGAGGGTGACGCCGTTCGCCTGATGACCGCACACGTCGCCAAAGGCCGCGAGTTCGGGCACGTGTTGATCCTGCGCGCCCACAGTCCGTCGTTTCCCTGGCGCTATGTCGAGCCGCTTTTCGAGTTTCCCGGGGGACTGCGCGCGAGTGGTGCAGCCGCCGGGCTGGATTCCCGCGCGCTGCACGATGAGGAAGAGCGCCGCCTCTTCTACGTCGCCATGACCCGCGCGCGCGATTCGCTGACAATCCTGTCGAAACCCTCACGGGGGAAGACTCCAAAGCTTAGCGGATATCCCGCCGACATCCTCTCCGGTGCCGGTTCACACGCGCGCGCGAGCGGAACGCGCGACGTCACCGTGGACCTTCACGCCGCGGCCGATGCCCTGGTGCGGCCGCCGGGCGAGTGGCTCACCCATCCGCTCACGCCGTCGGCGCATCCCGTGCTCAGCGCCTCCGCCATCGAGGACTACAACACCTGTCCGCTGCGCTACAAGATCGCGCGCGAGTGGAACCTGCGCGCCGGCGCCGGCGCTCCTATGCAATTCGGCGCCGCCATGCACACCGCGCTCAAGGCCTATGGCGACACCCTCTGCTCCGGGCGGCCCCTGGAGGCCGAGAACGTCGTCGCCTGCTTCCGTAGTGAGTTTGAAAAAGCCGTGTTTCCCGACAAAGTGCAGCGTGCCCTCTACCAGAAACTGGGCGAACGCCAGTTGCGGGCATTCCTTGAAGCGAGAAAGGAAGCTCCCGCCGGCGAGGTCGTGAGCAGCGAGCGCAGCTTTGAGCACCTGATCGGCAAGGTCCGCGTGCGCGGGCGCGTTGACCGGCTCGATCGAATGGATGGCGACCGCGTGGCCATCATTGACTACAAGACCGGCGCGCCCCGCTCGCAGGACGACGCCGATGAGAGCCTGCAGCTCTCGCTCTACGCCATCGCCGCGCGCGAGGCCTGGAGCCTGGTCCCGGAGCAGCTCGTCTTCTACAACCTTGAGACCAACGCCGCCGTCTCCACCACCCGCAGCGAAAAACAGTTGCAGGAAGCGCGCCAGACGGTCGAAGATGTTGCTCAGAGCATCGCGCAGGGCATGTTCGATGCGAAACCGGGTTTTCATTGCAAGAGGTGCCCATACAGCAGCATCTGCCCTGAGACCGAGCAGCACTTGCTGGGCCTGAGCGATTTCATCCCGGCCGCGCCCAAGGAGAATGCATGATGGCTGTTGCGATTGCCGCGATCGCGGTCTTGGTGGCTGCGGCTGCGTTGTTCATCGCGTGGCAGGGCCGCACGCCCACTCCAGCAAATCCCGACGCCGCGGCCCTGCGCAATGAGATGAAGCTGTTGCGCGAGTCCACCGAGCGCTCCGTTCAGGGGATCAGCGCCGGCGTCAGCGCCCAGTTGCAGGCGCTCGCCGGGAGCGTGCAGGGGAGCCTGCAGGGCGTCAACAGCGACGTCTCAGCCAACCTGGCGCGCGTTCAGAGCACCTTTGCCGGACTGGAAAAGCAGGTGGGCCAGATGACCGAGCAGGCGCGCGCCCTCGACCGCCTCTCGCGCTCCATCTCGGACTTCGAGAACATCCTGCGCGCGCCCAAGCTGCGCGGCAACTTCGGCGAGGTCCAGCTGGAGAGCCTGCTCTCCTCCGTCTTCCCGCGCGAGCAGTACGAGATGCAGTACCGCTTTCCCACCGGCGATTTGGCTGACGCCGTGATCAAGTTCCCCCAGGGCATGGTGGCCGTGGATTCCAAGTTTCCCCTGGAGAACTTCCGCCGCATCGCCGCCGCTGAGGACGACGACGCCCGCAAGGCGGCGCGCCGCGAGTTCCTCAAAGATGTCCGTAAGCGCATCGAGGAGATCGCCAATCGCTATATCCGTCCCGCCGACGGCACCTTGCCGTTTGCGCTCATGTACATCCCTGCCGAGAACGTCTATTACGAAGCCGTGCTGCGCGACGATGACGACGGCATCTACGAGGCCTGCGTGCAGAAGAAGGTCCTGCCTGTCTCGCCCAACTCGCTCTACACCTACTTGCAGACCATCCTTGTCGGCCTGAACAGTCTGCGTGTCAGCGAACGCGCCAAGCTCATCCTCAACGAGATCGAAGCGTTGCGCCTGGAGATGGGCCGCTTCAGCGACGTGTACGCCAAAGTCGGGACGCACCTGAAGAACGCGCGCAGCAGCTACGAGGACAGCGGCCGCGAACTCACGCGCGTGGAGAGCCGGGTGGAGGGGATGGCGGGCGGCAAGCTGGTGGAGCAGTCGGACCTGTTCCCCACGGAGAAACCGCGCCTGGTCTCGGGCGAATAGAAAAACTTCCGCGCCAAAAACTTCGGGGGACGCGATCTGCGTCCCCCGAGTTTTCGCTGGTTGCTTCCGTTACTTCTTTTTCTTCTTGGCTTTCTTCTTCGCCATTTTTCTATTCTCCCTTGTGGAGTGCGCGCGCTTGTCGTTCTCGCGCTACATGAAATGTATAGAGTGAAGCAAAAACGATGTCAAGAAAAAATTTTCCGCGCGACGCGCGTTCGTCACCGCCCGCTCGCGTGGAAAAACCTATTTCGCGACCTTCGACAGAAAACTCAGCAGGATGCCGGCGATGCCGTCGTGCCAGGCGTGCGCCATCATGCCCGGCCGGAGGCTCTTACGCAGGTGCGTGAGCACGCCGAACATGGCCCCGAACACGCCGATGACGATCATGCGCTTCCAGCCCTCGTAACCGTGGCCGGCGCCGAACATCACCGCCTGCAGCACGATGCCCACCCACACGCTCTGCGTGAACGCGGTGAACTGCCGCTGGAAATAGCCGCGGAAGATGATCTCCTCGCAGAAGCCCGCGGTCGTGCTCAACGCCGCCCACAGCAGCATCTCGCGCAGGCCCTGCGGCGCCATCATCAGGATGGTCTTGGCGCCGGGATCGTTCAGGCCGCCCTTCTGCACCCCCAGCAGCCAGCTCGTCGCCGCCAGGACGATGAAGGCGATGATCCAAAAGAGCCCGGCGATGCCGACATCGAAAAGAAAATCCTCGAAGTTCTTCCACCCGCCGCCGATGATCTCGCGCAGAGGGACCTTGCCCAGCCGCAGCCCCAGGTACACGATCCCCAGCATGATGAACTCGAAGGCGATGGTCTGCAGATACAGCGTGGGACGCCCGAAGCGCTCGATGAATCCCTGGTGCTGCCCTGCGCGCGAAAAGGAGAGCAGCAGAAGCAGCGCGACGAACCCGGCCGTGTGCCACCAGGGCGCCACCAGCGCGTACGAAGAAGGCAGCGCAACCGGCGGTGCGGCCACGGGTGGCGTGATGGGCGCGTCTGCCATGCATCCTCAGGCGCATCCCGAATCCACATCGCGCCTGCAACATCTTATAATGAAAGATTCGATCCCGGCTCGAGGAGTGTTGCATGAACTACCAGGACAACGATGTCGTCATTCTCTCCGGCGTGCGCACCGCCATCGGCAAGTTCCAGGGCTCGCTCGCGGAGATGAGCGCGCCCCAGCTGGGCGCGGTCGTGGTGCGCGAGGCGGTACAGCGTGCCAAGCTCGACCCCAAACAGGTGGACGAGTGCATCCTGGGCAACGTCATCGCCGCTGGACTGGGACAGAACCCCGCCCGCCAGGCCGCCATCTTCGGCGGCCTCCCGCCAGAAGTCAGCGCCATGACCGTCAACAAAGTCTGCGGTTCCGGGCTCAAAGCCGTCGGGCTGGCGGCGCAGGCCGTCCAGACCGGCAACAGCGAGATCGTGGTCGCCGGCGGCATGGAGTCCATGACCAACGCTCCCTATCTGCTTCCCCAGGCGCGCAAGGGCTACCGCCTCGGCAACGCGCAGATCGTTGACTCCATGATCCAGGACGGCCTGTGGGACGTTTACCACAACTACCACATGGGCATCACCGGCGAGAACGTAGCC
>JACXTT010014392.1_pt1 | contig 10352 bp, 10 predicted proteins | sample 9270951 | NCBI WGS metagenome assembly JACXTT01 (sample SAMN15532306, study PRJNA645909) | rock metagenome | isolation source: weathered quartz diorite | place: Puerto Rico | collected 2017-06-21
CCGCGCGCCGCCGCGCGCCGGAGGGCGGCGGGCGTGTTGCCGCCGACCCAGATCGGGGGGCGCGGCCGCTGCGCGGGACGTGGGCGGAGACCGACGTCCCGCACCTGCCAGGTCGCGCCAACGTGCTCGGGGTACTCGTCGAGGAACGCCTTCGTGACGACGTCGATCGCCTCGTCGACGAGCTTTCCGCGGCGCGTGAAGTCGACGCCCAGCGTCCGGAACTCGCCCTCGAGATGGCCGGCGCCGACGCCTAGGATCACGCGCCCGCCGGAGAGCGTGTCGAGCGTGAGGAACGCCTTCGCCGTCTGGAGCGGGTGGCGATAGGCGGCGATCCAGACGTAGGAGAGGAGCCGGACGCGCGTCGTCGCCGCGGCGAGGAAGCCGAGCGTCGCCACGGTGTCGTACCAGACGGTGGACATCGCGGCGGCGTGCGAACGCGGGACGCAGACGTGATCGCAGACCGCGACGTAGAAGAAGCCGGCCCGGTCGCAGGCCCGCGCGACGCGGAGGATATCGGGCGTCCCGGCGGTCGCCTCCCACGGCTGCGCGAAGACCGTGCTCTGCGCGACGACGGGGAGCTGGAGCCCGAAGACCAGGCGTCCCGGCGGGACGATCGTGACGGTCGGCCCGAAGGGCATGACGCCGACCCTCGCATCTTTCCGTCCTGGGACGCAACGCGCGCTTGACGCCTGGCGCGCGGCGGGCGTTATCTCCCGCCATGTCGCAGATCGCGGAGAACCTGACCCTCGCCCGGCGCTTCTGGGACGACCTCTACGCGCACCGCTTCGAGCGGCTCGCCGCCTACTTCACGGCGGGCGCGGTCTATGACGACGTCCCGATCCCCGCCGCCCGCGCCGTCGGCCCCGAGGCGATCGTCCGGAAGCTCCGCATCGGTCTCGAGCGCGTCCCGCGCCACGTGCACCACGTCCACCGGATGGTCGCCGACGACGAGACGGTCGTGACCGAGCACACCGAGGACTGGCACTTCGACGAGAGCACGATCGTCGCGCTCCCGTTCGTCTCCGTCCAGGTCGTGACGGACCGGCGCATCTCCCTCTGGCGCGACTACAGCAACATCGACACCCTGCTCTCCGCCGCGCCATCCTGGTGGCTCGAGCACGTCACCGCCGCCTGGGCGGAGACCACTCCGCCCGCTTGAGTCCCGCTACGCTGGATACAGCGGGGTTTCTTGCGCGGCGATCCGTCCGCGGTCGCGCGTGCCATCGCGCCCTCCTTTCCGCGAATCCTCGATCCGACCGAACCCGCGCACCGCCCTCGCCACCTCGACGACGGTCCGCGCGTCGAGCGGGAACTCGAGGAACACGTGCGTGACGCTCAGGAAGAAGAGCGCCATCAGGCCGGTGCGGTAGTCCCACGCGTAGAGGCCGAGTGAGGCGAGGTAGAGGACGCCGATCACGGCCGCGCGCGTCCGCGTGATCTCGTGCCAGCGGATGATCCCAGTCTTCGAGAACCAGTTCAGGTAGTGGTAGGTGTACGCGAAGGCGAGAAATCGTCCGACGGCGACGAACGCGTCCCGGCTTCCGTGGCCGGGGATCATGCCTGCCATCGCTTCGATGAGGCTCCCGAAATCGTGGAGGTCGCGCACCGTCCCCGCGCTCACGTGGTACGCCGCCGCCGACGGCTGGACGACGAGGAGGCCGGCGCCGCACGCGACGTACACCGCGAGCGACACGAACCCCGAGGGGGTGCGGCTCTTGAGGCTCCCCGCCAGGATGAAGAGGCCCGTGAGCACGTAGACGTGCACCACGCTCGCGACGAGGATGGTGAAGAAGACCTCCGCCGGCGTCCACCGCTGGACGGGCATCGCGAGCGCGGCGAGCGCCGCCAGGCTCGCGAGCTTCAGGATGGGGCTCCTGACGAACGCCATCGCTGTCCCGGCACCGAGGGCGACGAAGACGGCGCCGTTCCACGGCACCCACTTGGTGTAGACCGTCACGAACGCAAGCGCCCCCAGCAGCACGAGCGGAATCCAGTCGAAGCGTCCCGTCGAGTAGAAGCCGCGGTCGTGGAGCCAGGAGATCTGCGTGAGGTAGTGGAGCGGACCGAGGACGGCGTACGACAGGAGGAGCATCTCGAAGGGCAGGACGCACGCGAGCGCGGCGGCCCCGAGCATGAGCCCGATGTTGATCTTGTTGATCCGGTCGACGTCCGGCATGGGGCCGCTAGCTGCCGCTACCACGCCGCCGTGGCCGCCTGGAAGCGGCGATCCGTGCGGCTTGCAAACTCGCGCGCGTTTCGCCAGACGGGCGCATGGGAGCCGTGAAAGCCGTCCTGGTATTCATGATGCTCGGGGCGATCGTCGGTGCGGTGGTGGCGTCGTTCGTCGTGCCGCCGATCCTCGGCTGGTACAACGCGCCGGGTGCCATCAAACCGGGCGGCCCGGTCGAGTCGATCTGCAACCTGCCTGAGGTGATCCGCTACACCGCGAATCGCCTCCTGCTCGGGCAGCTGATCGGCGCGCTCCTGGGCGCGCTCGCGTTCCTCTTTCCCGGGATGGCCTGGGCGCGCCGCCGCACGGCCGGCGGGGTGCCCGCGACCGCGAGTTGACTCTCCAGCGGGCGCGCGGGCAAGAACGCCGCGTGGACCTCGCATTCAGCGACGCCGAGGAGGCGTTTCGCCGCGAGCTGCGCGCGTGGCTCGGCGCGCATCTCCCGTCCGGATGGGAGGGCCACGCGGAGTTCGCGAGCCTGGCCGACGAGGTCGCCTTCCTCCGCGACTGGCAGCGCCGCCTGCACGAGGCGCGCTGGGTCGGCATCCACTGGCCGCGTGAGTACGGGGGACGCGGCGCCGGCGTCGTCGAGCACTACCTCATGCAGGAGGAAATGGCGGGGGCGCGGGCGCCCGAGATCATCAACCGGATCGGCGTGAACCTGGTCGGGCCGACGCTCATCGCGCACGGGACCGAGGAGCAGAGGCAGCGCTTCCTTCCCCCCATCCTGCCCGCCGACGAGATCTGGTGCCAGCTCTTCTCGGAGCCTGGCGCCGGGTCCGACCTGACGGCGCTCCGGACCCGGGCCGAGCGCCGCGGCGACGGCTGGGTCGTCACCGGGCAGAAGGTCTGGACCAGCTACGCGCAGTTCGCACGCTGGGGGATTCTGCTCGCCCGCACGGATCCGTCAGCACCGAAGGCGCGGGGCATCAGCTACTTCGTCTGTGACATGCACGCGCCCGGCGTGAGCGTGCGTCCCCTCCGCCAGATGACCGGCAGCGAGGAGTTCAACGAGGTCTTCCTCGAGGATGTCTTCGTGCCACGCGCGCATCTCGTGGGCGCCGAGAACGAGGGCTGGGCGATCGCGAGCACGACGCTCGCGCACGAGCGCGGCACCGCGCCGCGCCAGCTGGTCATCCACCGCATGCTGCTCGACGATCTCGTCCGCCTCGCCCGCGAGGGAGTGGACGGCGGCACCGCGCGCGGCCGCGATCCCGTGCTGCGCCAGCGGCTCGCGCAGCACTGGATCGAGGTGACGCTCACCCGGCTCGCGAGCTGGCGGACGCTCACACGACTCCAGCGGGGCGCGCCCCTCGGTCCCGAGTCGAGCTGCGTGAAGCTCTTCTGGAGCGAGATGAGCCAGCGGATGCACGACACCCTGATGGACGTGCTCGGCCCCGTGGGGCTCTGCTGGCAGCCGGGACGCCACGCGGTCGCCGGCGGGCGGCTCGCGCGCTCGTATCTCTACTACCGCGCCGCGACGCTCTTCGCAGGGACGTCGGAGATCCAGCGGAACATCCTGGCCGAGCGCGTGCTCGGGCTGCCTCGCGCGCGCTGAGCGTGTCCCTCACGGGACACGGTCGAAGGCGGTGTTCACCTCGCCAGGCGGCGCGAGGTTGTGCTTGGCGGTCGAGACCAGGATCACCGTGCGAAGCTTCTCGCGATCGAGCTGGACGCCGCTCGACGCGAAGAGCGCACGGAGCGGCTCGAGGAGGCCACCGATCACTTCGGGCAGCTTCGCCAGATCGCCGCCGTAGTTCGCGCGGAAGTGGGTCGCGATGAGCTCGTCCGCCTTGACCGCGACGTCGCCGACGCCGATTCCGCCCGTCGCGCCGAGCGTCGTGTTGATGTTGAAGGTGAACACGCCCGAAGGGACGATGAGCCACAGGATCAGCGCGACGACGAGGAGACCCGCGATGATCTCCAGTGGCTGCGACGGAAGAGGGATCGGCATGCGCCAGGAAACGCTAGCGTGAAACCGCACCGATGAGAAGCTTCGCCTTGACACTCCAGAAGGCGCGCGGGATAGGCGGGCCATGAGCGGTCCACTCGCCGGCATCCGGCTCCTCGATCTCGGGACGCGCATCGGCGCGCCGTTCGCCGCGACGCTGCTGGCGGATCTCGGCGTCGAGGTGATCAAGATCGAGCTGCCGGGGCAGGGCGACTTCATGCGGACGATCGGACCCTTCGTCGGTGACTACTCGCTCTTCTGGGCGGTCGAGGGGCGGAACAAGAAGTCGATCACGTGCGATCTCCGCAAGCCCGCGGGCCAGGCGCTGGTGAGGCGGCTCGTCGCGCTCGCGGATGTCGTGGTCGAGAACTTCCAACCCGGGACGCTCGAGTCGTGGGGGCTCGGCTACGAGGCGCTGGCGGCGATCAATCCGGGGATCATCCTGACGCGCGTGTCCGTCTACGGGCAGACGGGGCCGTACCGCGACCGTCCCGGGCTCGACCGGAACGGCATCGCACTCGGCGGGCTCCTCTACATCACGGGCTATCCGGATCGGCCGCCCGTGCGGCCGGGCGTGATCGTCTCCGACTACCTTACCGGTGTCTTCAACGCCTTCGCGATCCTCTCCGCGCTCCACGAGCGCGACCGCCGCGCGCGCGAGACGGGCGGGCCCCCGCGCGGACAGTCGGTCGAGCTGTCGCTCTACGAGTCGATCCTCCGCGTGATGGAGCACACGCTCGCGGCCTACGACCGGCTCGGCGTCGTGCGCGAGCGCGAGGGGAACCGGCTCCGCAACTCGGCGCCGCTCGACAACTGGGAGACGAAGGACGGGAAGTACGTGTCGATCATCGCCGCCGGCGACGGGCTCTTTCCCCGGTTGTGCCACGCCATGGGACGCGAGGATCTGCTCGCCGACCCGCGCTTCACGACCATGGCGCGGCGCGCCGAGCACGGCGACGAGATCAACGGCATCGTGGCCGCGTGGTGTCGCGAGCGGACGGCGCGCGAGATCCAGGACGTCCTCGAGCGGAACCAGGTGCCCTTCGGCGTCGCCTGCTCGGTCGCGGACATCTTCGCCGATCCCCACGTCCAGGCGCGCGGCGACATTGTCACCGTGGAGGATCCCGTGATCGGCCCGGTCCGCATGCAGGGGCCGTATCCGCGCTTCTCGCGCACACCGGCCGGCGTCCCGCGCGGTGCGCCACGGCTCGGCGAGCACAACGACGAGATCTACGGTCATCTCCTCGGGCTGTCGGCGGAAGAGCGCGCCGAGCTCCGCCGGCAGGGCGTCGTCTAGCAGCCGCTGAAAACGGGCGACGTGGTCGGGCGCCGGGGGTCCCCGAGCGCGGCTCAGGAGCCCCTGCGGTCCGGACTCGCATGCCGCGGCCTCGGGTCGAGGCGGCGATGGAACCCGCCCGAGAGCGACCCGAGACGAGGTGTCTGGTCGCCTACCGTAGGAACGCACTCATCTCCGACATGAGCGCGACGAGCTGGGGCGCCCGCTCGCGGAGCGCGGCGTTCCGGTCGGCGACCGGGCGGTAGTCCGGGTCGCGCACCTCGATCCTCGTCGCGTTGTACGCCTCGGTGCCGAACACGACCGTGCCGCCGCCGTCGATCAGTGCGCAGCTTCCCCATCCGCACGTGACCTCGTAGGCGTCCGCGGCGTCGCCGAGGAGGGAGTGGCCGGTGCTGTAGTCGGCAGGAGGGTTCTCCACGCCGAGCAGCTCGAGGAACGTCGCCGCCAGGTCCTGGTGGCCCGTCAGCCGTTCGTGGACGCCCGCCGGGAGTCCGGGAACGAGCAGCAGGAGCGGCACGCGGATCTGCTCCGGGGTGAACGCGCCGCCGTGCCCCCAGTAGCCGTGCTCGTAGCACTCCTCGCCGTGGTCGCCGGTGACGAGCACGACGGTGTGGTCGAGGACGCCACGCGCGGCGAGGTTCGCGACCGCCTGGCCGACGAGATGGTCCGTGTACGCGATCGCGTTCCGGTAGCGATTGAAGAGGAGCTCGCGCCGCGCCGGTGAGACGTCACCGTACATGAAGAGCCCCGCGTGCGGCTGGTAGCGCGCGAACTCGGGCGGAAAGTCGTACGGGGCGTGGGGGGAGTCGAAGAAGAGGAAGGCGAAGAACGGACGCGCACCGGCGCGCGCCGTGAAGGCGTCGAGCTCGTCCACGAGCTGGCGGTCCTTGTCCGCGATCGAAGGACCGGGCAGAGCGTCGTTCACGTCCTCGGGGACGTCGGCGAAGGCGGTGCGCCGGAACTCGGCGTACTCGAGCGGCGTGCTCGAGAGGATGCGGAAAGCGTAGCCGAGCTCCTTCAGCCGGCGGACGAGCACCGGGCCGACGCGCGCGCGGATCAGGGTGTCCCAGTACGAGCCGGGGAGCCCGTAGAACATGCTGAAGATGCCGTAGCGGGTCGAGTTGCCGCCGCTCACGTGGCCGGTGAAGACCTGCGCGTCGCGCGCGAGACGCCAGCTCTCGGGGGTGTTGTCCGCGGTGAAGACGTCGCGTCGCCAGCTCTCGACCACGAGCCAGACGATGTTCGGCGGTCGATCGAGCGTGCGGAACCGGAGCGGAGCGCGCGGGTAGCGGAGCGGGCCGCCCGTCTGCTTCGGTGCCACACGCGCCGGACGGGTGAGCTGGACACCGGTCAGCCGGTGGACGAGCCGCTTCACCGTGAACGGCTGGTAGAGCGGGACGACGCGCGCGCTGCCGACGATGTCGATCGCGTCGGTCACGTCGGCGACGGCGTAGGCGAGGTGATCGGCCCCGGCGAGAAGCGCGACGCAGCCGGCGAGAAGGAGCCAGGCGCGGCGGCCCGCCCGCAACGCGGACGCGCGGACGACCGCCCGCGCAGCGAGGGCCCAGACGAGCATCTCGGCGGCGAGGAGGAGCGCGATGCCGCCGACGGCGCGGATGACCTCGGCCTGGCTCACCTGCATCGACTCCCACCCGGCGCGCGTGGTGAGGAAGCCGAGGACGAGCCCGTTCACATGGAAGCGGTAGAGCGCGAACACCTTGCTGTCGACGTAGACCGCGAGCTGGAGCGCCGCGAAGAGGACGCTCGCACAGAGACAGGTGACGCGTGGCCCGGCGAGGCGCAGCAGGAGCGCGAGAAGGAGCCCGAGCACGAGCGCCGCCGACCAGAGCTGAGCCAGGAGCGCGACGTGAACGAAGACGCCGGCGAACGCGCCGGACGGCGGCTCGGCGAGGATGTAACCGTAGCCGTTCAGGGCCAGCACGACGGCGTTCGCGACCACGAGCCAGAAGACCGCCGCCGGGCCCGTCATTCGCGCGGCGGCGTAGCACGCCGCGCCGCGGCGATCCAATGCCAAGGCAATGCGCTGGCAGGTGGGGAGGTCGCACGTCACCCGTTTTTTTGCCGGGGGCTCCCCCTTCGAGGGGAGCAACCGCGCGACGCGTTCTGGGGTTCGATGGTTACGTTGCGTCGCGCGAAGCGACGAGTTCGTTCGCCGAACCCGCTTCGCATCGAGCTCACGATGTCGCTGCAGGATCGGACCTGCGCGGCGTGAAGGAAGAAAGGAGAGCTGTTTGCCATGACAACGAGCCACGAGAAGACTGGTGCGGGGCGCGCAACGATGGCGCTCGCGGCCGCAGCCTTGACGCTCGCGGGCTGCACCGCGCTGACCAAGGACGTGCTGGTGAGGGACGCGGGCCGGCCGGCGTCGACCGTCGTCAGCCACTGCTCGGGTAGCGAGTGGATGGACAACTCGATGATCGCGGTCGTGCCGGTTCCGATCGTCGCCTTCGCGTCGCCGACGCAGGAGGTGAACGAGATCACCACGGACGACGTGCTACGTCGCTGCGGGCCGCCCGACCAGCTGACGAATCGTCACGTCGAGGTGGACCGCGGGTGGTGCGTGCCGCTCACGCTGACACGGCTCATCACGCTGGGCGTCTGGCACTGGTGTCCCGCGAGCGTCTCGTGGGACGCCGACGTGACGATGCCCACCACGGCGAGAACGTCGGCCATCCCGCCGGCTCCGAGCCGGATGGAGGCCGACGATTCGAGCCGCCCGACTGCCGGCGTTCGATGACTGACAGCGCCGGCGGAGATCCCACGAAAGGAGGTCGTCCGATGAAACGGCTCCTGGCAACAACGATAGTGGCGTTCATCTGCGTGCTTGCGGCCCACCCGGCCTCGGCGCAGACGGCGTCGCGGAAGTTCGGCCGTGGTCTGGCCGCCATGACCACGGGCTTCCTCGAGGTCCCGGGGAACGTGTACGCCGAGAGCGAGGCGCGCGGCGCCGAGGGTGTTCCGCTCGGCTTCGCGAAGGGCCTCGGCATGGTGGTGGTCCGTGAGCTGGTGGGCGTGCACGAGTTCGTGACCGCCCCGTTCCCCGTGCCGGCGCACTACCGGCCGGTGATCCAGCCCGAATATCCGTGGACCTACTTCGAGACGGGGGAGCGCTCGGCGCTCGGCACTCCCTGTCCCCCGACGCGGACGGCGGCGCGCGATCGCCGCGCGCCGGCCAAGAAGCGCCGGGCGACGTCGTAGCGCGAACGGGCCGGCCGCCTTTCCCCCCGGCGGCCGGCCCGCTCTTCCCTACAGCGGCCCGTACACCTCGGTCTCGAGCGCCCCGCCATCCCGCCGCTGATCGAGCGGGACGTAATTGCGCTCGTCGTACCCCACGTAGACCTGCTTCGGGCGCGTGATCTTCTGCTCCTCGTCGAGGATGAGCTCCGCCCACTGCGCCATCCAGCCCGACGTGCGGGCGATCGCGAACAGCACCGGGAACATCGGCAGCGGCAGGCTCATCGCCTCGTAGATGATGCCCGAGTAGAAGTCGACGTTCGGATAGAGGCGCCGGGAGACGAAGTACTCGTCCTCGAGCGCGATGCGCTCGAGCTCGAGCGCGATGTCGATGAGCGGGTTCTTCCCCGTCACCTCGAAGACCTGATGCGCGATGCGCTTGATGATCTTCGCGCGCGGATCGTAGTTCTTGTAGACGCGGTGGCCGAAGCCCATGAGCCGGCGCTCGCCCGACTTCACCTGCTTGATGAGCGCTGGCACGCGATCCTTGGAGCCGATCTCGTGCAGCATGTGGACGACCTCCTCGTTCGCCGACCCGTGGCGCGGGCCGGCGAGGGCCGCGGCCGCGCCCGCGACCGCCACGTAGGGGTCCGCGAGCGAACTCCCAATGGTCCTCATCGTCGTCGTCGAGCAGTTCTGCTCGTGGTCGGCGTGCAGGATGAAGAGCACGTCGAGCGCGTTCTCGAGCACCGGATCGGGACGATACTTGAGCTCGGTCATGCGGAACATCATCGAGAGGAAGTTACCGGTGTAGGAGAGATCGTTGTCCGGATACACGTAGGGAAGCCCGCGGCTGTGACGGTAGGCGAAGGCCGCCATCGTCGGCATCTTCCCGATCAGCCGCCGCGTCTGCATGCGGCGCGACTCGAGATCGAGGACGTGCTTCGCCTCGGGGTAGAAGGTCGAGAGCGCGCCCACGGTGCCGATCAGGATGCCCATCGGGTGGGCATCGTAACGAAACCCTTCTATGAAGTGCTTCAGGTTCTCGTGGATGAGCGTGTGGGTCTTGATGTTGTGCTGCCACATGCGGAAGTGCGACGTCGTCGGCAGCTCGCCCTTGACGATCAGGTAGGCGGTCTCGAGGAAGCTCGACTGCTCGGCCAGCGCCTCGATCGGGTAGCCGCGGTAGCGGAGGATGCCGCGCTCACCGTCGATGTAGCTCACCTTGCTCTTGCAAGCGGCCGTGTTGATGAGCGCCGGGTCGTAGCTGACGATGCCGAGCTGCGCGAGGTCGGTGGCGCGGATCGCGCCGTTCTCGATCGGCAGGTCGACCTTCTTGCCGGTTCGGTTGTCGATCACGGTCAGAGTCGGAGCGGCCATGCCTCACCTCCGTCGCCCAGCTAAGCCCCTTCCGGGCGACAGTCAACGCCCTCGGGGGTTCTTCTCTTGCCCGCGTGGTGCGCTACACTCGGCCGGACGTGGCACGAGAGATCCTGCAGGCTACCCGCGAGGACGGCAGGAGCGCGCGCTTCCTGCTCGAGGTGTTTCCGGAGGGCGATCACTGGACCAGCACGCTCGCCCGGCTCGACGAGCGTGGAGAGCCCGAGGCCGCGCGGGTCGCGCCGCGGTTCTACGGTCTCACCGCCGAGCAAGCGCGGCGGCGGATGATCGGCGTGCTC
>JACXTT010014393.1_pt1 | contig 10352 bp, 10 predicted proteins | sample 9270951 | NCBI WGS metagenome assembly JACXTT01 (sample SAMN15532306, study PRJNA645909) | rock metagenome | isolation source: weathered quartz diorite | place: Puerto Rico | collected 2017-06-21
AGTAAAGGCTGCGAGGCCGTGTTGACATCCACACCGACTGCGTTGACGCAATCTTCGACGACCGCGTCAAGCGAGTGCGCCAATTGGCTCTGGGCAACATCGTGCTGGTATTGACCCACGCCGATAGACTTTGGATCGATCTTCACCAGTTCCGCCAGCGGGTCCTGCAGGCGCCGTGCAATGGACACCGCGCCGCGCAGCGACACATCCATCCCCGGCAATTCGCGCGAGGCGAACTCGGAAGCCGAATAAACCGACGCACCCGCCTCAGATACCACGATCGACGTCAGCTTGAGATCAGGGCGCTGCTTGATCAGGTCTTTTGCCAGCTTGTCGGTTTCGCGAGACGCAGTGCCGTTACCGATGGCGATCAGTGATACCCGATATTTTTCCGCCAGCTTTCCCAGAGCGTGAAGCGATCCATCCCAATCGTTTTTCGGCTGGTGGGGATAAATCACGGCGGCTTCCATGACCTTCCCTGTCGCATCTACGACCGCAACCTTAACGCCGGTGCGCAGTCCCGGATCAAGCCCCATAGTAACGTGCGGCCCGGCAGGCGCGGCCAATAGCAGCGCTTTCAGATTGCGTGCAAAGACATTGATCGCATCGGTCTCAGCGCGCTTGCGCAACGCGCCCATCAACTCTGTTTCCAGATGCAGAAAAATTTTCACGCGCCAAGTCCAGCGCACGGTTTCACCCAGCCATGCGTCGGCTGACCGATTCTGATTTCGGATGCCGAATTGGGCGGCAATGCGGGCTTCGCAAGGGTTGTGCGGCGCATCCCATTTCGGTTTTTCCGCTTCGGAATCCAGGCGTAGCGCAACATTCAGAATTTCTTCACGGCGGCCTCGAAACAAGGCCAAGGCGCGATGGGAAGGAATCGTACCGATCTTCTCGGAATAGTCAAAGTAATCGGCATACTTGGCGCCGGCGTCTTCCTTGCCTTCGATAATCTTTGATTCCACGATGCCCTGCGCCAGCAGGTATTCGCGCAGCCACTGTAGCACGGCCGCGTCTTCGGCAAAACACTCCATGAGAATGTGGCGCGCCCCCTCGAGAGCAGCTTTGGTATTTTCCACTCCGGGATTGTCACCCTGATCGGTGGTGAAGGCAGGCTTCAGGTATTTGCCGGCCTCTTCCTCGGGCTGCAACATGGGGTTCGCCAGCAGCGCATCCGCCAAAGGTTCCAACCCGGCCTCTCGTGCGATCTGCGCCTTGGTGCGGCGCTTTTTCCTGAAAGGCAGGTAGAGGTCTTCCAGCCGTGTCTTGTCTTCCGCATGCGTAAGCGAAGCCAACAACGCCGGCGTCATCTTGCCTTGCTCTTCAATGGAAGCTATGACCGCGGCACGTCTGTCTTCCAGTTCGCGCAGATAGGACAGCCTTTCCTCCAGCAAACGCAACTGAGCATCGTCCAATCCGCCCGTAGCCTCCTTGCGATAACGTGCGATAAACGGGACTGTCGCACCTTCGTCCAGCAAGGCAATAGCGGCGGCCACCTGTGCAGGCTTGGCGGCGAGTTCGAGGGAAATGCGGTGTTCAATGGATGGCAGCATATGAAAGTCAGGACAAATCAGGCCGTGCGGTTTTGACTGGGGCCGTAATTATCCTACTTAGACTGTCCGGTTGCCAATCAGGCTGGAGATAATAATATGGTTACCTCTCCGGCTGGGGTGATCTCGGTGGCCGCCTTTTAAGAATCTTACTTTTTTTTCGGCTCGCTTTTGGCGTTTTCGCGCATTTTTTGATCCAGCTTATTCATCTGCTCCGGCGTAAGCACGCCTTCCAGGCTTGCCCGGGTGTCTTGCTGCACCATCTGCAACTTTTGCCTCTCTTCATTGAAGATAGCTTCAACCTTATTTTTCTCCGTCTCAAAAATGGCTTCCACTTTGGACTTCTGATCGGCGCTCAGGTTAAGTTCCTTGCTCATGCGATCGAGTCCCTTCTTGCTATCGGCGGATGCTGCATCTTTTTGTTGGGTGTGGCCGGCGATAGGACTGAAAACAAGCCCCAGCGCCAGTAACATACTCGTCAGTTTTTTATTCATTATTATCTCCTTGGGCATATATAACGAACGGCCACTGCTGTAAACCGGGCTACGCCCGGTGCCTTAAAATAATGCCGGGCAGAGCCCGGCCTACTCTTGATGGAGTAATAGCCTGGATGAACAAGATGGGAGTGATCTCACGGGAGAGGATCGGGATTTGTCCGGCGCCAAGAAAGCAGGAACGGCCAGGAATTATTGTGCTCATGCGTGCCGATCAGCCGATCCTGCGGAAGTTCAGAACAAACCTGAAATCGAGCGTGTCAACCCATTCGTCAAATCAGCAGCGGCTTCTTCATATTGCAAATTTACCTTATTGGCCGTGCTGACTACACGAGTGCGGTACTTATTCATATTACTGACCTTGGTGGATGTCTGTCTCATTGCGCCACCTATTCCCTGCTTGGCATCTTGCTGATTATCCTGCCGCACGATAACGCCCGCCTCGGCCCGCTCCGCAATTTCAACGTCAGTAACAGCCATGAACGTCACGTCCTTCACTGCGGCGCTCGCGACAGTGTCCACGATCCCGAAAGCGGCGACGCCAGCCAGTCCGCCAATCCCCGCAGCACCCCAGCCATCTATCGCAGCCCCTGTTGCAGCCCCTAAAACCCCCCCGGCAACCGCACTGTTAACGGCCCCATAAGCACCGCCATAGCCCGCCCCCAAGGCAGCCTGCGCGGCTGTCGGGCTTGCCTTGTCCACGCTCAACACGTTCACCTGAAGCCAGTAATGGGCTTTTTTGGGATCGGGCGTAATGGTATAGCCTTTCCCTTCAAGCACTCTGGCTACAGGCCCGCCAATATCGAAATTTGATTTGTCGGAGGTATTGCGCACATTGAGATAAACAATCTTCTGACTGGGTTCAACTGGATCAAGAAAAATGGTGTCGCTCATTTTGGTTTGAACGTCCAGATCCTTTTTGGCAATTGATGTGTGAACAGCGGCACAGCCGCTCAAAATCGCTGAAAATACCATAGCGCCGGCCAACGCCAACGTATGCTTATCCTTTAAGTAGCCCATTTTTCTCCCTTGTTGTTAATGTTAAAACTGGTTCTCCGAGTTGATAAAAGCACCGTCCGGAACCCACGCCGGTTTCTTGTTTACAGCTGTTTTTACGTCTGTTTTTTATTTAACGGCACGCCTGGTTGTTGATAACTTATTGCTGATAATCATGCAGAATCAATAATCTGGTCCGATACCCCGGCAATGCCTTACCACCAGCCGCCAAAGAAGGGGTTGTAATAACCTCCGCCGTAATAGCCGCCGTAGTATGGCCGGGTATACGCGCCGTAATACCCCAACCCGCCAAGCACCGGCACATTGGGAATCGCATAGACGGGTGATTTGCTCGGGGTTCCCCTCTCCGTCGCATCTTTGAGCGCAGATGTCAAGGTTGCGTTGTCGGGAATGATGAAAGGTCTGGAAATCGTTTCCTGGTTGAACCGCCGCTGAATCTCTTCCAGACTCGGATCGGCCCATACGGCGGCATTACTGAAGAAAAAGAACAACAGAAATCCAAAGAAAATGTTTTTATGGGCGCTACTCATCCAACACCTCCGGTTTCGGATAAACACTGGCGGGGCACGAGAAGATTTGAGACGGCATGTGAGATGATCGGGAGATTGGAGAATCGAGAGATTCCCAAAAAATAATGGGAGAACATTGCAATTTTCCGAAATATTTCAGCCAGGTCTCCATAGCTCAGCAACAATCTCTTCTTGATCTGGAACCAACAGGATCACATCTGATCGATCCTGGTTTAACACCGAATGCACCCCGGTGTCGCCGTCGATACACGCCTTGATCCATGGCACGTTTCGGGCGAACCTCAGATTTCAAGGCGTTTTGCTTTCCAGTAGGCAGATCTCCAGTAATTTTCGTTCAGGCGGGAAATGACGACGCCCAGCTTGGTTGTCGCATGCAGAAACCTGCCATCCTCGAGATAGACTCCCACATGCCTGCGCGTTTTGCCCGTCTTGAAAAAAACCAGATCGCCGGCCTGTAACTGGTCTCTGTCCACCTCTATCCCAAGATCCGCCTGCAAGTCGCTTGATCTCGGCAGGACAATACCCAGCTTCGACTTGAATGTCATATGAATGAAGCCGGAACAATCGATACCGTTCTTGCTCATACCCTGCATCCGGTATCGCGTTCCCTTCCATTCATCATATTGTGCATAGAGGAGGCTTTTCACTGAATCCAAATCGCTCGGATCGGGGTCGCTGTTCGCGTCCATGTCCACCCGGAGGTTCGATTCCGCCGTGTATACGGTTCTCGCCGCTCCCCTTTCCGGCACGCTGGTACACCCCGAGAGTGTTGCAATAACAAGGAATCCGGCCACCCAGAACTTATTTTTCATGAGGTATCTTCATCGGATAATGGTTCTCTTTTGATGAATGACTGTTTGAACCAATTGTGGCGGCAGCTACAGTGAAATTAACGGGAGTGTTCGGTGGGGCATACTGGCCGGCTAGGCCTGAACAGGCTTCCGAGCTTCCGATCGAATTCTAAAGATTATGCACAAACTCAGCAACAGGCAAATATCACTTTTTTCTGCTGCCCTTCAGAACCGTTGCAAGACGTGCCAGATCGCTGCATATGACCCATCGCGCAGAAGCTCGCGCAGCAGCGTTACATCGGGGTAAGCCAACGCAAATGGATAATACAAGAGAAAGCGCCCATACATCTGAATGCATGGGCGCTAATAAATGGCGGGATTCATCCCATGCGGCATTGCGCCGCTGCAAATAATGGTGACTTGCGTTGCTGCTGTGTCACTCCAGCAGTGTTGTGGCATCAGGCCCGGTTACTTCCTGACCCATTTCGGCCGAGCAATCGCTACCCGGCATCTTTTTTGATTTATCACTTTTAGACTGACCGCTCAGCGCATCGGTGTTGGGCTCTCCGGCCCAGGTAACAGGGGAGGAGACGCTCGCAACTACGAATAAGGCAAGAAACAACGAACGCGCGGATTTCATTGAAACCTCCTGTATTTCGTTAGTTTGAGAAAAGCGACCAACGTCTATCGAACAGCCTTCCCGCGCGGGATAGTACCTTCCCGACCATCGTAAATTTTGCTGATTACGTCAATCGCCACGATTTATTTATACCACAAAAGACCTCTTTTGTATAGTGGTTATATGCATGGGATGAATAAGAGCATGGCTGAGCGCTGCCCATTTTCATGCCCCGCCCGTGCAATGTTCTTGATTGCCTGAATCGCTACGAGTTCTGGAAGGAGTAGATGGAGCCCAGTGATAATATCTTGGTAAGTTCATCCAGTGCAGTGCGGCTCTCGCCCAATAAGGATGGGTCGGCGAGGTCTCGCGGGGTAATGCGGTCGCGGTAATTTCTCTCGATCCACGCCTTTAGCTCATCATAGAGTTGCTGATCGAGAATGACGCGACTGCTCCGCTCGACCGACTCGAATTCCGCTTCGGTAAGAACAACACGAAGTCGAAGACAAGCCGGTCCCCCGCCGTTTCGCATGCTCTGACGCAAGTTTACATAATCGACTCGCGCAATCGGAATAGCTGTGTCCTGGACAATGCGGTCGAGAAAGGCCCGTGCCCGCCTTGACTCCTGGCATTCCGAAGGAGCAAGTATCATCATTTCTCCATTGGGAAGGGTGATCACCTGGCTGTTGAACAGGTATGTGCTGACCGCCTCGGCAAGAGGGATATCCGACTCGCCAGCTCTAATGAAGTGAATGGGGTGATCACACGCCTCGGTTATTTTTTCTTCGGCTTCACGCCAACTCTGGAAAGCTGCTTCGTGATAAAGCAAGACATTGCAGTTTGTCACGGCGAGTACGTCATTGTGAAAAGCGCCGGCATCGATGGCAACGGGATTCTGCTGTATAAACGATTTTTTTCCCGGTTTGAGCTGGTGAAGCCTGGCGATGGCTTCACTTGCTTCGAGCGATTGCCGCGCGGGAAACTTTAGCGGTTTGGCCGTCTCGGGATTCGCGGAGCGGCCGAACACAAAAACTTCCAGGCCAGTAGCACCATGGTCTGAACATAGACGCATATGATTCGCCGCGCCCTCGTCCGCACAATATGGATTCGGCGGAAGAGGATCATGATGCCGGAAATACCTCGCATCGCTGAAGATGCGCCTCAGGAACGCCGAAGTAGCCTGTGGTTCGATACTCCGATGAAATTGAGACAGGAGATTGGCGGTGGTAATGTGTACCTTTCCATCCTCCGTGTCTGCGCTTGGCGAAATCGTGGCAGCGTTCGCAACCCACATGCTTGACGCCGAACTGCACGCCCGCAGCAACCCGGGCGCCGCTGCGGCACTATGACGGACAACTGCGGCATCGTCGCCGGAAAAGCCCATTCTTCGCAAAACATCGATCGCCGGCCGGTCTTGCGGCGGCAATATGCCCTGGCTGATGCCCAGGCCGGATAGATATTTCATTTTCTCAAGGCCCTGCAGAGCGGCTTCGCGCGGGTTTGAGTCCGTTAGCGCGTTCTCTGCCGCCGCAACATTTCCGGCCGCCAATCCGCCATAATTATGCGTTGGGCCAACCAGACCGTCGAAATTGACTTCACGTGCTTTCATGTATGGATGATGGCTCGGCTGGACAAACCTGAGCTTCAGTTCTGGGGGAAATCGGGTTCATGCCTCGAAATTTTTGCGGGAGGGGGAACTGCGGTAGCGGCCGCCATCTCGAGCCGCCGGGCTTTCTTCTCCAGGCCAGCAATCACCAGCTTTTGTATGCGTTTGTGAGGGAGCGCCTCGCCCGCCGCCCATCGGGAAACCGTCGACGGCGCAAATTCGAATTCATCCGCGATAGCGCGCTGTGAGACTCCGGCAATGTCGCCATGCTGAACCAGCCATGAAAATTCCACTGGGTCGCCCCTCCATCCGGTGCAATATTGCCTATATTGCTCTATGGTTACCATAGATAGTCCTGTTTCTTTCCTTTATATTGCATAACGCAAATCTTATCATGACAATTTCATTCAATGTCAATATATTACAGCTATATTCGCAACACGTTAGGAACAAGGCGTACCCGGTTGAATTTCGCTCGTTTGCCCCGATATGGATTACCCATTATGAACGGTGCACCTGAAAAGTGGCGAGCGGGAGCATAACTGCACTCCGCGCGACGGGAGAAGAGGCACATATGTCGAAGGTCATCCATGCAAAGGTCCGGGCCGCGAGCGTGAGCGATATATCGCATATTTTGGTCGAGTACAGCGAAGCGATTAAAAATCTCCCGCTGGCCGAATCGGCAAATCTGCTGTCTCGCCCCTATAACGAATTTAAAGCGGCGGTCGAGAATGGATTATTTTTTGTCATAGAGAATGCAACGGGCGATTTCATGGCCGGCGCGGGCGCGTTCGATCTCGAAGACCCAGGTGCCAAAGAGCTTGGGATGTGTTACGTAAAAAAAGACTGGAGAGGCTTCGGGCTGCAAACGCTTCTCCTGAACATCAGAGTCTGCGCCGCGACACTCGGGCAAGTTCCGGATACGAGCATGATCGCCGGTGCGAACAGAAGCTACGCGGCACTCATAACCGGAGTAAAACCGGCGAATGATCGCTCCGCCGCAAACACGACGGCCCTCGGATTCCGGCCGCTGGCCGCGCCCCCACCGGCGCTATTTTCCGCATGCGCCGCCTGCCGGACGCCCCCCTCGCCACACTTGGGGCGAAAATGCTGCTGTGATTTTTTCTATTTGCCTGATTCGAAGCGGGCGGATGCCATCGAAAAAAGCCTTCGGATGCCGAATTGGATCGTTACAAGAAATGACATCCAGCTCATCGTGTCATTCAAGATCAGGCATTTACTGGACCCAGACTTCAGGAAAGCATTGCAAGACATCGTGTCAGAGCTTGGAAACAGGGGTAATCCTGAAAGTAGCGTGTAGAATGGGCAGAGTGAAACTAAACCCGTCGCTGGTCATTCATGCGGGTTGTGATGGGTTTCACTCATCCTGCAAATGTCATATTTGGACCTCCCCGGATCTGACGCGGTAGATGTTGGATGCAATAAGCAAAGCGCATTGCACCGTGCAGTCACATCTTGTAATCCGTAGTCAGCATTTCCAGAAGGTGTCCGTCTGGATCGCGAAAATATACCCCTCGCCCATCATTATTATGATTGATACTCATGTTTTCCGGCTCGAAGGGACCGCTGCCATATTTGATGTTTTCAGCTTTCAGACGAGCGAATATCCGATCGAATTCAGCCTCGCTTACCTTGAACGCGTAGTGATGAGGCTCGAATTTATCCCGGTTGGCAAAATCCAGGGATAGCGTTTCATTCACTTTTACGACAATGAAATGCGAAAACTCACCGATATATTCGAAACCAAATATTCTCGAGTAGAACTTGGCGGCCTCGACCTTGCCATGCGAAGGCACAATCGTGTGATTCAATGTTATTGCCATGATACTTCCTCCCTTTTTAGGGTTCGGAGAGTGGATACCTTACCCATAACCATTGCGGCGATCAAGTAAAGAAGTAAACATGTCAACTATAACTTGCTTTCCACGTTGAGCTTCTCGGTACATCACAAACCTTCTCGGTAGCATCACAAACCGTACGGGATGTTACCGTTACCAAAAAGACCAGGGGCCGATGACACGAAAGGGAATTTTTGGCCGGAAAATTCGAAATTTATAAGGATAAAGCGGGTGAGTTTCGGTTCAGGTTGAAAGCCATCCAGCCGGGACCGCGGGTTAGTTGGGGTCGTAGGCTAAAACCAACGAGATTTATTACTTGAAGGGCTTCCATCGGAAGCTCTTCCTCTCATTTTATTTCAGCAGCATCACGAGCAAAGGCATTAAAAGGCATCAAAAAACCCGCTTTAAGCGAGTGCTTTAAGCGGGTTTTAGATAGGTAGAGATAGCGTAACCGGGCGTCGGGGGGGCAGTCTGTTTATCCCTCGTCTTTTTATTCCCTTGCGCCGGCGCAATTCAATTCAGAAGCCTCATAGGATACGGCGCTCGTTCCGTGCCTTCCTGATCTTGCGCTGGGGAGCCGTAATAAAACCGGCCAGGGCAACACCGATTAGCAGGATACTCCCAAGTTCCGATACCCATTTTACATCCGTCAGATGCGTGGGGCTTTTATCCCGGCCTTTTATCTCTTCGGCATCCAGGGTCACGGCTGCAACGGCTGAATCCGCGAACTGACTCGACAACAAAGCGTCACTCGGCCTATTTTCCACTTCTCGCGTCATATCCATTGCCACTGATATTAAACCTATCAGCGCAACGATGACGATAGTAATACGCATCCCCATCCTCCTTATGAAATCTGACTGAATATATATATCAAGCCAGAAACAAGTCCAGGCAGGGTTATTCATCTGCTGGACCAGGACATATACTCATGGAGAGAAACGACTATCCCCTACTGCAACCCGCCGGTTCCAGAAACGCTTCCTTCCCGAGTACGCGCCCAAATATGCGAAGCATGCGAGACAACTCTTAACGCATTCTCACGGAGCATTCACAAATTCTTTTCCGGCTCAATCATGAGACCAGTACATTAACTGCTGAGTTCCCATGAATTAAACAATGTTATTCATCCCCATAATCGATAGGGCTTACCTTCGGCAAAAGGTCCCGTTCGAAAGTGTGCTACGGAAAGTGTTGGGAGCGTGCTCCAGGAAGGGCGTGATGAAGGAGTGTGATGCTTAATCGCGCCGCAGTCTGTCAACATTATCATAAAGCCATGCGACCAGTGCCAGGGCATTTGTGCCATGGAGTATTTCGGAATGACAACTGGGACACAGCGCAACAACGTTGGATACCATGTCTGACCCGCCCTCCATCAATGGACGGACATGATGCAACTCGAGGTAAGGCAAACCATCGGCACCGTTGAAGGGGGCCGGTTTTTCGCAACTTTCACAAATACCACCGGCCTGTTGCAAAACCCAGGCCTTGACAGCGACATCCCGCTGAAAATGTGTAACCGCTATCCGCCTGGATTTCGGGCTGGGATTGCCATGCGGCCTGAGCAGATTTTTTTGCCGGGCTTGCTCTCGCGCCGCAATCTCATAAGCGACAATGGGTACTCGCCTTTGCCCTTCTATCTGGTCAAACAGTTTTTCGATCTGGGCCGCAACGCCGGGATCGATGAACTTTGCCGGCTTAAGACCCGTCAACCAACCCCGTCCCATGAGCGAAAGCACATAGGAAATGTTCTGCATTCGAAGCTCGAACGCCTTTTCGGTTCGCCCGAACTTTTGCGCGAGATGCCTGAGGTATTTCTTCTTTGTAAAAAGATGTCCAGCGCGCTCATTGCGTTGCATCTCGACATAGGATTCAACCGCGGCTTT
>JACXTT010014394.1_pt1 | contig 10351 bp, 8 predicted proteins | sample 9270951 | NCBI WGS metagenome assembly JACXTT01 (sample SAMN15532306, study PRJNA645909) | rock metagenome | isolation source: weathered quartz diorite | place: Puerto Rico | collected 2017-06-21
TTCAGCCGCACAGGGTCGCCTTTCTTTTGCTTACTTTTCTTTGGCGAGACAAAGAAAAGTGAGTCGCGGCCCCGAAGGGGACGTGAAACATGCCTTTGCCCGAAACAACCAACGCCGCATAAGGAAAGCCCCACAAAGCAAAACCCGCACAAAGCAAAACCCGCAGACTGCCCACAATCCCGGTCCACGGGTTCAGCATGCAAACCCACCAAATTCAGCCCGGAGCAAAACTCGACCGAGAGTTCTCCAGCCACACACTTCCCCCCGCAACAGCCAGCGCGGCAAGCGGCGCCAACGCCGCCACCCAAGGCAGCGCCTGCAAACCAGGCCCATGCTCCACCACCCATCCGCCAACCCACGCGCCCAGTCCATTCCCAAGATTGAACGCCGCGATATTGAAGCTCGATGCCAGGCTCTGTCCCGCGCCGCGAGCATGGCGCAGTACGCGCAACTGCAACGGTGACACGGTAGCGAATGCGGCGATGCCCAGCACGCCGACGAACAGGACGATGGCCACCGAGCTATGCACCGCGAAGGTCATGGCCGCAAGCACCAGCGTGAGCGTGGCGAGCGACCCCAGCACGGCCGCTGTCGGCCGGCGGTCGGCCATGCACCCGCCCAGCACGTTGCCGACGATCATGCCGCCGCCGAACAGCAGCAGGATCGGCGACACTGCGCTCTCGCCATAGCCGGACACGCGGGTCAGCAGCGGCTGCACGTAGGTGATGACGGCAAAAATGCCAATCGCCTGCAGCACGGTCATCAGGAGGCCGAGCAGTACCTGCGGGCGTCCGACGGTTTTCAGCTCTTCGCGCAGCGGCACCGGCGTGCTGCGGTCGCGGCTGGATTGCACGAGCAGTGCGATGACCAGCAGCGAGGCGAGGCCGATCAGCGTCATGGCCCAGAACGTGGAGCGCCAACCGTAATGCAGCCCGAGCCAGGCGCCGGCCGGCATGCCGAGCAGCGTGGCGAGCGTCAGGCCCGAGAACATGATCGAAATGGCCGAGGCGCGCCGATATTCCGGCACGAGGCCGGTGGCCACGACAGCGCCGACGCCGAAGAAGGTGCCGTGCGTGAGCGAGGTGACCACGCGCGCGATCATCAGCGTGGTGTAGTCGGGCGCCAGCGCGCAGGCGGCGTTACCGACGGTGTAGATCGCCATCAACGCCAGCAGCACGGCCTTGCGGGGCATGCGGCGCGTCAGCAGTGTCAGCACGGGCGCGCCGGCGAACACGCCCAGCGCATAGCCGGACACCAGCATGCCGGCGGCGGCCAGCGTGACGTGCAGGTCGGCGGACACCTGCAGCAGCAGGCCCATGATGACGAATTCGGCACAACCGATGCCGAAGGAGCCTGCCGTCAGCGCGTACAGCGCGGCGGGCAGGCGGTTGTTCGGCGCGCCATACGCGGCAGGGGATGAGGTGACAGGGCTGGCAGGGGCGGCCATGTGGGTCTCCAGTGACAATGGGCCGCAGTCTGTGCCTTTTCATCTTGCAGGAAAACCGGCATGATCAAGAATAACCTTCAATGAAATCTTGAGAATCATGGACCGGATCGGCGACATCGGCTTGTTCCTGCGCGTGCTGGATGCGGGTTCCATCAGCGCCGCGGCGCGCAGCCTGGATTTGTCCGTGGCGGTGGCCAGCCAGCGGCTGCAGCGGCTGGAGCGCGAGCTTGGCGTCCGGCTGCTGCATCGCACCACCCGCCGCCTGCACGCGACGCCCGAAGGTGCCGTGCTGGCGGAGCAGGGGCGGGCGCTGGTGGAGGACCTGGAGGCGCTCGGCAGTTCGCTGCGCCAAGCCGGGACCGGCATCTCGGGCACGTTGCGCGTGACCACCTCGGCATCGTTTGGCCGCCAGTACATCTCGCCGCTGCTGCCCGAGTTTCTCGAACGCTATCCCGGCGTGAACCTGAGCATCAGCCTGACCGACCATGTCCTGGACCTTGTGAGCGCCGGCTTCGATCTCGCGATCCGCATCGGGGCGCTGGACGACTCGGCGCTGGTGGCGCGCCGGCTGGCGGACAACCAGCGCTTGTTGTGTGCCTCCCCGGAATACCTGCGCCGCCACGGGACCCCGCGCACGCCGCATGACCTGGCGCGGCACGAGTGCCTGGTGCTGGTCGGCAGTCAGGGGCGGCAGGATGTGTGGCGGCTGGGCGATGGCGCGGGTGGTGACATTGCGGTACGCGTGCGCGGCCGCGTGGAGGCCAATACCGGGGAACTGCTGTCCGACGCAGCCCTCGCCGGCTTTGGCATCGCGCTGCATTCGGTGTGGCACGTCTGCGAAGACCTGCGCGCTGGCCGGCTGGTGCAGGTGTTGACCGACTATCCGCTGGCGGATACCGCCATCCATGCCGTGATGCCGCAGCGCCGGCTGGTGCCGCCGCGCGTGCGTGCGTTCGTGGACTTCCTGGCCGAGCGGTTTGGTGGCCAGCCACCGTGGGGGACGTGGCCGTGCCCGCCGTCGTCGCATCAGGGCGGCGCGGCGCTGCCTAAAAAATAGGCGCGCCGGTGCGGTATCGCACGGACAGGCCGTTAGAGGAAATCTGAAAAGGGATATCCACAGAATCTGTGGATAATGTGCCTGACAGGGCGCGGCTGTGGATATGAGCCCGCCCGGTCCTCGGATGGTATGCGATGTTTTCGTAACTGTGCCGATTTATCGGCGTTCTTGTCGCCTTCTTGTCCTTATGTGCGCAATCATGCGTTTTATGGCGTCTTCGGCGCTTGCGGTCGTGGCGGCCGCCATGCTGGGCGGCTGTGTGAGCTATTACCGCGTCCCGTCCGGCGCCCCTTCCGCCAGCGTCCGCTTGTTGACGGGCACCGACGACAATACGACCTTTGCCGTGGCCGATCCGTCGCGGTGCCCGAATCCGCCACGGCCCGTGGTGCTGGCCGGCATGGGCAAGCAACTGGCGGCGATGGGCAGGGAGTCGGTGCTGGGCATGGCCGGTTCGTCACCGGAAGCGCCCGCCCGCACGCGCGAGCGCAAGGTGGAAGCGGGTCGGCGGTTCTACGTGGCGGTGACATCGACGGCAGCACCGCCGCAGCCGGAGGTCCGCTGCGCGGCCGGCGTGTCGTTCGTGCCCGAGTCGGGCGGGCAATACGAAATTCGTTACCAGCGCAACGACACGGCGAGCGAGTGCTCCGCGCAAGTGTTGCGGCTGCAGCCCTTGCCGTTGGGGGCGGCCGTGGTCGGCCCCGAGCCTAGCCAGCAGGGCTTTCGCGCGCTGAGGAAGGAGTACATCTGCCAGGCGCCCTGACCACGTTCGCGTGCCCGCGCGCGGCGCGCCCGCAACGCAGGGACTGTGGCGGGATGGCCGGCGGGCGTGCCGGTCAGGACTGGATCAGGAAGCGCTCGGGCTTGCGGCCCAGCCATGCCGGGGCGCGGCCACGGCCCGACCAGGTCTTGCCGGTCTTCGGATCCATGTACTTGGGCGGCAGCGCCGTTGCCTTCTTTGCCACGCCGCCGCCGGCGGGCCGGCCACGGCGACGCTTGGGCGCCACGTCCTCGGCCGTCAGGCCATATTCGGTCATCAGCGCGCGAATTTTCTCAATGACGCCGGCGACTTCCGTGGCACGGACTTCATCGAGTTTCGCTTCCAGAGCCTGCTTTTCGGCCAGAAGTTGCTTGTATGTCGCCATGTTTCATCCCAGTTGGTAATGTTGCAGCATAATACTAGAAGAATCCGCGCGTCATCCTATAAACCATCTTACTAAAGATAACGCGAATGTTGTCATTCAAACGGATGATTCAGCCGTTCCGATGACAACTCAGGGGATATTTTTGCGCGCCGGCATCTATTCGACGGGACGCATTGCGCATGGCTCCGGGCGATGCGCTGGTCGGCGATCACGCTGGCGTGGCAAGGATAAGCCAGCGGATATTAGACAATCCGCCACGCTGCGCCGGACCGCCTATGCGCTTCGTGCCCATTCGATTTCTCTGCAGTCCGACGCGTCGGCGACACCCGCAATTCGCGTATCGGATGACCGCCACGATACTTGCCAATGACGGCATATTTGCACCGCGGCTGACAGCCGGAAATACCGAGGGCTTTCGCCCGATCCGATTGGCGATCGGCGGATATTCACCAAACCGTGGCATCGCCTGTCAGTGGAAATCGGTGAAAAGCGGCAAGCGCTCGCGGGCCGGTCGCAAACGTTGACCGTCAACCGTGACCATGCCGATGAAGTGGATGGCGTCTTGAAAAACCCGCAAAGAAAAAGGGCCCCGGGGCTGTCAGGCGCCCGGGGCCGAAATCCACCAGCTCTCAAGTGGAAGGTGGAGGAGACATCGTTCGTGGCTCGGGCCGCCGCCCGCATGGCGGAGTGCGGCGGCCCGGCGAGTCGGGCATCAGATGGCCCAGCCTCCCGCATAGAAGGCGGCCAGCGCCACCGCGATGGCAACGGTGCCAACATTCAGCTTGCGCCATTCGCCGGCGACGACGCGGCCGACCACCAGCGTGCAGAAGCCGAGCATGATGCCGGTGACGATATTGCAGGTCAGCACGATGAACACGGCGCAGACCAGGCCGGCCAGGGCATCGACCAGGTCGTCCATGTGCAGGCGGCTGACGCTCGACAGCATCAGCAGGCCCACGTACATCAGCGCGGGCGCGGTCGCATACGACGGCACCAGGCCCGCCAGCGGCGAGAAGAACATCACGGCGAGGAACATCACGCCCACCACGACGGCGGTCAGGCCGGTCTTGGCGCCGGCGGCCACGCCGACGGTCGATTCGATGTAAGCCGCGGCCGGCGCGCCACCGAACATGGCAGAGAAGATCGAGCTCACCGAGTCCGCGGTCAGCGCGCGGCCGCCGTTGTGGATGTGTCCCTTGGCATCGAGCTGGCCCGCCTGGCCGGCCACGGCGCGGATGGTGCCGGTGGCGTCGAACACGGCGGTCATGACCAGTGCCAGCACGCTCGGCAGCACGGCGGCGGACAGCGCGCCCTTGATGTCCATCGAGCCGATCAGCGAGCTGTGGCCGGGCGTGGCGAGCGACGGCAGCGCGAACACGCCGGTGAACTTCACCGCCGGGTCGAAGATCAGGCCCAGCGCGGAAATCGCGATGATGACCAGCAGGATGCCGCCCGGCACGCGGCGGCGCTCCATGCCGAAGATGGCCGCGAGACCGAGCACCGACATCACCACCGGGAAGGAGGTGACCTTGCCCAGCGTCACGGGCAGGCCCGCGCCGGCGTTCTTGACCACGAGGCCAACCTCGTTGGACGCGATCAGCAGCAGGAACAGGCCGATGCCGATGCCGGTGCCATGCGCGACGCCGGCCGGCAGATTGCGCAGGATCCACGAGCGCACGCCAGTCACCGAAATGGCCGTGAACACCACGCCCATCAGGAACACCGCGCCAAGCGCGGTCTCCGGGGACAGCTTCTGGCCCAGCACCAGGCCGAACGCCATGAAGGCGGTCAGCGAGATGGCGCAGCCGATGGCGATTGGCAGCTTGGCCCACAGGCCCATCAGCAGCGAGCCGAATGCGGTGGTCAGGCACACGGCCACAAACACCGCGCTGGTGTCGAAGCCGGCCTTGCCCAGCATGCCGGGCACGACGAAGACGGCATAGACCATCGCCATGAAGGTGGTGATGCCGGCCACCACCTCGCGCCGCTGGGTGCTGCCGCGTGCGCTGATCTCGAAATACTGGTCGATCTTGCCTCGGGTCTCGGGACGAGCGGAGTCGATATCCGTAACTGACGGATAGGGCTGTTCGATCATGATGGTCTCCCTCCTTGCAGGGGCGCCGCGCCGGCCTCGTTTCGGGTCTGGCGTCAGGCTTGTCTCACATGGTTCTGGTTCGAGGGCGGACGTCCTGCGCGTCGGCACGGTCTTGGGTGCGGACGTCTCTTTCCTCGGCGGGTGGCCGCCCTTTTGGGGGTGGCACGCGGGCTGTCACGGTTTTCTCTGCGGACGTGATCTGGCGAGGCTCAAGGCTAGGGGAGTCCGGGGGCACCGTCATAATCACGCCAAAATGCGCGGTATGCCTGGGTTGGAATGTCAAATATGCGCCATAAATTACTTTTATGCGCCGATGGCGGCGCGCGAGGGGCCGCCATTATCACCCAGCTGGAATGTCAGCTATCGGTAGTGACCCGTATGATCCCGGGTCGACTTCTATATACTAGGGATTACCCTTGTTTCGGGCCGTAGCCGGCAAAACCGGTGTCGCGCGAGGCGGGGATCTCCTCCAACTAACCAGGAAGGCTATCCGATGCAAGTGCTTGCCAATACGCTTTATCGCGACACCGCGCCCGTTTCCGCTGCCGCCCCCAAGGCCGGCAACGTCTCCCGCCACACCGCCTACTACGCCCGCATGGGCAGCGGCCGTGCGCTCACGGCGCGCGTGCGCGAGTGGTTCGATCGCGGCTGGTCACTGTACGCGGCCAATGCCCGCGCCGTGGCGCCGCCGCGCGACTGAGCCGCGGTGGGCAGTGCGGCTACAGGTTTTGCTGCACCGCACCGTTAATCAGGGGTAAGGACGGCCATGCCGTACCGCAAGAGTGCCGGTTTCCGGCACTTCGTGTTTTTTCAGCCGTGCTTCCCCCATGCTCAAGAACCTGACCATCCGGGCGCGTCTCGTCGCCACCGTTTCCCTGCTGTTCCTGCTTTCCCTCGGCATTGGCGTGGCCGCGCTGTTCGGTCTGCGCGAGGCCAACGACGCTCACGCCTCCACGTACACCAACCAGCTTGCCTCGGCCGTGGCGCTGGGCGAGGCGGACCTGAACCTGACCCGCGCGCGCACCGCGCTGGACCGCGCCATGCTGTTCCCGAACAGCAGCGAAGCCGGCGCGGCGCTCGATCGTACCGAGGAACTGGTGCGCACGTCCGAGGCCGCCTGGCAGCGCTTCCTGGCGTTGCCGCGCGACAGCGAGGAAGACCGTCTGGCGAAGGCTCAGGCCGCCAAGCGGGAAGTGGCCATCGGGCAGGGCTTGCGTGCCACCGTTGCCGCGCTGCGCGCGGGCGACCGCGCGCAGGCCGACGAGATCATGGAGAAAAAAGTCCCCCGCACGTTCCGGGAGGCCAATGAGAGCAGCCTGGCCCTGAGCAAGTTCCAGTTGAAGGCCGCCGCCGACAACTTCGCGGCGTCGCAGGCCAGTTATGCGCGCGTGCGCAACGGCGTGGCGATCGCCCTTCTCCTTGCGCTCGTCGTGGCGGTCGTGTGCGTGTACACGTTGCTGGCCGCGATCGTGCGTCCGCTCGATGCCGCGCTGACGCAGTTCGAGCGCATTGCCGGCGGCGACCTGAGCCACCCGGTCGTCGTCGACCGGCGCGACGAGATGGGCCGCCTGCTGGAGGGCCTGTCCCATATGCAGGCGAGCCTTTCGTCCACCGTCTCGCGCGTGCACCAGGGTTCCACGGCAATCAGCGCGGCCACGCGGCAGATTGCCGCCGGCAATGCCGATCTTTCCAGTCGCACCGAGTCGCAAGCCGCGTCGCTGGAAGAGACCGCCTCCAGCATGGAGCAAATGACCGCCATCGTGCGCCAGAACGCTGACAACGCGCACGAGGCCAGCCAGTTGGCGGTCAATGCGTCGCAGGTCGCGAGCGAGGGCGGCGCGGTGGTTGCCGACGTGGTGTCCACCATGCGGGAAATCAGCGCCGCGTCGCGCACCGTGGGCGAGATCGTCGGCGTGATCGAGGGCATTGCCTTCCAGACCAACATCCTGGCCCTGAACGCCGCCGTGGAAGCCGCCCGCGCAGGCGAGCAAGGTCGCGGCTTCGCCGTGGTGGCTGGCGAGGTGCGCAGCCTCGCGCAGCGCAGCGCCGCGGCGGCCAAGGAAATCAAGGCGACCATCGACACCTCGCTCGCCAGGGTGGAAACGGGGAGCGGGCTGGCCGAGCGGGCCGGCAGCACGATGGGCGACATCGTCGATGCTATTCGCCGCGTGACCGATATCATGAGCGAGATCGCCGCGGCCTCCAACGAGCAGCGCGGTGGCATCGAGCAGGTCAACCAGGCTGTGGCGTCGATGGACCAGGCCACGCAGCAGAACGCGGCCCTGGTGGAAGAAGCGGCGGCAGCGGCCGGCGCGCTGGAAGACCAGGCGCGCGAACTCGACGGCGCGATCTCCGCATTCCGGGTCTGATCCGGGGAAGGGGCGGCCGGGCGCTACAGCATCCCGGTCGCGTCCGCGAACGACGCGATGCTCCAGCCGCCTCCCAGCAGGATCATGCGCGTGTGCAGATCGTCCTGTACGCGCGCGCTGACCGAATCGCCCAGGTAGGTGAGCGTCTTCGCACGCAGGTCCACATAGCCCAGCACGTAGTGCGCGGCCAGCTTGCGCCATAGCGCGTGCGCGCTGGCGGACTGGCGCGCGCCGCTCATCAGGCACAGGCCGGCGTCCAGCCCCCAGCGATAGATCGCCGTGGCGAGGCCGCGCCGCTGATAGCCCGCCGCGTACTTGGAGTGTGGCGCACGCACGTAGGGGTCCGTGCGCCGGCCGACCTCGATCAGGCGATTGAACACCGTGTAGCCGGCCAGGCATCCCCCCACGGCATCCTCCACGTACAGGTAGTACTCGCCATCGGCCTCGCGGTAACGCAGGCGCAGGCCCGGCAGTCCGGCGGGCACGGCAGGCATGCCGTGCAGGCGATCGCCGGGGCGGCGGATGCGGTCGTGCAAGGTATGCAGTTCCTGGTCGACTTCGCCGGGGTTGAGGTCGACATCGATGCGCAACCCAAGGGCGTGCGGCGCCGGCAAGGCGAGCGAAAGCAACATGGTTCGCTCCCGCTCTAGGCGTTCAACGCGATGTACAGGGCCGCGACGACGGCCATCGCGCAAAGGGTTCTGGAAAAAAGACGTGTGGACGACATGACTGACGCTCCGGCTGCACGATTGACAATGGATGCAACGCATCCGCTCGCAAAGTGCCGTGCGGGGGGAGGTCAGGCCTCTAAGGCTGTGTCCTGGAATCCCCGCACGGCTCGTGTGAGCACGGCGAGGAGCGCTTGCTGGCCGGCCGTGATGGCGCAGGCCCGGGCGCGAACGAACGCCGGCGCAACATGCTGGACATGCTGGCGGTGAACGGAACGGCTGGGCATTTGGCGCATTGGGTGGGCTGCTTGCGTCGGGTGCGAATCAGGCGTGAACGAATCGAGGCGGTGTTGTGCGGGGCATTCATGCCCGCGCGGCCGGGAGCGGTCCTTATGCCACGCATTGCGGGGTTTGTCCAGCCGGGTCATATCGATGGACGGCATCGTTCGTTGCGCGGATGGCCTTGCCCGGCGCTGCGCGGACTGATGCCCTGGTGTTTCGACCCCCGGGGCTGCCTCCGAGTCACGCCACACCCGCGCCGCGTTGCGGCGCAGCAGCAATACCGCTCTCCTTCGCGCAAGCCGTGGACTAGAATCCAAGGCATTTCCTGCGGCCGGCAGGATGGCTTTCGCATGGCCGCGCGCGAAGGAGGCATGATGAGCACTTCCGCAACGACGGCCCCGGCGTCGGCCGCTGCGCTGACCCGTGGTCCGGTCACGCTGCTGATCGCCACCCGCAAGGGCGCGTGGTTTCTGCGCAGCGACGCCGCGCGCGGCGCGTGGGACACCGAAGGCCCGGTGTTTCTCGGTCACATCGTCCACCATGTGGTGCAGGACCCGCGCGAACCGTCGCGCATGCTGATGGCGGCGCGAACCGGGCACTTGGGGCCGACGGTGTTCCGCTCCGCCGATGGCGGGCGCAACTGGACGGAGGCGAGCCATCCGCCCGCATTCCCGAAGGCCTCGGAAGGGCAGGAGGCGCGCGTTGTCGATCACGTGTTCTGGCTCACGCCCGGCCCCGACGCCGAACCGGGCGCCTGGTACGCGGGCACCTCGCCGCAAGGGCTTTTCCGCACCACCGATCACGGCGACACCTGGTTGCCGGTGTCGGGCTTCAACGATCACCCGATGCGCCGCGCATGGACCGGCGGCGAGCAGGACGGCACGCCGGACGGACCCAAGCTGCACTCGATCCTGGTCGATCCGCGCGACGCGCGCCATCTCTACATCGGCATGTCCAGCGGCGGCGTGTTCGAGAGCACCGACGCCGGCGCGGACTGGAAGCCGCTCAACGCGGGCTGCCATGCCGATTTCCTGCCCGACCCGTTTCCGGAGTACGGCCACGATCCGCACTGCATGCTGCAGCATCCCGCGGCGCCGGACATCCTGTACCAGCAGAACCACTGCGGCATCTACCGCATGGACCGGCGCGAAGGTGTGTGGGCGCGGATCGGCGAGGCCATGCCGCGCGACATCGGCGACATCGGCTTTCCGATCGTCGCGCACCGGCGTGACCCCGACACGGTGTGGGTGTTTCCCATGGATGGCAACGACGTTTGGCCGCGCGTGAGCCC
>JACXTT010014395.1_pt1 | contig 10351 bp, 9 predicted proteins | sample 9270951 | NCBI WGS metagenome assembly JACXTT01 (sample SAMN15532306, study PRJNA645909) | rock metagenome | isolation source: weathered quartz diorite | place: Puerto Rico | collected 2017-06-21
CCGTGTTGTGCATTGCGGCCCACGGGTATATCTCAAGCGCGGCGCTGCCCATCAACACCGCGCCGCTTACCATCCATGACTTTGGCGGATTTCCACGCGAACTCTACCAGGTTCAGTATCCGGCTCCAGGCGATCCCGAACTCGCCCGTCGCGTAAAGAAACTCCTTTCGCCTCTTCGAGTGGATTTGGAAGAGCGATGGGGACTGGACCATGGCACCTGGTCCGTGCTTCGTCATGTCTTCCCGAAAGCAGATATTCCGGTCGTACAGCTGAGTATTGATGAGACACAGGGATCTGCCTTTCACTACGACATTGGCAGACGCCTCGCACCTTTGCGGGAGGAGAGCGTTCTGATCGTGGGCAGCGGAAACCTTGTTCATAACCTGCACGCTTATGCTTGGGGTAAGCATGTGATAAGTCCTTACGATTGGGCGGTCAAATTTGAAAAGCGAGCCCACGAACTGTTGCTTGCTGGCGAACATGGTTCACTTGTGCATTATGAGAAGTTGGGCCCCGAAGCGCTGCTGTCCATTCCCACTCCCGACCATTACTTGCCTTTGCTTTATGTGATAGGAGCTGCGGCGAGGGGAGACCATATCGGATTTCCAGTCGAGGGCGTCGATGGGGGCTCCATCTCGATGCTCACGGTACAGGTCGGTGGGGCCCTGCTTTCGTCCTCTCGTGGACCCAAGGGGTCGCAGATGCAAGTCTGAGCCTCCCGCCGTTGTTGTGACCGGACCGACTTCTTGCGCCACGGCGCGTGAGAGAGTCTACATCAGGAATTCGTTTCAAGCCGTGGAATCCAACTTGAATACTTCGATGCAATCTATCCGGCTCAAGGACAATGTTCACCGGGGAAGATTGTGATCCTGCCCGGACAAGCAGCCGCTGAGGAGTTTGTAACTCTGGCGCACGAAGTAGCTCACGCGCTTCTGCATCAGGGAGAACAGCGCACGGAAACCACTAAGCGCGTCCGCGAAAGAGAAGCGGAAGCAGTGGCATTTGTGGTTTGTGAAGGAATCGGGCTTAGCGCCGGGAGTTCTGTGGACTACATTCACCTGTACGACGGCAACAAGGAAACCCTGGCCGCCTCGCTGGAGCGGATTCAGCACACCAGCGCCGAAATTCTGACGGCGATCACATCGACTGACTGACTGGCAGGATGGGACGCCCGCGTCGGTGGGCGTCCCGCCTCAACATTCATCCCTCTGCCAATCACCAAAAAGCTACCTAGTCCGCGCGGTCGGAAATGCGACCAACAGGGCGCATCGTACCCAAACACGCAACTAAAAGCCTGGAACTGGGTTAGAAGGCTATAGCCCTCCGACAGTAGGGGGCGTAGCCGCTAGGCGTCACGGGAGGAAACCCAAAGCCCACACGCGGCATCTAGCGATTTAACAGCCAAATGACATCAAAGCAACCGGGCCTGCGTCTACAATGCGTGTATCGAGGCGTCTTCGAGTAGCGCTCCTTCTCATATCTCTCGCCATTGCCCTGCTTGGCGCAATATCTCATAAATACATTTGGCTGTATGCTTCTCGGAAACTGAAGCGTAGTCCCTTCCCAACCCAATTCCTGCCTAACCCGGCAGCTTCAACTGACCCCAACCTACTGCTCACAGAAGCAAACCGTCTCGCGTGGCTTTTCAATTGGCCCAAGGCAGAGCCACTCTACGCTCGGGCAGAGGAACTCTTCAAAGAAAAGGGCGACACCAGGAATGAAATCTACGCTCGCGTCGGACGAATTCGCGCACGGTCAGAGACGATGTCATACGTCGATGTCTCTCAGATGATCCAAAAGGAATTGGACCAGCCGGCAACGAAGGCAGACCCTGAGCTGCGGCTGTGGTGCCTGGTTCAAAAGGGATACACGGACCTCGAAATCAACGCCGCATCAGCGAAACGGGCGTGGCTAGAGGCGCAGACGCTTGCAGATTCTCTCGGCGAAAAACAGTGGGAGGCGAGGGCGGAGGGAGAGTTGGGAATCATCGCCTTCCTCGAAGGCGACAGTAAACGAGCCTCAACAATGGTGGGCGATGCGCTTCTGTCCACAATGGCGAGCGGCGACTTGGGCGGTCAGGTCCGCACTCTCGAAATGCTTGGGAACGGTTTCAACGAAGTTCGGCGATACGGCGAGGCACTCGCCTTCTTCGAGCGAGCGATCAAGAGGAGTCGGGACAATCCCGACTGCGGCTTTCCGTACATGGCTTACGAAGGCAAGGGCTGGGCTTTGGCGGGAGAGGGGAAGTTGGATGAAGCCGAAAGCGTCTTGGACTATGCGCTTTCTACCGCCATTCAAAACGAAAAGTACGGTCACCAATCTCAGATTCTCATCAACAAAGGCGAACTAGCATTGCGATTAGGACGCCGCGAGGATGCTGTCAAACTTCTGGAGAGAGGAGGAGACCTAGGACGGCAACACACGTTCTATCGGATGGCGGCACAAGCAATGCTTGATCTGGCAAGAATCTATCGCGACGATGGCAAGCTTCGATCTGCCGAAGATCGTGCGGCCATCGGCGTCGATGTAAGCAGGACGGTGGGCGACCGCTACTACCTGCCTCGCGATCTGACCGTACTCGCCGATCTCAAAGCGCGCCAGGGAGACTCAATCGGTGCTGAAAGGCTATACAACCAGGCCGAAGACGTAATCGACGGCATGCTTGTGAATACAAACGAGGCGTACTGGAACAGTTCACTCGCTGACGCAATGAGCGACACCTATCTTCTTCATTTTGAAATGGAGGCCCGTCTGGGAAATGTCGCTCGCGCCTTCAGCGTGCTGGAGCGTGTACGTGGCCGGACGCCGACAGCGCTCCTTGAAAACGGTACGCCACCAACTCAAAACGAATCCGAGCAGGTACAACAATTGGAAACCGACGTGGCAACTCTACAACTTCGTCTGATGCGATCTGAAGACGCCGCTGAACGGACAGCATTGCTTGATCAACTGGTCGAATATGAACGCAGGTTGGGACTGGCGCGTACAGGACAAGAAACAGAGACGAAGGAGTGGTTTGAGAAACCTGCGTCCCTCAAGAACGTTCAGTCCCGTCTTCGTGGCGACGAACTGATCCTCGAATATGTCCTCGCTGAGCCTCAGTCTTATTGCCTTTGGATTTCACCCCGCGCAATAGGTCTGGAGCGCATGAACGGTAGTAGAAAGCAAATCGAGGAGTTGACACGCAGCTATCTCGCCGCGCTTCGAGAAAAGCGCGTTGACGTTAGCTCGGCAAAGCAGCTTTATGCCATGCTCTTGTCCTCATTTGAAAGACACGGTAGTGCGAATCGCTTCATCATTGTCCCCGATGGCATCTTGCATCTCTTGCCATTTGAGACGCTGCGTGATGCCTCCAGTTCGCTCTTGCTTGATAACAAGATCATCAGTTACGCGCCCGCCTCGACCGTTCTGTATGTTTTGCGCAATGCCAAGAATTCCCATAATCACCGCAGAACGCTGCTGGCTGTTGGCAATGCGCCGTATCAGAATCAAGGTAACGTCTCAGCTGAACTCGTAAAACCAACCGGCATCGAGAAAAGGATACTGCGCGGGATGTCCGATTCTTTCCGCACGACGCTATATGACCTGCCGGAAACGCGGGACGAGGTTCTCGATATCAAGAGAATACTCGGAAATAACTCAACCCTTCTGCTAGGGCCGGAGGCTACTGAAACAGCTTTCAAGGCCGAACGGTTGAGCGACTTCCAAATCATTCACTTGGCCGTACACGGATTTTCAGATTCTCGCTTTCCCGAGCGTTCGGGCGTTGTGCTTGGTGTTGATTCGGCAACGTCCGATGACGGGCTTCTGCAGGTCCGCGAAATTATTCATCTCCGGTTCAACGCCGATCTCGTAACACTCTCGGCATGCGATACGGGCGTGGGAAAGCTTCAGGGAGAAGAGGGCGTAACTGATCTTGCCGAGGCATTTCTTGTGAGCGGAGCGCGATCCGTCGTAGCAAGTCTTTGGAGCGCCGACGATACTTTCACCCATGCACTGATGGATCGGTTTTACACTCACATTGTGGAAGGCAAGGATCAAGCATCGGCGCTTCGAGACGCCAAGCTGGATATGCTTGCAAAATACGGGAAGGAAGTCCCACCCTACTATTGGGCGGCTTTCGTCTTGACCGGCGACGGCGGCTCGCCGACCCGATTGGATGTCCAATGAGCCTTGAGCTTCAAGCACGCGAAAAGATTTATGCACGAGTATCTGAACTCGTCAAACGGAAGCATTTTGATCCTGGGATGAACGGATGCGATTGGAACGCACTCGCGTCAGCCAGGAGGGACACAGTTTTGCAAAGTGGCACAGATGACGAGTTTGAAAGAAGAATGCAGGAGCTGCTAAACGAACTGAAGACGAGCCACACCGGATTCCGGCACTCAAAAAGCGCGAACGTTCCGGGCCGGCACGCAATCAGCGCCACGTTCATGCGCTTCAACCTGGACGGTGAACAACGCTGGATGTTCCAGGATGTTCACGAGGGAGGGCCTGCGCACACGGCAGGGTTACGGCCCGGAGACATCCTTCTCCAGGTCAGAAATCGAGATTTGCGCCCGCCCGATCCTCCAATCTTTCCGGTCGGAGAAGATTCGCAGTACGCCGTCCAGAAGCCGGACGGAAAGCGCGTGACCGGCAATCTTCAGGTGCCTTCACCGCGATCCAAGAAGCACCCTGTCATTGTTCCCAAGTCAGTGATTTGCTCACAACTCCCGGAAGGAATTGGCTGGCTGAAGGTCACCATGTTTCCCGGCGCAGTTGGAATTGATCTGGCAAAGGCCCTCGACGATGCTTTTGCTCATCTACGGGAATCGACTCGTCTAATTGTGGATCTCCGAGGCAATACGGGAGGCGGCATTGGCGGCTTACGTCTAATGAGTTACCTAACGCCCGGCAAAACGGAGGTAGGCTACAGCCTTACGCGGAAGCGGAAAGAGCAAGGGTATGAACGCGAGAAGCTTCCAAGGTTTGGCCGCATACCGTCACGGAAGTCCACCTTGCTCTGGCTGGCTTTACGGTACGGCTTCATCGACAAGTCCATACTCGTTGTGACGGAGGGACTGGGTCCGCAACGGTTTCACGGACGCGCGATAATTTTGGTGAACGAGCACACCGCCAGCGCGGGAGAAATGGTTGCGGCGTTTGCTGAGGAGAATCAGCTTGCCACGATTCTCGGAACTAAGACTCCGGGACGGCTCTTGAGTGGCAGCGCGTTTAAGGCTGGTTTCGGATACATCGTGGGGCTTCCTGTGGCCGCGTATCTCACGTGGCAAGGCAAATTGATCGAAGGGCGAGGCGTGTCACCGAGCATAGCCGTTCCGCAACCCCCTGAGCAGCTTCTCGCGGGCGAAGACCCTCAGATGCAGAAGGCGCTGGAGCTAGCACGCCAGCTTTGATGCAGCTAATCCTCCTCATCGCCTTCATCCTCTTCATCGTCATCCTCCTCGGTATCCTCGTCGAACGAGATCACCTCGATATAATTCAGACTCTTTGCTTCTAGAAGAGCAACAAGTTTATCGAGTCGCTCTTCCGGCATGTCAATGACGATGGCCCACGTGACCCACTCCCGGGAATACTTGCAGCACTGACCGACGAGCCGATCCTTTTCCGTTTCCCTTGGGTCTACCTTCAATTCCAAAACCAAACGGTCATCGACCAGAATGTCGGGTATCCCGCAGAAAGTTTTCGTTCGTTTGATTACACTGATTCGCCGACCGTCTTCTCCGCGCTCACCGCGTACTTCATGCCGAAGAAATTGGACCAAGTCGTCGGTGTAGTCGTCTTCTCGCTCATAGTCTGGCGGCTCCCAATCGTCAAGAAGATCCCACACCAAGTCACAAATCCATTCAACGCCACTGGGATCATCCCTCTCCGCTTGGCTCTTTCGTTTTTCATCGTGATGGCCCTGAATGATCGCCGCGCCCGCTAGTCCACCCAGCGCCAAGGCCACAACGACGTTCCGTGCATCTTTAGGGTCAGAGGGCATCGGGTGTCTCACGCACATATTCTCTCAGACTCGGGCGGTGCGAAAAGCGGCGACACTTCGCTGGTCGGCTGTCTCTTTATCCTCTCTTGAAGCGGACCCGTTCGTCCCGAGGCCCGACGCGCAACGTCAGGTTTTGGCTCGCATGTCAGCGTATTTGCAAGGGGAACGAAACCCATTCAGATGTGTGCCTGTGAATTTGCAGAAGATAGATGCCCGGCCTTGCTAACGACATTCTCAGGTCAACACGTAGCGTCGTGACACCCTGTTCGAGTTTGGCTTCGCCCGCCCCTGAAAACAGCAGTTCACCACGAACTGTAGTAACGCGGAGATCGTAAGGACCGTCGTTACTTCCCAAAGGTAGGAAAATCTCCAGATGGGAAGCGTTGCGTGGAATTTCCAGCGGCGGCTCCGTGGGAGGCGGCTCAATGCCTCGCGCCATTGACCGAACTCGCAGGACAACGGCGGCGGCAATCTGGCCACCGTTGTGCTGATGCAGCATGGCCCATGTCGCCAGACCAACCACAATCAACACGCTCGCCGCGACTGCAAATATCATTCGCGTCCGGCGTTGGCGGTACTCCCTTTGAAGCTGCGAGAAATCGCGGTAGCACGGACTGCAGGAGGTCAAATGATCCAAGTACGACTCTGCTTGGGACAACGGCATCCTGTGCGCGGCAATGGCAGCGACAATCTCCTGAGCTGGACATCCAACGCGCTCGGGATTCGGGAACTCGTCGCGAAGCCCTCGACCCAACGCAGCTAGGACATCCCTCTCTTCCTTTGCGGTATATACCTTTTCGCTCAGACCGGCCTCACCTTACGAGAATTGAACGCCTTAAAGCAGTCAGACTCAACAGAAATAATTTATAGGTCACTGACCGGACTTTCGCTTGCGCGTCCTGAGCAGACTCTCCCGAGTCTTCGCCAGACCATATCGAAACTTCATCTTTGCCTGCTGTTCCGTTACACCCAACCACTTGGAAATCTCCTTCCACGAGTAGCCATACTGTCGCGCCTGCCAAATCTTTCGGGTCCGGCCATCCATCTGCCGAATGATTTCTCTAACCGCAATCGCACTTTCCAGTTCGGAAACCCATCGCGTGTCCTGTGCACTCGCAATTTTATCGAAATCCATCGACGACGAAACAAGTTCAATCGCGTCGTCTCGCCTCTGTTCTGATTTTAGGAATCTATTGAAGCGATGGTGGAAAGCCGCGAACAAATATCCTTCGAGGTTCGCAATCGTTCGTCCCTTCTCGCGGTTCCTTTGAAGGGCCTTGGCAACGGACTTTAGCACCGATTCCCAGACCTCGGCGGTCAAGGCTTCAGTCTCACCCTCGGAATTCTTGCTCCGAAGTTCTAGTCTGGCATGTGCTAAGACGCGGGGCCACGCTGCGCGAGCTGCGGCCAGCAACGTTTCATCGACTGGCGCAAGGGGATCGTCCTTTGCTTCAGTGTTCTGGCGGAGTACCCATTCGCCATACGGGTCTGGTCTTTCCATCGGCTCACTCGTCCAGGCTCCGGCCAGTGGGAATGGGCATTAAAAGCGTGGCACGCTGTTTGCTTTGATGTCAATAGAACCCCAAAGGCACCCTTAAGTTGTGCAGATTTTCTTCTTACTTTTTTCTTCCTCAAAGCCTCCTTGTAAATGAGGGGAGTTCTCGCTGAATTCTCCGCTACGGGCTGGGCGGCCACAAACCTCACCTGTGCGCCGCTAAGCATCGCAGCTAGCCGACAAACGTCAAGCCGGACGCGAAAGTGGAAACCCTCTGGTAGGAGCGCCTGCTCCAAGTGTGCCTTGACCGCGTGCAAGGACTTTCAAACCAGGAGAGCGGTTCTTCGACCTTGCGTTTGCTGACCGCTGACGGCCCGAGAAGACGCGAGAACTCTCCCAACTACTCTCAGCCGAGATCGAGCGCAAAGGAGTTTTCCCACCATGAGAATCATCTGGCGAAATGCAAGTCGATTAAAAGCAGTTTGCCGTCAGGCGTGCGTAGTTGTGGCAGGGCTGTTCCTGGCTGCGCCTGCCTTCGCCCAAGGGACTTCCCCCTGGGAGAACGCCGTTAGCGTGCTCCAGCAGGCTTTCACCAGCACCATCGCTCGCGGCCTCTCGCTCGTTGCCATTGTCGTGGCCGGCCTAACATTCGCGTTCGGTGAAGGAGGCTCGAAACGTGTTCTCGCTGGTGTGCTCTTCGGCGTTGGCATGGCCATCGCAGCAGTGAATTTCTTGTCGTGGCTTTTTCCTGGCAACTGAATCACGCAGGTCTTAAAGGAGAAGCACGTGGCGGAAGCAAGACGAATCAACAGAGTGCATCGGTCGCTCTCCCGACCACTGACTATCCTTGGGGCCGAGCGAAAGCTCTTCTTCTTCGCCATGTGCCTTGGCGCCGCCACCTTCAACCTTCTGAATAGCCTATTTGGGGGGGTGCTGATGTTTTTGTTGCTCTACTTCATGGCTCGCTGGGCCACCCAAACCGATCCGCAGATTCTGCGATTTCTACTGACCGCTGCAAGGCTCCGCGCTCAATACGACCCGATGAAATTCTCTCCCGTTGCAATCCGAAGGGATGGCCATGCTAAGGCTTAGCCGAGTTTTCAAAAACTATAACGAAACCGGCGCTCTCAGCGAGCAGATCAACCTCTACGGCTTCATCGGACCACACGTTTTTCTCACTAAGAGCGGCGAGGTGGGCGTCATCCTCGAAGTTCGCGGCGTTGACTATGAGTGTCTCGATGACGCGTCGATTGATGGTTTCACCAAACGCCTCGAATCAGCCTTGAAACTGTTCGACGAAAACTACCGCCTCTACCAGTACCTTTTCAAGCGCAACAACGAAGCCATCCCCTACAAGCTCTACGACACTTCCATAGTGGACGCCGCGATCAAGAATCGCATCGCGTACCTTCGCGGCAAGGCCGACACGCTGTTTTCCCTCGCCGTCTATTACGTGGTGTTGTACGAGGGATTTCAGACTTCACAGAAACTCGGAGGCGCGCTCGCCGATTTTCACAAGAATCCAAAGAAAGCCTTAGCGGATCTGCGGGCACATTTTTCGGGCCAGAAGCAACTGGTCATTCTGGGGCAGCACGTCAGCAATGCTCAGGCAACGCTGCTTCAAAAGGCACGCAGCTTCATCCTCCAAGTCAGCGACTTCCTCGCTGTTCGGATGCTCGACAAAGGGGAAGCCTTCCGCGTTCTCAAGAGAACGCTCAACTTCCATCCTGACAAACTCGAACTCGCCAAACTCAAATATGACACCTTCCTCGACTACTATCTCCCCGAATCTCCCATCGAGTGTCATCGCGGACATCTTCGGGTGGACGATTATTACGTCAAAGTGTTGACGCTCAAGGAGCCTTCGGCTCAGAGCTTTCCGCTCATCTTCAAGCGCCTCCTTGAAGTGGAAGCCAACTACTACGTCGTGACGGAATGGAAAAAGGAAGATTCCGGCAAAATGCGTCGGGTCATCCAGACCAAGCGCCGCCATTTTCACAACACCAAGCGATCCTTCGTCAGCCAAGTCAACATGAACGACTCGGCTCCGCAAGATGTGCTGCTCGACGATTCGAAAGAGAGCCAGGTCCGGGAACTGGGTGAAGGCATCAAGGAGATTGAGCTGCACGGCAATTACTTCGGGCAGTTCTCCCTCACTGTCGTCATTTACGACCTCGACGTGGCCAAGGTTGAGCGAGCGTGCGCCGACTTCTACAAGGTTTTCAGTGTCCACGACGCCCAGCTCTATGATGAAAAATACAACCTTCTGAACGCCTTCCTCGCGGCGATTCCCGGCAACCACGTCTTCAACCTACGTTCCCTGTATCTGCTCAACACCAACTATGCGGACTTCTCGTTTCTCTTCACCCTTCATCGGGGCGAGCCACACAACGAGCATCTCCGGCAGGAATATCTTGCGGTCCTTGAGACCAACCACCGCACCCCTTATTTCTTAAACCTTCACTACCGCGATGTGGCCCACACCATGATTCTCGGGCGAACGGGAGCAGGAAAAAGTTTTCTTTTGAACTTCCTGATCACCAACCTGCAAAAGTACGCGCCGCACACCTTCATCTTCGATTTGGGCGGGAGTTTTGAAAGCCTCACTCAGCTTTTCGGCGGGTCGTATGTTCGAGTTGGGCTTGAGTCCGAGGACTTCAAGATCAACCCGTTTTCGCTGCCACCCACGAAAGAGAATCTCGACTTCCTAGCTCTCTTCCTGAAAGTCTTGATCCAAGGCCAGAGGCTGGGCGAGCTCGACCCCGCCACCGAGCGCGATCTCTTCCATCAAGTCGAGAACCTGTATGCAGTGGACCCCGCGCTCCGCACGCTTAGTGTGCTGGCGAATACGCTCGGGCATGATGTTG
>JACXTT010014396.1_pt1 | contig 10351 bp, 12 predicted proteins | sample 9270951 | NCBI WGS metagenome assembly JACXTT01 (sample SAMN15532306, study PRJNA645909) | rock metagenome | isolation source: weathered quartz diorite | place: Puerto Rico | collected 2017-06-21
GGCCCGCTATAACAACAGCCGCGCCAGCTAAAAATAAATACGGGGCGTAGCTCAGCTTGGTAGAGCGCTTGCTTCGGGAGCAAGAGGTCGCAGGTTCGAATCCTGTCGCCCCGACCAAATCCTGAAATCTTCAGTTACTTCAAGCAGATAAGTGACATTTCAGGTGGGTGTCGAGTCCAGAACCTAGTCCGGAGAATTCCGAGGACTAGCACCCATGCCTTACCTTGCCGTCCGTTCTGGCAACTACTTTCTCCGCCTTGCCGTTCCCAAGTCCTTGCAACCGCTGCTGGGACAGGCTGAAATCTTCCAAAATCTGAATACAAGCGACCGGCAGCAGGCCCGAATTCTGGCCCTGTCAGTGACCGCCGAGTTGCTGCTGAAATTTTCGGAATGGAAGGGGAACTTGAAGAAGAAAAACGAGGCCGGTGACGGCATAGAAACTATTGGCATCTTCGATGCCCGTGGCATCCCACAGGTGAAGCCGCCTGCCAGCACCAAGCCCGTTGCTGTGGAAGTGAATGCCACTCAGTACAACCTGGACGTGATGCCCAACGGCCAGCCTTACATCAAGTATTCCGACCCAGCCAACCCCCAGGACCATGCCAATGCGCTGCAGGCATTGGAACGGGCAGAACAAGCCGCTGCCAAGTCTGTAGCAGCACCAGCAGCACCAACCCCCTCACCAGCAGCCCAGAACGCGCCACAACTCACCCAGAAGGCACTGGAAGCCGTCGCCAAGGAAGCGGCCAAACAAGCCAGGGATGAAGTGGCGGGTGTGGTGGAGAAGCTGCAGGGCATCAAACCCCGCAACATCCACGGTGCCTTTACCGACTTCGTGGAGCAGATGAAGGCGGACAAGCTGGTATCCCTTCGCCACTACCAGAGCGGGGTCAAACATTTCATTGACTGGCTGACGCCCCAGCACCCCAACATCCAGGTCCACAAGGTCAGCGAAGAACACATGGCCGAGTACCGGAAGTTGCTGGAAAACCTCCGGTCACACAAAGGCGAGAAGAAGAAGCTGCACCCCCACAACATCTACAAGCGCATGGGGTTCGTGGAAAAGTTCTTCCGCTTCTGCCAGTCCAAAAAATGGATGAGGGATGGTGACACCAACCTCCCCACGTTTGGGCTCAAGGGCAAGAAACCCGACTATGAAGCGGGTGATGGCGAAAGCTACGAGATGTTCACCCAAGGCGAATTGCAGAGGTTGTTCGACCCCAAAACTTACGCAGCCAATTTCGAGGCGCCGCACCTTTTCTGGACACCGCTTTTGGCTGCATTCACCGGCATGCGCCGTGGTGAAATCTCCAACCTGCACCCGGATGACATCAACACCGAAAACCCGGACAAGGTTTGGGTGGTCAGCATCAAGCGAAAGGTCAAAAACAAGAAAAGCCGGCGCATCATTCCCCTGCACAGCAAACTCATCGAACTGGGTTTCCTCGAATACCTCGAAGACCTCCGGAAGATTTTCCCTAAGGCGGAAATCATCTTCCCTTACACCTGGAACATGAACAAATACGTGGGCGAAGGATTTGCTGCCTACGCTGACGTTGCCGGTGTGACTTCACCGCTCAAGGTGTTGCACAGTTTCCGGAAGAATGTTGCCAACACCCTGCTGATGGCTGGTTTGGTCGAGGAAAAATATCGCGAGCATTTTGTGGGGCACTTGAGCTACAAGCTGCACGAGTCGGTTTATTCCGGCAAAGCCAATCCGATGAAGTTTTATTCCGGACTGGTCAACGAGTACCTGAAATACGATATTGACTTCAACGCCCTGAAATACCAGCGGGGAATGTTCGACAAGATGCTGACCATCGAAAAACTTGAGCAGGACCGCAAAGCAAAATTCGCCAGCAGGCGAATGAAATCTGCTGCCAAGAATTAGGAGTGCAACAGCACCATGAAGCAGAAATCTACTCGCAAGCAACCCAATCAGCCAATCGAACCCATAGTGCCGGACGTCGCGGAGTGGCCGCAGATAGTTGAGGAGAATGGTGACATCCGCGTCCTTTTCCGTGACTACACGCCACTGTACGCCGTTTACTACGAAGTCAAGGAAAAGGAATTCAGTGCTTGGTTCAAAGAGTGCAGCCCTGCACTGGCGTTGAAGTATCGGGCGCAACTTTTGGACGAGTTTGACGGCATGCTGTCAGGCCTTTTTGATGAGGAGCCGTTCGACAAGTATTCCGGCTACGAGGCGCTTCTGGACGACTATGTGCGCTTGGGGACAAAAAAACCAAAGATTGCCGAGCTGTGGCTTGAACTGCATCAACACCTCATGGAAGAGGAAGTCGCGTTATACAGGCACGGCGATGACTACTTTGAAGAAGCCGAGGGCTTGTTGAAGCGCCATCTTAATGAGGTAATGAAAAACAAGTCCTTCGCTCCGGCCAAGAAGAAACCCGACCTGCTATAGCCAGGTTTCACTGGCTGTTGACGAGCAGTAAAAATCCGCAATACTGAAATTGTCTGCCGTGTTTTCCGCATTCATGCGGCTCACAAAACAAGCAGGTATCAACCCCAGACTGTGCAGCCATCACTTCACTAAATTTCTGGGGTTTTTTTCTTGCCCGTTGACAGAGGTGTTTTTCTGTCTAACTTGTACTTTGATGGCTGTGCAGAAGTATTCAAAAAATCCTGTTCGACCGTCCCTAGTAAACGTTCCAGAGCCATGTGCTCTTGGTTCGGCGGGTTAATCGTCCTTTGCCGTGACGCTTTAGGCACTGACACCATTTACCGCATCTTTGTAAATGCACCGCAAGGCAACTCGCGGATGCAAGGGTCCTAAAATGAAATTACGGGGGATGACGATAGGGTAGTGCCCTATCAGCGAGACAACCTGGACCAGTGAGAGGCTGAATACATGACCTGTCACCACTTCTCGGCAGAGCAGCAAAAACTGTTCTGTGAAGGCAGGAAGGAACGGGACCCATACGGTAATCCCGGTGAGGGGGAAAACTCTTAATCCAGAGCCAAAGGTTGGCGCCCAATTTTTTGCCAGGGGAAGGCCAACCTTTGGTTCAAAGGTTTGAGAGCTTCCCCCCACCGGTAATCTGGAAAAGCGGCGAAACACAGCCCCATAAACAGCATGTACAGCACAGTTACAACGACATGCATGTAAAAAACATAATGATGAATTAAAGATTTTTTCTGCCGTGCAGCCAACTACCGGAGTTCAGAATACGGTGCGTAGCGGCCCGGATTTTGCAACCTTGCCTTGCATCTTCAAGGCTATTGCCGCCTTCAGTTTATTATCCAGAAGTTCTGCACACGCACCCGCAATAGCTACAGGGACTTCTTGCGGAGTCATCCGTGACTTTTCGGCATCATCGCAAGGCAACAAGTGCGGAATGGTCATTATGGGCTTGTTGTCCACGAACCGGGTCATGTATGCACGGAAGAAGCATTCTGCCGGTTTAGCTGCCTTCGGCATCCATGCAAATTTTCGGTTGATGAAATCAACCAGCGACATCGAGGAGCCTGGCACATAGCCTTGGAATGCCTGAAGCAGAACTCCCCTGTGCACCTTGGCATCTATATCCTGCATGCAGCGAGCAACAAACTTTGGAAACTCGACTTCACAAAAAACAGTCACAACCTGGTCGCCCTTGTCTGTGAGGGAAGCGTGATGCTGCAAGTGATTTAGCTTCTCCTCCGGCCAATCATCCAGCAGTGCGAGGAAGTAGCCGCGGAATGTTTCCCGCATAGGGCTAATCCATGCAGACCAGCAGTAGTTCATCATCTCTTTGACGTCGGCTTCTTCAGTTTTCAGAAACTGATACCCGTTGGCTAGGCGGATTGGCTTTGCAGACTTCACGGCGCGCATAAGGATGGACCTGTATTCCACTACCTGCGGGTCGGAAATGACCGCACACCCTTGGGAGCCTTGTGTAGTCATGGAGACGACTGCTACAGCAATTCCTTCGTTTTCTTGACGGGGGGCATGGCTTCTCTTTGACCAGCCTTTGTGACGGTCGCGTCCTTCAGGCGAGCATTCAACACCGCCTGCATACATTGACATGGTGACGCCAGGAATATCCGCTCAAAGTAATCCTTTAATGTCTCCCCTTCGTGAAGCTCTACTACACCTACAAACAAGTCGCGAACATGCCGAATGCCATCCTGACCAAGTCTCGCGCGAATAATTTGAGACAGCGGACGCTCGGTTTTGGTCTTGCCATACAAAGCGTTTTTCAGGATTTTCTCATCAAGGTCTTCAGCGTAGTGCTTTCGGGCAAGGTCGAAGAGCTTGTCCAGTGTAGATTCGAGCTGGGCACTGACTGTCTCTTGATTATCAACTGGCCGACCTTCCAGAACCTCTATCATGTTCAACAGGTCCCGGTCTCCAAATGGCTGCAACCAAGCATCAAATGTCGGGATAAACACGCGTTGTGAAAGAGACCGAAAATGATTGTCAGCGTAGTAGTCCCTCGCATTCTCTAAAGCCGTCACCATCTGGGTTATCGCATTTGGGTCGTTCGGATTGTTCAGATGTGCACACCTTGCCTCTACGTATTCAGCAATCAGGCGGCGAAGTTCCAGAATTGTAGGGTCGGCAATCAAATACATTTCACACTTGCCTCACCGTTACTAAGCCAATGAAGGAGCGCAGGTTCATCAGCCATTGCTGCTGCGCATCTGAATAAGTGGCGTGAAGCTGCCGTGGCAACACAAGCTGCAGCTTGTGTGCTTTCATTTCATCAGTCTGATTGGCACTGATGGCCGCTTCTAGCGTCAGCAGGTGTTTGTTCTCGATGCGTGCAGCTTCAGACAACACCTGCCGCCATCTGTCCTTGCAGGTGGTTTTTGCACCCAGCATCGTGAGGTGGTTGGCAGGGAAATCAGCGCGGCGATACTCGGCAATTCCAGGGAACAGAAAATCTGGCTTGGACTTGTTCTCGGTGACATCCGTTCTGGAATAGCGAACCTTGCAGGCGGTGAAAATCTCGGACAGATGATTTTCAAGAGCGGAGCCGGACCGGCTTTTGCGCCTGTTTTGTACCGACAGCGAAAACTGCAAGAAGCCATCCACATCGCCTGCAAATCCTTTCTCAAGGCGTTCGGCAACAATTTCACGCTCAAGAGTTCTGAACAGGATTTCCTCGCGTTCCATCCATGCCATCAGAGCGGCGTCCGGGTCATCTGCGGGAATGACTTCCGGCAGAGTGCTGCGGGCATAGGCAGAAAAATCTTTCGTCGGGGGAAATGCCTTGCCAAACTTCGCCAGCATCGTTTCAAGGAAATCCTCTGCCTTGGGCTCTATAACCTCGATGCCTATCTGTTCGAGGACGATGCGCTCGGCATAGCCAATGCGGTCGCCTTCCTCTTCCAGGTCCTCCCTGACAGCAAAGCCGTTGTGTTTGAGCGTCTTGAAACCGAACAACCACAACAACTGCGTGGCAATGCTCGAACCTTTCTCAGCAACGATGACCAGAATAAGCCCGGAACTGAGTTTGCCCAGCACCAGCAAATCACCTTCGGCAGCTACCGTAGAAACAGCCGTGGTCTGGAAGTAGAAGCGGAATTCTGGCGCCCGGTGAGGCTGGTTTTTTCTGCTGTCGTAGAGAGTAAGGAACGCATCTTCCACGATGGGTTCTTCGGTATCGTCTGACAGGTACACAAAGCGCGTATTGAGGCGAGTGCGCTCATCTGGCCGCCCCATAAAATCCAGCATCGCTTTGGTGGCGTTGTATTCGTGGCCATTGGAGCGGTTCAAATCCGCTTCAACAGCGGTGAGTTCCTTGGCCGCCACACCTTCAAAGTATTGGGACAGGTACCCCTGTTTCATTTCTCCCCCCGGATAAACAAAACCTGCTGCCGGGAGCGTAACCAGGTTGCCAAATCTTGTCCCGCTTTCTGTACCTGCCCTGGGCTTACACCCCGCAAGGCACATTCCCAGACCGTGGCATGACGCCAGCCCATTTCCGCTAGCTGCTGGCGCGCCTTGCTGTCATTTGCCTGGTTCTTGGCAATCTTGCTCTGCCAAAAATCCTGCCGCGTGGATGGCAGGCGGAAGAAGCGGCAATCATGCCCGTGCCAGAAGCAGCCAGAAACAAAAACCGCTGCCTTGTGCTTGGGCAGAACGATGTCTGGCGTTCCGGGCAGCTTCCTGCTGTGAAGTCGGTATCTGAAACCGGCAGCGTGCAGCATCTGCCTCACCAGAATTTCCGGCTTGGTATTTTTCGAGCGGATGCCCCGCATCATGCGGGAGCGTGTTGCTGCATCCACTACATCAGCCACTTCCTGTCCTATGCTGCAAGCAGGTCGCGCTGGTTTGACTCCTCTTTGATGGACATGATGCCTGGCTTCATCAAGCGGGCAACTTCTCGCATCACTGGCATCACTACGGAATTGCCGAACTGCTTGTATGCCTGTGTGTCTGAAACAGGAATTTGGAAGCTGTCAGGGAAACCCATGAGGCGTGCGCATTCTCTGGGGGTCAGGCGCCGTGGCCGCTTCCCTTTGCCACGGGAAATCAGAATTTCAGAGCCATCCTTGAAGTAGCGGGCAGACAAGGTGCGGGATGTCATGTCAGGCGTGACCAAGCCAAAACCAAACCCGTTGCCTGCTGCTTCGTGCTTCTTCTTGTAGTTCTGCAGGTAGGTCCACAGGTGTTCGGTCAGCACGTACTTCGGCTGCACTTTGCCCTTGCTGTTGATGAACCGTTCGCCATCATGTTCCGGGGCAACCTCTGAACCATCTTCCTTGTGCAGGATGTCCCGCAGCACAGGCGCGCGCTCAGGAAATTTCAGCGCATCCCAAGAGAACGGCACTGACTCCCTGAAGCCCACAATCACAATTCGTTCGCGGTGCTGTGGGGTCCAGTGCTTCCCGTCAATCACCTTGTAGTGGATTTTGTATTTCAGCTCGTCTTCAAGCACTTCCTTGATGGTTCTGAACGTGTTGCCCTTGTCGTGAGACACAAGGTTCTTGACGTTCTCCAACAGGAACGCAGCAGGACGGTGGGCAGCAATGACCCTTGCCACGTCGTAGAACAGCGTGCCTTGGGTCAGGCATTCAAAGCCGTGTGGTCTGCCCAGCGAATTCTTCTTGCTGACACCAGCGATGGAAAACGGCTGGCAGGGAAATCCTGCCAACAGCACATCGTGCACAGGAATTTCAGTCTTGGGTTTGGTGACTTTGGTGATGTCACCATTCACCGGATGTTCTTCGCCGTGGTTCTGCGTGTAGGTTTTGACTGCCCACTGGTTCCACTCGCTGGTGTAGACGCACTTGCCACCGATGGCCTCGAAGCCCAAGCGGATGCCACCAATGCCGGCAAACAAATCAATGAAGGTGAAGTCTTGTCCGCCGGTCTGCTTGCCTGTGGCCAGTGCTTCCCTCAAAGCTGGAACAATCAGGGAGGGAGGCTCAACCTCGCCATTCTCCCAGCGGCGAACGGTTCTGGTGTCCCGGTCGCAAATGCTGGCAATCTCTGCTTGGGAGAAACGGGAGCGAGCTTTTTTCAGCATCTCCACCGGGTTGGCTGTTGTAGTTGTCATGGTAGCCTCTGGGACGAATACCGGACATAGTAGCCGCAATTCATCACAGAAGCCAGGAATATCGTAAACATCTGTTTTATCGAATAAAGTAACCCCATCAGGGCACAGGTCACTGTGCCGCAGCACGGAGAGGACCAGTGACAAGGGAAGAATTTCTGGCTTTCAACAAATCCATCAATGACCGCTTGGACCTGATTGCCAAGCGGACAGCAAATATGGCGTGGATGGGAACAGCGCACACAGACAATTCTGAGTTCGTAGAACTTATGAGGTTGCAGCAGCAGTTGCTTGATGCAGCAGACCGACTAATCGAGAAGTATTACAAACAGTAACGGTCAGTGGCCGATTGGGGGGGGTAAATGGACATCTGGGAGGCTGACAAACTCGTTCTGTTCATCGCGTTTGTCATCCCAGGTTTTGTCAGCCTCAAAACCTACGAGCTTCTGTTTCCATCGTCGGTCAAAGAAACGTCCGCGCTGCTGGTTGATGCTGTTGCTTATAGCTGCGTCAACTACGCCATTTTGCTCTGGCCCATCTATTCCATAGAACACAGTGGCGCGCGAGAGAGTTGTCTCGGTGGCTATCTCGCTTTCTATACATTCGTTCTGTTCATTGCTCCCATCTCTTGGGTTTGTGCGCTCAAGGTGCTTCGCAACACTGAGTTCTTCCGGGCAACGCTGCCCCATCCGACGGCAAGGCCGTGGGAATATGTCTTCGGGCTTCGCAAACCTTTCTGGATAATTGCAACCTTAAAAGATGGCAAGAAGATTGGCGGGCTATATGGCTTCCAGTCGTTTGCATCCAGCGCACCTGCACCAGAGCAGCTTTACCTTGAGGAAACATGGGAGCTAAATGCTGACGGCGGTTTTGAGCGGCCACGCGAAAATACCGCAGGCATCATGATACTTGCCGATGATGTAGATACTTTGGAGTTTTTCAACGTTAGCTATGGGGGAACAAATGAGCGAAAAGAAACCACTGAACGAAGGTCATCAGCCGTTGCAGAAGGGGTTCCAGCCGACACCTGCTAAGGTGCCAACGGGAGATAAGGTCCAAGGCGGATATCAGCCGTCCAAAGGTGAGCAGGGCAAACCCAATCCCCCGCCGAAAAAGCCATAAAGAACCACACGCACCATATCGTCTGTCAATTGCATTCTGGTGTTTCTTAGTTCGCATCAACAGGATTAAATTTTCAGCCTGCGTTTGGCAGCGGCTTCTTCACGTGCAAGCCTGTCCTTGAATGCGTTGAGCTTTGCTCCAAACGCATCGTCCTTCGCCTTCTGCTGTTTCTGGGCAGCTTCATCCTTTTTCGAGTCATCAATCTGTTTCTCGATTGATTTGATTTGACCCATCACCACACGCATTGCACCGTTGTTCATAACCTTCTCCAGCTTCTGCATCCAGTCTGGAAGAAATCAGAAATGAGTCAACGGCCATTGTCAGTTGCAGGTTGTGCTTGGAACTGGATTGCCATTTTCATCGAGCACATAAACCGTACTCTGCACGCACTTTGATGGAGCACATGTCCAGTTGCTGGGCTGGTAGCTCGTCCAGATGGGCGCTGCATTCTTCGATGCAATCATGCATTCATACTGGGCCTGACCTGTCAGACCTGTAGCCGTGTTGCTGGCAGTAGCAATACTGTTGGCATTGCCGGCCGGAATACTGCTGCTGCAGTTGTAGCCATCCACCGACCAGGAAACTGTTCGAGCAGAACACTGTGGAGCAGCCTGGCAATCTGCTGTTGTCGTGTCCACCAGCCATTGACCGTTTGAGCCATCACAGGAAAAACCAGCAGAGCCAGCACCCGAATAATCCTCCACCTGCACGTAACTGTTTGCAGGAGACGCAGGCACATCACCCGCACAGGAATAGCTGCCAACTGACCAGTGACCAGTGGTAGCAGGGCAATCCATCGGGTCCGGCATGGCATAGGGCATGTTGTGAACCACCTTTGCCCCAAGACTGGTGGAGTCATCACTGCCATAGTTGTTGTCGGCAATGGCAGGATGGATGAACAGCATCAGCACGAGTGAAAGCATTTGCTTGTTGTTCATGCTTCACCCCCGGAACTCATAGGTTCCTGCTGCGCAGTTTCAGCACTCACTACCTTCAAGCCAACCGGGATGAGCTTCTGCAGGTCTGGGCGTGAAAGCTTTTTGCCTATGTCCAGGAATTGCTGTCCATCTTCCGTAAGGCGGTTGAAGTATTCAGCTTTCAGAATGTTCCGGTTAATGAGGGCCAGTGAGCCGAGGAAGGTGTCATCGGGCAACTGGTCAAGGCCCATCTTTTCCACCATGCCACCCAGCTTGTAAATGTGGCGGTCTCTTTCCTTTCTTGCCTTCACTCTTTCCCGGTGACGGGCGGCCATCATTCTCTGTTGATGGAGGGCTTTCAGCTTGTCTACTTTGTTGATTGCGAGTTGTAGTCGTTGTTCTAGTTCTTTCATCCGTGTTGCCTGTTCTTAATCACAGGATGGAACGAACAGAGAAAGAGTCAAGGCCACCTCTCAGGGTTTGCTGCGCAAAATCTGACACCCACTTTATTCAGGCCAATCGGGACACTGCGTAATGCTGTGGTGGTTTTTGTAGGTGAGCAGTAATCGGTGGAGAGCCAAAATCACTGACAACTGACAGCAGGGTTTTCCGGAGGAATTCTGGATACATCTGCTGGCCCCGGTGGGGCTGAAACTGCCCAGACGTTGCTTTTGATGCTGTTTCTTTCTCTCGGAGATTTCCTGCCAATCACCTTGCGCTTTTTTCTCAGCCCGCAAGCATGTCTGTAATGACCAAGAGGGCAACAAAGTTCAGCAGCAAGGCAAAGGCAATAGCGCACTTATGCAA
>JACXTT010014397.1_pt1 | contig 10350 bp, 6 predicted proteins | sample 9270951 | NCBI WGS metagenome assembly JACXTT01 (sample SAMN15532306, study PRJNA645909) | rock metagenome | isolation source: weathered quartz diorite | place: Puerto Rico | collected 2017-06-21
GAGCCTCCACTGCATAGGTGCTCGACTATGTGCGCCCCCAGTGCGCGGTACGCCTCCAGCTGCGATTCACTGAACCATTGATCGGTGGTGCTCTCGTGCGGGAAGGTCGGGTGAGCGGCGGCGTAGCCGCGCACGCCCACTCCCTCGGTGGTGCGGTAGTAGCTGGGCTTGATGTACAGCAACCAGCCGGTCCGGGTAGTGCCGGGATAGGAAATCGTTGCAGTGGCGAAGCGGGTCCCGGCGATAGGCGGGTCTTGCCGCGCCTGAATCTCGAGCTTTCCGAAATCGATGCTGACACCGAAGTCGATATAGATCTTGCGTACGGCATTACCTAGATCTTCGAACTTGCACTGCGGATCGCAGCCTGCATCGACCACCACGATGAATCGGCACGTCCGCCGTACCATCTCGTACAGCCCGAGATTGTCGAAGTGGCCGCCGTCGGACAGGTAGATCCATCGCCCGCTGTCTCTGGTTGCCCCGGCGAGCTCCTTGAGGGCTGGCGTGATTCCCCATACCGGCCCTTCGCGGTTGAAAAACTTACGCCCGGGATTGCCAAGCCACCAGCCCAGTCGCACGTTGAACAGCATCAGGAGAAACCCGACGAGGGGCGAGGAGTTGTAACCTTGGTTAGGACTGACGGCAGCGCCGGAGATAGCCATGGCGGTGCCGAGGGTAAGGCCGCCGCGCTTGCCGCCGTATAAGCTCGTGGGCCGATATCCCACGTAGGGATTGCCGCAATACTGTCTGGTCACCGCAAACGACTCCGCCTTGCGCTCCTGCCAGGCCGCATTGGTGGTCGAAACGACGTTGAGAGTCGTGTTGATCACATGAAACAGGCGGTTGGCTCCGGATGTTGGCACTGCGTCCGCCATGCTTAGATTGTCGCGTGAATCGAAGCCGGTGAACGGGTCCGGTGTGCGCAAAGGCCCGCGTGCCGCACCGAGGAACGCCCGCACCAGTCGATTGCGATATAGAGCGTGCAGCGAAAACCGATTGACGTTGACAAACAACGAGATCAGAAACGAACCGCCGATAAGGGCTGCCATCACGAGCAGGTCCACCCATACGGCGGTGTCGCGGCCGCCGGCGCCCAGCCAGCACACCAGTTGCTGCCCGAGGAGCGATAACAGCGTCCCGAGGACTACCGCAAATACGAAGGCCGCGACGCTGACGATGCGGGTCAGCGGAATCCGCTCCAAGGCCTGTCCGGCCTTCGTTGCCGCCGTCAGTGCGCTGGGTCCTAGGAGCACGGTGACAATGCCCGACAAACCACCGAGGGCTACCAGGATGCCCCGTGCGCCGCGAAGCAGCTCCGGAGCGTATAGCGACAACGCGCTCACCAGGGCCCATGAGACGGCGACCGCGGCCAGCCAACCCGAGGCTCGTGCCAGCCACTCCCGGTCCATGTCGCCACGGAGGGACAAGCTCGAGGCCCCGACGTATGCGATGTCGCCCACGAGGTAAGCCAGTACGACGGCACTCAACCCCAGGATTGCGGTGAGACGGTCGTTGTCGGTGTGCCCCTCAGCCAGTCCTAGGCCCAGGGATATCAACAATCCGACAACCGCTCCCGAGACAATCCAGCAGATCAGATCGGACACGAGCACTTTCTCGTCCCAGCGGCGTGCGGCGATCCGTCCGATGAGCCACGCCAGCGCATAGATGACGACCCCGGCTAGCACACCGTAAACGAGCTGCGTCCTGCCATCAGCTGCAGTCGCACCGAGCGCCTTATGGACACCTCCTAACGCCGCTGCGAGGGTGAGACAAATGGCCGAAAGCACGATGGATGCCAGAACCAGGCACAGGAATCGTGCTCGCGAGAGCCACTTGTCCTGTCGCCTGAATCGACCGCAGACCGCGAAACTCAACCCGATCGTCAGCAGCACACACCCCGCGAGGAGCCAAAGCCATGCCGGAAATTTTCCACTTCGAGCCCAGGACAGGGCCGACGCACACCAATGGGGAAACAGCAGACAGCCGGAAAAAAATGGCAGGAACAAAAGCCAGTTGAGAAGGAGGTTTCTCACGTAGACGGCCACCACAGTCCAGGTGTCCGCCGACAAGAGTCCGAGCATGGGGGTGATGTAGTTGCTGTCCGCGCGTATTCCCTTGATCTGCGGCGATTCAGCGCCCGTCGCCTGCAGCGCGCCGAACACCGTGTGGTCGTCTTCGATGGAGCGCCAGGCGCTCAGCCAGCTGCCAATGTAGCCGCCACCTGAGACGGTCGAGAGGTAATGAAACTGTCCGAGCAGGCCGAAGCGCGCGAGGCCTTGCAGCACACCCAGACCAAATGACGCGCTCCGAATTCCGCCGCCGGAGAGGCACAGTGCGGCAAGTTCATCCGTGCCGGGGCGATCGAGAGCGGCAGCGATCGCCTTCAACGCAGCCTCATCGTCGGTCTGTTCCGCGGGCAGCCCCAGATCCGGAAGTACGACCTTGAGTTCCGCAGTGAGGACATCGCGGAAGGTGCTGGCCTTCACGCTGGCGGTCGCGCGACTTGAGCTGACCTGGCTCATGCCGAGCTCCTTCTTTTTTTGCATCGCGACGCAACGAACTGTGTTGCGCGCCTGCTGACACTATAAACCTGACGCGCGGCCGGGCTGAAGCCAATCTCACTCATATCGCCGTTCGCTTAATGCATTGCGAGCGAAGCGCGGCGCAGACGCCCGGTGCTCGAGGCTACGGTACTGTGGGTCCGGTTACACCGAGATTCCCGTGCACCTTGGGGTCGCAGCGGTCGCAATGTCATTGCGCGAGCCGTCGGCAACATCGCCGGATGGCGCTTCCCTTGAAAACGTCCGTCGCAATCGGTATCTGTCCCGCCGGAGTGGCGAATCTCACCCGAAACACGACCTCATGGCCCCGAATCGCGAACTGCATTGCGGTGAGCGCGGCGCTAACGGTTGATCGGACTAGACGGAGTCACGATACTGGCACGGTGCGGCCGAAATTCCTCTGCTCGATGTCGACGACCCGCAGGTTCGGGCTCGGGGCCGTCGCGCTCTCCATAACGTCGAGCGTATCTGCGCAGTCCCACTGCGACCCGTCGCTAGCGCCGTCGAGCAACCACCCGTTCGGGTACGTCGACCGCGGCGATCGCTGCGAGGGCGTTTACATCCAGCTGGTCGGCAGCACTACGCTGAAGCTGCTGTCATTCACCGCTGCTTTCGACGTGCTCGATCTGAGGGCGGCACAGCCACTGGTCATTGAATGGCCGGCGCCGCCGGGCGCGAGCGAGGTGGAGCTGCGGGCACTGTCGCTGCGGCGGCGCCTGTTCTATCGCATGGATACCAGTGTCCGCGCCGGCAGTACGCGCTACCGCTGGCCGACCGACATACTCGCCGCCGTCAACCTCGGGCGCGCCGATATCGGTCTTGTCGGCTGGACGCGGCTGGCGATTGGCGGCGCCGAACAGGAAGTGCTGCTGCCGCTCGCCGCGAGCCAGCGTAACCCGCAGACGCCGACGGGGCCATACACGCTGCTAGTGCAACCGGCGGCCGAGCTCGACGAACTGTTTCTCACGGTCACGCGACTTGCGGCCGATGGCAGCGTCGAACGCACCGTGCAGCCGGCGCGCGAGCTCGGCTACGGCTACTACCCCGTAGAGAGCACGATCGAGATCCCAATCGATGCGCCCGCTGCACGTGGCATGTACGCCGTGCAACTCGGCGCCAGGCTGCGCGGCGGCGGCGCGTCGACGCTGCGGTTCGTATTTCATGCACCGGGCCATTGAGTCATCTTGATGCCACACGACTCGGACGGGTCGCCTGACACGCTGCATGCTCAGCTCACGGCACGGGTGAAAGAGCTTGCCGACTCGGCGCGCGCGAACGGCGGGCATGTTCCCGCAGAGGCGCTGGCGAATGCACAGCGGCTCGCCCAGCTTGCGCAACTGCAGCGCCAGCTCGCGCCACCGCGACGCGTGAGCCGGTGGGCTGGGGCCGCCCTGTTTGCCGCAACGCTCTTTGTCGCCAGCTTTCTGCTGTTGGCAAGCGTGCGTGAAACCGAGGTCGAACTCGATCTGGTTGTCTCGGAGCTGCGCTTCAAGGTTGATTCGCGCCAGCAGCTCACCGACATGCAGCAGCTCGCGTCGCTCGGCGCGTCGGGCCTTGCGCGTGTCGCGGTGCCCGGCGTCGATGCGCTGAGCGGCGCGGTGGTTCCTGGCGTGCGGCTGTTGGCGGAGGCGAGGGGCGCCGCTGCCGGCACGATCTCGCTGGCACCGATCGTTGCACCCGCACGGGCCGAAGTGACGTTGCGTACCGGCGACGTGCCAGGTGAGCTGCGCCTGTCAATCAACGGGCTCGACAATGCAGTTCGCGCAGACGTCACGGGCACCATCGGTGTAACGTGGCCGCGGCACGCGCGGCAGACGCTCGATGCCGCGACGCCGCAGCCAATTGTGCTCACGCCGGGTTCCGCGGACGTTGACCTCGACCTTGTGCCGTTGAACGGAGTGGCTACGTTGTTCGCGCCGGGACTGACGATCACCGAGTTGTCGTTGATGCGCATTGACGAGGTGTCGCAGGGCGGCAAGACCGCCGTGCGCAGCGTCTCGACGCTGCAATCGGGTCGCGTCTTCTTGGAGGAGCTTGGTGGCCGCGAGCTGCGGCTACGCGCGCACGAGGGGCTGCGGTTCGCAGAAGCACGCGGCGAGATTCGCTCGATCGGCCTGAGCGACGGGTGGCTGGCCGTCAACTTCCATGGCCGCGCCCGCGGCATGGCGAGCGGGTCGCTCGAGCACCCACGCAATCTGATGCCGCGGTGGCTCGAGTGGCTTCGCGCAAACCAGCCGCTGTCGCTACTGTGGGGGGCGGCCGTGTACCTATTCGGGATATCGACTGCTGTGTGGCAATGGTGGAGGAAGAACGACTGATCTCGCTGCGTGGACCTCGCGCCGCGGTGACGGTACTCGCGGCACTCATGCTCGTCTTGGTCTCACGCGCCGCCAGAGCGGCCGAAGCTGCGACCGAGGTGCAGCGGCTTGTGCCGCTCGTTTCTGCCCAGTTCGACCGCGATACGGAGCCTGGTGTCGGCGGGGTGGGCATCGTATTCGCCGTGACCCCCGAGCGCATGTATATCGCCACCGCCGCGCATGTCGTGCGCGATAAGGGCCGCAGCGCGAGCGAGATCGAGTTGCGGTTCGGCGAGGGCCAGCCGCCGGTGCACGCCCGACTCGAGCAGTTCGACGATAAGGGCCTTGACATCGCTGTGCTCGTCGTCGACCCGCTGCCCAAGGCCGGCCTGAAAATCGACAACCTGCCATTCGCTCGTCTTGCCGCCTCGGGGTCGGCCCGCCGCGGCGATCCAGTATTCATGATCGGCCGACGCGGTGAGCGTCTCAGCATCAATGTGACGCCAGATCGTGTATCAACCATCAGCGAGGGCACGATCGCGATCGAGACCAACTTCATCGTCCGGGGGTTCTCAGGTGGACCGCTGTTTAACGATCACTGGCAGCTGCTCGGGCTGATCGTGCGTGACGACCCGCCCGAGGGGGAGGCGCGCGCGATGCCAGCGGTCATCGCCAAGCTGAAGCAGTGGGGCCTGCCGGTCGACCTGCGCGTGCCGTATGTGCAGGTCGCGGCCGGCAGCCATGTGTCGTGCCGCATCGCTGCGGACGGCGCCGCGCGTTGCTGGGGTGCGCTCGAATTCGACGACGAGACCCTGTCCGACGACCGTCTTTCAATTCCCGGAGTGCGATGGAATTCGATCAGCATCGGGCACCACCACCTGTGCGGCGTTGATATTGCCGGTGCTGCGTGGTGTCTCGGCCTGAACCCGACTGGCCAACTGGGCAGCGGTGCGGCGGCCGCGAGTACGACCTCGGCCGTCCGCGTGGCCGGCGGACTGGTCTTCACTGCGGTCAGCGTCGGCGGTCATTCGTGCGGCATCACGGCCGACGGCAGCGCCTGGTGCTGGGGCCAGGGGGACTACGGTCAGCTGGGGAACGACTCGAATGTTAACAGCGCGGTGCCGGTGCAGGTGGCCGGCGCGCTCACGTTCCGATCGATCGGCGCCGGCCTGCTGCACAGTTGCGGCATCAGCACGGACGGGCGCGCGTGGTGCTGGGGATCGAACGAGCTAGCGGAGTTCAGCGATGACCCGCACTTGGTCGTATTCAAGCCGCTCGCGATGCCTGGCGAGGTACGCTTCGAGACCATCGGCGCCGGTTACGCGCACACCTGCGCGCTCGCGGCTGGCGGCGCCGCCTACTGCTGGGGGCAGAACGACGAGGGCCAGCTAGGCGACGGCACGCACCGCGACCACAGGGCGCCGGCGCCGGTGCTTGGCCAGAAGCGCTTTGCACTACTCGCGACCGCGGCCACGGGCAGCCATAACTGCGCGCTGACTGCGGAGGGTACGGCCTGGTGCTGGGGCTACAACGCCTACGGCGAACTCGGGAACGGAAGCAAGTCGAGCAGCAGCCGGCCGGTCGCCGTGTCGAGCGCTCTGAAATTCGTATCAATCAGCACAGGGCGTTTTCATACCTGCGGGGTGACACGCGACGACGGGGTCTGGTGCTGGGGCGGTTTCGGCGGACTCGGTATCGCGCGCAAGGACACCTCGACGGTGCCGGTGCGCGTGGACGAATAGCTGTGTGGTCGCGCGGCGGGGCGCAAAGCCTAGGCGTAGACGCCACAGTTCTGCCGACCAGCGCACCCGCTACGGCAGCACACGTCCCGACGCTTGCACCGTAACCCTCAAACGCGCGCCAAAGCGTCGCCATCGCCCAAGCCAACGCCACCGATAAACTCCATCCTTGGCATCTGGCCGCAGCACAATAGCGCAGGTGCTGCTGAGATGTTCGCGATCGAAGAGACAGTATTACAGGGCCTGTAGCCCTGTAACTCGCACGCCTTCTAAAGCCGACGTACTCATTCCTCGGTACTGGAGAGGCCTATGTTGCAGATCGCCGTCATCAATGAATCCACCGCCATCGACGACGACACCGTCATAGCAATGCTCTCCGCCTTCGACACACAGTGGAACCAAGACCTCAACGCTGTGTGGGGAGTCGGCACTGCCCAGTTCACATTCACCCCTAAAACCACCGCCCCGGCCACCGGCGCCTGGTGGGTCGTCTTCCTCGACAACAGCGACCAAGCCAACGCGCTTGCCTACCACGACCTGACCAACGAAGGCCTGCCCATCTCGAAAGTCTTTGTCAAAACCATCCAAGCCGACAACGCATCAGTCAGCGTCGGCGCCACCCACGAAATCTGCGAGATGGCCGTCGACCCCTGGCTCAACGGCGCCTACCAAGACGCCCAAGGCACCTTCTGGGCCGGCGAGGTATGCGACCCAGTCGAAGACCAGCAATACGGGTACGAGATCAACGGCATACTCGTCACCGACTTCGTCACACCCAATTGGTTCGGTCACGAATTCGCACAAGGCGACATCGACTTCAAACAGCATGCCACGTCAGCATTCCAAGTCCTGACGGGGGGCTACGCCCAAAAATTCGACCCCAACCAAGGCTGGATCCAAGTAACCGGAGCCAAAGCCATGCAAACCGCCCGTGGCAAAATCGCGGTCCGCGGCTCCCGGCGCGAACGCCGGGCGCGCCAGTGGAAGAACTGGCAACCGAGCAAACACCGCTTCGCGGGGTAACACCCCCCCCAGCAACAGAACGACTACGCGAAGGTACTGGTTGCAGCGACGGATTCCGGGCTGCAGCGCAGCTTGCAGTGAGGTCAACGGGCAATCTAGCGGCAAGAGACGGAGGGGGACCAAATGAAAACTACCTCAGGCCGAAACGCGGTGGGGACGCTTCTATTCCTGCTTGTTTTCTCGACTTCTGTGTTGGCTCAGCAGGCATCCACACGCCGCAATGTCATTCTTCGCCGCGACCCTTCGACATCCAGTCCGGTTCTGGAGCATTTGGCCAAAGGAGTCAGGATCACGCTGGTGGATGCAAGTCCCGACAGCGGTTTCTATCACGTCAGGTCAGAGGACGATCAGATTGGCTGGGTCCTCTCGAAGTACGTCACCGTAGAGTCCGTTCCTGCGGGGACTCCAACGAATGGAGGCACATCAACCACAGGCACGCCGCCACCGGCGGACACGTGTGATTCCAATTTATGGAATCACGTCTACCATTCGTATCGGCTGATAGTGAAACAGCCGTGTATCGCCGTGACCGGGACGATCGTAGATGCGACTGCGACTCAAAGGGTCAGGCAGCCTGATGGCGTCCGTCACGAAGGCGATGGGGACACACACGGATGGTTGAAAGTGGACCCCCAGTTTCAGAATCTACTAAATGCCGGCAACGTGAGCGATGAGGGCGGTAACCTGGTGTTCGAAATCATATGCAGGTATCCCGTGACGCAGAAGGACGCTCAAAGTGCGTGCCAAGGCTACACCGACCATGTCGTGCTCCCGCCGGTCGGATCGCGGGTCACGATAGTGGGGGTATACGTGCAGGACACGTTTCATGCGAAGTGGAACGAGATTCACCCAGTTACCAGCATCACAGTGATTCCATGAAGCATTAGGGCACGAAGTCAAAATTCTATGCTCGAGTTTGTCGGGACCGCATTCCCGCTCAGTCAGAGCGGCGTGAATGAAACTCTGAGCGCGTCGGGCCTCGGTATTGCGGAGTTGTGGGCGGTTTTGTCCGTTGAGACAAGCGGCTGTGGTTACCTCCCGGATCGACGCCCAAAGATTCTATTTGAGCGACACGTTTTCAGCCGCCTGACGGAGCATCGATACGATGCTGTCTATGCCGATATCAGTCAGCCCACTGCGGGGGGATATGGAACGGCCGGCGCGAGCCAATATGACCGATTGAACGCGGCGATGCAGCTCGATCAGGCCGCAGCACTCAAGAGTGCGTCATGGGGGCTTGGGCAGATCATGGGTGAGAACTTCGAAGCGGCCGGGTTTTCCACTGCCGAGGCGATGGCATCCGCCATGACGGCGTCTGAAGACAATCAGCTTAAGGCCATGGTGAGCTTCATGAATGCGATGCGCCTAGTCGAGTTGCTCAAGTCTCACAACTGGGCGGAGTTCGCGCGCCGCTACAACGGTCCGAATTACGCGGCAAATAATTACGACGGGCTCCTGGAGCATTTTTACGAGCGCTGCGCCAATGGGCCGCCGCTAGATCTGACAACGCGCGCTGTGCAGATGCTTTTGATGTATAGGGGATTCCGACCCGGAGCGATTGACGGGGTTGCAGGCGCAGCGACGCGACGCGCCATTCTGGAATTTCAAGGGTCGACGGGCCTGGCAAAGAGCGGCGTCGTTGACGATCAGCTGCTAAGTACGTTGATGGGGTGAGAAGAGCATCGTTCGGCGGAAAGCGCGTGGCAATGCGCGCCTGAGAGCTAAGTCGACGTCCGGGCTTGATCTTGGGGACAACATGCCGACAACGGGGGCCAAGTGCGATAAGGAGTTGCTGGGAAGAGAGCAGATCGTCCCGTATTGGGTGGAAGTTCTCGAGCTAAAGAACGTATAGGTCAACGTTTTGGCGCTCCGGTCCAGCCTCGGGTCTAACGTCCCGTGGCCTTCCGAGAGAACGAGAGAACGGCAGGTATCTAGCGGAATCCCGAGAACACAGCGTGCAAGTTTTCAACGTCGGCCGCGCTCGTGGTTCCGCTAAGCCGTCGGCCCCCTTGGCAAGTGTAGTTCACGCTTAAGTCAAAGGATTCCGCCCACGGACAGTTTGACTTCTTTATTAGCGCTATTCTTGACAGCGCTGGTAGAAGTCTATCGGGATCCAACATAGGCCGCGATTTTGATCGCGGAGTCTAGGCCGATCAGGTTCCAGAATTCTGCCGCCGGATCTGCTGTCGATTTGATTGCTGCGCCGTGACGCTAGAGGACGCAAAGCGAAACGGACGCGGTCCCAAGCTGCATGAGATAGACGTGCCTGTCGAGACAGTACCTATCTACTGGCTGCGCTGCTCAGCGAATGAGAGTGGGACGGGTCCGGCGCAGCGCGGCCCCAGTGGCGTGCCGCCGCTCGGCTTGTACTGTAGGGTTCGGCGGGACGTCGCCACCACTCGTCCAAAGCGCTTCTCTTATTCTGTTAAGACGCGCTCTGCATGTATTTCCGGACATTTTTTTACGCCCAAATTCAGACCTCCCCACAGGTCGCTTGGTGGGCTGCAAAATCGAGGAAGCCCAGTGGAGCCCTTGTGGCCTAAATGAAATGTAGGAGGAAGAACATGGCTAAGAGCAAGTTAACGAACGAGAATACTCGCAAGGAGCGTGTTCTGGTTCCATTTACTGGCGTTGGTAAAAGCGAACCGCCGACGAGGCCAGCTGCGGGCATGCCGCCCCCGCCATCGGCGCCAAGCGGGAAAATGCCGGCACCAAGCGCGGAGATGCCAA
>JACXTT010014398.1_pt1 | contig 10349 bp, 9 predicted proteins | sample 9270951 | NCBI WGS metagenome assembly JACXTT01 (sample SAMN15532306, study PRJNA645909) | rock metagenome | isolation source: weathered quartz diorite | place: Puerto Rico | collected 2017-06-21
CCGTAACCCAGGCGTCTTCTGCTAAAGCATCATGCGTCCCATTGCGTCTCGATTCATTCCATTGCATTCCATCGTTCCACGGCGCGGGGGGTGTCGTGAGATGCATGGAACGAATCCGCTCAGGCTGATGTCGCTGGTCAAGGTCAGCCGGTCGGCCCCCTCTCTTCCTTGCCGGCCGTTCGTCGCGCACCCAGCTTTTTTCTTGCATTCGCCTTCACTTCGCGATAAAAAGAAATCTCAGTCCGCGGCACATGCCGATCTGTTTCGTCTTTCCTGGAGAACCCTCGCCTTGCCGATTTGAATCCATAAACGGAGCGTTCGCGATGGCAGCGGAGATGTGGTACTACACGACCGAAGGCAAGCAGATGGATCCGGTCTCCATGAAAGAGCTGAAACGGCTCGTCGGCGACGGCACGCTGAAGCCGACCGACATGGTGTGGAAGGACGGCATGCCGCGCTGGATTCGCGCCAGCTCGTTGACGGAGCTGTTCCCCGATCCGACGTCAGCGCTCGATCAGTACTTCACCAGCACCATGGAAGCCGAGAAGAAGGCGGCGCTCGCCCCGACGGGAGTGGCGCCGGGCAAGAGCATGCCGGCGGCGCCGACTTCGACCAAGGCTGGCGGGGCGCCGACGGCCGAGGAAAAGAAGAAACCGACGTCGGCGGATAGCGAGGAGGATGGCCGACCGCCGCGCCGCCGCGCCGAGCCCAAGACCGGCGGGGGCGGGTTCGGGATGATCATCTTGATGCTCGTCGGGGCGTTCTGCCTCGTCACATGTTTGTTTGGTATGGTCGTCGGAGCCGTCTTCATGTTCAAACCGTCCGGTGAGCAGAAGCCGCCGATCGTGGAGGAGAAGAAGGACAAGCTTCCTCCCATTGACGGGGAAGTGAAGTACGACGTACAGCTCGCTGGCGGCCAAAAGAACAAGAAGTCATTCGGCCTCAAGAAGGGCGTCAGCTATGACGTGCGCGTGAGGATCCTCGAACCCGCTGACCCAAACGCCCGCGCGACCGTTATTGTTTATCACTCAAGCGGAGCCCCCGAGACGAAATCGAAGACCGATTTGCAAAGCCGCAACTACTTCATTCGCTTCACGCCAGTGGAGTACGGCACTTACGACGTGGAGGTCGAGAACAAAACGGCAGGCGACATGAAGGTTGCTCTCACCGTCCGAGAAACGGAAGCGAAGGGCGATCCGTTGCCGGAAGGTGTCAAGGATGGGCGCGGAAGCTTCCCCACGGAGCTGCTTAAACCCGGCAAGGAAGCGATCTACAGGTTTCAGGTCAAGGGTGGATACGAAGCCAGTTTCAGCGCCACCTGCATTGCTCCGAAGGTAGGGTCGGACATCAACATCCAGGTCACGCATGAGAACAACTTCAACGAGGTTTACGCTGACGACCTGCGCCCCGAGGCCAACGCCACGGTGAGGTTCACACGTCCCGAAACGGAGATTGTCCGCGTGCGCGTCATCAACGCCAGCACCAAGGTGACCAACCGAGCTTCGATCATCTTCAACGTCAGCCCCTGATGTCAGACCATCTGGATCATGAGGAGCAGTCATGGCGGCGGAATGGTTCTACACGACCAACAAGCAGCAGATGGGCCCGGTCTCCTGGAAGGAGCTGGTCGAACTGGCCGAGGTCGGCATCTTGAAGCCGCACGACATGGTCTGGTCCGAAGGCATGGATGAATGGGTCAAGGCGATCAACAAGAAGGGACTGTTCGGCGAGGGCGCCGAGGAAGAAGCGGCGGCGGGGAGCAAGAAGGCAGGCTATACCGAATCGAAGCCGCCCCCCGGCCGGCGCACTCGGCCGAAGAACGACGACGAAGATGATGAGGACAACGACAAGGAAGCCAAGAAAGCCAACCGCAAACGTCAGGAAGACCGTGCCAAGATGGCGATCGGACTGAAGGTCGGCTTGATCCTCGGCGGCGTGCTGCTCGCCTTGCTCGTCGGCGTCGGCTGCGTCGGCGGCATCGTCTGGATCAGCGTCAGCGGCGGCTTCGGCGGCGGCAACAAGCCTGGCGATCAGAAAGGAGGTGCAGGCGAACTTCGCTCCTTTAATACTCCCAATCTCCCCGCGCCTCCCCCCATCAAGTTCTGGGACGAACGCCGCACCTTTCAGAAAGGCAAGCGCCTCGTCATAACCTCCACTGTCAACGGTCCCGATCCGAAAACGCGGGTGGCGATCCATGTCTTGAAGGGCACCAACGAAGTTCCCAACGAGCGCCCCGTCATCGCCGACGACGGGCGGCCCGACAACGAGCGCAACGGCAGAGTGGAATTCACCGTCCCAGACACGGACATCTACCGCGTCCGCATCCTCAACCGCGGGCCCGGCAATGCGACCGTGAACGTGAACATCGAAGAACGCTAAAGGTGCGTCAATCGTCATCCCGATGCACCAGCATCGGCGAGAACGCCGGCACGCACACCGCGATATACTCGGCCCCTTCCTCGGTCGGCGTGCTGTACTGCACCCACTCGCGGGAATGGGCGATGACCGCCTGCCCCGCATGCACGTCGAGTTGGCCGCCGGCGTAGGCGACGCGCAGCATCCCCTTCAGCACGATCGTGTATTCTTCAAAGTCCGGCGTCTGGCCCGGCTCGACCCAGCCGCCAGGACTGCGCATGTGCGCGATCGACACCCCTTCCTGACGCGAGTTGACCAGGCCGATATATTCGTCGATCAGCTTCGGTTTGTTGCCGGCCGCTTCGATGCGCGTCGGCGTGGCGACCAGGGTGGGCATGACGTGGCTCCCATGTTTACCGCTTGCGGCTTCGCGATCGCAAGGCGCCGCGCCAGCGGTTTACTTCCTCAGCTTCTCTTCCTTCAGCCGTTCGTCCAACCAGCGGCGGTTCTCGTCGGTCAGGCGCGTGGCCGGGTCGCGCGTGTAATCGATCTGTTTGAGGAAATCGCCTTGATCGTACGCCCTGGCCACGGCAGCTTGCAGGTCGAGCACCGTGTCGCGATCGTCCGAGGCGAGCGGCACACGAAAGCGCGGCAAGCGTTTCGGCAGCGTCGCGGAGTAGATCTCGTAGCGGTCCGGATGCGTCCAGCGCGTCACCACGACGGCGTGGTCCCAGGCCGGCGTCGCGTCCTTGGCGTAGTCGATCAGCGTCTGGCCTTGCAGTACCAGGTCGATCTCGACGACGTTGGCGTTCATCTTCTTGACTTCCTCGCGGCGTTCGAGGTACAGCCGGCGGCCTTCGCTGGTGATTTTGTTGGCGGGGCTGATCGCCTCGATCAAGGTTATGAGCCGGCCGTCGGCGCGCTGGCGTACCTCGATGAACGCCTCCTTATGCTCCTCGCGGACGATCGACGTGAACAACGCCTCCTCGCTGGTGTACTCACGCTCGCCGACGCGCGCGCGATAACGGTCCATCAGCCCCGGCAAGAGCATTTGGTAAAGAGCGTGGACTATCAACGGCTGAAACGCCGGCCAGCGCTTTTCGTCTTCGAGATACGGGTCCATGCCCGGAAACGGACTCGCCATCGCTGTTTCTCCCCCTTATCGTCGCTTTCGGCTTGGCGCTCGCAAGATCATTTCGCTTTTTTATACACTTTTACTGCCCGCCCCTTCAAGATCACGCCGCGCACTTTCCGCGCCGGCCCCATTACGCTTTACCACATCTTCACACTTCTTTTCGCCATTGGGCGGAAAAAATCTTGACCCCGGCGCCCAGCGACTATACTGATCTGTACTCCATTGCCCGAATGGCATTAGATCCACGCCTGCTCTTCCCCATTCTATCGGGGAAGGCAAGCACGGAAAATGGGCGGTCCTTTTTCCTCTCCTTCCACCCGTGAGGCAATCCTCTGATGGAACTGATTGACCAGTGGAAAATCCAGGACTCGCTCGATGTCTACGAAGTCAAGCACTGGGGCAAGGGCTACTTCGGCATCAACGACAAGGGACACGTCACCGTTCACCCCGACAAGCGTGCCGAGCAGGCCATCGACCTCAAGGAACTGATCGATCAACTCCAGGATCGCGGCATCCAATTGCCGATCCTGTTGCGCTTCACCGATATTCTCCGCCATCGCGTCGGCGAAATTCACGAGGCTTTTCGCACCGCCATCAGCGAATACAGCTACACCGGTAACTACGTCTGCGTCTATCCCATCAAGGTCAACCAGCAGAGACATGTGGTTGAAGAGATTCTCGACTTCGGCAAACCCTTCGGCTTCGGCCTCGAAGCGGGGTCCAAGCCGGAATTGCTTGCTGTTCTCGCCTGCACCAACGGCGGCGAGACGCCCATTATCTGCAACGGCTTCAAGGATGACGAGTTCATCAAGATGACGATTCTGGCCCACAAGATGGGCAAGCTCGTCATCCCCGTCGTCGAGAAGTTCAGCGAGCTCGAATTGATCACCCGCTATGCCGAGGAACTCAACGTCCGTCCGCGCATCGGCGTCCGCATCAAGCTCGGCGCGCGCGGCGCGGGCCGCTGGCGCAACAGCGCCGGCTTTCGCTCCAAGTTCGGCTTGACGCTTACCGAGGCCCTCGAAGCCTTCGATTACCTCAAACAGCGCGGCATGGAGGATTGCCTGCAACTGGTCCACTTCCATCTCGGCAGCCAGATCACCAATATCCGCAACATCAAGAGCGCGCTCACCGAGGCCTCGCGCGTCTACTGCGAGCTGCACCGCGTCGGCGCCGGCGTCAAGTACCTCGATGTCGGCGGCGGCCTCGGCATCGATTACGATGGCTCGCAGACCGATTTCGAATCGTCGGTCAACTACACGCTGCAAGAATACGCCAACGACGTCGTCTTCCGCGTCAAGAGCGTGTGCGACGAGTGCGCTGTGCCATACCCGACCATCATTTCCGAGTCGGGCCGGGCGGTCGTCGCCTATCACAGCATGCTGGTCTTCGACGTGCTCGGCGTATCCAACTTCGACCGCTATACCGTACCGCCGGAGATTCCCGCCGATTCGCCGCAGCAGGTGTCCGACCTGTTCGGCATCTATCGCGATCTTTCCAAGAAGAACATGCTCGAAGGCTATCACGATTCCGTGCAGGCGATGGACGATTCGCTCAACATGTTCAACCTCGGCGCCATCACCATCGAGCAACGTGCCTTGATCGAACGCCTGTTCTGGGCCGTCAGTGGCAAGATCTTGCGAATGATGAAAGAACTGGATTTTGCGCCGGAAGAGCTGCAAGGGCTGAAGTCGATGCTGTCGGACACCTACTTTTGCAACTTCTCGGTCTTTCAGTCGATGCCCGATAGCTGGGCGATCAAGCAACTCTTCCCGATCATGCCGATCCATCGGCTGATGGAGCAGCCGACGCGCCGCGCCGTCCTCGGCGATATCACGTGTGACTCGGACGGCAAGATCGACCAGTTCATCGATCTGCGCGACGTGCGCCAGACGCTGGAACTGCACCCCTTCACCGGCCAACCGTATTACCTTGGCGCATTCTTGCTCGGCGCCTATCAAGAAATCCTCGGCGATCTGCACAATCTGTTTGGCGATACCAATGCCGTCCATGTGCGCCTGGACGAGACCGGCGAGATCGTGCTCGACGGCGTCGTCAAGGGCGATACGGTGCGCGAGGTGCTGGCCTACGTGCAGTATAACGCCGACGAGTTGCTGAATCAGCTGCGCAAGGATGTCGAGCGGGCCGTGCGCAGCAATATGATCACGGTGCAAGAATCGCGGCAACTCTTGCGCTTCTACGAGACGGGGCTGGAAGGGTATACGTACCTCGAGGAGCCGTGATTCTGTCTTCGTTTAGTGCCCGTAAGGAAATGACAAGCACCTGCATGCCATCTGCGGGCGCTAAACAAAGACCGGACTTCCTTCACCATGTCCGACCTTGCTGTTACTCTCGGTCGCCTGCAAGTCAAGAACCCAATCCTGGTTGCGTCCGGCACCTTCGGCTACGCGCGCGAGATGGCCGACACGATCGATTTTGCCAAGCTCGGCGGCATCATTCCGAAAACCGTCACGCATCAGCTGCGCAAGGGCAACCAGCCGCCCCGCACCGTCGAGACGGCATCCGGCATGCTCAACGCAATCGGGCTGGACAACGATGGCATCGATCACTTCATCGCCCATCATTTGCCGTATCTGCGCACGCTGCCGACCGCGATCATCGCCAATATCGCCGGCGAGACGGCGGACGACTTCATCACCATGGCGGAGCAAATCGGTAAGGAGCCGGGGCTCGCGGGGCTGGAGCTTAACCTGTCATGTCCCAACGTCTCGGGCGGGCTTGATTTCGCGACCGATCCGAGGCTGACTCGGCAGATCGTCACCGAGGTGCGCAAGGTGTGCCCGTTGCCGTTGATAGCGAAATTGACGCCGAACGTGACCGACATCGTGCCGATCGCACAGGCTTGCGCCGATGCAGGGGCGGACGCGGTGTCGCTGATCAACACGTTCATCGGCATGGCGATCGACTGGCGCAGACGCAAGCCGATCCTCGGCAACGTAACAGGAGGTCTGAGCGGTCCGGCAATCAAGCCGCTGGCGCTGCGGCTCGTCTGGCGTGTGGCGCGCAACGTGCGCATCCCGGTGATCGGCGTCGGCGGGATCGCGTCGCTGGATGATGTGATGGACTTTCTCGTCGCCGGTGCGTCGGCCGTGCAGATCGGCACGGCGAACTTCTTCGACCCGACGATCTCCGTGCGGCTCGTGGAACAACTCGCGGCGACCTGCGCGGGACTGAGCGTCGGCTCAGTGACGGAATTGGTGGGAACGTTGCAGATGCCGTGACCGCGGTCGTCGTTTAGCGCCCGCAAGACGCCGCGCGGGCGCTAAACGAAGACCGCGGTCACGCGGCTTGGTCCATGTCGTCGTACACCGCCTTGGCCAGCGTATCGATTTCGTCCTGCAAGCGCAGGTGCTGCGTCTGCGTTTGCTCGCGTTCGCCCTCTAATTTGCCGATCGTTTGCTCCACCAGTGCTTGCCGAACTTTGAGCGTGCCTTCTCGCTCTTCGAGAGTAACTTGCTTTTCGGTGAGGGAGGCTTCGTGCTGCGTCGCCTGCATGGTCGTCTTGTTCAGCTCGGTTCGCCGCGTCTCCAGGTGTTGCAGCTCTTTCTTGGCGGCCTCGCGTTCCGCCTTGGCGTTGCGGATCAAGCCGGCGTTGAGCGCCAACCAGCGGCGCCGCAAGCGTTCCACGCGGCGCTGGGCTGCCGGGTCCTTGGCGCGGAAGAAGACTTCCTGGCGATACTGCTCGAGCGCGAGCGCTTTCTCGGCGAGGATGCGCTTCTCCTCGTCGAGCTGTTGTCCCTTCTCGAACAAACCTTGACGCTGCTCGAGAGTTTTCGTCTGCTGTTCGTCGAGCACGGTGTGATTGGCTCGGAGTTGCTCGAGTTCGTGTTGGCGGCGCTGGTTCCAGCGCAGCCGCAATTTGGCTAGCCCCGCGATCTGCTCCTCCAGCAGGGCCTTCGTTTGGCCAACCTCGTCTGTCTGTCGACGATGCTCTTGTTCGAGCGCCTGCGCGCGAGTCTCCAGCTGGGTACGCCAGGCGTGGATCTCCGCTCGCAGCGTCTCGATTTCCTGCTGCCGGCTATAGAGTGTTTGCTCGACCACACTCGTCTGGTGAGCGCGCTGGGCGATATCTTGCTCGCGCTCGACCAGACGCTGGGCGAGCGTTTCCAGCTCGGCGGAGGTCTGCGCGCGTTGGTGCTGCCAGGCGTCCTGAATCTCGGCGAGACGTTGATATTGCTCGAGCAGATGGACGCGCTGATCGGCCAACTCGTTGGCCAACTGGTCAAGTCCAGCGAAGCGGCGCTGCCAATTCTCGGCAACGGCCGGCTCCCCGGGCGCCGGCTCCGCGTTTTCCGACACGACAATCACGTCGCAGAGGGGCGCCGTCGCCGCGCTGTCGTCCGGAATGACCTCGGTCGCGAGCGGCGGCAACTGCTTGACTTGCAACTGCCGATCGCGCAACTGCGCTTCGAGGCCGGCGAGTTCTTCGCTCTGCTCCTGAACTCGCCCACACTGATGGATGATGCGGTTGTTGAGGCCGTGCAGCTCTTTTTGCAGGGAATCGAGCTGTTTGTCCCAGGCCCCTTTCTCCTCGACGAGCAGCTGGCGGGCCTGCTCGAGCCGAAGTTGCGTTTCGTCAGCCTGGCGCTGCATGCCCTTGAGCACGAGAAATTCATGCGAGCGCCGGCGTCGCCAACTTGCCTGGTCCTTCGTCAGCGTCGCGCGGGCGTCTTGCAACTGCCGAGTGCCTAGCTCGCGCTCGGCGTTATGGCGAAGAATGACTTGCATGAGCGACGCTTCTTTCGCGACGAGGGCGTGCTCGCGTTCGTCAAGGGAGCAAGCATCGGCGTGGAGTTTTTTGGCAAGTTTCTGGTGTCTTTCCTTCTCGGCGGTCCACTGGCGTTGCCAGCGCTGGCGCAGACGTTGATAGACCTTGTGGATGTGCTGGCGTTCCTGGGTCAGCTTTTGGTGGTCCCTGCCGACTTCTTGCTTGGCTTGGTACAACTCCTGCTCGAGTTTGTCGAGGCGTTTTTCCTGGTCGAGCTTTTCCTTGCGCAGGGTGTCGCGTTCGGCCTTGGTGTAGTCGCTCCAGAGCTGGACCTGGCGCTGCTTTTCGTCGAGATGGGCGGCGAGCTGCTCTTCCTGCTGCTGGAGATCGTGGCGGCGATGCAGGAGCCGGGCTTCTTCTTCTTCGAGGGCGATCTGCTGCGCCGCGACCGCCGCCGCCTGAATGCGCAGCACTTCGCGGTATTCCTCGACGGGCGCGTCATCCGGTGCGACCGTCGGCCGCGCCGTCAGCTCGAGGCGGAACTGGAACGGCCCCACCTTCAGCAGGTCGCCGTCGGCCAGCGCGACGTTGTCGGCGCGGACGCCGTTGACAAAGGTGCCGTGAACGCTGTTTAGATCGCGCATCTGAACGCCCGCGTCGGCGACGACGAGCAGGCAGTGCATCGGATCGACCCCCTCGACGTTGAGGCGGACGTCGCAATCCTGAGAGCGGCCGATGAACGTGGTGGGGGCGCCGAGCGGACGCCGTGCGCCGGCCTGCCTGCCGTTTTGCAGGACCAGCTCACCAGGCGCCTTCTTGTGCATATTGGCAGCTTCCATACCAACGCCCTCATTTGCCGAGTCGGGGATACTCGATCCTCTTTATCGGCGAAGCTAGGCGTTTTTGTTGAAGCGGGAAGTACGCTTGGCAAAGCTGGCAAAATTGACGGAATCGTCTTATCCGGACAGGCAAGATGGGGAACCCGCGTTCATTTCTCGCCCAGGACGCTTTCGATGGCCCGAGCGAGATCCTCTTCGGTTCGGTCGGCCTCGAGCGGAACCGGCCGCCCTCCCTTGAACAGCATCAGATGTGGAATTCCAGAAATGCGGTATTGAGCAGTGACTTTGCCCCCCTTGTTGAATGACCGGTTACCGACGTCGAACGTGCCGACCTTGACTCTACCCTTGAAGCGCTCGGCCAGCTTGTGGACGGTCGGGGCAAACTGAATGCACGGCCCACACCACTCCGCCGAGAAATCGACGAAGACCGGGATGTCGCTCTCCAGCACTTCCTTCTGCCAGTTGGCGTTCGTGAGTTCGATCACATGGGCGCTGACGGCGGGAGCGTTCTTGCGCTGGGGGACAATCGAATCCCAGGCCACGAAGGCCACCAGGCCGACGCCCAGAACCAGCCCGAAGATGAGCAGCCATGGCGGCGAGACGTGTTCGGGGTTCGCGGGCTGGTTCATGGAGGTCCTCACTTCGATTCGACCTTGCACACTCGGATGGCGACCGCTTTCACTGCTCTTGCAAGACCTCGTCGATCGCCTTGGCCAGCACGCTCTCGTGAACCAGGCCGTCGACGCGCCGGCGCGGCTGATCGTTCCCCTTGAAGATGAGAACGCGGGGGATACTGGTGACGCCGAACTTCGCGGCGGTCTCCTGGTGATCGTCGATGTTGAGCTTACCGACCTTGACTTTGCCGGCGTACTTGGCGGCCAGGCTTTCGATCGCCGGCGTCAACGCCCGGCAGGGACCGCACCAGGGAGCCCAGAAATCGACCACCACGGGGACGGTGCTGCCGATGACTTCCTGCTGCCAGTTGCCATCGGTGAATTCCAACAGATTGGCGCTTGCCATGATTTGGTCCTTTCGCATGAGCAGTCAGATCTCTTTGCGTGACGTTTACTCCATTATACGGGCTCGGCAAATCGCAGCAACAAACAATCACCTACGAACGCCACGGGCACGGCCACCGATCGTGGGAGCGGCTGATGGCGTGCAACGAAACGTCGGGTAACTTCTCAATAACCCTGAAGAGTGGCGCAGCTGAAGGCGGGGGTTGTTGCTATGCTATGAGGCATGGCGAATGGACTCCCGCTACTTCCGGATATTCCGCTTGATCAGCGGA
>JACXTT010014399.1_pt1 | contig 10349 bp, 6 predicted proteins | sample 9270951 | NCBI WGS metagenome assembly JACXTT01 (sample SAMN15532306, study PRJNA645909) | rock metagenome | isolation source: weathered quartz diorite | place: Puerto Rico | collected 2017-06-21
TCGATTTAGAACAGGCAAAATAAATAAGAGACCCTACGGTATAGGCAACATAAAAAGCAACGGAAACGAGTTGACTTTGTGCCTGGGAAAGGCTGAATGCTTTTTTGAATTCGGGGATCAGGATGTCGTTGCTGGCGGCTACAAAACCCCAGAAAAAGAAGACCGAAATAAGTGTTCCGAATTGAGACCACTTGGTTTGTTGATTCATGGCAGGCAATTTGTTTTGATCGGTTTGTATAATAGCTAAAAATAAGACGGATTTTTTTAAATGTATAATTTGACTGAATGCTTTTAGTTCCTAACTTCAAAGCGAATCCTCAAAAAGTGTTTCATGGAGATCGTTCACGTAAGTGCAGAGTGTTACCCGGTAGCTAAGGCCGGAGGGCTTGGTGATGTGGTGGGGGCATTACCCAAATACCAATGTAAAGCGGGGCATGTAGCCAAAGTGGTAATGCCAATGTACCGGACAAAATTCCTCTACGACAACGAATGGACAGTAGATTTTAAAGGAAGTTCCAACCTGGGGAACTGGCATTTCGATTATACCATTATCAAGGAGACAACCAATAAGCTGGAGTTTGATTTGTATCTCGTTGATATCAATGGCCTGCTCGATCGTCACAAGATCTACGGGTATGATGATGACGCGGAGCGTTTTACCGCTTTCCAGATTGCAGTAGTGAACTGGCTAAGCAACTGGGAGCATAAGCCCGATGTGCTGCACTGCCATGATCACCATACGGCGCTCCTGCCTTTTATGATGCAGCACTGTTATGACTACCAGAAACTTTCAGCTGTACCAACCGTACTTACCATTCACAATGCCCAGTACCAGGGCTGGATGGGCTGGGAGCAGAGCAAGTATATTCCCCGCTGGGACCTCTGGAAAAGAGGTATGCTCGATTGGAATGGCAATATCAATCCCCTTGCTTCGGGTATTAAATGTGCCGACAAGGTAACAACGGTCAGCCATAGTTACATGAATGAACTGCGTTCCAATTCGAACGGGCTGGAAAAATTATTCGAATTTGAAAAGGGTAAATGTACCGGGATACTCAATGGTATTGATAATGAAGTATGGAATCCCGCAACAGATAAATACCTGGAACATCATTTTTCAGTTAAAGACGCAAAAACAGGGAAACAAAAAAACAAAGAAGTCCTGTGTAAAAGATTTGGACTTGATGCCTCCAAACCCCTCTTTGTTTTTATTGGCAGGCTGGTGGGCGAAAAAGCGGCCGACATATTACCGGATGCGATACGTGTGGCAATCGAAAATACCCACGGACAGGCTTCCTTCCTGGTGCTCGGGAGTGGCGAAACCCATGTGGAATGGCAGTTTCAGCAAATGAAAGAACCTTTCAAAGAAATATTCAATGCAGTGATCGGGTACGACGAGGCGTTAAGCCACCTGCTGTATGCAGGCGCCGATTTCCTGCTCATGCCAAGCAGGGTGGAGCCCTGTGGGCTGAACCAGATGTACGCCATGCGTTATGGCACCATGCCCCTGGTAAGAAGCACCGGGGGACTGCAGGATACGGTTGTGGATATGGGAGACCCGGGTGGTTTTGGCATCCGTTTTAACCACGCAAGTATTGATGACCTGAATTATTCCATCAGCAGGGCGGTATCGGTATACCAGCATCCTGCACATATGGAAACCATGCGCGGGCTTATGATGCAGATAGATCATAGCTGGGAAAATGTAGTGGACCAATATAGCAATGTGTATCAATCATTAAGAAACTAAAGTAAATCCGCAATCAGATGGAGAATATTACCAAATCAGTTCTGGCCGTGATCCTGGGAGGCGGGGCCGGAACACGTTTGTTCCCGCTTACAGCAAGCCGCTCTAAGCCTGCAGTGCCAATTGCCGGAAAATACCGCCTGGTGGATATTCCCATCAGCAATTGCATCAACAGCAACATCAACCGCATGTTTGTGCTTACGCAGTTCAATTCTGCATCGTTGAACAAACACATCAAGAATACCTATCTGTTTAGCGCGTTCAGCACTGGTTTTGTAGACATCCTGGCAGCAGAACAAACGCCGGATAACAGCGGCTGGTTCCAGGGAACGGCAGACGCGGTACGGCAATCATTGCGGCATATTTCCAATCTTGATTTTGAATACGTATTGATACTGAGCGGTGACCAGCTATACCAAATGGATTTTGTGGAAATGTTCGAAGCGCATAAAGCCAACGATGCCGATATATCTATTGCTACCATACCGGTGGGGGACAGGGAGGCGCCGGAGTTTGGTATCATGAAAGCGAATGCTGATAATTTTATCACATCATTTATTGAAAAACCTAAGGCGGAAGTATTGCCCGATTGGGTAAGCGACACCGGGGCCGAGATGATAAAAGCAGGACGGCTTTACCAGGCTTCAATGGGTATCTATATTTTCAGCAAAAAAATATTATACCATTTGCTGAATGAAGTGCACCCTAAGGCAACCGATTTCGGCAAAGAGATCATCCCTGATTCCATAGCCAATTACAAAGTAGCCAGTTTCCAGTACGATGGTTACTGGACCGATATCGGGAATATCTATTCCTTCTATGAAGCCAACCTGGCGCTTACGCAGGAGATACCGCCGTTTAATCTTTTCGATCATACCAAAACCGTTTACAGCCGTTCGCGCATGCTGCCTCCTGCCAAAATCAGCGGCACCACACTGGAAAAAACTTTAATAGCCGAAGGGTCCATCATAATGGCCAGCAGGCTTGAACAATGCGTGGTGGGTATCCGTTCACGCATTGGCGCGGGTACCACGATTGTGAATACCTATGTCATGGGTAACGACTATTATGAGACCATCGAAGAAATGGAAAAAGATGATCACAAGGGAACACCCAGGCTGGGGATCGGGGAACGCTGTTTTATCAAAGACGCCATTATTGATAAAAACTGCCGCATAGGCAATGGCGTACAAATCAATGGTGGCAGCCATTTGGCCAATACAGACCATCCTTTGTATTCGGTAAAGGATGGAATTGTGGTGGTGAAAAAACTGGCGATACTACCCGATGGGTTTGTCATTTAATGACTGACTCACTTGCTTTCCGGTAACAGCACGAACTTTGCCATATTCTGTTCGTTGAAATATTTATTGGCCAATTCTTTGGTGCGGTCTACCGTGATTTTTTTGATCAGTTGAGGGGCCTCCAGTATTTTTTCAGGGTCTTTCTTGCGGAAGAATTGCTGTTCCAGCCTGTAACGCCAGTAGCTGTTTTCTTTTACATCGTTTTCGAGACTGCGAGTCTGTTCAGCGATCACTTTTTCTATGTTTACAGGAGCAATGCCGGCTGTCTTGGTATTTTTTATTTCTTCCATTACAAGTGCCACCAGTTTGTCAACGTTTTCCGGTGCACACCCAAACTGTATGCTGATATTGTAACTGTTAGATGGCTCTTTGCTCATGCCGCTTGATACGCCTACGCCATAAACACCCCCGGCGTCTTCGCGTAACACTTCCCTCAGTTTAATACCCAATGCTTTGCATAACTGTCCCAGTTGCAGCTCATCCATTTCGTTGAACGTAACATTATTCCCGGTGAAAAAAAGTTTTACGCTGGCTTTACTCTCTTTTCCCTTTCTAACGATCCTGTTGATAATACCTTCCGGGTTGCGCAGGCCAATGTCTTTCCAGTTCTCCTCGCGGCCGGTGGAAGGAAGCGACGCAATGTATTGTTCTACCAGCGGCCTGATGCTTTCAATGGTGAAATTACCTACGAAGGTGAAGAGAAACTCGCCTGCATTGCTGAATCTTTCTTTGAAAATATCGAAGGAACGGTTCAGTTCCAGTTGCTCCAATGTCTCAGTGGTAAAAGGTTTACGGCGCGGGTGGTAATTGCTCATGACATAACTCACCGTATCATTGAATACATTACCCGGGTCTTTGTCTTTATTGGCAAGCTGCACCCGCATCTGTTGCTGTATTACCTGGAACATACTGCTGTCTTTGCGCGGTACAACAAAATATCCATACAGTAATTGCATAGCGGTTTCAAGGTCTTTGATGGTACTGTTCCCGGTCATTCCCTGCATGTAGTTATTGAGCGAAGGGGCTACATAACAGTTTTTTCCTGCCATCTCTTTCTGAAGGCTTTGTATATCAAGATTGCCGATACCTCCCACTGAAGCAACAAGCGGCGCATTAGCAGCGTTGATATAATCCGCATCGTTATACAATGATGATCCACCCCAACTGATTGCGGAGAATTGTATGTCATCATTTTTAAAAGTGGTAGGCTTTAAAACTACATGGGCGCCATTGGAAAGGGTCCATTCTGTTGTGCCGATCGACTCGTATTTTTTCTCTGCAACGATCTTGCCTGTTACAGGTGTTACCGGTAACAGCGGCCCGCTGGCTACTTTGTCTTCATATTTTTTCAGCGCGTTAAAAGGCTTGTTTAATATGGCAAGCGTTGCATTGCTGCTGATCAGGTTGTTCTTTTCCTTATCAGGCGCTGTGATTACAACGGAACGGTCTGTTTTTTTGATCCACTGGTTGATAAGACTGTTTACTTCTTTTAAGGTAACAGTAGGCAGGAATTTCTGGTACAGGGCATATTCATACTCAATTCCGGGAATGGCTTCCTGTTTTAAATAGTTGCGCACGAGTTCCTGCAAGAGCTCGGCCGATTTGGTTTTGTCCCGCTCTTTGTACAGGTTCTCCATGCGCGACATGGCGGCTTTAACTGCGCGATCCAGTTCCGTTTGCACAAAACCATATTGTCTTACCCTTTCGTTCTCTGTAACAAGGGTTTGAATGGAAGCGGAAATATCCTTGCCCGATTTAGCTACGGCCAGTAAAGTAAATGCATCCCTGTCGCCAATAAAACTGCCGTAACTGCTGTTGCCAAAAAGGAAAGGGGCATCGGGTTTTTGCGCAAGCTCATCCAGCCTGCTGCTCATCATCTGGTTAAACAACTCACGCACAATAGAAGCGCGGTACTGGTTCTCCGTTTTCGGAGCTGGAATTTCCGGTTGGGTATAATAAATCTGCACAACGTTATACGGCTGTTCTGCATCGGTGAGTATGGCTGTCCTGGTATCTGTGTGGGATGGGATGCTGAATTTCTTTCTGGGCTTGGGTGTACTGGCTTTGGGTATCTTTTCAAAATGTTCTTTGATCATTTTTTCCGTCTCAGTCACATCAACGTCACCCACAACAATAACGGCCTGAAGATCGGGCCGGTACCAGTCTTTATAAAAGCTGGTAAGCGTACTGTAATGTGCCGTATCAATATTGGCCTTGGTTCCTATGGGAAGTCTTTTGGCATATTGCGAACCTTTTAACAGCACCGGGAAAAATTTATCGCGCAGTCTTGCATCAGAGCCGCGGCCCAGCCGCCATTCTTCAACGATCACTCCTCTTTCTTTGTCAATCTCAACCGGGTCGAAGCTGACAAAGTGTGCCCAGTCTTCAAGTATCTGCATGGCCTTCCTGTAGACGGTTGGACTATCAGTAGGCACCTGTAATTCATATACGGTTTCATCAAAACTGGTATAAGCGTTCAGGTCGGCGCCAAAATTCACGCCGCTTTTTTCAAGAAAATCCACCAGTTCCTGTTTCTTGAAATTCTTGGTGCCATTAAAACTCATGTGTTCCACGAAATGAGCAAGTCCCACCTGCTTATCAGTTTCCAATATGGAACCTGCGTTTACAACAAGCCGTAACTCAGCCCTGTTTTTAGGTTCCTGATTTTTGCGGATATAATAGGTGAGGCCGTTTGATAACCTGCCGATTTTTACCTCAGAAGAAATGGGTAATGTTTTATCGGCTGGTTTGTTTTGTGCCGGCACCTGTGCTGTGGTAAAAATGCAGAGCGCAAAAAGCAGGATTCGTTGCATAAATAGAATTTGCTACGAATATAAGCAATCGCGGACCGCGGATCACAGATTTGAAAGGCCGGACCAGCAACCCGGTGGTCTATAGATATTGCTTCATTTCAGCGGCATATTCGGCTGCTATTGCTGCAGCTTCTTCGGCGAAATTTTCTTTGTTGCCGGCAAAGATGATGGCACGGCTGGCGTTGACCAGGAGTCCGCAATCCTTGTTGAGACCATAACTGGAAACCTCTTCAAGGCTGCCGCCCTGGAAACCGATTCCGGGAACCAGCAGGAAATGATCGGGAATAATGGTTCGGATATAACGTAAATCATCAGCACGGGTGGCGCCAACAACAAACATGAGGTTATCGGGTGTTCCCCAGGAAGCTGTTTTCTCTAATACGCGTTCGAATAACATTTTCTCTCCCTTTACCTGTTCGCCACTTAAAACGAGTTTCTGAAAATCGAGACTGCCAACATTGGAAGTAAGGCCAAGCACGATGGTCCATTTGTGCTCGTATTCAAGAAAGGGACGAATGCTGTCCTCACCCATATAAGGCGCTACTGTTACCGCGTCAAAAGGCATTACCTCGAAAAAGGTTTTGGCGTAATGTGATGAAGTGTTGCCAATGTCGCCTCTTTTGGCATCGGCGATCCTGAAATGCGAGGTAGGGATATAGTGAACGGTTTTTTCCAGCGCTTCCCATCCTTTTAATCCCTGCGATTCATAAAAAGCAGTATTGATCTTGTAACCCACACAATAGTCAAGGGTTGCATCGATAATGGCTTTGTTGAACTCGAATACTGCATCGGGGTGGGAGCGGAGATGCTCGGGCAGTTTCGTAATGTCCGAATCCAGGCCTACACATAAATAAGATTGTTTCAGACGGATCTGTTCTACCAGTTGATGACGTGTCATAGTTCGCAAAGATAATGCGAAACCCTGCATGGTTATTGTTTCGCAAACAGGCTACTGTTATTACCCCGCCTTTCCCAGGTAAAAAAATAAAAATACAGAATAAAACAAAGCTTTTCTTTGTGACCTCAACGATTGCTTTTATGGAAAAACAACCCATGTACTACGGCAGTTACCTGCACCTTGATAAAGTATTGGACAGTCAATACCCGGTCAGCTTTGAAGCGGGTAATACCCCGGCACACGATGAAATGTTGTTTATTGTCATTCACCAGGCCTATGAGCTTTGGTTCAAGCAGGTATTGTTTGAGCTGGATTATGTAATGCAGATCTTTTCGCAGGAAAAGATCAATGATAACTCGGAGGATATGAATCTTGTGCGACACCGCCTGCACCGCATTATCCGCATACTGGAATTGTTAAACCAGCAGGTAACCATCCTGGATACCATGACCCCGCTTGATTTCCTGGAATTCCGCAACCTGCTTACTCCTTCGTCCGGATTCCAAAGCAAACAGTTCAGGCTGATAGAAGCAAGGCTGGGACTGCAACTGGAGAAACGTCACCAGAAAGACTATTATAAACGCACGAACGAAGGCGGTTTTACCAACGACGATTACAATCAGATCACGGGTACCGAGCAACAGAAAACGCTCCTGCAACTGGTAAACGACTGGCTGGAACGCATGCCTTTTTTTGACAAGGAACTATGGGGCAGTTACCAGCCTGTAACCGGCAATCCTGTTGCCGATCACCCATTCTGGAATGATTACAGGCATATTTATACAAGCGGGTTAACAGAAAGGGAGCAAAACAAGATCCCGGACTTTGACTATGTGTTCTTTGAAAAAGATCCCGGCATTTATACACCGGAGCAATTGGAAGGACTGCGCAGCAGCTTCTCACCGGCAGCCATGCGTGCTGCTTTATTCATTATGCTCTACCGCGACTTCCCTGTTTTTCAAACTTCTTACCAATTGCTAGATGCATTGATCGAGATAGACCACCTGCTCAGCAACTGGCGCCATAAACACCTGGTGATGGTACGCAGGATGATCGGCATGCGTGTGGGTACGGGAAATACATCAGGTGCCGGTTACCTTGAAGGTGCTCTAAACTAACACTATGTCTACCGCGATCTTTCGGGTCTTGCTACCTATCTTATTGAACGCAAAAACCTGCCTAAACTACCCCAGGAGCTAACCAGGAAACTGGGATTCAGTTGACGACAGTTGGGAGTTAGGAGTCTGGAGTGAGGAGTTTAGATTAGTCAGCATTTCAGACTTTCGACTCCAGACTCCTAACTCCAGACTTCATCTAACGCTTCTCCAATCATCTTCACGCATGCCAGGATCTGCTCGCGGTTAATCAGTAATGGGGGGGCGAAGCGGATTTTATCACCATGTGTGGGTTTGGCCAGCAGGCCTTTTTCTTTCAAAGCGAGACAAAGATCCCATGCTGCATCGGGGTTTTGATGGTTGATGACAATTGCGTTGAGTAACCCTTTGCCACGTATGGTAGTAATGTGCGGCGACGAGAGCTGGGCAAGTTCACTGCGTAACAAGGCACCCATCACTTCAGCGTTTTCCGCCATTTTTTCATCTTTCAGTACTTTCAAGGCCTCGATGGCAACAGCGCAGGCGAGAGGATTGCCGCCATAGGTAGAGCCATGCTCACCGGGTTTGATGTTCATCATAATCGTATCATCGGCAAGTACGGCCGATACCGGTAATACACCACCGCTTAACGCTTTGCCGAGGATCAGGATATCCGGGCGTACATTTTCGTGGTCGCAGGCCAGCATCCTGCCGGTGCGGGCCAGGCCTGTCTGTATTTCATCGGCAATGAACAACACATTGTACTGGGTGCAAAGTTCCCTTACTTTCTGCAGGTAACCTGTATCGGGGATCACTACACCTGCTTCTCCCTGTATGGGCTCAACCATAAATGCAGCCACATTTTTATCCTGTAAGGCTTTTTCAAGTGCAGGGATATCGTTGTAAGGCACCAACTCAAAGCCGGGCATATAAGGACCAAAGCCTTTGTAACTGCTTGGATCGGTTGAGGAGGAAATGGCCGCCAGTGTTCTTCCCCAGAAATTACCTTCCGCAAAAATGACCCTGGCCTGGTTCTCCTTCACACCTTTTTTATCATAGGCCCATCTGCGGGCAAGCTTGATGGCGGTCTCGCCACCCTCCACGCCGGTATTCATGGGTAACACTTTGTCATAACCGAAATAGGCAGTGATGAACTGTGCGTATTCACCCAGCAGGTTGTTGTGGAAAGCCCTCGACGTAAGCGTTAATTTCTGCGCCTGTTGCGTGAGTGCCTTGATGATCCTCGGGTGGCAATGTCCCTGGTTAACGGCCGAATAACCGCTCAGGAAATCATAATATTTTTTGCCCTCTACATCCCAGAGAAATACGCCTTCACCTCTTTCAAGCACCACTGGCAGAGGGTGGTAATTGTGTGCGCCGTATTTTTCTTCCAGTTCAAGGTAGCTGCGGGTAGGGTTGGATATGGTTAGGAGAGACATTTTAATTCGGAATTAGTAATTAATAATTGGTAATGGACAATTGACAATTGTCTGGAAAAGACCTTCTTCTCCTTTAAGGAAATTGATCTTAATAAAAACGCTGCAGCTATGGGCTGTAGTGATCAGACTATCGTAAAACATCAAATAAAGCAGTGCTCGCCGGATTGGCGATGATCAGGTCAACACCCCGGGTGGTCGAGAAAATCAAGATTAAGATGCAGGAAGCGCATAATAGTGGTTTCAGGTGCAAGATACGATAAGAAAGCCGTAGGGAACACTGAAAATTGTATATTCATTAGATGAAAAAAATAGCCAAACGCATCATCCTGTCTTTGCTTGGCCTTGCTGCCATTTTCTCTGTATATGCATGGGTAAGCGGTAAAACCTATCTCTTCAAAGCCGTGTGGTATAATTTTGCGAATATCGACGATTACAAGAAGTTCAGTAATACAACGGTCACTGTTGGCGTGCCGCAACCATGGCATAATGCAGCGGATTACAATAAGGTCAGTTACCCGGATAGCCTGAACCAATTGCTTGAGGACCTGGCATCGGTTGGGGTATTAATGATCAGGAATGATTCGGTCGTGTTTGAAAAATATTGGGATAGATATAGTGACAGTTCCCTGTCGGGTTCTTTTTCAATGGCAAAAAGCATTACCAGTTTATTGATCGGCGTGGCGTTGAAAGAAGGAAAGATCAAATCCTTGCAGGAGCCTGTAGGCAATTATTTGCCGGAATTTAAAACCGGGGAAAAAGCTAACGTAAAAATCATTGACCTGCTTACCAGGAGCAGCGGTACCGATTTTGATGAGTCATACTGGAATCCCGTATCCATAACGGCCGATCTTTATTATGGCAGTGATGTGTATAAAACGGCTACGGGTGTTAAGATGATCAATATACCCGGAACCTTACATAAATACAAAAGCGGCGATACGCAACTACTAGGATTGTTATTGGAAAAAGCAACAGGTCAGCCGCTAGGCGTTTATGCAGCAACGAAGTTGTGGCAGCCATTGGGTGCAGAGTATCCGGCGCTGTGGAGCACAGA
>JACXTT010014400.1_pt1 | contig 10349 bp, 9 predicted proteins | sample 9270951 | NCBI WGS metagenome assembly JACXTT01 (sample SAMN15532306, study PRJNA645909) | rock metagenome | isolation source: weathered quartz diorite | place: Puerto Rico | collected 2017-06-21
TTATTGACTTCACTCCCCCCCGCCACTGGGCTTCTCTTGTGCCTGGTAGCCGGTGTTTCGTCCACTCGCTGGCCACACCAGGAGGGTGCACATTCCGTCCCCGCCGCCGACCGGCCCCGGCGCAGCCGTCGCGCCCGCGCCGGTCGCGACCGAGCCGCCCGCCGCGAGCGCCGCCGTCTCGGCCGAGCCGCCGCGCCAGGCCCACCATTGGACGTACGCGGGCGAGTCCGGCCCGGCGGCGTGGGGTGATCTCGAAGCCGATTTCGCCACCTGCAAGACGGGAACGAAGCAGTCACCCATCGATATTCCCGCGAAGCCGGAAGCCGGCGGCAAGGACGCGCCGAAGCTGTCGATCGACTACAAACCGCTGGCGCTGGCGATCCAGAACAACGGGCATACCGTCACCGTGCCGGGCCAGGCAAGCAACCATCTGACGATCGGCAAGAAGACGTACGATCTCGTCCAGCTGCATTTCCACAGCCCGAGCGAGCACACCGTCGCCGGCAAGAGCTACGATCTCGAGATGCATCTGGTGCACAAGGCGGCCGACGGCGAGCTCGCCGTCCTCGGCGTGCTCTTCGCCAAAGGCGAGACTCCGAAGCAGCTCGGCGACGTCTTCGCCGCCCTGCCCAAGGAGGTCGCCGCCGAGCCGCAGGTCATCGCCGGCAAGACCGTCGACCTCGCGCCGCTCGTGGCGCTGAAGGACGGCTACTGGCATTACCAGGGCTCGCTCACCACGCCTCCGTGCAGCGAGGGCGTGTTGTGGTTCGTCGAGAAGAAGACCTTCACCATCGCCGACGCGGACGTGGCGCGTTACCGCGAGCTCTTCGGCGGGCCGACCAACCGCGCGCCGATGCCGCTCGGCGACCGCAAGGTGCTCGACGTCAAACCATGAGCGTGCTCCTCCTCGTGCGACACGGCCAAGCTTCGGCGCACGCCGAGGACTACGACGTGCTCTCGCCGACCGGGGCGCAGCAGTCCCGGCTGCTCGGCCGCGCGCTGGCGAAAGGCGGGCAAGGAATCGACGTGGCCTACCGCGGGCCGCGCCGCCGCCACCGCGACACCTTCGAGCACCTGCGCGCCTCCGCCGGCGAGAGCGGCCTCGGCATCCCCGAGCCCGAGGTGCTCGACGCCTTCGACGAGATGGAGGTCGGAAACCTGTTCCACGAGTCGATGGCGCGCGTGCTGCCGAGCTGCCCCGATCTGCGCGAGCAGATCGCCGGCGGCGACCTGCGCGAGGACGGCCGCACCGCGCTCCGCCACATGGGCGGGATCACCGCCAAGCTGCTCGAGCGCTGGTCCGCCGGCGAGGAGCTCGGCCTCGGCATCGAGCCGTTCGATCGCTTCACCCGCCGGGTGCAGGGCGGCCTGCATCAGCTGATGAAGCAGGAAAAACGCGGCCGGCGCGTGCTCGTCGTCACCTCGGGCGGGCCCATCTCGGTGGCGCTCCGCCTCGCGCTCGGCGTCGACGCGCGCCGCTCGATGAACCTCTTGTGGAGCCTGGCGAACGCGTCGATCACCGAGCTCCGCTACACCGAGGACGAGCTGTCGATGGAGACGTTCAACCACTACGGCCACCTCGTCGAGGAGGGCCTCGTCACGAGGATTTGACGTGGATTTCGCCATCCCCGAGGCGATGAAGCCGCGGCTCGAGGCGGCGCGCGCGCTGCTCGACGAGAAGCTCTTGCCGCGCGAGCAGGCGCTCCTCGCCCAGCCGTTCTTCGCCGCCGAGCCGGAGCTCGCCGAGCTGCGAAACGAGGTCAAGCGCCGCGGCCTGTGGCTGCCGCAGGCGCCGCGCGAGCTCGGCGGCATGGGCCTCGGCGTGCTCGAGCACGGGCTCATGAGCGAGGTGCTCGGCCGCAGCCCCTATGGCCATTACGTGTTCGGCTGCCAGGCGCCCGACGCCGGCAACCTGGAGATCCTGCACCAGTACGGCAGCGCCGAGCAGAAGCGCCGCTGGCTCGAGCCGCTCGCGCGCGGCGAGATCCGCAGCTGCTTCTCGATGACCGAGCCCGGCACGCCCGGCTCGAACCCGACCGAGCTCGCCTGCCGCGCGGTCCGCGACGGCGACGAATGGGTGATCGACGGCCGCAAATGGTTCACCACCGGCGCCGACGGCGCGGCGTTCGCGATCGTCATGGCCGTCACCAACCCCGAGGCGCCGCCGCACGCGCGCGCCAGCCAGATCATCGTGCCCGCCGGCACGCCGGGCTTTCGCGTGCTGCGCAACATCCCGGTGATGGGGCATCCCGGCGAGGGCTGGGCGAGCCACGCCGAGGTCGGCTACGACGGCGTGCGCGTTCCATACGGGAATTTGCTGGGCGCGGAGGGCGCGGGCTTCCTCATCGCCCAGGACCGGCTCGGCCCGGGGCGCATCCACCACTGCATGCGCTGGCTCGGCATCTGCGAGCGCGCCTTCGAGATGATGTGCGCGCGCGCCGCCGGCCGGCGCATCGACGGCGAACGCACGCTCGGCCACAAGCAGATCATCCAGGGGTGGATCGCCGAGGCGCGCGCCGAGATCAACGCCGCGCGCCTGTTGGTGCTCGACGCCGCGTGGAAGATCGACAACGGCGGCTTCGCCGCGGCGCGCGTCGACATCTCGCTCATCAAGTTCCACACCGCCGACGTGATGATGAAGGTGGTGGACCGCGCGATCCAGACGCATGGAGCTTTGGGTATCACCGGTGATACTGTGCTGTGGTTCTGGTACGCCCACGAGCGCGGGGCGCGCATCTACGACGGCCCCGACGAGGTGCACAAGGCCTCGGCCGCGCGCCGCATCCTGTCGGCCTACGAGGGCAAGCGGTGATCGACGCGCCGCGCCGCGTCCGCGCCGGCGAGGAGCTCGACCTCGCGCGCCTGCGCCCGTACCTCGAAGCGGAGCTCGGCCTCGAGCTCGGCGATCTCGAGGTGGCGCAGTTCCCCGGCGGCTACTCGAACCTGACCTACCTGGTGAAGAGCGGCGCGCGCGAGTGGGTGCTGCGCCGCCCGCCGTTCGGCTCGAAGGTGAAGCGCGCCCACGACATGCGCCGCGAGCACCTCATCCTGTCGAAGCTGGCGCCGCACGCGCGCTGGGCGCCGAAGCCGCTCGCGTTCTGCGCCGACCCGGCGGTGATGGGCTGCGACTTCTACCTGATGGAGCGGATCCGCGGCGTCATCCTGCGCAAGATGGTGCCCGAGGGCGTGGTGCTCGACGAGGCGGCCGCGCGGCGCCTGTCCGAGACGCTCGTCGACACGCTGGTCGAGCTCCACCGCCTCGACGCCGGCGCCATCGGCCTCGGCGATCTCGGCAAGCCCGAGGGCTACGTCGCGCGCCAGGTCGAGGGCTGGACGCGCCGCTACGGCGACGCGCGCACCGACGACATCCCGGCCATGCCGCGAGTCGCCGCGTGGCTCGCCGCGAACATCCCGCCGTCGCCGCCCGCCTGCATCATCCACAACGACTTCAAGTTCGACAACGTCATCTACGACTCGCACGCGTTCGAGCGGATCGTCGGCATCCTCGACTGGGAGATGGCCACGCTCGGCGATCCGCTGATGGATCTGGGCACCGCGCTCTGTTACTGGGTCGAGGACGGCGACCCGCCCGGGCTCAAGAACATCGCCTTCGGCCCGACCGCGCTCGCCGGCATGTATACCCGCGCCGAGCTCGCCGCGCGCTACGCCGCCGCCACCGGCGTCGATCTGTCGAACATCGTCTTCTATTACGTGTTCGGCCTGTTCAAGACGACCGTGGTGGTGCAGCAGATCTACTACCGCTTCCAGCAGGGCCTCACGAGCGATCCGCGCTTCGCCGGCCTCATCGAAGCGGTCAAGCTCATGGCCGTCAAGGCCGAAGACCACCTCCACCGCGGCGCGATCTAAAGCAGACTCGTCATTCCCGCGAACGCGGGAATCCAAGGACTGCGTTCAAACCGGTGGATCCCCGCTTTCGCGGGGATGACGTCTCCGGCGGTTTGCTTGCGGCGTTCCACGAAACGGCAACGCCGCTCTAGTTGGCGAGCACGAGCACATTATCGATGTTCAGGTTCCCGCCGTAGGCGCTCTGGGCGCGGAGGCGCAGGCGGACGGCGGACTTGCCGGCGAGCGGAGTGAGATCGATCGATTCGGTCTTCCAGCCGCCGACCGCGGCGGGCCGCACCGCCTTGGGGCCGATCGGCAACCAGTCGGCGGCGCCTTCCTTGTACTCGACCTGGATCGAGTCGGTGGCCGAGGGGTAGCTCGTGTCGTGGAACAGGTCGTACGACAGCGTGACGTCGGTCTTGCCGGCGAAGCTCAGCGGGTTCGACTCGAGGCTCTCGCTGCCGTCGAGGCAGTCGTAGGAGTTGAAATAGGCGAGGAACGAGCCCTCGGTCGGCAGGCCGCCCGGCGGATCGACGCTCTGGCCCGATTGCGCCCAGGCGAGGCAGGCGTCGTCGTTCGTGACCGCGAGCGCCGCGGGCGGCCAGGTCTCGAAGCCCTCGTGGAGCAGCGGCGGCGAGGCGCTGATCACCTTGATCGTCACCGCGTAGCGCGCCTTGGTGTACGGCGGCGCGGCGGCGCCGAGCGAGAGGAAGTTCAAGCCGTCCTTGCCGAGCTTGACCTTGAAGCTGCCGGTCGAATGCACGGTGCCGTTCAGCGCCAGCGGATCGGCGCTCAGCTTGCTCCACACCCCCGCGTTCACGTCCTCGAAGGCGTTCTCGACGCAGTAGTCGACGCTGGCGACGAGCGGCGCCTTGGCGACGGTCGTGTCGACGGTGAAGGCGTAGTAATCGTCGCCGCTCGCGCTCGCGTCCTCGAGCGTGCCGCAGACGCTGAGCTTCTGGCCCACGCCGGTGAAGGTGACCGGGGTCTTCTCGGCGGTGGCGTACTTGCCGTTGCCGTCGGCCTTGCCGAGGAGATCGTTCGCCTCGGTGATGCCGCCCGCGGGGCAGGGGCACGACGGCTTAGTGTACTCCTCGACGCACACGCCGTCGACGTCCCACCACGAGCCGAGCCCGCCGCTGTTCTTGTAGCGCCAGCGCAGGTGCACCGGCGCGCCGACGTAGTCGCCGAGGTCGACGTGCTCGCGTCGTGCGTCGCGGTCGTCGCTCCAAGTCGTCAGCGTGTGCCAGCGCGTGCCGTCGGTCGAGGCCTCGACCCAGGCCTCGCCGTCGCCGAGCGGATCGTGGAACGAGCTGTCGAAGTGGAGCACCGCGTTCTTCGCGCCGGTGAGATCGATCGACGGCGACACCAGGCGCGCGTCCCATTTGCTGCTCTTCGACGTGCCGGCGTCGTTGGCGCTGGCGCACCGGCCGTCGCCCTTGGTGTGGTTCGGCACGCCTCCGTCGATGGCGTCGTTGCTCGCCCACACGTTGCCGTCGCCCGCGCCGTCGACCGTGCTCCAGCCGCCGCCGAGGAAGTCGCCCTCGAAGTCCTCGTAGAAGTAGTGGCAGCTCGGCCGCAGCGAGATGGCGATCTCCACCGGCGCGGCGAGCGCGGTGCCGCAGCTGTCGCTCGCGCCGTCGACGGTGAGCTTGGCGCTGTCGCCCGGGACCATGCCGGAGAACTTCACCAGGTAGCTCGTCTCGTTGATCTTGCTGGCGCCCACGAGCGACCCCGCGCCGTCCCACGTGAGGTGGCTCGCCAGCCCGGGGGCGATCGGCTCGTCGAAGGTGAGCGTGTACGAGCTCGAGCCGCCGTCGGGCGGTAGCACGAGCTCGGCCGGCGAGGTCACCTTCGGCGCGCCGGGCACGGGATCGATGCAGCTCTCGCCGCCGGAGCCGCCCGCGCCGCCGCCCTGACCGCCGCTCCCCGCGGTCGAGAGGGTGCAGGTGTGCTGGATGTCCCAGCGCGCGGCGGCGGTGCAGCGCGCGGTGAAGTACACGCTGCAGGCGGAAGGTTCGATGTAGTGGCACTCGAGCCCCGGCGCGCAGCTGTCGCCGTCCTTCGGGTACTCGTTGGGGCAGCGCGGATTCCGCGCCGGCGCCGCCTTGGTGGCGCAGCTCGCCGCGGCGGCGAGCCCGGCGGCGCCGAGCAGCAGCACGCGAAACAGTCGAAATTTCGGCAACTTGTCCCCGCGCCGTATCGTCCCGCTCGTCACCACGACTGTTCCGACGAGAGAACCGGCGGCGATCCTACGAGCGATCGTCGTTTCGCGACACGACCGCGGCGATGACCACGCCGATCGGCCCGAGGATCGCGCAGAGCGCGAACCAGCTGCAGCCGCCGCGGCCCTTGCTCGTGGCGATCCACGCGCCGATGACGCCGCACACGAGCCACAGCGGAATCGCGATGAAGCCGTGCTGCATCGTCAGCCGGCCGCCCACGCAGCCCGACAGGAGCGCGAGCGCCGGCAAGATCGCGACACGAGGTTGCGCCATGCCCCCCCACGATACCCGTTCCCCCGCGAAATCGATCCGCGGTTTTCGTGCCCGGTCAGCGAGGCGCCGCGACGCGCCAGCCGAGCGCCCGCGCCGCGCTCGCCATGCGCTCGTCGTAAGTGACGACCTGTGTCAAGGAGCGACCGAAGAGGCCGGCGGTGGCCAGGTGGATGGCGTCGAGCGAACCCAGCTCGGCCGGCGGAAGCGCGGCGGCGGCGCGGAGCACGCGATCGCCGATCCGCACCAGCATGACGCAGTCGAGCACCTCTTCGCCGCGCTCGGTCGCTTCCCTGCCGAACGGCGCGAGCGCGCGGATGACCTCGGTTCGGGCGAGGGCGCTCGCGGCCATGGTGCGCCGGCGCAAGTGCCGTCGCAGCGCGGCCGACTCGGGTTCGCGTACCGCCAGCTTGACCAGCGCCGACGAGTCCACGTACGCGACGCGCTCAGCGCTCATGGCGCCTCAGGCGAGACAGCACGCGCGACGGCGTCTCCTTGCCCGTGACGGCCCGCGGCGCGGCGAGGTCGTCCAGGCGGCGGCGCGGGAGCGTCAGCTCACCCGAGGCCCGCAGCTCCTCGATGGGCGTGCCCGCCGGGACGGGGACGAGCAGCGCCACCGGACGCCCGCGGTCGGTCACCTCCACGGTCTCGCCTGCCTCGACCAGGCGCAAGATGGCGCTCGCGCGTTGCCGCAGCTCACGAACTCCGACGGCGGTCATGTGTTACTAGTAGCACATTGGCGGCCCCGCCGGGGCGTGGTCTCGCGCTTGCAACCTCGGGAGGGTGCGGGAGGCGGACATGCGGCAGGTGCGCGCCTTTTTGACGGGAGTCGCTGCGGGGACTGGGCTGATGTACTGGTTCGACCCCGATCGGGGCACCCGGCGGCGTGCGCTCGCGCGCGACAAGCTGCTGCACATCGTCCGCGCGGAGCGCGAGGTCGCGGCCAAGGGGCTGCGCGATCTCGAGCATCGCAGGCAAGGCGCGCTGTATCGCCTCGGGTCCGTCTTCCGCGACGACGAAGCCTCCGATGACGTGCTCGCCGAGCGCGTGCGCGCCACGCTCGGGCGCTACACGTCGCACCCCGGCGCGATCGACGTCGCCGTGCGCCAGGGGAGCGCGATTCTCGACGGGCCAATCCTCGCGCGCGAGGCCGGACGGCTGCTCCGGGCCGTGCACGGAGTGCCCGGCATCCACGCGATCGACGACCGCCTCGAGCGCCACGAGCATCCCGGCAACGTGCCGGGGCTGCAGGGCCCGGGGCACGCCGTCCCTCGCCGGCGCAAGCTCGTGCGGAGCGCGAATTGGATGCCATCCGTGCGCCTGCTCCTCGGCGGCGCCGGCCTCGCGGCGGGGATCGGCGGGCTCTTGTCCGGCGGCAAGCTCGGCCGCGCGGGCGCGCTGCTCGGCTCGCTGGCGTTCGTGCGCGCCGCGGCGAACATGCCGCTCGCGCGCCTCGTCGGCGTGGGCGAGCGCGTCGGGATCGAGCTCGACAAGACGCTCCTGGTGAAGGCGCCGGCCGCGAGCTGTTATTCGTATTTTCGAAACTTCGAGAACCTGGCGAGCTTCATGGAGCACGTCCACGAAGTGCGCGTGCACGACGGCCGCTCGAGCTGGGTGGTGCGCGGGCCCGCCGGCCGCTCGTTGCGCTTCGACGTGGAGATCACCCGCGACGCGCCGAACGAGCTCATCGCCTGGCGCACGGTGCCGGGGCAGCTCGTCGACTTCGCCGGCACGGTGCGCTTCGAGCGCGTCGACGACGGCAGCACGCGCCTGGCGCTGCACGTGAGCTACCGCCCGCCGCTCGGCCGCCTCGGTTACCTGGTGGCGAGCATGTTCCGCGCCGATCCGAAGCACGCCCTCGACAGCGACATGCTGCGCTTCAAGTCGATCCTCGAGCGCGGCAAGACGCGGGCGCACGGCCACGAGGTCCGGCGCGAAGAGCTGCGGCCGGCGTGAAGCCGCGCTATGGCGGCGGGATGGGCGATCCCACGCCGAAGCACACGAATCGGCTCGTCGACGAGACCAGCCCCTATCTGCTGCAGCACGCCCACAACCCCGTCGACTGGCAGCCGTGGGGCCCCGCGGCGCTCGAGCAGGCCAAGCGCGAGGACAAGCCCATCCTCCTGTCGATCGGCTACGCCGCGTGCCATTGGTGCCACGTGATGGAGCGCGAGAGCTTCGAGGACGAGGCCACCGCCGCGCTGATGAACGAGCACTTCGTGTGCGTCAAAGTCGATCGCGAGGAGCGGCCCGACCTCGACGCGATCTACATGACCGCGACCGTGGCGATGAGCGGGTCGGGCGGCTGGCCGATGACGGTGTTCCTCACGCCGGCGCAGAAGCCGTTCTTCGCCGGCACCTATTTCCCGCCCGAGGACAAGTACGGCCGGCCGGGCTTCAAGAGCCTGCTCCGGCGCATCGCCGCGCTGTGGCAGGGCGAGCGCGGCGTGCTCGAGACCCAGGCGGAGGAGCTCACCGAGCAGATCGGCGCCGAGGCGCGCGCGACCATGGCGGTGAACGTCGCGGCCGAGGCGATCGACGAGGCCGAGGAGCAGCTCGCGCGGCAGTACGACCCGACCTGGGGCGGGTTCGGGCGCGCGCCGAAATTCCCGCCGTCGCAGACGCTGCGGCTGCTCTTGCGCCACCACCGCCGGAGCGGGGCCGAGCGCCCGCTCGAGATGGTGAAGGGCACGCTCGACGGCATGATGAAGGGCGGCATGCGCGATCACCTCGGCGGCGGCTTCCACCGCTACTCGACCGACGCCGAGTGGCTCGCGCCGCACTTCGAGAAGATGCTCTACGACAACGCGCTCCTGGCGCTGGCGTACGCGGAGGCGCATCAGTTGACGGGCGCCCCGGCCTACCGCGAGGTGGCGCGCGAGACGCTCGCCTACGTGCTGCGCGAGATGACCTCGCCCGAGGGCCTGTTCTACTCCGCCACCGACGCCGACTCCGAGGGCGTCGAAGGCAAGTTCTTCGTGTGGACCCCCGACGAGGTGGAGGCGATCCTCGCGCCCGAGCAGGCCGCGGCGTTCTCGGCCTATTACGACGTGACGCCGCAGGGCAACTGGGAGGGTCACAGCATCCTGCGCACGCTGAAGAGCAAGGCCGAGGTGGCGCGCGGGCTCGGCGTCGGGGTCGAGCGGCTCGAGGAGCTTCTGACCGCGGCGCGCGAGAAGATGTATTCGGCGCGCAAGGATCGCGTGCCGCCGCTGCTCGACGACAAGATCCTCACCTCGTGGAACGCGCTGATGATCGCCGCCTTCGCCGAGTGCGGGCGGATCTTCGACGAGGCGCGCTTCGTCGCCGCCGCGGCGCGCGCGGCCGACGCCTTGCTCGCGACCATGCGCCGGCCCGACGGCGGGCTCTTCCGCACCTCGCGCGCGGGCAAGACGCACCTCGCGGCCTACCTCGAGGACTACGCCTACCTGTGCGACGCGCTCGTCGACTGCTACGAGGCCGGCGCCGGCGAGCGCTTCATCGCCGCGGCGCGCGCGCTCGGCGATCGCCTGGTGAGGGACTTCCACGACGAGGAGCACGGCGGCTTCTTCCACACCGCGCACGACCACGAGGCGCTGATCGTCAAGAGCCAGGAGGGGCAGGACAACGCCATCCCCAGCGCCAACGCGGTGGCGGCGCGCGCCCTGCTCCGGCTGTCGTGGCATTTCGGGCAGGAGCGTTACCGGGCGATCGCCGCCGCGGCGATCCGCGCGCACGGCCGGCTGATCGAGCGGGCGCCGCGCGCCTTCGCCACCTCGCTCGTCGTCGCCGACATGCTGTTCGAGGGCCCGGTGGAGGCGGTGCTCGCCGGCGGCGGCGACGACCCGCGCACCGCGGCGCTCCGGCGCGAGCTCGGCACGGCATTCCTGCCGAATCGCGCGATCGTGCACCTTTTGCCGGGCGGAGCGTCGCACGCGCCCGAGGCGCTCGTCGGCGGCAAGGACGCCGCCACGCCCACGCTCTACGTGTGCCGCGATTTCGCCTGCAAGGCGCCGGTGACCGAGCCCG
>JACXTT010014401.1_pt1 | contig 10348 bp, 10 predicted proteins | sample 9270951 | NCBI WGS metagenome assembly JACXTT01 (sample SAMN15532306, study PRJNA645909) | rock metagenome | isolation source: weathered quartz diorite | place: Puerto Rico | collected 2017-06-21
CGCCACCGACTCCGGCCGCGCCGCCGCAACCGCCCGTGCCGCCCCCGCCGCCGGAAGGCACCTTACCGCCGCCGCAGGCCGCCGCGCCGTTGTTGCTCCCCGCGCCTCCTCCGCCGCCTCCTTGACCGGGATTGCCCGAGGACTTGCCGGGCGCGCCGGACGGGCCGGAATAACCGTCCGCCGCGAGCGTGCCGATGCCCGTCGCGCCGTCGCCCGGTGCGCCGGGAGCGCCGTCTTTTCCACCGGTCCCGGCCTTGCACGCGATCCCGGCGCCCACTTGGCCTGCGCCGCCGTTGGCGTCGCCGACGGGCGGGAGGGCGCTGCCGCTCGCGCCGTCGTCGCCGCCGCTGGACGAGGTCCCGTTCCCGCCTTTGCCGCCGGTCGAGCTCTCGTCGGCGCAGCCGAGGACTTTCGCCGGCGGCGCGACCACGTCGCTGGCGTCCATGCAACCCGGCGTGCCTTGCGCGCCGGTCAGGCCGTCCTTGCCGTTGCCCGGCGAGTCGCTTCCATCCGCGCCGCTGGCGCCTGCGCCTGCTCGCAGCTCGACCCGCAGGAAGGTCGCGTTCGCGGAAATGACCATGGCGGCGATGCTCGAGCCGCCGGGGGCGGTCGCGTCGTCCGCGACGACGGCGACGTCCTGCACGACGCTGCTGCCCGGGCCTTTGATCTTCAGCGCGACCGCGTTCTTCGCCTGGATGGTGCTCTTTGTGTTCGGGTCGTACCTCCAGCCGTTCTTGCAGTCGAGCGCCCCAGCCAGGCTCACTCCGCCCGGCAGCTGCACGGCGTCGGCGAAGAGCTCGCCGCACAGGTAGATCTGCTTCTTCCCGCTGGCGACCGCCGCCGCGACGCTCTTGAACGGCGCCGTTTTCGTCCCGGATCCCGCATCGCTGCCGAGCGCCGACGAGACGAACGCGCCGCAGCTGTCGGCGACCGGCGAAGCTTGCAGCGAGGGATCGCAGCCGTCGACCGCGCTGCTCGCGAGAATATCCGTGGGGAAGCCGCCGCAGCTCGATGCCAAGGCGATCACGACCACCGCCGGAGCGCAGCGCCGGCGCCCCGCGCCTTCCGATCCGCGAGGGCGACCGACGCGACGGCCGCCGCCCTCCACGCACTCCATCCCCAAACCCTTCCACCCCACGCGCACGATTACGTCCGTTTCGACCAGCGGAATCACGATCACGCGATTTCTTTCGGGCGACGCCCGACCGGCGGCGACGTGGGTGGCTCGGGCCGGTGGTCGCCACACCATGCATCAAACATTCCTCTAAATAGTATAGCATCAGGAAGTCGCCCAACAGGATCGTCATTGACAGGACACCCTCCTAGAGTCGCACCGAGCGCGCTGCCGCCGCCATCCGGCGAGCCATCCAGGCTGCGGATTCGTCGCCCGGCGGCAGGGTCGAGTCGACGAGGTACGCCAGAAAATCGCTCGCCGCGTCGTCGAAGACGATGTCGCCGCGACTCGAGTGGCATGATGTCCGTCGTGAGAAGACCGCTAGGAACACGGAGGACCGGCCGAGGTATCATCGAGGTGATGCACGGCCACCTGGCGCCGGCTGATTCGCGATCGACCGTGCGCGCGATGCCGGTGGGGCTCGGGTGGCGGTCGGAGATTGCGGCGGATCTGCTGCGGCAGCCGGGTTGCGTCGATTTCATCGAAGTGGTGGCGGAGGGTTGCTACGCGAGCCGCGCGGCGCGGCGTGAAGCTTGTGCGTTCGCCGAGGCATGGCCGGCGGTCGTGCACGGCATCAAGCTCTCGCTGGGTGGGGCGGAGGCGATCGAAGCCGAGCGGGCACGCGCGTTGGGACGGCTCGCGCGCGACCTGCGCGCGCCGCTCATCACGGAGCACGTCGCGTTCGTGCGCTCCGGCGGCCGCGACATCGGCCATCTCACGCCCCTTCCGTTCACGCGCGCCGCGATCGCCGCGGTGGAGCGCAACGTCGATCGCGCGCGCCGCCATTTGCCCGACGTTCCGCTCGCGCTCGAGAACGTCGCGTGCACGTTCCGCTGGCCCGAGCGCGACCTGGACGAGCCCGACTTTTACGCGGAGATCGTGCGCCGTAGCGGTTGTCCGTTGCTCCTCGACGTCGCCAACCTGTACGCGAACGCGGTGAACGACGGCGCCGATCCGTTCGAGCGCGCGCGGCGGTTTCCGCTCGACCAGGTGGCGATGATCCACGTCGCGGGCGGCGCGTGGCAGGCCGGGTTCTACTTCGACGATCATGCGCATGCCGTGGGGGAGGGCGTCTTCTCGCTCTTGGCGTACGTGCTCGAGCGCACCGGACCGGTGCCGATTCTCGTCGAGCGCGACGCAGCTTTTCCGCCGTTCGAAGAGATCGCCGCCGAGCTGACGCGCTGCCGTGGACTGCTCTCGGCGGCTACAGGCATGCCCTCCGGCCCCAGCCATCGCGCGCGCGGGGTGATCGACGGCGCGGACATCGACGAGCTCCTGCGGCAGCAAGGCGAGGTCACCCGACTGCTCACGACGACGGACGCCGTCGCCGCTGCCCGGATCGACGCCGCAGGCCTCGCGCGCACGCGCGGCGTGCTCGAGCGCAAGCGCGTCGAAGAGGCGCTTCCGTTCCTGCCGTTGCTCGCGTCGCGCCGCGATCGCCTCGTGCCGCTCGCCGAGGGCGTCATCCGCGCGGCGCCGCGATCGCGCAGCATGGTCGGGGTGAGCGACGCCTGGTGCATCGCCGAGCAGGCGCGATCGGACGCGGCCTTGGCGGAGCTGGCGAAGCGCGAGCTGCTCGTCCTGCGATCGCGCTTCGTGCGCGGCCACGACGGCGTGCGTCCGCGCACAGGCCCGTTCCTCGGCTCGATCGAGACCGCGGGCAAGCGCGTGTGGGCGGCGAAGGGAATCGGCGCGGGCGCGCGCGTGCGCGTCATCGAGCGAGGAGGACGGCGATGACGATGAAGGATCTTCCCGAGGCGACGAGGTCGCGCTTGAACGAGCTCGCCGACACCTTGCGCGCGCAGCTCGGGGACGATTTCGTCGCGCTGATCGCCTTCGGCAGCGCCGTTCGCGGCGGCTGGCGCGAAAGGGCGAGCGACGTCGATCTGGTGCTGGTGCTGCGCGAGCCGACGCGCGCGGCGCTGGCGGCGATCGCCAACACGCTCACGGTCGCGCGCACCGCGCGGCGCTTCGAGACCATCGTGCTCGCCGCCGAGGAGCTGGCGCGCGCGGCCGACGTGTTTCCGCTGTTCTACGACGACATCCGCCGCTGCCATGCCGTGATCGCCGGCGAGGACGTCTTCGCGGATCTGGCGGTATCGAACGCGCATCGCCGCCTGCGCATCGAGCAGGAGCTGCGCGAGATGCAGATTCGCCTGCGGCGCGTGGTGATCGACGCGGTCGGCGACGCCGATCGGCTGATCGGGCCCGTCGATCGCAAGGTGAAGCAGCTGCGCGCGCCGCTGCACGCGCTCCTTGCGCTGCGCGGCACCGCGGCACGCGACGACGGCCTCGAAGCCGTGATCGCCCGGGCCGCGGAGATTTACGCGCTCGATCTCGCCCCGCTCGCGCGCGTGCGCGAGGATCCGCTTGCCGCGCTCGACGCGCTCAGCGACTTGCTCCGCCGCGCCATCGACGAGGTCGACGCGATGGAGGCAGCGCCATGAACGGCGTGCTCGACTTCTTCCCGTTCAATTTGCCGCCGGGTGGGCCGTTCTTGACGTTCTTCCTCATCGCGGCGGTCGCGACGTTGGCCGGCGCGATCGCGCTGCGCGCCGTGCTGACCCGCCGGATCATCGACGTCGCGCCCGCGGCCGACGCTCGGCGCGGGACGTTGTGGGCCACGCCGGGCAACTACCGCGACGCTCCGGGTTCCATCGAGCCGCCGCGGCAGCTCGCGATCGGTTGGATCCCGCGCGGCGACGAGCTCTACGCCGTCGCCTACCTTCGCCGCGGCATCGTCGGGGCCGCCAACGTGATCGTCACGCAGGCGGTGGCCGAGCGGGTGATCGCCCACGATCGGAACGTGGAGGCATGGCACGTGCTCGGCGCGGCTCGATCGCCGCTCATGCGGGCGTTCGTCGCTCAGCTTGCGGCGCTCACGCACGGCGCGGCCTCGAGCGAACAAGTCAAGTACGCGGCCGAGCGGGCGGTGGAGGGATCGGAGCGCGCGCTGCAGGCGCAGCTGCTCGAGGCGGGCCTGATTCGCTCGAAGGCGCGCGCCGGGCTCTACCGCCGGCTCGTGTTCGCGCCGGTCGTGCTGCTCGAGATCGTGGGCGTGATCCGCTGCGTGATGCTCGCCGCGCTCGGCCGGCCGTTCGCGAACTTGACGTCCGCGATGTTCCTGTTCGGCGTCATTGCCGCCTACGCCGCGATGTGGGGCTCGTTCACGAGCACGCTGACGAGGAGGTACTTCGCGTGGATCGACGACGCGACGCGCTCGTTGACGAGCGACGTGTCGAGCGGCCGCCGCCTCGATTCGGCCGACGTCGGCTTGGCGGTCGCCGTCGCGGGCGCCGGCGTCCTGACGCCATCGCTCGTGCTGTTGGCGCCCATCCTCGCCGGCGGCAGCATCCTCGACGAGGGATCCATCAGCGAGGGAGCGGCCGGCATCGGGACGAGCGCCTGGTGGGTCGCGCGGGCGGGGGCGACAGCGTGGTTGGGTGGGGACGGCGGACGTGGTGGAGGCGACGGAGGCGGTAGCGACCTCGGCGGATGGGGCAGCGACTTCGGCGGACTTGGTGGCGGCTGCGGCGGAGGCGGCGGTGGCTGCGGCGGCGGCGGTGGCTGTAGCTGACTTTGCTCAGGCGCTGCCGCTGCGAGGCGCGTTGAGGGGCCCTCCGCGATCGGCGTTGGCTTGCATGAGCGCGTTGAGCGCGCTGCGGGCGCGTTGGCCCGCGGGAGTCGCCAGGTAAGGTGTGGTCTCCGCGTGCGCCTTGCCGATGGCCAAGGCCAAGGCCGCGGGCTCGTGCCAGCGGCGGCCGACGAGCTCGCGCAGGCGGCGGAGCTCGTCGAGCGGCGCGGCGCCGGCGTCGGCGAGCGCTCGCTCGATGTCCCCGAGGAGCTTGGCGGCGTGGTCGGGATCGCGCGCCGCCAGGATCGACTCGATGTAGTCGTCGGGGCGAATCCCGGCGCTCGAGCGGTCGAGATCGTCGGGATGGATCTCGAGCATCGCGCAACCCTGCCAGCCGAACAGCAGGCACTGCAGGTAGCCGTTCGACGGTGGAGGCTCTTCGACGGTGGACGCCGCGGCGCGCAACGCCACCGACAGATCGATGCGCGTGGCGCCATCCGCCAAGCGCCGCATCGCCGCCGGCGCGTCGATCCGCGGCCAAAAGCCGACGGCCATCATCCCGTCTTTCTGCTCGATGATGAAGGCGACGCGCTCGTTCTTGCCGTCCCACCCGGCCCGGAGCGCGGGCGACGCCACCGCCACGATGTGGTCGATCGCCTGGTGGCCATCGAATCGAACCTCCATCTGCATCTGCCGATCGTCCCCCAGGGGAGCGCGCAATTCAAGGGGGCGCCGCGCTCCGCCACGAACCCGCAAATTGCGGCTCGACCCGCAACGTTGCGGTCGCCGGCCTCACTTCGCATCGAACCCCTTCACCTTCTCGCTGACCCCGTCGTCGCCCTTGCCGCCCTGGTTGCCCGCGCCGCCGTCGCCGCCCGCGCCGCCCGGGCCGGCTTTGCCGACGGTGACGGTCACGTTGGTCATCATCGCCGGCGCCATGCCCGTGTAGGCGATGCCGATCGAGTGCCCGCCGAGGCCCCCGCCACCCGCGCCGCCTTGGCCGCCCAGAGTGCCGTTGCCACCTTTGCACGCACCGTCGAGCGGTAGTGTCCTAAGTTGAAATCCTGCCCGCGTGACGCTGGCACGGTTCGTGGCTAGGCTCCCGTCATGGACCCCGCCGGAATCCCCGCGCTCCGCGAAGCCATCCGCAACCTGCACGGCTGCAACTCAACCTTGGTGGAGTCGGTGTCCGTCCGCGAGCTGCATGGCGACGCGGTGGTCTGGGACGGGGAGGTCCAGGTGTTCGATCTGCGCGGCCACCCGCCGCCAGCCGGGCCTACGCGTGGTCGCAGGCCACGGAGGGCACCAAGCGACGCTTCGTTACCGTGCTCGGGCTTGGGCCGGTCAGGAGCGCTGCGGACGCGGTGCGGGCGGCGGTGGTCGCCGAGGTCAAGGCGAAGCAGAACTAGCTCGCGTTGGGACTGCCAACGTGGCAAGGTTCTCGGCGGAAGCTAGCGGGATCGAACCGCCTGGTGCGCCAACACCAGCCTGAGCTTGTAGGGAACCCATTTTTTCGCCGATTCGGATAGCTTCCAAAAGTGCGCTCGGCGGGGCTTGAACCCGCACTCCTGCCCGGAAGCCGGTTTAAAGCCGGCTGCGTCTACCGGTTCCGCCACGAGCGCATACGACGCCCCGCCCCAAGGTGGGGCGTTGGCCTATACGGATGCCCGGAGTGCTCGAATCACGCGCCAGCGCAGGAGCCAGCGCAGGAGTGGGCACGCGTCACCCGACCACAGTTACGTGGTCATTGCTGCGCCTCGTTGCTTTCGTCAGCGTCGGTAGGCCCGATATCATCATCGGAACTGGGGGCATCGCTGTCGTCGCTGCCGTTCTTCTTCGAGCGCAACCTCTCGCGCTTCGCGTCGGGATACCAGGCCCAGAGGCCGTAGGTGTTGTTCGGGAGCTTCTTCACCTTCTCGTCCTTCGCCAGCGCGATGCGAAGACCTCCCTTGGCCTCGTTGCTCTTCGAGCCGAAAGAAAACCCGCCCGCTTCGAGCGCATCGAAAATCTCGTCGATCGTCGCGGACCCCTTCGGCTGCCCCCGCCACTCCAGGAACGCCCTCGCAGCAACGCTCGGCGCCGAGTAGTTGGCGAATTGGTCGGCCCTGATCTTCACGGCGCCACCAACAGCGGGTGCCGCGGTGTCGCGGTAGGGCGGCTCTAGGCCCGCCCTTTGGGCGAGCATGTTGGCGAACTGCTTCCGGTCGGCAAGCTGCACCAGAAGCGCGTCGACCTCCTCCACCGCAGCCTCGTACGCCGCTCGGTATCGATCGTCAGGCATTCGTCTCTCCAATCGTTACGGAAGGGGAAGAATCGGCTAGACGGTTCGGCTTTTTCCTGCTATGGTTTTGGCGATTTAGGCCCTCCGTGAGTCCGTCCGAGGCTCCCGGTTTCAAGACCGGCGATGATTGCCCTCATCGGCCGGTCTTTTTCTTTTAGCTCCATCTGGGATCCGTGCGCAAACAATTTTTTATTCCAATCATACGGCATGAGCCGGCTGGGAAAGAGTGAGACGGGCATTCGCAGCAACGCATTATCTATTTAGATTTATTGATTATTTTTAATGCTAACAGAAACCAATCCGTTCTCTGCCGGAACTCGCCGACGAAAAGATAAAAAAAGTTAGCGCATGGCTCTTTGACGGGGCCACCTTGTGTCTTACAATAAGTCCATGCCGAACCTGCTTCCCCGTGAAAAGCAGCTTGCAATTCTTTGTGCGCTGGTGGAGGGACGCTCGATCCGCTCGACCGAGCGCATGACGAACACCCATCGCGACACGATCTGCCGGTTGCTCGTTGGCGTCGGTGGCGGCGGCGCCGCGCTCCTCGACCAGCGCATGCGCGACCTGGACTGCCAGCGTTCGGAGATCGACGAGCTGTGGGCGTTCGTCGGCAAGAAGCAGCGTCACGTGCGGGAGAAGGACGACGCCTCGCGCGTGGGCGACACCTGGACCTACGTCGCGGTGGAGGCCACGTCGAAGCTCATCCCGAGTTTCCGCGTGGGCAAGCGCGACGTGGAGACGACGGACGCGTTCGTCGCGGACTTGGCCGCGCGCATGCGCAACCGCGTGCAGCTCAGCTCGGACGGCCTGCGCCTCTACGTGGAAGCCGTCGCGCAGTCGTTCGGTGAGAACCTCGACTACGCGCAGATCGTAAAGTCGTACGAGGCCGAGCCGATCGGTCCGGGTAGGTACTCGCCCCCGAAGGTGACGAGCGAGAACCACGTCGCCGCGACGGCTCTCCACGTCGCGCACTACAACTTCGTGCGCCAGCATAAGACGCTGCGCTGCACGCCCGCGATGGCAACGGGTGTCGAGCCAACCATGTGGAGCATGGACGAGTCGCTTGCCGCTGCGGAGGGCGCGTGAGCACCGACGAGCACGACGGAGCCCCGAAGATGGGCCGCCCGCCGCTTCCCAAGGGCGAGGCGAAGGGATCGACGTTCTCCCTGCGCCTGAAGCCTGGCGAGCGGAGCATCATCGACGCAGCGGCGAAGCGGGCCGGGTTCGAGTCTGCATCCGAGTGGGCGCGGCGCGCGTTGATGGCGATGGCGGCAGACTTGCTGGCCGACGAGTCATGATCTCGCGACGCCTTGCGTGCAAGGCGAAACTTCGCGCCGAAAATGGGCCGATGTTCAGGGGCGAAGTTGTTCAGGTGGTGTAGACCCGCCAGGCTATCGCCGCGATAGAACTTGTTTCCACAATCTTTCCACCATGATTTCAACAAGTTTTCTACGGAGCGTTCGTCAAGCACTGAACGAGCCCCGACGCCAAAAAACCAACGATCACCAACATTTAGTTGACTTTCAATAACCGCGACCAATACTCTGTTCAGTCATGGCGAAGCAGACGTGGGAGTTCGAGGTGAGCACGTTGCTTCTCAACGAGAGCGGCAAGTGGGTCGTGCAATGCTTGGAGTATGACATCGCAGCGCAAGGCGACAGTCCGGCGGAAGCACGAGAAGCGTGGCAACGCGCATTCGTGGGCCAGGCGATCGTGAACCTGAAGCACGACAAGGAGCCGATGGCGGATGTGCCGCGCGCGCCCAAATTTTATTGGGATCTCTTCGCAAAGGCGAAAGAGTGGGAGTTCAAGGATCACCTCGAAATCTTCGGCTCGCTAGCGAGCGATCCGCTGCTTCCCCCGCCGGTCATTGTTCGCGCCAAGTCGCGCGGCGATCGGCTGGCTGGGGGAAGCGGGTTGTGCGTCGCGCCGGCCAACTGATCTCTTGTCGGAACACTGGATTTTTCTCCGCCATGGTGCCAGTTTGTTCAGGAGGCGCCCATGGCTTATCCGTTCGTTCCGATGCCAACTTTCGCGGACTTCTGCGCGCGGTTGAAGGACGAATTCGGGTGCGAGATGGGGACCCTCGTTGAGAACGTCAACGGCGAGAACGTCGAGATCCTCTATGCCATGCGCGAGGTTAGCGGAAAACGCCTGTACTGCGAGCTGAAGCGCCACCCAGAAGATCGGGCGTTGGCGCATTCCGAGCTTCGGTCGGTGTGTGCTCGGCTGCAGATCGACGCTGCGAAGTTCGGCTTTACTCTGGGTTAACCGGAATCCGCCACCCATCGTCCCTCGTCACGAGCCCCAATGGTGCGACGAGATGCCCCACGATGCCGACCATGGAAAAGCTATCGGCGTCGAATTGTGCGCCATGGAACTGCACCGCCCGCGATGGACGCACACGCCTACTGGGATAGGCTCTTAGGACACTACCCGATTTTCAACGCGGCGCCGGCCGCGCGCTGGCGTGCAGGCGCACCGCCGCGACTTCGGCGCAGGCAACGTCGAGCTTCTTCCGCGTGTCCGCCTTCTCCGCGGGATCCCCGGTAGGCGGATATTCGCGCAAGCTGTACGACAAATGCTCGCAGGCGTCGCGGTAGCGGTGCAGCGCCAGATCCATCCCGCCCATCCTGCCCAGGTCGCCCGCGACGTCGTAAGTCGGTTTGACGCGGAAGGCCTCAAGGAGTCCTCGGAGCTCACGAGAAATGAGGGGCGCCAGGGTGATGGATCCCGCCTTCCTTTGGGGCGCAGGAAGCGCGAGCCCCACGACGAGGAGAACTGCGCCGACACCTCCGATGGCGTAGCTCGCGATGGCGCCTGCCTGGGCCCCTTTCGCCGCGCCGAAAGCGTTGTGGGCGTCTCCGCATCGGGGATCCCCGGGCGCTGTGAAACAGGGCGAAGGGCCATGATCGGCCACGAGATCGTCACCCAGCTGCTTCGCGGTTCCCGTCTTGCTGTTGTACATCACGGTGAGGCCGACGCCGGCGCCGAGGCCTCCGGCGGCCAAAACGGCCCCTGTGACGATGAGCGGGATACGCGCCGACCCACCGCGACCGTCGGGTTGTTTGCCGTCGCTGGACGGGGCCTCGTCCTTGACGAGGAGAAGATCGACCAGCGCTTCCTTGTTTTTTTCGACGGTGCGCTGGACGTGGGCGGGCTTGTAGCCGGGCAGGACGGCGTCGAACCCGTGGCTGCCCGCCTCGACGTAGAGCTCGTGATCGATCGGAGCGACGCCCTTGGTCGCGCCGTCGATTTTCAGTACGGCGCCGGCCACGCTGGCGTGCAGGCGCACCGCCGCGACCTCGGCGCGGGCGAG
>JACXTT010014402.1_pt1 | contig 10348 bp, 13 predicted proteins | sample 9270951 | NCBI WGS metagenome assembly JACXTT01 (sample SAMN15532306, study PRJNA645909) | rock metagenome | isolation source: weathered quartz diorite | place: Puerto Rico | collected 2017-06-21
GGCCTCGGGAGCTCGCCGACCCTCGTTCAACCGTATGGCTTCGCTTAGGTCGAGAAGCTCCCGCGCCTGCTCCGTCCTGCGCTGTCCGGCACGCGCCGTAGCGGGAAGGCCGATGGCAAGTGCAGCGGCAAGGGCGATCCCAGTGAACGAAATGGCCCTCACGAGGAGCGGCCTTCTCCGAGAAACCGCGATCTCCTCGGCCACGGCCCGCAGCACCCAGCGAGCCCCGCTCATGGGTTGTTTGTCGTATTCGGCTGTAGCCGACAGTAGCAATACACAAACTCCTGTTCGGTGCCCCAAGGGGTGTGGTGGAGTTCGCCGTCGCTGCCAATCTTCGTGAACTGATCACCGAACTGATCGTGGATCCCTTCTGGGCTGTAGCGTGACACGGGCAGACCGCTGCAGCGTTCGGGCCCCTCAGGGCCGAACGTCGCAACCACTATGTGTCCTCCAGGCTTCAGTGCATGCTGAACCTTCGAAACGTATCGCCCGCGAGCGTTTGCCTCCACGAGGAAGTGAAACACCGCTCGATCATGCCAGAAGTCGTATCGATGCCGAGGGAGGTTGACGCGGGTGATGTCCCCCACGATCCACGTCACGCGATCGGCGCTGTTCCCGAGTCGCGTCCGAGCGTACGTGATCGCGGCTTCCGACAGGTCCAGCACCGTGACGTTGCGGTAGCCTCGCGCCAATAGATCGTCGACCAGCGTCGAAGCCCCACCCCCGACGTCGATGATCGCCGCATCGGGCGACAGCCGCGCCTGATCGATGAACTTCAGGGATCGATCGAGGTGAGGTCTGTACCAGCTGAGGTCCTGCGGGGCCTTTGCCCCGTAGACGGACTCCCAGTGGTCATGCCCACTCATGGGGCCAGCGCTTCCGTTACGCGCTCGGGCGTATGGCCGTGAACAGGACCGCTTTCACGCCGTAGGCCTCGGCCGAGTTCTGGGTGGCGGGCTTCCGGAAGCGGAAGTTCGGGACGACCACCGAGTGCACCTTGGTGAAGCCTGACTCCTCGAGCAGCCTGAACATCTCTCCTTCCAGGAGAGCGCCCCCGATTCAGCTCGCCCACAGCTTGGGGTCGTTGACGATCGACTGCGAAAGCTGCTTCGCACTGACGATGTCCGTGATCGAGATCCGGCCGCCGGGCTTCAGCACGCGGAACACTTCTTCGATCACCTTGCGCTTCCGGAAGGATAGGTTGATGACACCGTTCGAGATCACGACGTCCAGCGACTTGTCCGGGAGCGGGATGGCCTCCATCCGGCCTTGGTGGCATTCCATCTTGGAGCCGGTGGCGGCCGCGTGGGCCTGCGCCTTGAGGCACATGGACGGATTGAGGTCTACGCCGATCACCTTTCCCGACGGACCCGCCGCCCAAGCGGCAATGACGGCATCGAGCCCCGCGCCGCTCCCGAGATCCAGCACCGTCTCGCCCGGCTGAATGGCACTACGAACGTGCGGGTTGCCGACGCCGGCGAAGGAGTCCACGGCGCCCGATGGGGCGCGATCGAGCCAGGCGGGATCATATCCGAAGAGCTCTGCCGCCTGACGTCCGTGGAAGAAATGAAACTCTCCTTCAGGGTGATCAGCCACGTCCTGGTACATGCGGATGATCTCGTCCTTGAGGAGTGACTCCAATCCCTCCTGGGCTGCCGCTCCATCCGTCATTCGCCATCTCCTTGTTTGCGCGTGGACGGGGCCTGGACCTTCATTCGTCCCTCGAACTGAGCATTCCCCGGACCCGCCGGCTGCATCAGCTTCATTGGGCGAGTCTACCCCACGGCGACACCATGTTGGACTGGCTACGACCTTGGCTACGAGAACCGTGTCAAAGCATGCCCGCTCGTGTCCGCTCGTGTCCGGTCGAACTTGAAGCCCCCGCAGGATGCATCTCCCGCGGGGGCTTCGGATTCGCGCTGTCCGCAATGACTTGGCATGTAGCGTTGATTTCCGTCGAAAACTTCATCCCTGTGCTTAGGAAACCGCTGCTCTATCCGTCTGAGCTACGGGGCCATGGCGCAACAAGTTAGCACGGTAGTCGTGCTTCGCAAACAGCAAGAGCAGCGGTCTGGAAAACCGCTGCTCCGTGTTGCCGCGATGATGCATCAGTTCGAGCGTCATATGGATGTGTGTCTGCCCCCCGAACCAGGGACTCCGCTCGCGCTTACTTGATGCACTCAAGCTTCACCCTCGCAGAGCCACGAACGTTGAGCGCCTCCACGCCGGACTCAATCTTCCCGATGACGATGATGCCTGGGTCGGGAATGCTCTGCCTGTCGTGGCGGTAGAAGATGGCTACGTCGGGGCCTGGCGACCAGTAGGCGATCTCCCCGACATCATAGGTGCGGCTCCGTCTCCCTTCTTCCGAGATCGCTCGCGGAAGGCGGGCGAACTTCTCTCTTCCGAAGAGATCGTTCATCGTCAGCGTTAGTGGCAACAGCGAGACGAAGTCTCTGGACGTCGCGCTGTTGTTCAACTTCGCCGGCAACTCTCGACCGTTGACCGTCAGCCGCACTTTCATGGCTCCACCATGACTTTGATCGCTTCGCGTTCGTTCATCGATCGGTAGCCGTCGGGGACTTCGTCAAAGCCGACGACCCGATCGAAGACCCGCCCCGGTTGGATCCTGCCCTCGAGGATGTCCGGGAGCAGCTCCTGGATGTACGCGCGTGCTGGAGCCGGGCCACCGCTGACGGTGATGTTGGCGTAGAACGCAGGCTCAGAAGCCGGAATCGCTTCGTAGTGTGGAACTCCAACACGTCCGACTGCGCCGCCGGGACGGGTGATGCCGACAGCCGTGAGCATGGACTGCGCAGTGCCGACGCATTCGAGGACGGAATGGACCCCGAAGCCGCCGGTCAGCTCTCGCATGCGTGCAACCCCTTCCTCCCCGCGTTCGCTCACGATGTCTGTTGCCCCGAGCTCCCTCGCCAGCGCGATCCGGTCCGGATGGCGACCCATCAGGATGATCCGCTCGGCGCCGAGTCGTCGCGCCGCGATGACGCCACACAAGCCCACGGCGCCGTCGCCGATGACGGCCACTGTCTTGCCGCGACCGACCCGAGCAGCGACCGCGGCGTGATGGCCGGTGCCCATCACGTCCGAGAGCGTCAGCAGCGAGGGTAGCAACGCCTCCTCAACCCGACCTGGGAGAACGAAGAGCGTTCCATCCGCCTGAGGAATGCGCACTGCCTCCGCTTGAGCCCCGGGGACCTCGACCGTGCCGAAGAAACCTCCGTGCGTGCAGGAGGTGTGCAGCCCCTCGTGGCAGAACACGCAGGTGCCGTCGGAGAAGGCGAACGGCATCACGACGAAGTCGCCGACCTTCAGGGTGCGAACGCCGGCGCCGACGGCTGCGACGACGCCGATCGCTTCGTGGCCCATGCGTCGGCCCGTCTCGAGCGGCTCCATGTCCTTGTAGGGCCACAGATCGCTGCCGCAGATCGAGGCACGGGTGACTTGGACGACGGCGTCTGTCGGCTCGATCAACCGGGCGTCGGGGACGCTTTCCACACGAACGTCGCCTGTGCCATACATCACGGTCGCTCGCATCCTGCACTCCTCTCTTCTAGCCATTGTCCCGGCGTGAATCGCCTGAGCTCGTCAACGCGCGCTCGCACCCCCCACGATCTGAGAAGCGCCTCCTTGCAGAGTCTTCCCAAAGAACTCCGAAATCCTGTCGAATGGAATCCTGTCCATACGGTCATACAGGTCGACATGATTGGCACCCGGAATGATCACGAGTTCCTTCGGCTGCGCCGCGGCCTTGTAAGCGTCTTCACTGAAATAGCGCGAGTGCGCGTGTTCGCCCGCGATCAGCAGGATGGGTCGCGGCGAGATCTCGTCGATGTAAGTCATCAAGGGAAAGTTCATGAACGACATCGGACCCGTCGCGGTCCATGCGCCGTTCGAGTTGACCGAGCGCTTGTGAAACCCGCGAGGCGTGCGGTAGTAGTCGAAGAACTCCCGGGTCACCGGATCGCTGTCGGTCGCCAGCGTCTCGGGCAGGTTTCGTGGGCCGGCGACCGGAGAGCCTGACTCAGCATCGGTCCAGCGCTGCTGGCTCATCTGCTCGAGCATCCGCGAGCGCTGTTCCTTGGTCAGGGCATCGTTCATGCCCCTCGCCATGGTGCGGGACATGTCGTACATGCTCGTCGTGACCACGGCCTTGATGCGCTTGTCGACCGCGGCGGCACTCAAGCCCATGCCGCCGAAGCCGCAGATGCCGATGATGCCGATGCGATTGCGATCGACGGAAGGCTGAAGGCCGAGGAAGTCGACGGCCGCGCTGAAGTCCTCGGTGTTGATATCCGGCGAAGCAACATTGCGAGGCTCTCCGCCACTCTCTCCGGTGAACGACGGATCGAACGCCAGGGTGACGTAGCCACGCTCCGCCATGGTCTGCGCGTACAGGCCGGAAGATTGCTCCTTCACCGCCCCGAACGGGCCGCTGACAGCGAGCGCCGCCAACCACTGAGCCGCACGGTTCTTTGGCAGGTACAGATCGGCCGCCAAGGTGATGCCGTAGCGGTTCTTGAACGTCACCTTCTGATGATCGACCTTCTCGCTCTTGTGGAAGGTCTTGTCCCATTCCTGGGTCATGTGCATCGTGTTCTCCTCGCTCGTGGGGGGAAGTGCCCGAACAACGCCGGACTGACCGATCAGCAGCGTTGCGGCGCAGGCAACGACCATGCTCCGCACGAGCCCCTTCCGCCACGCCAGGCTCTCGATTCGCGCGACCTCCGGGATCCTTTGTTCACGGTTGGCTCTTGGGTTGTCAGGTGTGCTGCGCATTGGGGTGCCTCCTCTGTGCCGGTCGAGGATTCTGCGAGTTTCTTGCCCGGGGGGCTTACCGAACCACCCTCCTCCGGGCCCACCTAATCCCCTCCTAGTTTGTTCCTGCGTTCAGTCTGATGCCCGGGAATCCCCGCCGGTAGGCGGTGGAATCAGGAAGGGTTTATGACTAGGATTCAGCAATGTCTCGCGACGAACTCAGCGCCCTTTCGGCCTTCTTGGTCGTGGCAGAGGAACGGAGCTTCACGAAGGCGGCAAGACGCCTGGAGATCTCGGCCTCGGCTTTGAGCCACGCGCTCCGGAAGCTGGAAGAACGGATTGGAGTGCGCCTGCTCGCTCGCACGACCCGGAGCGTCACGCCGACCGATGCCGGCGAACAGCTCATTGCGCGGCTTCGGCCGGCCCTGGGCGACATACGCGGAGCTCTGGACCAGGTCACCACCCTTCGCGACCGGCCTGTGGGGCGTGTTCGCGTATTGGTCCCACGTCTCGCGGCGATGACGGTGCTGGCACCGAAGCTGGGACGCTTCGCGCGCAACTATCCGGACGTTGTGCTGGACGTCACGACCGACGACAGTCGCGTCGATCTCGTCGCTGCAGGCTTCGACGCGGGTATTCACTTCGGGGAGTTCATCGAGCAAGACATGGTCGCGGTTCGCGTGTCCAAGGATCTGCGGCCGGCGATTGTGGGCTCGCCCGAGTACTTCGAGTCGCACGCCACGCCGAAGTCTCCATCCGACCTGCGGACTCACGAATGCATCAGGTTTCGACATGGATCGGCCGGCATCTACCGGTGGGAGTTCGACAAGGGCCGTCGGTCTCTCGTCGTCGCCGTCAACGGACCGCTGATCGTCGATGACGTAGAGCTCGTGATCCGCGCGGCAATCGACGGCGTAGGTCTGGCATTCGTGGATGATGACCGCATTGCCCAACATCTCGCGAGCGGGGCATTGGTGCGGGTGCTCGAGGATTGGTGCCCCCCGTTTCCCGGCTTCTTCCTCTACTACCCGAGTCGTCGACAGCAGCCTGCCGCGCTCGCCGCCCTGATCGAGACCCTTCGCCTGTAGCCTGTCAGCTGACCGCTGTCTTGAGCGAGTTTCTGGCTGCTGAATGCGACCGACCCGAGGAGCAGCGGCGCCCTCGGGCCGGTACGTTCAGACCTATGATTGTGGTGAGCTGACTACTTCGCGGCCAGCGCCAGGTTCTTGGCCGCCTGCTCGATCAGATGTGCCACTTCGCGCGGCTGCGACACATAGACGGCGTGGCTTCCCTTGACCTCGACAACCGTCGCTCCCGCCCGCTTGGACATGGCACGCTGCGCGTCGGGCGGGATCATCCTGTCGCTGGTGGCCACCAGGTACCAGCTCGGCTTCGACCTCCACGCCGGCTCCGTAACCGCGCCATTCAGGGCTTCGAGACCCCAGGGAACCTGCGCGTCAGCCATGAACGCAGCGGCGTCCGGCGCCACATCGGCCGCGAAGGACTCGCGGAACTTCGTCCTATCGAGGAACAGGAATCCGTCCTGCGGGGGCATGATCGGCGGCACGGGCGCGCCGGGCGGCGGGTCCTTGATCAGCGATGAGACTGACTCGTTCTTGTCGGGTGCAAACGCGGCGATGTACACGAGGCCGGCGACGTTCGGATTGTTGCCCGCCTCAGTGATCACGCCGCCGTAGGAGTGACCGACGAGAATCGCCTGGCCGTCCTGTGCGGCCAGCGCGCGCTTCGTCATTGCCACGTCGTCCGCCAATGACAGAGTGGGATTCTGGACGATCGTGACCGAGAAGCCGTCCTTCTTGAGAATCCGATAAACGCCCTCCCAGCCCGATCCGTCGACGAACCCTCCATGAACCAGGACCACGTTCTTGACGCCATTTGCCGTGCCTGCTTGTGACATCTGAGCCTCCCCAAGACCGAGCGTGATTGCCGCAATTGGCAGGAAACCGAGAGCGATGCGACGCGTCCGATGTGCGGACGTCCAGCTTGCCATTCCCATCGTGTCCTCCTCTGTCGTGCCGCGTGGATGCGACCGCGGGATGCGGCCGTGCTGAAGGACACACGGCAGAGGGTGTGCCGCGGCTAAAGCGTTGCGCGGCCTATGGAAAGGGCAGCGGCCTTCGCGATGTCTCGTGTGCACTCGCGAAATCTCGCGAGGAGCCGATGTATCCTGCTCCTATGCGACCGCGTCAGACTCCGGGACATTTCTCGAATGAAGAGGAACTTCGCCTAATCGTCGACACGATCCCGGGCCTCGTGGCGATCATGACCGCCCGGGGCGAGGTCGAGCTCGTGAATCAGCAGGTGCTCGACTACTTCGGCCGGACGCTCGACGAGTTGAAGCAGTGGGGTACCGGGGACGCCGTTCATCCGGACGACCTGCCCGCTGCGATTGCCGCATGGACGCGCGCGGTGGAGACGGGCGCCTCTTACGAGTTCGAGCATCGAATCCGGCGCGCGGATGGCATCTATCGGTGGTTTCAGTCACGGGGCCACCCACTCCGCGATGCTGACGGTCAGATCGTGCGCTGGTACAACCTGCTCACAGACATCGACGAGCGCAAGAACGTCGAGGAGAAACTCCGCCGCAGCGAAGCTTTCTTGCTTGAAGCCCAGAGCATGAGTCGCACGGGGAGCTGGCGGCATACCGATCGCGGGTTCGCGAGACCTATGCGGCGGCGCAGGCCAACAAACACGACTTTGCCGCCGACTATCGAATCCTCCTTCCCGACGGCACGTTGAGGCACATGCATACCGTCGGGCATCCCGTCATGAACGCTTCGGGCGAAGTCCAGGAGTTTTCCGGGACGGGCATCGAGATCACCAAACAGGTTGAGGCGCGAATCAAGCTAGAGAGGGCCCTGGAGGAGATCCGTCGCCTCAAAGACCAACTGCAGGACGAGAACCTGGCACTCCGCGAAGAGGTGGTTCAGGCTTCGATGTTCGAGGAAATCGTGGGCTCTTCGCCGGCGCTGCAAGCCACGCTCACGAGCATCAGCATGGTTGCACCCACAGACTCGACCGTCTTGGTGTCTGGGGAGACAGGCACAGGCAAGGAGCTGATCGCTCGCGCGATCCACAGGCGCTCGCGGAGAGCAGACCGAGCCTTCGTGAGCGTCAATTGCGCTGCAATACCACCGGCGCTCATCGCTTCAGAACTCTTCGGCCACGAGAAGGGCGCGTTCACGGGTGCAATGCAGCAGCGGCGCGGGCGCTTTGAGCTCGCCCATCAGGGCACGCTCTTCCTCGATGAAATTGGCGAAGTCCCGATGGAGACCCAGCTCGCCCTGCTCCGCGTACTCCAGGAGCGTCAGTTCGAGCGGGTCGGTGGCGGGCAAGTGATCCCAGTCGATGTGCGCATAGTCGCCGCGACCAACCGCGACCTGTCGGCGGCTGTCACTGCGGGAACCTTTCGCTCTGACCTGTTCTACCGGTTGAACGTCTTCCCTATCGACGTGCCCCCACTGCGTCAGCGCAAGGAGGATGTCCCACTCCTGCTTGAATACTTCGTCAAGCGATTCGCGGACAAGATGCGCAAGCAGATTGCCGGCATCGACAAGCGCACACTGCAGATTTGCGAGGCGTATGGATGGCCGGGCAACATCCGCGAGCTGCAGAACATCGTGGAGCGATCTGTGATTCTCTGCACGAGTGGCACGTTCGCGATCGACGCGGCCTGGCTTTCGAGTGCGGGTCAGGCGTCCACAACGACGGATGGACTCCCCGACACGCTGCAGAGCCAGGAGAAGGCTCTGATCGAAGGGGCACTGGCTCGCAGTCGGGGCAAAGTAGCCGGGGCCAATGGCGCGGCGGCCAGGCTCGGCATACCGGCGTCGACCCTGGAGTCGAAGATTCGGCAGCTAAAGATCGAAAAGCACAGATTCACAGGGACATCGAGCTAGCCGACACGAAACGTGACGGGACGCGAGGACTGTGTCTGTGCCGAAAAGTGGCTACGACTTTGGCTACGAGAACCGTGTCAATGTATGTCCGCTCGTGTCCGCTTCTGTCCGCTGAGACGAGAAGCCCTCGCGCCTTCAACGTGCGCGAGGGCTTCTCGATGAGCGCTGTCCGCAATGACTTGGCGTGGAACGTTGATTTCGGTCGAAAACTGCGTCCCTGTGTTTAGGAAACCGCTGCTCTATCCGTCTGAGCTACGGGGCCACAAGGCATGAAGTTAGCACGCGTTGGCAGCCCTCGAAAGAATGAGCAGCGGTCGAGTACACCGCTGCGCCTACGGAATGTCGTCGGCGACTGCAGCACGACCGGATACGGGACTCACGCACCTGCAATCGTCCCGCCCAAGAGTGCCGCTCTGCTGCCTACCGGTGCAGGACGACGGTTTGTCCGACAGCCAGTCGCCCGACGCGCGTGACCGTGCCGTAGATCCCCGCGGTGTTCTGATGAACGCGAACCACCGCCTTGAGCACTTCAGGATCGGTGCTGCCGTCGTCCGGATCGAAGTTCACCATGGCACAGCGAACGTCGCGCATCGTGACAGTGACGGCGGGTGGATCGTCCGCCTCACCGAGCGTGAGCACGCCGCCTACCCATTCATCCTCCTCGAAAGGAACCGCACGGTTGGATCGGACCACGATGTTCGGGCGAAATCGTCGGATGTCGGCGCTTTTCCCAGCGAGCCGGCAGACCTCGCGAGCGGTATCGGAGGTGATCACGGAGATGCTGGCCTCATCGAAGATCCCCTGCCTCAGTTGCATCATCTGCACGGGCGCCCCGTGCCGGCGGCCGATGTCCGCAGCGAGCGCGTCTCCGAACGTGAGCATGTCCTCGCCCTCCGGCGTCCGAACATGGGTCGGCAGCGTTTCACCGTCTCCGTCACGGCGCGGGGTGAAGAGGATGAGTTCGGGGAGTTTGCTCGCGTTCAGCCAGGGGAAGTCGCCGCGCTCATCGAGCTGACGAAACGCCAGGCGCCGGTCTCCGTCGAGGCCGTGCCAGCCCAGTGTGGCGGCGTCGAGTGACTCGCCGCGCATGGATTTCACCGGATAGCGAAAGATCGCTTCGATCCGTCCGATCTCGGTCAGCGCTTCGCCGTCCGACGCCCGATCTCGGCCGGATACATGCTCACGAGAGTTGCGGTCGGATCTCGGTCGCCGCATGACCTCAGATCTCTCTTACTTCGACCGGTTCGGCTATCCGCCCACTGGGGCCCTGGACGAGGCTCTTCCCTGGACCATTCCAGATCGTCTTCATCTTTGTCAGAAATGCCCCGGCCTCCTCGACCGTTTCGAACTCGAGGTCGATCATCACGCATTTCGGGTCGTCGTGCAGGCGGAGGATCGAGTACCGGCGCACGCCTGAGCCCCTTCGATCGGCTGGATCGGAGTCGAACGCCTGTTTCCATCTTCCGAAGTCCGGCACACGATGTTCAATCCTCACGATGGGCATGATGGCTCCTCACCTACCCGCGACGGCGTCGACTGACACGTCATGCGGCCGCCCTGGCTCCGAGTCGCGCCTCGATCACCGCGGCCACGCGGCGCGCATCGCGGCTGACGCCGTGGATCATGGCCGACGACACGGCGTACAGGAAGTG